>OBYC01000355.1_pt1 | contig 42883 bp, 53 predicted proteins | sample 1550651 | NCBI WGS metagenome assembly OBYC01 (sample SAMEA2580181, study PRJEB22360) | human gut metagenome | biome: human gut; feature: human-associated habitat; material: faeces | place: Denmark | collected 2008/2010
AAAAAACGCCAAAGATTGCCGCACTGCCTACCAGTCAGCCTCAGGGGCAACCGCCTGCTGGCCTTCCGTCACGCCCGTCACAGGGTGCTGAAGATGATGCGATTGACCCGGCCATCTGCTCAATGATGGGCAATGACCCGGAAAGCGTCGCGAAATACCTCAAATAAAGGAGAGCGAAATGGATCGTCATACCCCTTATCGCGACGGCCAGCTGTTTGCCGTCCCGGTTGCGGCAGCCACTGAACTCTTTGAGTCTGACGGTTTGGCGGTCCCGGGCGGCCCCCCGCCAGCCAATACCACCCTCGGCATCTGTGATGGCTGGGTGGATAACTCTGCCGGTTCCGCCGGTGATGCGAGTGTGCTGGTTCGTCGCGGTAAAGCCTGGTTCCTTGCCAACAGCACTGCTGACGCGGTCACGCTGGCGCAGATTGGCAAGGATTGCTACGTGGTGGACAGCCAGACCGTGGCCAAAACCAGTGATACCAACGCCCGTCCGATCGCCGGAAAGGTGCTGGGTCTTGAGAATGATGGCGTCTGGGTTCTGATTTAATAAGGAGAGAACCGTGTTAATTAACGTAAAAAATGTACGTCAGATTTTCATTAATCTGAAAGCGACCTTCCAGAACGCCTTTGATCAGGCTCCGTCCGACTGGCAGAAGATTGCCATGGTGGTGCCGTCGACCGGGAAAGAAAACGACTACAGCTGGCTAAGCCGTTTCCCGAAAATGCGTGAGTGGATTGGCGACAAGGTGGTTAAAGCGCTCGCCGCGTTCAACTACACCATCCGCAACAAAGACTGGGAAGCGACGGTAGAAGTTGAACGTAACGATATCGAAGACGATCAAATCATGGGCTATGCCCTGCAGGCGAAAGGTGCGGGCCAGTCCGCTGCAGAACTGCCTGCCGATATCGTCTTCGCTCTCCTGAGCAAAGGTTTCACCAATCTTTGCTACGACGGTCAGCCCTTCTTTGATACCGACCACCTTTCGGGGGGCAAGTCGGTCTCTAACAAAGGCACGAAAAAGCTTGCCGTTACCTCGCTTGCCGCCGCAAAAGCAAGTTACGGGGCTGCACGAACGGCCATGCGCAGCCTGAAGGATGATGAAGGCGCGTCCCTGAAAATTCGCCCGACCATCCTGGTTGTGCCTCCGGCTCTTGAAGACGATGCCAACTATCTGATGACGGCTGACCGCTTCCCTGACAATACGCCAAACCCATACAAGGGGACGGCTGAAGTTCTGGTTGTCCCAGAGCTGACGTCAGATACCGCCTGGTTCCTTCTGGACACGTCAAAACCCGTGAAGCCCCTGATTTATCAGGAGCGTAAAAAACCGGTCTTTGTCGAGCAGACCGACTACAACGCTGACAACGTCTTTATGCGCAAGAAGTTCATCTTCGGTGCTGAAGCCCGTGCAAATGGTGGCTACGGCTTCTGGCAGATGGCGTATGGCTCCACCGGGGAGGACGCATAATGCCGATTCAAATCACTGCCCGCCGCGATGGCTTTCGCCGTCTCGGCATCGCCCACAGCGCGAATACTGTCACCTGGCCGGATGACCATTTCAGCGACAGCGAACTCCAGATTCTGGAAAACGATCCCAATCTGATTGTGGTTCGTTTGCAGGATGTGCCTGAAAACGCTGGCGACGGCGATGCTGTTTCCGCCCTGACCACCGAGCGTGACGGCCTCAAGGCACGCGTCAGCGAGCTGGAGGCGACGGTTCTGCAGCTCAACCAGGATGGCGACGCGCTTAAGCAGCAGCTTGCCAGTGCAAACGGCACCATCACGGAGCTGGAGACGGTACGTGATGCACTGAGTCAGAAGCTGGATGCGCTGCAGGCCGGTTCGGAAAACCCGGACAAAAAGGCCAAGGGGTAAGCCATGTACGCGAACCGGGAGGACATGGTCAGGGCGTTTGGTGAGCGCGAATGCGTGTCGCTCACCGACCGCAACTACACCGGGCAGATTGACGATGATGTGCTGAACGGCGCACTCGTTCAGGCCAGCGCTGAAATCGACGGATATCTCTGCGGTCGCTATCCGGTGCCCTGGGCTGATGAGCCCCGTGTTCTCGTTGGTCGCTGCTGCAACATTGCCCGCTATCTTCTGTGCGGCTCTGAGACCCAGATGACAGCGGAAATCCGCGAGCGGTATGAGGACACCGTTCGTTACCTGGAAAAAGTTGCATCCGGGCGAATCAATCTGGGCCGCACGACGACGGGGGAAGTGGTGAAAAGCGGAACCGGTGCGCGGATGGTGTCGGGTGGTCGCGTCTTTGGACGTGACCAGACTGGCGGAGGAAGTTTCTGATGGTGATTACGGATATTGAAAAAGCCATCGTGGAGCGGCTTCGCAAAGGTATGGGCCGTATGGCTAAGAACGTGCGCTCCTACGGCGGCGAGCTGGACGGCGAGCCTGCGGAGGTACTGCGCCAGCTGCCTGCCGTCTGGGTGACGTTTGGCGGGGTCCAAAAAACCGAGCCATACAGCACAGCACGGCAACGGTTTGTCACGCACGGTCGCTTTGTCGTGGTGGTAGGCGAGCGCAGCCTGCGCAGTGAAGAAGCGGCCCGTATGGGTGGGCCGCACGTACAGGAGGTCGGTACGTACATTCTTGTTGCTGCCGTTCGTCGTCTGCTGTCCGGTCAGGATATGGCGGATACGGGTATTAAAATTGACCCGCTCAGCCCCGGTCGCGTGCGCACGCTGTTCAACACCCAGATAGAGACTCAGGCATTTTCCGTTTTTGCCTGCGAGTTCGACACGAAATGGATTGAGTCAGCGCTGGAGAACGGGCGTTACCCGCTGACGGATGCGCCGGAAGGCCATGTTGATCATATGTTCCAGATTTATGGTGGTGCCACCACCGACGATGACCCGGCATGGCTGAAAACCCGACTCAGTTACGATCTTAAGCAGCCTGATAAAGACAATGCAGCAGAGGACATTATCAGTCATGAGCAAAATTAAAGTAAAAGCCGCCAGTGGGTTGAGCGTGCCGCGCGAAGATAATGCGCGCCGCTACATTACCGATGCGGAACCCCTTGAGGTGGAGAACACCGCTTATTACCAGCGTCAGGTAATGGCCGGTGATCTGATTATTGTCACCAGTAGTGACAAGAACGCCAAAAGCAAAAATAACGTTGCCAGCACGGAGGTGAACGGTGAGCAGTCCTAATATCAGTTTTGACACTATCGGTACGAACCGCAAACCGGGACAGTATTTTGAGTTCAACACCCGTCTGGCCGTTCGTACCCTGCCGGGTAATACCCAGAAGGTGCTGATGATTGCGCCAATGCTGGCCTCCGGTTCGTCTGCGCCGCTTGTCATTCAGAATGTTTTCTCTGATGAAGAGGCCGCGACGTACTTTGGCCGTGGCTCAATGGCGCATCTGATGGCCACAGCGGCTATCGGTGCCTATCCCTACCTGCAGCTGCAGATGGTCGGCATCAGCGATGCGGCCACTGCAACAGCAGCTTCGGGCAAGGTTACCGTGACCGGCACCGCGTCATCCAGCGGGAAGCTGAGCGTAACCATTAATGGTACCCGTATTGATGTCGGCATTTCGGCTGCAGATACGGCGGAGACCATTGCGGCAGCGTTGACGGAACTGATTACCCAGAAAGACGGGTTGCCAGTCACAGCGACGGCAAACGCGGGGGAAGTGACCCTGACCTGCCGCCATAAAGGGGCGGTTGGTAACGACATTATTGTCTCTTCCGGCGTGACGGCAGCGGGTATCACAGCGGCGGCGACCACTCTTACAGGCGGTAATGTTGATCCGGATATTACGCCAGCGCTGGCAGCGGCGTTCTCTGCAGGTCATAACATTATTGTTTGCCCGTTCTCCACCCAGGAAGCGATGACGGCGCTGCGTAACCATCTGACAAACGTCAGCAATGCGATGGAGCAGCGCGGCGCAATCGGTGTGGGTGGGTGGCGCAAGTCGCTTTCCACAGGCATTGCACTGGCCGCCTCACTGAATGACGGGCGTATCACGCTGGGCTGGCATAGCGGTTCGGTAAAAACCCCGGCGCAGATTGCCGCTGCCTATGCCGCTGTTATCGCCAGTGAAGAAGACCCGGCCCGCCCGCTGAACACCCTTGCGATGAGCACGCTGGATGTGACTGCAGTGGAAAGTCAGCCAGGGCGAACCGAGCAGGAGAACGCCCTGCGTAATGGTCTTACGCCGTTTGAGATTGGCCCCGGTGACAAAGTGCAGATCGTTCGCGCTATCAGCACCTACACCAAAAACGCCCAGGGCGTGGATGATGTGGCGCTGCTGGATATCACCACCATCCGAACGCTGGACTACGTGCGCAAGGCCTGCCGTGAACGCATCGCTCTGCGATTCCCGCGCGATAAGCTCAGCTCAAGGACGCCGCCGAAGGTGCGCAGCGAACTGCTTGATGTGCTTTACAAGCTGGAGGAGCTGGAGATTGTCGAGGAGGTGGATGCCAACAAAGACGGTCTTATTGTTGAGCGCGATCTGCAGGATGTTAACCAGCTGAACGGTCGCATTCCTGCGGATGTTGTGAATGGCCTGCACGTCTTTGCCGGTCGAATTGATTTGCTGCTCTGAGGAGTAAACCAGAATGGCTCTTGAAGAATATGTTGGCGCGATCGTCATGGAAGTCGACGGCCAGGAAATTGAAGTGACCGACCTCAAGGAAGATGTGACCACCGGGCGAAAGCTTGTGAAGACGATGAACAAAACGGGCCGGGCCAAAGGTTTCTCCCGTGGCATCGAAGAGATCCAGCTGACCGTTACGGTGGTCATCCCGGAATCCGGCGACCTGAACTGGGGCGGTATTGAAGGTGCGAAAATCACCCAGTATCCACTCAACAGCAGCGGTAAACGTGTTTCTTACCTGGACTGCTTCAGCACTCAGGCCGGGGCTCAGTATACCGTCGACAACGAAGCGAAGCGCGATATCACCATGAATGCGCTTCGTCGGGTGGAGGAATAAATGGAAAAGCAGCAGCTTTTATATGGCGTTAAATACGGTGATAAAGTCCATTTTGACTTTGCCGTCAGGCTGCCTGTTGTCAGGGACACTATTGAAGCCCTGCGTCTCACGGATGAGGCTTGCGGAACAACCGAAGGGGCTTCGGCGGGGATGTATTATCGTGTAGCGCTGATGGCACAGGCAATTGAAGAACTTGGTTCACTGAATAAGGAAGACATAACACCAGAGTTACTCCTTGATGAGTTGAATGATGATGACTTTGACATCATTGATGCTCAGATTAACGCTGTTAAAAAAAAGCGGATGGATTTGAACAAAAACTCACCGGCTACCGAACCCTCGTCCTCGCACTCGGACGATACGGGATCAGTGAGCAGCAAATCGGAAGCATGACACGAACGGAACTCGACGGCTACACCGAAGCACTTGCCCGGTTACACGGAAAGAAAACCGGGCAAACTACCACCCGCACAACCCGTACGGTCAAATCGCAACGCCTGAAGAAAGTCGGCAAACGGAGATAACCCATGGCGCGTAACTTACAACTGGCGCTGCAGTTGCTGGCACGTGATACCGGCTCCAAAGTGCTTAAGCAGGCACTGCAGGGTATCAGTCGTGATACCAAAGCGGCGCAAAAAACCGATGATGAGCTGGCGAAATCCCGCCAGCAGAACGCAGCCACAGCGATTCGCTCCTCCCGTTCTCTTCAGGACGAATACCGTCGCGCCAGTTCGGCGCGATCTACCCTTGGTATTCGTTCAGAGCGAGAGATTCAGCGCGAAATACAGCAGACTATGGCCGCCTATAACCGCTTATCTCGTACCGGTGCACTGTCCGCTAATGAGCAGACAAGAGCCTTCTCTGCCATGAAAGATAAAGTGCGCAATTTGCGCAGTGAATTGAACGGTGTTGGTGAAGGTATGAGCCGAATGCAAAAACTAGGTACTGCGGGCTCAACTATCTCAGCTGTAGCCGGTGGGGTCATGGCAGCAGGCGCTACACTGGTCCGTCCGGTCTCGAATCAAATGAGTTACCAGCAGAGACTGGCAATGATGGCTAACACAGCCTATGCAGATCAGGGCCTGGAGGGCCGGCGCACTGGTATGAATGAAATGGATTCCCTTATTCGTCATTCAGTTAAAACTGGTGGCGGGACTAAAGAATCAGCAGCAGAGACTCTGGATGCAATGCTTGCATCAGGCTCTGTAAGCATGCAATCGGCGAAATCAATATTGCCTTTGATTCAAAAATACTCAACTGCAACGGGAGCAGCTCCCGCTGACCTTGCAAATATCGCAATTAAATTAAAACAGTCATTTGGAATTCAGGATACAGAGCTTGATAAAGCACTCAATATGTCGATCAGTGCCGGACAAAACGGTTCATTTGAGTTGAAGGATATGGCAAAGTGGCTTCCATCACAACTTGCAAGCGCCGGTAATGCTGGTATGAAAGGTCTGGACGACTTTGCAGTGTTATTGGGTTGGAATCAGGCATCAGCCATTACCGCTGGCTCTCCTGACCAGGCAGGTAACAATCTTAATAATCTTCTCTTGAAATTAAATAGCCAGGATGCCGCTAATGCCGCCGCAAGAGTAAAATTACCGAGTGGTCGAGGAATCGATCTTTCAGGTAGTCTCGCCAAAGGTGTTGGTAAAGGAGTTAATCCTCTCGAAACATTTAACCAAATTGTAGATAAGGTTGTTGCATCTAATCCTGCTTATAAAAGGCTAGAAGAAAAACTTAAAATAGCGCCTGAAAACGAAAAAAGAGAAATTATTAACTCTCAAGCAAAAATACTGGAAGGGTCAGGTATTGGAAAAATAATTGCAGACCAACAGGCTTTACTTGCACTCCTGGGATACAGAGGTAACAAATCCTATACGCAGGGTGTTATTTCAGAAGCTAATTCTCAACGTAACTTATCAGATGGAAAAACGGCTGGCGATCTTAGTTTTTTGTTAATGTCGGAACAACCTGGATTCAAACTGGGACAACTTGATAACGAGAGAGACTTTCAGGAGATGGATTCAGTCAAGCCGTTATCAGATTCCCTGGGATATCTTTCAGATAAATTACTGAAGTATGCAGAGGAATATCCTGGTTTAACCAGGGCTGTTTCTGATGCAGCTATTGGAATTAAAGCAATGGCTGCGGCTGCGGCGGTATTTGGTGCGATAAAATGGATGTCAGGACGGGGGGGGGCTGGGGGCAAGCCAGCAGGCTCAAATCCCCTTGAAATTCTCGCGGAAGGTGCTTCTGGCAACAATGCCGTACCTGTTTATGTAACTAATGCTCAGGAAATCGGCGGCGATAAAGAAGGCTTCCTTGACAAATTTTTGGGGGGAAGTAGTGATTTGCCAGGCCAGTTAGGAAAATGGGCTTCATATGCAAATGTGGCAAATATTATTTATGAGTCTGCCCAGGATAAATTCGATTCTGCTGACGAGGAAGCTAAATCAAAAGGGATCACTACTGGCGAGCTTTTTAGACAAAAGTTTCAGGAAAAAGAGAATAACAAGAAACCTCTTTTCGATGTTGATCTCTTTTCAATGGTCAAATCCTGGTGGAGTTCACCTGCCACTATAGGGCAAAACACACCTGCAGCAACAGGCGTGCCGTCTTATCTGTTGCCTCAGCAGCAACAAAAATCACAACCCATTAACCTCACCACAAAGCTGATACTGGACGGTCGTGAAATAGCATCAGCTGTTAATGAATACAACGGCGAACAATCCGTTCGCGGCTCAACAGGAGGCCCGCAGTGAGCTGGGAAGATTCATTACAGGATGCCTCATTCAGGGGCGTCCGCTTCGATGTGGTTAATACCCGTGACAGCGCCAGCCGCGACATTGCGACCTATGAGTATCCCTATGTGGACGGCGGCGATGTTGATGACCTTGGCCGCAAGCCTCGTAACCTGCGAATGACGGTCCTTTTCTGGGGTGACGATTACGAAGTGCGACTGCAGGCGTTTCTGGCCGCGCTGGATACACGCGGTAGCGCGGAGTTAATCCACCCGGTTTTCGGCTCCATGACGGGCATGCAGTGCATTGAGTATCAGGCATCGCATGAAGCGGAGAACGTTGATTACTGCGTTGTCGAAGTGGTCTTTATCCAGGGTGGACTTAATCTGCCTTTCTTTGGCAGCGACTTCCCGCTGTCGAAGGCCGATATCATTTTCAACCAGGCGCAATCTGCTCTGGAGAAAGCCCAGACGGCCATCGACAATATTCTCTCGCCTCTGCGTACAGCGAAAAAGTGGATGAAGAAAGCGAAATCGCTGGCAACCACGACGCTGAATATGGTTACCGTACTTAAGGGGGAACTGACGGGATTTGTCAGTACCACCTCGGATTTTGTTAATTACCCGAAAGCGTTCATGAATGACCTGCAGAGTGCGCTGAGCCTGACGTCGTTTCAGTCCAAATCAAGTGTCAGTAATAATCCAGGAAGCTATTCACAGTCTTCAGACGTTTCCGGTACAGCGGGCATCGTGATGGCCGACTGGAAGAATGGCCGTAACAATCTGCAGGAGGTGGCCGCATTACCTCAGCAAATCGTGACCGGGCAAAAGACTGTTGCCGTCACCGTTCCGGCGGGATCATCAACGTCTGATATCACTGAGCTGGTAACGGCGGTAAAAATCCAGGTTGCAATCCAGCTGGCGCTTGATGCTTCCGACATACTCAGTGACAGCAGCATCAGCGATATTCTGTCGCCTGTCGATATTGAGCAGATCACCAACGACACCAGGACGGCCATTCAGACGGCAATCGACCAGACGCGGGACACCTTTGCTGCCGATACGCAAAACGTGAGCGCCGGTGAAACACCGGGTGGCGTGACATGGCAACCCGTGGTTGAAAGCCTCAAGGATATTGCCCTGACTGTTCAGGAGTTGGGCGCAGCCGTTATTACCAGCAGACCGCCACTGACGACGCGAGTGATATTGTCCGACACCAACCTGCATTTGCTGGCCCACTTGTGGTACGAGGACTACACCCGCGCCGCCGAGCTGCTGCGCCTTAATCCGACATTACGTAATCCTAACAACATCAAAGCCGGTGACATTCTGAATGCCTACTCAAGATAAAGATTCGCAGAATACGGTGAGCCTGGTTATTGATGGCAAAATCCACAGTGCATGGAGCCGCTATCAGATTGACTCCGATTTTCTGATCCCCTCCGATGCCTGGAGCGTAACGCTTGGGCTGCCTGACGGTATTTTTCCGGCGGCCATTAAACGAGGTGTGCCGGTACTGGTCAGGGTGGGTAATGATGTGGTGATGTCCGGTCGGGTGGATGTGGTTCAGCGCCGCGTATCCCGTCAGCAGGTCTCTTTATCGCTTTCCGGTCGCGATGGCGCTGCCGTGCTTGTTGACTGCGCTTCACCAGTTTTCACCTCCCGTCAGCTCAGTCTTGAAGAAGTGATCGCCCAGGTAGTCAGGCCGCTGGGGGTGACAAACATCCGCATTGAGGCTGAGACTTCCCTGCGTAATGACAAGGTCAGCGTTGAACCCGGAGAACGTGCGTGGGATACGCTTGAGCGTGCAGCTGCTGCACGCGGGTTATGGCCATGGTTTGAGCCAGATGGCACGCTGGTTATTGGTGGGCCGGACTACACAAAAGACCCGGTGGCCACGCTGATTCTTAATCGTGACGGTCGGGGAAATAATGTCCTCGATCTCAGTGACCGGTCATCCATTACCGGGGCATTCTCTGAACTGACAATGCTGGCACAGGGACACGGCCAGGGGAAAAAATCCGGGAAGCTCGATGTTATTGACGTTGATGGCCAGAGCGCTGACGCAGAAGACGACGATGATGCCGATGATATTTATGACAGCACCGGCTCTGCAGAGAACGGCTTTCATGGCTTACGTAGTACCGTTCGCGACAGTACCGTACCTTTCTATCGTCCGCAGATTATGGTTGCCGGTGATGCTGATAACCAGGCGCAGGTTGATTATCGCGCAAGAAAGGCCATGGCTGACGCCCGTCTTAACGGGTTTGATCTGACAGCTATTGTTAAAGGCCATCGCATGGAGAACGGTCAGTTATGGCAACCGGGCCAGCGTATCCGTGTCCGAAGCGAGCCGCATGGCATTGATGACATTTACTTCCTCATGGGAAGAGAGTTTTCAGGTGGACGGCCAGACAACACCATTACCACCCTGCGTCTCAAAGAGGATGGAATATGGATACCGGACGCTTATCCGAAAAAACGGAAATCACGTAAACGCCGCGCCAAAGTAAATAAAGAGCTGGAGATTATCGATGTGGAACAAAATTGATTCTCGTATTAACACGGCGTTAAACCGTATAAGACAGGCCTTCAGGGGCGTTTTAATAAGGGTTAACAGCGGCGGTGATATTCAGACCATTCAGGGTAAAGGTCTGGCTACGGAGTCCCTGCAGGATGTGGAGATGTTCCAGCAGTACGGTTTTACATCCAACCCGCCCAGGGGGACTAAAGCCATTATGCTCCCGCTTAACGGGCGCACCAGTCATAGCGTGGTGATTGCCACGGAACACGCTTCATACAGGCTAAAGAACCTGAAAAGTGGTGAACTTGCCATTTATTCGGATGAAGGCAGCAACATTATCCTGAAGCGCGGGAAAATTATTGAAGTGAACTGTGATGAATATATTGTTAATACTAAAAAACATACCGTGAATACCGAAGAGCATATTGTTAATACCAGAACGTATAAAACGACAGCCTCAGAGCGGGCAGATTTTGATACGCCATTGCTGAAAGGCAGTAATGAAGTTGCTGACGGTAAATCTACGCTGAACATCATGCGCGAGACTTATGACGGTCACGACCACAACCACGGCGGCGATGCAGGCACAACGCAGAAACCTAATCAGCCAATGTAATTTGTGGTAACGTAAGTTCACCTTCAAAAGCAATACCCACTGAACCCCTTCACCGATAATTTAAATTTCCATGCCGATAGTATTACGGCATGGAAATGTTGATTGATCCAACGACCGGCGATTATACCGGCGACAGCTCAGACACTTTAGCTAATGCCGTCTATTTACGGCTGATGACACCCCTTGGCTCATGGTGGGCTGAGCCAACTCTGGGCTCTCTTTTACATACACTGCGCCGCGAAAAGGATGTGTCCCGCGTTCAGAAACTCGCGGTGCAGTATTCGCAGCAGGCCCTGCAGCCGATTATTGACGACGGTCGCGCCCAGTCCATTTCCGTAACTGCAGAGCACTGGCAAAAAGGCTGGATGCTGCTTCATATCATCGTCACGTCCGCGAGCGGAACGCCGCAGACCTGGAAATTTCCGGTTAAGGTCAGCTGATGCCATTCATTACCAAAAATGCCGCGCAAATTCGCACCGACATTCTGCGGGATATCAAAAATCTCCTGCAGTTGTCAGATGACAAGCTGGGGCCTGACAGCGACTGGTATGTCCGGGCGTCAAGTGTGGCCAGCGTTGCCGAGGGGCTTTATCAGCATCAGGGATGGATAGTCCGTCAGATATTCCCGGATACAGCTGATTCCGAATTTCTCTATCTGCATGCCCGTTTACGTGGTTTAAGCAAAAAAGCGGCCAACAGCGCCTCCGGGCCCGCCACATTTACCGGCGAACCGGGCGCGGCAGCTGCCGCTGGTCTTGTGTTCAAACGCGACAGTGTATCGTGGACAACAACCGAAGAAATTACTATCGGGTCGGATGGAAAAGCATCCGTAAATGCAATGTCTTCTCTGTCCGGGACTGCGGGTAATACCACCTCAGTCACATCGGCAACGCTGACCACTACACCTGACGGGTTTGACAGCACAGTGACCGTTGGTCTGATGACTGGCGGTACGGATGAGGAAACTGATGCGGAGCTGCTTGCCCGTCTGCTTGAAATCATTCGCCGACCTCCTGCAGGCGGTAATAAATATGATTACAAACGCTGGGCACTGGAAGTATCCGGCGTATCCGCAGCATATATTTACCCTTTGCGGCGGGGGCTGGGTACCGTTGATGTTGTTATTACGTCTGCCGGTGGGCTGCCTTCTCAGGATGTGATCGACAGGACGCAGGCTCACATTGACGATGTCCGGCCTGTTACAGCAAAAAACACGCTGGTACTCATGCCTGTCATCCGTACATTTGACGTACTCGTGAAGGTATCACTGGAGGGCATCACCCTCGCCGCAGCCAAACAGGCTATCGCTGGAACCCTTGAGGACGATGACTCGCGCCGTGAGCCGGGAGTGGCTTTTATTCGCAGCCAGGCGGGGACATTGATTTCTCTCATTCCTGGTATCACCGACTATGACATCGTTACACCATCGGCAAATATTCAACCGGTAATCGATGCCACGAAAGTCGAATGGCTCAGATTAGGGAATGTTGAGGTAGAGCTGCTATGAGCTACTTCACTCTGTTAAATCGCCTGCTGCCACTCATTTCGTACAGTCTGGGGCAGCCCCTGCTTAATGCATCATTGCGATCAGAAGCAGGCGTGTTTGACACTCTCGATATGTCTGCAGGACTTGTCGAAGGTGGCGTTACTCCATTTTATGCCCGCAGCCTTTTATCTGACTGGGAGCGCGTTCTTGACCTTACTCCTGCTGAAGGTGCCACATACCAGCAACGCCAGCAACGTGTACTGGCCAAACTGGCTGAGGTCGGTGGTCTCAGTATTCCGTACTTTACTCAGTTGGCCAGCAACCTTGGCTACATCATCACAATTGATGAACCGCAACCGTTCAGGGCGGGAGTTAACCGCGCCGGTGATCGCCTCTGGGTTGAAGACATTATCTGGGTCTGGCGCGTCAATATTCAGAACTCAGGAACGCAATCCTATCGCTTTCGCTCAGGCAGTTCTGCTGCAGGTGAGCGTCTGACTACCTTTGGTGATCCGGTTATTGAAGAAGTCTTCCGCGATCTCAAACCAGCTCATACATTTTGCTACTTCGCATATCAGGAGAATGAATAATGCGGCCCTTAATGCCACCGGTGCAGACGCCGGATAATCTTTTCCATGATGGTAATCCGCTCACGGGTGAGCTGGGGACCATTGTTGATGCCGAGCATCTGAATAACGTGCAGGGGGCTGTCAGAGATGCGCAGTCGGAGCTTATTACTGTCCTGACCGCTGCCGGTATTAACGTTGATCCAACAAAACAAAATCAGCTGTTAACTGCACTTAAAGCCCTTTTACTGAGTCGTTCAAATCCTTTTGGTGATATTAAGTCTGATGGTGCAGCCGCGATTGCTACCGCTCTCACAAACCTTGGATTGAGCACTGTAGTCCGGGGGGACAGATGCTTTCTTGTAGGGTTCGCATCAGGTGAGGCCAATCAGCCTTACATGACGCATTTTGCGTCTCAGGAAGTCGTTAAGCTGGCTACCGCTGAAAGCCCCACTTTTACCGGTGCGCCTCTTGTCCCGGATGCTCTCCCGGGGAATTACGGCCAACAGGCTGCAAATACCAAGTTTGTACACGATAAAATTGCAGAACTGGTTAACTCATCTCCGGCCACGCTGGATACGCTTAAAGAGCTGGCTGACGCGCTGGGTAACGACGCACACTTTGCCACGACAATGGCAAACGCGCTGGCAGGCAAACAACCTAAAGATCAGGTGCTGACAGATTTAAGTGGGAAAACTGTTAGTGGAATTCTTGCGTATTTCGGACTGAAAACGGCCGCGCAGAAAGATGTTGGTACAGGACCAAATCAAATACCTGACATGGGCGGATTCACAGCCTTACTAGGAGATAACGGTTGGGCAAAATTGCCTAGCGGATTAATCTTCCAATGGGGTATTGCGGGACCGTTAACCCCTCAAAATCCTGACGCTGTGGCTAATTTCAATATTACGTTCCCAAATAAATGTTTATTTATTACTGAACATGACCAGGGTAACGCCGCCCAGAAATCTGTAATTCAGATCGGTTATGTAACTACCACGGGGTTCACTGCGTATAACCTCGGCGTATTGGACAGAAAGATACCATCCGGGCTCCAGCCACCGATCACGGCATCTATTCTCTGGTTTGCAATAGGATATTGAGATGAATAACTACGTTTACAGCTCTAAAAATAATGCATTTTATGCTGTGTCGCTAAAAGAAGCGTATGAAATGGCAGGTTCCTGGCCCGATGACGGAGTTAAGGTTACGGATGCAATCTTTCTTGAATACACTGCAAGCGCGCCAGAAGGTAAACTACGTTGCGCTGATAATGATGGTTACCCTGCATGGACTGATATTCCACCACAGACTCCCGAGCAGTTGCAGGAGCAGGCTGAAAAAGAGCGTCAGCGTCTGCTTAACTATGCCAGCAGCATTACAGAGGACTGGCGAACAGAGCTTGCCCTTGGGATCATCGGCGATGAAGATAAGGCTAAATTGACGGCGTGGATGGCGTACATCAAAGATGTGAAGGCAATCCCGGTATCAGTTGCGATTGAGCAGGGATTCAGCTGGCCAAATAAACCAGCATAGGAACATTTTTGAGAATGACCATCTAGCTCACCAGTGGCATGCTTTCTGCCTTTTGCAGGGGATAAAACCATGCTTATTGGGTATGTCAGGGTGTCAACAAATGACCAGAACACCGCATTGCAGCGAACCGCGCTGGAATGCGCAGGATGTGAACTGATATTTGAAGACAAGATCAGCGGAAAATCCTCGGAGCGTCCAGGGCTAAAGCGAGTGCTTAAGACCCTGGGAAAGGGGGATACGCTTGTGGTATGGAAACTAGATCGCCTTGGGCGCAGCATGCGGCATCTTGTCCTGCTGGTAGAGGAGTTGCGGGACAGAGATATCAATTTTCGCAGCCTGACCGACAGTATAGATACGTCAACGCCAATGGGACGTATCTTCTTTCACATTATGGGGGCGTTGGCTGAGATGGAGCGTGAGTTAATTGTGGAACGCACAAGAGCCGGTCTTTCAGCTGCCAGGGCTCAAGGTAGGGTGGGAGGAAGACGCCCAAAAATTTACATCGGAACAGTGGGAGCAGATGGGGAGATTAATTGCAGCTGGAGAGTCACGCCAGCGAGTTGCACTTATTTTTGATGCTGGTATATCCACCCTTTATCGTAGGTTCCCGGCTTCATCATTTGAATGAGATAAGCTGCGTGGCGTTTTAATTTGCACCGTGCGCAATAGCGGTTTTTCGCTCGTTTGCTGCGGTGCATAATTTAATGCGTTTCGGTGCGAAAAATTTCGCCGCGCTACAGTTCCAGTTCAGTTTCCCTTCATTCACCAGACAAGCCACCACTTCCGCCGTGATCCCTTTGCTGAGCGAGCCGAGCGCAAACAGGGTGTCAGGCCTGACCGGATAGCGATTGACCGCATCGGTTACGCCCCAGGTGTAAAACTGCGGCGAGCCGTGATTATGGATCACCGCGACCGTCATCCCGGGAACGGATTTTTGCGCCATATAGTGACGCACCACGCTGTCAACGTCGCCATCCAGCGAATCATGGGTGAGAAGTTCCTGAGTACCTTCCGGGGAGGACATCTGTGAGAGCGTGCCACAACCGCTGAGGAGTGGGAGAGTAAGCAGAAGCCAGCGAATTTTGATTGTTATGTTCTGCATACCTGATAGCGAGTGTGGTGGTCATTAGCGCGCCAGGAATGTATCACAAATAGCCTGCCTGAATGTAAACTTTCTAAACGGCGGCGGCCCTGTTGATGGTCACCGCGACTTTCGGCCTGCTTTGAGGATTTCAGTATGACTCGCTTTTATCAACTTACCGCCACCAGCCTGGATGGCCGTGTTATCTCAATGGCCGACTATGCGGGAAAGGTGGTTTTGGTCGTCAATACCGCCAGCCAGTGTGGCTTTACGCCGCAATATGCTGGCCTTGAAGCGCTATATAAGAAATACGCCGATCGAGGATTAGTGGTGCTGGGCTTCCCCTGCAACCAGTTCGGCAAACAGGAACCCGGCGGCACCGACGAAATCTCGAAAACATGTTACATCAACTACGGCGTGAGCTTCCCGATGTTTGAGAAGGTGGAGGTTAACGGTAGCGCAGCGCACCCGCTGTTTTGTTATCTGAAAGATGAATTGCCCGGCGTGCTGGGAGGGCGGATTAAGTGGAACTTTACTAAGTTTCTGATCGGCCGCGACGGTAAACCACTCAAGCGTTTTGCACCGATGACTACGCCAGAGAAAATGGATCCTGCAATTCTTGCGGCACTGGAGATGTAAGGTATCTGATAGCCGAACCTTTCTCTTAGAGCATGACGAAACACTCACACCGGAGAGAAGATAACGCCCGCTCTGTGTTCCTGACGGACTAAACGCTATTTTTAACGCGTTGTGCCGGGAGCGGACGTTATTATTTATAAAAGCTGACGGCCCGCTGATGAAGAGAAACGTAGAGTGGTTGCTCCACACTGGCATAACGAGCTTATAAATTATAATTCTATTTTTTCGACAAGAAAAATGTTTCCTGGATTCGTTGGTTATTATCCTTCAATATTTTGTCTGATTCTTCCAGTACGGACTTTAACACTGGGGTTTCTTTACCAAATTTTATGGACTGGGTATCTATTGTGAGATTGTACACCGGAATGTTTTCAGCGCGATATACATTGTAAATCTTCAGTGTAAGTGTTGCAGGGACTTTTAAAGAAAGTTTGTCGCTAGTTGTTTTTTTATCATCGGATTTCTCTTTGTTATAGTCATCAATAATTGACTGAATTTCTCTCTTAATGCCGTCTTGATAAGAACCGACAGATAAATCGGTAAGTTTGAAGATGGTTGAGTTATCGCTTTCTGTTTTTAATTCAACATTGAGAAATGTATTTTCACTATAAACTTTTCCTAATGATACATGACCGTTGTCATTGCTTAAAATGTTCTGTTTCTTAAATTCTATATTTCCTGATAACATTGCAGAGGATAACAACACTGACGCGCCAATTATTACGCTTGATATGATAATTTTCATTTTTATTTCTTGATAAGTTAAATTCATTTTTTCGGGGTTTGACGTTGTTAGTTTGCCAGACTCATCAATAACTAACGCCATGCCTGTAACTGATTATTTTTTGATCTTTTCGATCTTGAAATTTCGCTAAGAAAGCCCCATCCATCTTTTGTCACTTAGTGTTTGAGAGAGCATGTCACTCCTTTGTTTGTTAGCATTTGGAACCATATTACAATCTATTATTTTGAGTTAAAACTGTTATTTTTTGTAATGCGTCAGTTAAAGGAAATGAAGATGCCAGTGGGGTGGTAAATATGCAATTACTGTACTTGAAGAATCTGTCACCAACACCTGGATTGGATGGCAGGTATCCTGGGAGTGTCCCAGGCAAGGAATTAGCTTAACGTAACGAAAAAGGCCCCGTCAGGGGCCTGGTCTGCTTTAACAATGGACTGTTGTTCGCCTGGATTAGAAGCGGTATTGCAGGCCCGCTGTAATGGTATAGTTATGGTTAGAAATACCTGCCGCATCCCCGCCAATAGAGCCGGAGTCACCAGTATTGGTATCAATAATCTGCGTACCGCCTTTACCTTCTTCGTAACTGCTATAGGTAAATTCTGCAAAAACTTTGGCGTGCGGAGTGACGTAATACCCGGCATCAACAGAGGCACCATAATAGCGGGAATCTGTTGTCTTCTCGCGGAAAGTCAGATCGCGCATGTAATGTTCGTCGTTATCATGTGCACGCACCCAGTCACTGAATTTGAAGAGGGCATTAAATTCAAAGTCATTGAAACGGTACTGTCCTGCAAGGCCAATGTAGGGCATAGAAAAACGCTGGCTATAACCAATGCCGCGTTCGCCTGCCGGGAAGTTCCCTTGATAGGCACCGTTATCATAATTGTAAGTACCACCAGTCGCCGTCCAACTGAAGCGTGTTTCCTGATAGCCTGCGGTTACGCCCGCTTTATAGTTATCGCCCTGGAGGATCCACCCTTTTACGTTGAGGTCATATTCATTGGCGTAGTTAACGTTCGTGGCCGGATGGCTTGAATGGTCTGTCCAGGAGGATTGTTTTTCATTCATCCAGTCATAGTCATCCATATGACCTGAACCTGATGCCAGGGACGTCCAGCCGCGGGCGTTCAATGTTAAAAATGAGTAAGCATCCCAGGTGATATCGCCTTTCAGAATGGCGACATTTTTTATTTTCCAGTCCAGTTGGCTAATTTTTCTTCCTGTAGCTTCGTCATAAACCATTTCGTGAGATTTTCCGCTCAGCATCCCGGCAGAGGCTGAAACCGCTAAACTATCCGGTGAAAAATCTGGTGTAACGATTGTTGGTCCTGCATATACTGCCCCTGAAAACGCGGCCATCATCATTCCCGCAACGATATTTCTTGTCATTTTTATTTCCCTAAAGCAAATTAATCAATGAGTTGCGGTAAAATCTTAAAAGTCATAACAATAATAATCAACTGCTAGTTTTGGTAATTTTTTATTATTTGACGTAAGGAACAATATTTAACTTTGGGCAGCCTGAAAGAGGCGATTTCTAATATTTAAATGATTTCTGGCTTAATGCGAAATAACAGTCAGCTGCGGATAAGATGACCAACTTCGCTATGGTATGCACGTCTGCAACCAGCGTCACAAACAAATTCCCATTTACCCCCGCAGCCACGGCGTAATCGTCAGCCCGGTAAGCAAGCCTTCCGGGCTAAGCAGGCGAGTGACGGTTTGCCCCCACGGTTCCGTGCGGTTAGCCACCAGCAGCCGATAGCCTTTTTCACTCAGAACGCGGGTAGCCGAGTCCAGATCCTTTACCTCGTACTCAATCCATCCCTGTGGTATCGGATGCTCCGTGGGCCACTGTTCTTCTCCAAAACAGGACGCAGCCGCCTGTGCGAGCGGCCAGACGGCAAAATGCTTCACGCCTTCCAGCTGACCCTCTTCAGTGAGCAGATAATCGCTGTTCCCCTCCATCGGCTTAAGCGGAAGGCCGAGTGTCTGGACATAAAACGCGGCGCTGGACTCCGTATCCCGCGAAATGGGCCCGAACCCGGCGACAAATAAGACATCAATTTCTGGTAGCGTCTGCGACATATCCACTCCTGAATGAGGTGAAATTCACCCTGAATTTATCTTACGATTGGCGGAAATACGACTCTCAATTCTGGTGTTGCATTCACCCTGCCTGCACGTCCACGACGGGTTTAAAATTCAGCGCGATGACGATCAGCAGCACGACTCCCGCACTCATGATCAGCCATGCGCTGGTCAGCGAGAACGAACTGTCGCGAACGATCCCCGCTATTAGCGGCATAAGCGCGGCAATCATGTATCCACCTCCCTGAACTTTAGACAGTAACTTCCCGGCCTGGGCGGGCGTTCGCGCATGATCGAACGTGACGATGAGCGACAGCGGGAAGAGGGCGCCGATCCCGGTGCCAAGCAGCAGCGTGGATAACACCGGTGTTGTACCCGGCGCAAATACCAGACACAGTAATCCCGCCAGCAGCAACAGCAATACGGCGATCAGCGGCACGCGGCGGTCGGGGAATTTACCGATCAGCGCGGAGACGGCAAACCCGGCGACAACCTCGGTTAACGTCAGCCAGGCCAGCATGTAGCCGCTGTTGCGTGCGGACCATCCCGCCTGAATGTAAAGCGGGGGCAGCCAGGCCAATACCAGCGTATAGGCTCCCGTACCCACGCCGAAAAAGAGCAACAGTAGCCCTGTTCGAGAGGACGAGAGCGTAACGGTTTCGTGGGCTGTTTTTTCCTCCTGAGGATGCTTAACCAGGGTTAACCACAGTATCAGCGCAAGCAGCGCTAACAGCCCGGCCATTGCCAGCGCGGGCTTCAGCGTGAGCCATGAAAACAACGGCTCTGCGCTGGCGGCGGCGACTGCCGCTCCGGCCATAATGCCTGTGCTGAAGAGCGACATCACCGTGCTGGCCGTTTGCGTATATTCCTTTTTTATCAGGGCAGGCATTAACGCCTGGATCGTGCCTATGCTGGCCCCGCCCAGTAACGCGGTGCCCATAAGACTCTCCGGCGAGGCGCTAAAACCGCGCAGCAAACAGGCCGCAAGCAGGATAAAGAGCCCGAGCATAATTCCCCGAACGGCGCCGAGTCGGGCTAAAAGCCAGGGGCCACACAGGGCGGCAAGCCCCATCATCGCGACCGGCAGGGTGGTCAGCAGGCTGAATTGCGTAGCGGTTAGCCCCGCTTCGCGCTGCAGCACGGAGAACAGCGGTCCGACAGAAGCCAGAATGGGGCGCAGGTTCAGCCCGACGATAAAAGCGATAACGGCGAAGAGTAAAGGCGACGTGCGTTTCAACGTGGAATCCTTTTCGGTTGTGAATGGCCCGGGCAAATCGGCACGAGCATTTATCTTAACGTTAAGATAAAATATGTTTTTGCGTAAGATGTACCGCACAACAGGATAAATTCGCACGCCATCAGGGGTGAAAATGCATGACCATGTAGACTTCGTTGTCGGCCAGTGGAGCCGCGCCATGCCGGAGCTGGACGCCTCGTCGATGAAAATTTTTGGCCGAATGCTCCGGCTGATGAAGCATCTGGGAAAAGAACGGGCGCAGGCGATGGCGCAGTTTGGCTTTCGCGAGGGCGAGTTTGACGTGCTCGCCACGCTGCGTCGCGCCGGTGAGCCGTACTGCCTTTCCCCCACGCAGCTCTATAAATCGCTGTTGGTAACCTCGGGGGCGATGACGAACCGGCTCAGCCATCTAGAACAGCAAGGGCTTATCAGGCGAATTGCCGATCCGAATGATAAGCGCAGCACGCTCGTAAGCCTGACGCCGCACGGGCAGGAGCGCATCGAACAGGCGCTGATCGTCCATACACAAACGCAAAATGCGCTGCTGAGCAACTTATCTGACGCGCAGCGCGCGCAGCTTGAGTCCCTGCTCAGGGAGCTGCTGATGACGTTCCCGTCTCAGGACCTGAGCGACAGGTCACCGAGTGCCGATAATACAAACACTGCATAGTTAAACCTCACAGAAAGGGAACGTATGTCTTTACCGCCACTGTATGCGCTGCGCGCTTTTGAAGTTGCCGCGCGCCTGAACTCCTTCAGCAAAGCTGCTGAAGCACTGAATATCACGCCGGGCGCGGTCAGCAGGCATGTCCGGACGCTTGAACAGTGGTTCGACTGTGAGCTCTTTAAACGCCAGGGGCCGCGAGTGGAGGTCAGTGATGCCGGACGTATTCTGGCCGGACAGCTCAGCGAAAGTTTCTCCAATATTGAGTGGGCCTGTCGCGCATTCAGAAGTGAAAACCACCTTCTGCGCCTCAAAGCTCCCAGCACCCTGACGATGCGGTGGCTTCTGAATGTGCTTAAATCCTTTCGTGAGAACCACGCAAAGCCAAAAATTGAAATTGCCAGCGTCTGGATGGACTTCGACACCGTTGACTTCAGCCGTGAGCCCTATGATTGTGCGATCCTGCTCGGTAATGGCTATTTCGGCGAGTCAACGGAAAGCAGGCTGCTCTTCAGTGAATGGCTCATTCCGGTTTGTACCCCGTCGTTGCTTGAATCTGCCCGGCATCAGCTTCCAGAGTGCGATCTTATCCATCCCTCCCCGGACAGACGGGACTGGAAGCGCTGGCTGAAAAGAACGGGGTCATTCCCCGGACTCGACGTGAGCCGAGGGATAGTATTCGACACCCTGGAGCAGGGAAGCCTGGCCGCCATGCACGGTCACGGCGTGGCGATGGCCGATCTCCGCCTCACGCTCGACGCGCTGAAAAGCGGTCTGCTCGCGCTGCCCTTCAGGGAAGCTATCGCAACCGGCGATGGCTATTACCTCGTCTGGCCGAAAAACTCGCTCAGAAGACAGAGTATTGAACGGTTGCTGGCGTGGCTTAACCTTAATGCGCCGGTGCTGCCTTCGTTGGATATCGTCTGTCTTGATTATAGCGAAAAGCGGGTTTAATAAATGGCGGAATATTTATTGAGGGATATTCCGCAGATTGAGCGTATTTATGCGTAGGGAATATTCGCCATCTGTTTATATCGCTCCGGCAATGCGCTGTTCAGGTTGAGCAATTTATCCAGAATATAAAGCGCAGGAGTCCCCTTTGCGCGTTCAGCAGCGATCAGCGCAGCGCGTAACAGATTGGCAGCCGACGTCATTTCACGGAAATACTCCTGCGATTCACGCGTCTGAACTTCGCCTGACGCGGCGTAACGCACCTTTGGCCAGTCCGCAAAGTCTAGCAGCGGAAGGATCCCATCTTCTTTTGGCAAGTGTGCTGAGAGCAGCTCTTCGGCGTTACCCGGATTGCTTTGGGCGAAAGCCAAAAGATGCAGTCGATGGATGAAAGGCGATAGCGCTTCTGAGCTTTCCTTTTCTGCTGAAAGTAACGTTATCAACTCATGCACATTTGCCTGGACGCTAAATTTATGAGGCGAGATGATATTCATTACAGGGAATAAAACATCGAGTGTCATAGGTGCTCCATACAGGCTTGGTAATATTTATTTTTTCTATCCCAGGGGTGAATGGATGGTATTTCAGTTGCGTCACTTTATAAAAACGATAAATAGTGGGAATTAATGTGAGTTTTACTCAATGTTGCGCTTTGAAGTGCGAGCATGCACCTCCTCACGTTGCAGCGTTTTGTTTCACAAACGCCATCGCTCATCGACCGTCCAGAATGGTATAACGTCGTGCGGCAATCGGGTTGCCGCCCGCTGACTCTATTCACAAAGGTGTATATGAAACAAATTACGTTCAGTGACCTGCTGCAACAAAGCGAGCAGGCTGCCAATTCTCCTCGCTTACGCGCGCACCGCAATTTACATCCTGAGCTGAGCGACCCGGTACAGCGCCTGGCTATCGCGATGGAGCCTGGTACCTATGTTCGCCCTCATCGCCACCCGCACACGTTTGAACTGCTGACGGCTCTGAGCGGTCGCTTTCTGGTGTTGAATTTTGATGACAGCGGTAACGTGACCCAGCGCGTGGTGTTAGGTGAAGACTGCAAAGTGCTGGAGATGGATGCCGGTACCTGGCATGCCGTGCTGTCGCTGGATAAAGGCGGCGTCATTTTCGAGGTAAAACACGGCGGCTATCAGCCTGTTCCGGAGCACGATACCGCCCCATGGTCACCGGCTGAGAACGCGCCCGGTAGTGCGGAGCTGATGAAATGGTACGCCCAGGCGCAGGTGGGTGACGGAGGTTTTACCCTGTAATTTTCTCTACTTTTCCCGACGCGCGGAAAGGCGCGCCGGGATAGAAAGAGACGATCCCGCTAACTCAACTGACCGTATTAAAATGCCAGCCGCTAGCAGTCGACAGCATCACGAACGGGCCGGCCAGCGTGCTGTTGTGATGCGCAATGATGTCAGTGGCGGATAAATGTGCGTTATCCATTGTGGTATGCGCATCTGAAATCAATACCGTCCTGAAGCCCAGCTCCGGCGCGGCCCGGCAGGTGGTGTCGACACAAAATTCTGTTTTCATCCCGGCAATGACCAGCTGTTTGATGCCTCTCTGATTAAGCTCACGCAGCAATTCGGTATCCCGAAAACAGCTGGGATGGCGCTTGGTGAAAACAACATCCTGCTCCTTCACGTCCAGCTCGGGTATCAGCTGCGTTAACGGCCCCTGCGCTGAAAAGGGCGAGTCGTCTGGTCCAACATGGCGGGCAAAAAAGACGGGTACCCGAGCGTGGCGCGCGTTGGCTATTAACAAACGGATATTTGCCAGAACGGCATCGGCGGAACAGGGTGAGACCGGGCCCCGGAAGAGGCCCTGCTGCATGTCGATAATTAAGAGAGCATTGTCAGAAATCATTTTCTTTCTCCATTCAGAGAGCGGTGAACGGAGAGGTATTTCCCCGTCCAGGCTGGCGGGGATTGAGGTTCTGTTTGTCAGTAGTTCGCTACAGATACGCTCACGCCGCCGAAGGTGCCGGTGGTGGTGAGGGTGGTTGTTGGCTGAACTGACTGATACATGAATTGACCTTTGTTTATTCATTCCGCTATATGCGGAATTATCACGTTAGTTATAGCGTTGCTTAACTCATTGCTTCAAGACACCAACTTGAGTAGGGGTACGATGCAGCGGCAGGAAGCTGTCAGCAAAGGCTCGTAACCTGCTGTGCACGCCTTTGCTGACTGAATAGCCGGGATTATTTAAGGCCCTCTAGCCCCTTCAGGAACTCCTCCACCTGCTCAGGCGTCGCCGCGTCTGCCTGGTAAAGAATATCGAGCTTAACGTTCTTCAGCCCGCAGAAGCCAAACACGCCTTCGATTATCTGCGTCTGAATCGCCGTCGAATAGCCGTGTTTGTCGAATCCGGTGAGATCGCTGCCGCCGGTGGCAATCAGGCGGACGGGAACATCGCGTAAGCTGCCCACGATCCGGCCATCGTCGGCCACCTTATACGCCCAGTTCAGGGTTAATACGCGATCGAACCAGCCTTTCAACAGCGCGGGGACCGACCACCAGTACACGGGGAAAACAAACACCAGCATATCCGCTCGCTCGACGCGCTGCTGCTCGCGCAGAATATCTTCAGGAAGGGCGCTCGGATCGCCGTGATACAAATCGAGATCGGCGCGGGTCATCGCCGGATTAAACCCTTCAGCATGCAGATCGGCAATTTCAACCTGCGTACCTTGCTCGCGTAATTTTCCGGCAATACGGGCTGCCAGCGAATGGGATAACGAATTGTCGACAGGATGAGCCGTCACGATCAGTGCGTTATTAATGGCATTTGTAGCAGACATAGCGACCTCGAATGGGTGAGAATTGACGCCTATATTACTATTGGTAACTTAGGTGTCAATCCGCCCCCAGCGATCATTTTGTGCTATTCACGTAGGTCTCCAGAACGCCGGTCATGGCGCCGCTGAGCGTATCTTCCGCCACGTTCCGGGCGAGCACGCCGTTGCCAGCGGCAGTACTGAGCGCCTCCGCGGCGCCGATAATGGCCGTCAGTACCGCTTCTCCCTGAACGCCTTTCAGCGCGACAAACGGGGAAAGCGCGGTACGCAGGCAGTCGGCACATTCGGCCACGCATGCTTCACGAAACGTCTGCAACGCGTGGGATCCGGACAGCGCGGCAGCAATCGGCCCGGTCTCAGGCCCGGCGCTAATGGCGCAGTCGATATAGGCGGCGCTGAAAAAGCGGATCGTCTTCTCCAGCGGTTTGCTGTCGACCCCCCGCGTCTCCCCGGGATAGATAACACGTCTCGCGGAATTTCGCCAGCTGCCGGTCGCTATAGTCCTGGTACAGCGCCATCAGCAGCCCTTCACGATCGCCAAAGTGATCGTAGGGGATAGGCTTGGTCACGTTGGCTCGTTCGGCCAGGTAGCCAAGGGTCAGCGCCTCCGTACCTTGCTGACGAACGATTCCGCGCGCAACCTCCAGCAGCTGCACGCGGCGGTCCTCTTTTCTTAAGCGCTTAACAACCATGCTTTCCTCAGAAGTGTTATCTACTCATGGTAGTTTACACGTTTTCTGCAGGGTGCTGCACTCGTTGTTCCGCAGGACGGATCCGGAACCAGATCGCATACATCGCGGGCAGGAAGACGAGGGTGACGATCGTCCCGCCCAGCGTGCCGCCTATCAGCGTGTAAGCCAGCGTGCCCCAGAACACCGAATGCGTCAGGGGAATGAACGCCAGCACGGCGGCTATGGCGGTCAGAAGGACCGGGCGCGCGCGCTGAACCGTCGCTTCAATCACCGCCTGGAACGGCTCGAGACCGTCCTTCTGGTTATGATCGATTTGACCGATCAGGATCAGCGTATTGCGCATAAGAATGCCGGAAAGGGCGATCAAGCCGACCAGCGCGTTGATGCCAAACGGCTGATTGAAAATCAACAGCACGGGCACTACGCCAATCAGCCCCAGCGGCGCGGTTAAGAACACCATCACCATCGCCGAGATTGAGCGCACCTGCAAAATGATGATCAGCAGCGTCAGGGCAATCATGATCGGGAACAGCGGAATCATTGCCTGCGTGGCTTTACCCGATTCCTCAATCGAACCCGCCATGTCTATTCGGTACCCGGGCGGCAGCGCATCAACAATCGGCTGGAGCTGCTTCATGACGGCGACCGACACATCCGGTGGCTGAAGATTGTTAGCGATGTCGCCCCGCACGGTAATCGTCGGGGTGCGATCGCGGCGGCGCAGGATCGGATCTTCCATACCGATCTCAATCTTGCCGATTTGCGACAGCGGAACGCGCTGTCCCGCATTGCCGACAAGGGTGAAACCCTCGATTTTTGCCGGATCGAGACGAATGTCTCCCGCCGCGCGGCCAATAACCTCTACCGAGCGAATATCCTCTCGCACGGAGGTGACGGGCACGCCTGAGAGCAGAAACTGAAGCTGATCGGCAACGGCACTGGAGGTCAAGCCGGTCGCCTGCAGGCGGTTTTGATCGAGGGTGAAATGCAGGACAGGAACGCGTGAGCCCCAGTCGGTGTTGACGGTTCTCATCATCGGGCTTGCCTGGAGCACGGCTTTCACCCTGTCAGCGATGTCATGCACCTGTTCGACATCCGGCCCCGACACGCGCCAGGCAACCGGGAAGGGCGAGTACGGGCCAAACACCAGCTGCTTTACCCGTACGCGGGCTTCGGGGGCAAGGCCGTTGGCGACAGCTTCTCTCAGCCGGAGCTTGAGCGCCTCGCGCGATGTCTCGCTGTCCGTCAGGATCACGATTTTCGCAAAAGACGGATCGGGCAGTTCAGGCGCCATCGCCAGATAAAAACGGGGCGAACCCTGACCAATATAGGCCGTGACAATTTTGGCTTCGGGCTGCTGGCCCAGCCACGCTTCTATTTTTGCGGTTGCGGCGCTGGTTTGCTCAATCGAGGTACCGTATGGCATCTGCACCTCAACCAGTACTTCCGGGCGATCGGAGGTCGGGAAGAATTGTTTTTTAACCAGCCCCATACCGAGCACGGCCAGAATGAAAATGGCGACCACCGACCCGGCCACCCGCCATTTTCTGGCGATAACGCGGGCAAGCAGCTGGCGAAAACGGTTATAGCGAGGCGTGTTATAGATGGCGGCATGACCCCCTTCTACTTTAGGGATCGCCGGCAGGATCTTCACCCCAAGATAGGGCGTGAACACCACCGCGACAAACCACGATGCAATCAGGGCGAGGCCGACAATCCAGAACATATTGCTGGTGTATTCCCCTGCGGTCGACTGGGCAAAGCCATTCGGCATAAAGCCAATGGCCGTCACCAGGGTACCGGCCAGCATGGGCGCAGCGGTATGGCTCCAGGCGAAGGCCGAGGCTTTGATTCTGTCGTAACCTTCCTCCATTTTCACCACCATCATTTCGATGGCGATGATGGCATCATCAACCAGCAGGCCGAGGGCGAGGATCAGGGAGCCCAGCGTAACGCGGTCAAAGTTTATCCCCGCGGCTTCCATCACCACGAAAACGACCGCCAGCGTCAGCGGGACCGCCGCCGCAACGACAACACCCACGCGCCAGCCCATGCTGATAAAACACACCACCATGACCACAAGCAGGGCGACGAAGAATTTGATCATGAACTCATCGACCGACGAGCGAATATTCACGGACTGGTCGGTGACCTTGGTCAGGGACATGCCCAGCGGCAGGCTGTCATTTATTTTCGCCGTTTCCGCATCCAGCGCTTTCCCCAGCGCCAGACCGTTCCAGCCTTCACGCATCACGATGCCCAGCAGAAGGGCGGGCTCATGCTGATTACGTATCAGCATCGTCGGGGGATCTTCGTAGCCTCGCTCAACCGTTGCCACATCGGACAGCTTGAGCGTTTTGCCCTGAGCCACAAAAGGCGTATCGCGGATTTTCTGCAGTTCATCGAACGCGCCGTCCAGGCGGATAAAAATCTGCGCGCCTCGGGTCTCAATGGATCCCGCCGCGGCTAACACGTTCTGGCTGTTGAGGGCGCTGAAAATATCCTGGGGTGAGAGCCCTATCGTCGCCAGACGGTCGTGGGAGAAGGAGATGTAAATCCGCTCGGCCTGTTCGCCGATAATGTTCACTTTCTTCACGCCGGGAACGTGCAGAAGCTGCTGGCGCAGGCCTTCGGCATCGCGTACCAGCTGCCGCTGCGGTTCGCCTTTCGCTTTCAGCGCAAAGAGGGCAAAGGTGACATCCGAGAATTCGTCATTGATCATCGGGCCGATGACGCCCGCCGGAAGTCGCTGCGATTCATCTCCAAGCTTCTTCCGCGCCTGATAGAACTCCTCCTGCACTTCGGCTGGCGGGGTCTTGTCCTGCAATGACAACGTGATAAACGCCATGCCGGGACGGGTATAGGTTTCGGTACGGTCATACCATTTGAGTTCCTGCAGGCGTTTTTCCAGCGGTTCGGCGACCTGATCCTGAATTTCCTGCGCGGTGGCGCCCGGCCAGACGGTTATCACCGTCATTTGCTTTACCGTGAAGGGCGGATCTTCCGCGCGTCCGAGCCCAAAGAAGGCGTAAATTCCGGCAATCGTAACCAGAACGATCAGAAACAGCGTAATGGAACGTTCGCGGACGGCCAGCGCCGACAGGTTGAAGCGGCTTCCGCTCATGGCGTATTCTCCGCCAGGGCGGCACTGCGTTGCTCGGCAAGCCTGACGACCTCACCTTCGTGCAGAAGATGGGCACCTAACGCAACAATCTTCTCACCGGGCTTCACGCCGCCCGTGACCTGCGCCGCATCTTCACCCACGCTCAGCACCCTGACGGGCGTCCATGCGACCTTTGCCGGCTGGGCGGAAATGCGCCAGACGCCGGGACCTTTTCCTGCATCATAGAGTGAAGCCAGCGGGACCTGCATGACCTGACCTTCCGCTTTATTGTCCTGAATGTTCAGCGTGACGGTCGCCCCCAGCGGCGCGTTCGCCAGCAGGCCATCCAGCACGTAGCGGGCTTCATACGTGCGGGTCGCGGCATCGGCCGAGTCAGACAGCAGGCGCAGCGTTGCGGTGACAGGATGTTTTTCATTGCCATACAGCGTGGCCTGCGCTTCGCTGCCGACGGCAGGACGCAGCGTTTCCGGAAGCTGGACGAGCGCTTCACGCTGTCCCGCTCTGGCGAGCCTGATCGCCACCTGTCCGGCGCTGACGACCTGACCCGGCTCGGCGAGCGTCTCCATGACCACGCCGTCTGAATCCGCCAGCAGTACGGCATAGCCCGTGGCGTTTTGCGCCACGCTGGCCTGCGCCCGGGCGGCGCTGAGATCGGCCCTGGCCGTGTCGGCCGCCGCTTTGATCTGGTCATACTCCGAGGCAGACACCGCGCCGGACGCCACAAGTCCACGATAGCGCGCCTCATCGCTGGTGGCTTTGCGCGCGCGCGCCTGAGCCGCATCCACCGCGCGCTGCTGCGCCTGAGCCTGTAATTTCAGGTCAACCGGATCCAGGCGCAGCAGGGGCTGGCCCTGTTTGACGGTCTGCCCCGTGTCGACCAGCCGCTCAAGGATTTTTCCCTGGACTCTGAAACCTAAATCGCTTTGCGTTCTTGCGACCACCACGCCCGTGAAGGCGCGGGCGCTATTGTTCGCAAGCTCGACGGAGGCGGATCTGACAAGCGGTGGCTTTGTGCGCGGATCGTCACTCGCGGAAATATCGCCGCACGCCACCAGGGCAAACGGCAGGAGACAAACGGCAACGTGGGCTGAAGTGAGCCTGAGCATGGGAAACCTTTTTGACGTAACAGGACGGTATCCGCATTCTCTGACTAGTGACCAAAATTGTCAATGGTCACAAATTAGGGGGCCAGGCTTCTTAAAATCAGTGAAGAGAGTAGCACGGCTGCCGTGGGGGCCATTTCGAGGTTGTACTGCAGCTGAACGGGGTTAATGTAAGGGCACATCACCATGTAGACGGCAAATGTGACCTCATCCAGCGGCGTTTTTCTTTCAAACTCGCCGGCCTGCCTGCCTTCGATAATGATGCTCTCGATCAGCTTCATCAGGCTTTCACTGTATTTTTGGGTTGACGGCCACTGCTCCTGCGCGGCGACGGCGGCAATGTCGTATAGCTTACGGTCGTGGAAAAACAGCTCGCTTCCCGCCTCGGTGAGCGCTTTGAAAAGGCGGCGTAATTTTTCGCTTGCTGACGGCGCATCCTCGATGGCGGAAAGCACTGCCGCCATGATCAGCTCCAGGCGGTTAGCGCAGATCACCTCGCCGATAGCCTGTTTGGAATCGAAAAACTTATAGATGTAGGACTTTGAAAAACCAATAGATTTAGCCAGTTCGGCGACGGTGGTTTTTTCATAGCCGTAGTGACCGAAGTGCTCAAAAGCCGCTTCGACGATTTGCTCTCTGACAGCGTGGTCAAGGGGACCACGTGCTGATGGGGGATTCATATTTTTAGTCATTATTTAAGCTTAGCGTGACGGGCTACGATTAACAACGAGTGACCATTTTGAGATTTGGTTACCGTCATTCATCATGAACCGTTCAGACGGGACGATCAACCAGGTGGGGTAAGTGTATCACTGTTTTTCGTGCACTATGGCATCTATCTGTCTGCGATAAGCGAGCATTTCAGCGCAACTCCCTTGCGCTGAACTGGGCTGTTTTTGCTTAAGCCGAGCGCGGGCGCAATATTTTTTCAACAATAAGCACCAGACGCCTGCGCGTCACGAACCGGTGTAGCTGCCCCAGAAGCCAGTTACCGCATCCGGTAATCAGGTAGCTACGGTTACTCTCCATGGCCTTCAACGCCAGGGTGACCACCTTGTGAGCGGGCATTCTTTTCCCTACCGAGGCTTCCTCAGCATTCACCACATCAAAAAAGGCCGTATCCGTTGCGCCGGGGCAAAGCGCCAGGACGCGGATGCCCTTTGAGCGATATTCTCCCCACAGCGCGTTCGAAAACGAGAGCAGAAAGGCTTTGGTTGCGCCATAAATCGCCATGTAGGGATCCGGTTGCATCGCGGCCGTTGAGGCAACGTTAATAATCACCCCGGAGCCCTGCTGCAGCATTCCCGGCAGCAGGGCGTGAGTCAGCTCCACGGGGGCCATGCAGTTTACGTTAATCTCATCACGCTGCCTGTCGATTGACAGCTTTTCGAATGGCCCGTAGGCGGCGAACCCGGCGCAATTAATCAGAACGTCTGGGACGCGTCTTAAGGTTTCAAGCCGTTCCACAATGTGGGGAATGGCTTCCGGCTTCACTAAATCCTGCACGATAATCGTGATGGAGGCGCCGTGCTTTCTGACCAACTCTGCGGCAAGCGCCTGCAGCTTTGGCTCGCTGCGGGCGACGAGGATCAAGGCTACGCCTCGGGCGGCGAGCTGCCTGGCAAAATCACGGCCTATGCCCGAAGATGCTCCGGTAATCAGCGCTGTTTTTCCTGTATAATCAAAAGAATTCATATCTTTAATCCCGTTTCCCTAATGTATGCCGCACAGGATAAACCGTGCACTTAGGTACACGGTCAAGCGTGATTTTTCCAGGGTGAGGGCGACGCGATGCGAATTGGTGAACTGTGTGCGAAAACGGGATTGTCGAAAGAGACGGTGCGTTACTATGAGCGACAGGGGCTATTAGAGAATATCCCGCAGCCCAATCGCAGCAATAACTACAAAGATTATTCCGCCGTCGATTTACAGCGTTTAAACATGATCAAGCATGCCAAAATGCTGGGCTTTACCTTAGCCGAAATTGCAGAGGTTTTAGCTGTCTGGGTTGACGACAAATTTACCGCTGAGCAAAAACAGGCTTCTCTGCGCCGCAAGCTGCAGCAGCTTGAAGAGAAAGAAGCGGCGTTAATTGAACTCAGAGCCAGGTTGAAAAACGCCCTAAATAAGGTCGGCCAGCCTTGCGTCGACACGTTTTGATCGCCGGGTGAGAGGAGGCCGCAAAACCGATGCGGCCTTATCTGTCAGGCAGCCAGTTCAGGCATCTGTTCCTTCACGAAATTCAATACGTTCCTCGCGTCGAGAGAGGCATAGGGCAGGCTCTCAATAATGGCGATTGAGCGCGTATTACCCACCGTTTCTTTTATCTCATCGAGTTTGTACTGAATGTGCGGCGCGATGAGGAAACCATCGAAAGCGGGAGCGACGCTGGCGAAGTTATCCAGCCCAACAGCGCTAATCATCAGCGGATAGCCTTCGCGTTCTGCCACAGACTGCATCTTTTTGGCGAGAGAGTTTGCGGTATTACCAAACAAACAACAGATCAGAAGCTTTTTCATATTTTGTACCTCCTGAAAACCGCTCACAGAGTAGTCCTGAGGTTGTCAACGAAATGCGCGCCATCTCTTATTTTGGCGAGAAATTAACCGCAGATGCCTGACGCGATTTAATTTTACTGCTTTTTTAGCCAGTCGAGAAAAAACTGGCTAAAAGCCGTGACCTGAAGCGGCTGCAGTTTGCGCTGGGGGTAAACAAGCTGCAGGCCGACATCTTTGCGATCGTATCGGCTAAAGCCGGTGAAGCTGTCGGCAAACAGTACCGTGAGCCTTCCGATTTCAACATCGTCTTTGACGTCCCACCACGATTTCCCCGCGATGCCAGCTCCGCTGAGTGCCCACTGGCGAAGTAAAGCCCCGTCGTCGCACACCATGGCTGGCTCTACGCGAACGACGCTTTCCTCGCCATCTTTTTCAAAGCGCCATTCGTTCATCACCACGCCCTGAGACTCAAGCGCCAGGCACCGGTGCTGAGCTAAATCGGCAAACGTGGCGGGGATGCCGCGTTCGTTAAGATACTCCCCGGAGGCGACCAGCACCCGATGGTTCGGGCGGATGTTTCTGACGACAAGGCTGCTGTCCGGCAGATTGCCAAAACGCACGCTCATATCCAGCCGGTTAGCGACCAGGTCCTCAATGTGTTCTCTTAACGAGATGAAAAATTTAACGTCGAGATGGCGTCGTGAGAATTCCACGACGGCGGGGCTAAGATACTGTCTGCCAAAGTCCGAGGGCGCAGAAAGGCGAATGTTGCCGCTGAGCACGCCTTCCTTTTGCGCCAGTAACGACTCGGCGTGATGCACTTCTTCCAGCACGCGCAGCGCGGCATGGTAAAACTCTTCCCCGGCGCGGGTCAGCGCGATCGATCGCGTTGAGCGGTGAAACAGGCGCGTCTGGTAACGCTCCTCAATCGCCTTCAGCCTGGCCGTCATGGTGGCGGGAGAAAGCGACAGGCGTCGCCCGGCGGCAGAAAGACCCCCGGCCTCGGCAACTTCCACCAGTAACGCCATGTCTTCGAGTTTACCCATTATTCATATTTTCCGAAAAGTGCATCTGCTTTTAGCGTAATTATCAAAACCAGATGCCGCCTGTAAAGTGATTTCATCCAAACCATAAGGGATGAAAACATGCAACGTATCTCACTTTTTGAACGCTACAGGCTGTGTCAGCAGGACCTGAAAAACCGTATCGTTATGGCGCCGATGACCCGCGCGCGCTCCCTACAGCCGGGAAATATTCCCTCGGCGCTGATGGCGGAGTATTACCGGCAGCGGGCCAGCGCCGGATTAATTATCACGGAAGCCACCCAGATTTCGCCTCAGGGCCAGGGATACTCATGGACGCCCGGCATCCATTCGCCTGAGCAGGTTTCAGGATGGCAGCTCACCACTGGCGCCGTGCATCAGGCGGGCGGGGTGATTTTTTCGCAGCTCTGGCACGTCGGGCGAATGTCGCACGCCTGTTTTCATCAGGATGGTCAGCCCGTCGCCCCGTCAGCACTGGCGCCGGACGCGCAGGTGTGGGTGGTGAACGAAAAGGGCGAAGGCCAAATGGTTGACTGCCCGCAGCCGAGAACCCTCTCGCGTAAGGACATTCACAGCATCATCGCGGACTATCGTCAGGCGGCACTGAATGCCGTTCAGGCCGGGTTCGACGGCGTGGAGGTTCACGGCGGAAACGGCTATCTGATCGACCAGTTTCTGCGTCAAACCTCCAACAAACGCACGGACGAGTATGGCGGCACGCTGGCGAACCGGATCCGCTTTGCTCAGGAGGTGCTAAGCGCCATTGCCGAGGCCATTGGCCGCGAGCGTACGGGCATTCGCCTTTCCCCGTTTATTACCCAGCGCGGGATGAACGATCCGCAGGTGACTGAAGCCATACTCGCTCTCGCGGCCTGGTGTGAACAAAAAGGGATTGCGTTCATCCACCTGGCGGAAGCCGACTGGGACGATGCGCCGCAGGTACCTGAGCAGTTCCGGCAATCGCTTCGCGAGACCTTTAGCGGAACCCTTATTGTCGCGGGGAACTATGACCTTCAAAAAGCGGAAAAGATCCTTGCTGCCGGCTATGCCGATTTGATTGCCTTCGGACGGCCGTTTATTGCTAACCCGGATTTACCCCACCGGCTGGCGCACCAGCTGCCTCTGGCCCAGGTCCGCGACCCCGCTACGCTGTTTGGCGGCACCGCGACGGGATATACCGATTACCCCATTTACACCCAGCAGGAGGAAACGTTATGACCCGTAAAACCTTAATTATCGGCGGCGCTTCCGGCATCGGTTTCGCCGTGGGCAGCCTGCTTGCCGGGCGCGGCGAGGAGATTATTCTTGCGGGCCGCGACGGCGCGAAGCTGGACGCTGCGCGGCAACGGCTGAGCGCCCACGCCGCGTCTGTTCATACCTTCGTGCTGGATATCAGCCGTGAGGCAGAGCTTGTCGCACTCGGTGAAACGCTGGGTGAGGTCAATAATATTGTCGTTACGGCGGGTTCACAGGCTCCGGGAGGGCTTCTTTCCGGGCTGGATCTCCGCGCGGCAAGGCTGGCCTTTGATACAAAATTCTGGGGAAGCATCAATGTCGCCCGCTATCTCGGCGGGAACATCGCCCCCGGCGGTACGCTGACGTTCACCAGCGGGTTCGTGGCGCGTCGCACCCTGGCGGGCGCCATTGTTAAAACGACGATGAATGCCGCCATTGAGGCCGCGACAAAAGTGCTGGCGAAAGAGCTTTCACCGCTGCGCGTCAACGTCGTGAGTCCGGGGCTGACCGACACGGAAGCGTACGCTGGCATGGATGCCGCCGCGCGGGAAAAAATGCTCGCTGGCGCGGCGGAAACCCTGCCGGCCAAAGCCTGGGGAAGGGCGGAGGACATCGCTCAAGGGTATCTTTTCGCCATTGATAATCCCTTTGTCACGGGGTCGGTCATTGATATTGAGGGCGGGGCGTTAATTAACTGACCCTCTCTGATTTGAACCGCAGGAAATCGACTGCGGGTAATGTAATACTCTATTGAGAGATATCATGAAATATACGACGTATTTTCATTCGGCTGTAGCGATGGTTATTTTTGCAGGTCTGTCGGGCAATGCGATTTCCTCGCAGGGGGAATGGCTGCAGCCGAAGCAGCTAATTGTGGACAACAGCCTGCCGCAGGCGAAATTAAAGGCGAATGAAGCCGTCGCCAGAGAATATGCTTCATTCTGGAACACGGGTAATGAAACCCTGGCGCGTAATGCCCTGGCGGCAGGCTTTATTGATAAAACGCCTCCGGAAGGGCGTAAGCAGGGGCCGGAAGGCGCTATTTTAGCTTCCCGTGCGTTTCGCGCAGCCGTGCCTGATTTACGCTGTGACGTTGAGCAGATGATTATTTCAGGCGATCGCGTGGTTTCGCATTTACATTTTCACGGCACCTTCACCGGAACATTTGGCAAGCTGAAAGGAAAGGGGCAGAAAATAGATTTTATCGCCACGGATATTTATGAAATTGGTGACGGTAAGATCGTAGCTAACTGGCATATTGAGGACAACCTGACGCTGATGAAACAGCTGGGCGCGCTGTAAGGTCATCACTCCGGGGCGGCCCGGAGTGATGCGAAAATCCTATAAGCCAAGATCGCTCAGCGACGGGTGATCGTCCGGGCGTCTGCCCAGCGGCCAGTGGAACAGCCGTTCAGAAGCTTTGATCGGCATATCGTTTACGCAGGCAAAGCGGCGCTTCATCAGTCCGTCCGGCTCAAACTCCCAGTTTTCATTGCCGTAAGAGCGGAACCAGTTGCCGGAATCATCATGCCATTCATAGGCATAGCGCACCGCGATTCGATTCTCCGTAAATGCCCAGAGCTCTTTAATCAGACGATAGTCCAGCTCTCTTTTCCATTTCCGCTCCAGAAACGCCTGGGCTTCTTCACGGTTGGTGGCGAACTCTGCGCGGTTACGCCATTGGGTATCCAGCGTATAGGCAAGCGCGACTTTCGCCGGGTCGCGGCTGTTCCAGCCATCTTCTGCCAGTCTGACTTTTTCGATGGCGCTTTCACGAGTGAAGGGCGGTAAAGGAGGACGTGTGTTCATTGCGATTACCTCAGCGTTATATTATGTAGACAGGTCTGTCTACTTGCGGTAATCTATGCCTGTAAAATAACGCTGTCAACATTCTTTTTGAGGCTAGCCAAAAGTGAAAACAGAACCCGCAGGCAACGATACAAAAATCAGCGTCAGAGATAAGATATTACTCACGGCGCACGATCTGTTTTATTCCACGGGCTTCAGGGCGACGGGGGTGGATACGCTGATTAAAGCGTCTAAAGTGACCAAGGTGTCTTTCTATCGCCATTTTCCGAGTAAGAGCTTGCTTATTCTCGCCTATTTGCACTATCGGCATGAAATATGGATTAACTGGTTTGAATCCACGCTGCGTCGACATCTCGATGAAGGCGAAATACCTGCTGATGCGATATCTGCAACGCTTTACGAATGGTTTATTTCGCCCGATTTCCACGGCTGCGCGTTTATTAACGCCAGCGCAGAGGCGAAATCGGAAGATATTGAAAGCGAGATAAAAGAGATATGCCGCAGTCATAAGTCAGAAACAAAGAAAATTATTGCCTTGCTGACAAAGAGTGCAGATGAGCGCGTCGTCAATGAAATCATGCTGCTCATTGACGGCGCAATTATTCATGCACAGATGGGCATGGATACGGATGATGTCGTCACTTCGTTGAAGAGGGCATTAGCCGCAGCGTTATCAGTGGGCAAATAATGTTTACACCTGTGACGACTGACAAACGTCCACAACGCAACAACACTTAGCGTTGAATAACCTTCACACCGGGAATGAGCAAATGGCCTATAACCGTACTTTCGCCCTCGATATAAGCTGGAAAACGCTGCTGAAAGACGCGGGGCTTGAGCCAGAACGCATTCTCCGCAGGGCAGGATTACCTGACGATCTCTTTTTGCAAAAAACGCGCGGACTCGATACGGATGAATACATCCGCTTCTGGAACGCGCTGGAGGCCGAAACGAACGATCCCGCCTTTCCCGTACCACTTATTGAATCGATCTCTGCGGATATATTTGATCCGCCACTTTTTGCCGCACTCTGTAGTAGCAATATGATGCAGGCTGTCCAGCGTCTGGCCAGATATAAACAGCTTATTGCCCCCATGGTTCTGGAGACAACGGTCGACCAAAACGGCAACCTTACCGTTTCACCGCGCTGGCTTTTTGCGACGGATCTCCCGGTGTTTCTGCAGGTGGCAGAGTTGGGTTTCCTGCTCAAGCTTCTGCGGCTGGGAAGCCGCGAACGGGTTAACCCCTTACGGATCTGCGTTTCTGCGCTACCCTCAGCGGTTCAGAACAGCCACTTTTCTCGTTTCTTTGGTACTGACGTGCAATACGGAGAACAGCCCGCCATCAGCTTTTCCGCAGCTGATGCGCTTCGGCCCTTTTTAACGGTAAATGAGGGGATGTGGCAGGTATTTGAACCGGAACTGCAGCGTCGTCTCGGTCAGTTAAATGACACGGCCTCGACCGCCGAGCGCGTGCGTTCGGTACTCCTGGAACTTATTCCCGGTAACGAAGCGACAATTGAAAAAGCGGCGGAGCGCCTGGGAATGAGCAAACGCACGCTCCAGCGCAGGCTTGAGCAGGAAGGGGATAATTTTCGTAACCTCGTCAACGCCTGTCGTGAACACCTGGCCCGTCATTATCTTCTCAATACGCGCCTGTCCGGGTATGAGATCGCATTTTTGCTGGGGTTCGAAGATCCTAACTCATTCTATCGCGCATTTATGGCCTGGACGGGCCAGACCCCTGAAGCGGCCAGGATGGCCATGCGTCTTGAGTAAACACGGGCGTATTTATCGCTCTGATGGCGCAATTTGCGAGTCATGTGGCGCGATGCGCTAGTTAACGTTGGGCCGAAGGAGGGCAAACTAACGACAGTCTACTCACCGAGGTATTTATGTTTACTCAGGACAAGAAAACTGCGCTGGTCACCGGTGCATCGTCAGGTATGGGCAAAGTCATCGCCCGTCGTCTTATTCAGGATGGCTATCAGGTTTATGCCGCTGCCCGTAGCGTTGAGAAAATGAACGATCTCGCCCAGCTTGGCGCGCGCCCTCTGCGGATGGATATCTCACGTGATGAAGACATTTTGGCTGCAGTGGATACCATCTTTTCGCAGACGGGTGGGGTTGACGTACTGGTCAACAATGCGGGTTTTGGGCTTTATGGACCGATAGAAGAGATCGGTATTGATGAAGCTCGCTATCAGTTTGAGGTTAACGTGTTTGGCGCAGCCCGCCTTACGCAGCTGCTGCTCCCGGCCATGCGCGCCAGACGCAGTGGCTACATTATCAACATCACTTCGATAGGAGGGAAGATTTACACCCCTCTGGGAGCCTGGTACCACGCAACGAAACATGCGCTCGAAGGATGGTCTGACTGTCTGCGTCTTGAAGTGGCTGAATTTGGCATTAAGGTTGTGATTGTTGAACCGGGTTTAATCGAGACTGGCTTTGGTGATGTGGTCAGCGGCAATTTTGTAAAACGTTCAGCAAGTGGCCCTTACGGTCATCTGGTAGCGAACGTGGCTAACTCGGTCAAAAATGCTTATGGAAATGGCAGAGGCAGCGACCCGAAGGTGATTGCGGACGTGGTTGCCCGCGCCGTTAAAAGCCCGCATCCGCGTACGCGCTATGCAGCCGGCAAGTATGCCAGGATGCTCATCGGCATGCGCGTCTGGTTGGGTGACCGTCTGTTCGATCGCATTATTCTTAGCCAGACCCGATGACCCGAGCGCCGAGGATTAAAAACCCTCGGCTCCGCATGTGCCGCTACACAACGCTGTAAACACCCGCTCCCCAGTACCCCTTACCCGTACGAGTCTGTTCTTTCCAGCCTGATGCGATCAGTTCCTTTGCAATAAACCGGTTGATGAGCCCATGCCCCATGAGCAAGACGGGGCCATCGGAGCCCTTAGCCGCCGTCACGAGGATCTCAGCCGCCTTAGCGGCACGTTTTTTTACGACGCTTACGCACTCTGCTTCGCCAGACAGGCCGCAGAGCCAAAGAACGCGAAACAGCGCCGCCCAGTAAAAAGGCGATAACCGTAACCTGGGATACGAAATACCGGCAGTTCCGCTTCCCGAAAAACCTCATCAATTAAGCCCGGTTCACACCCCAGCGTTCTCAACGATGAGAGGGCTCGCGGGAGAGGGCTGCTGAGAAACGTGAGCGCTCGGTACGCGAGGATTTGAGCAATTTCAGAAGGTCTATCGCTGCCCGTTGAAGAGCGGTTATAGCTCTCGATCCACTCCGCCATTTCCCTGCACGACACTTTTGGCTCACCTCTGTGCTGAGGTTCTCCATGCCGCATCAAAATAATTTCCATATGTTTTTGATCACTCATCATCCCTTCATCAGAGGCAGAGTAGCGCGATCGGATGAGGTTTTTCACCCACCCGTTTTGGTGTGTCTGAACCTGGGGCGGACTTAGCATACTTATCAGTCTGTGAAATATTTTCATGCGCGCGTATTCTGTGGGAATGCGCTGAGCATAACCATTTAGGCTAAAGGAAACGAAAAATGAGAACGCAGAAGCGATGCCTTGGCTGCGTGGCTATTGTGGTTGATGACTACGATCGTGCCATTGAATACTACACAGATAAGCTGGGTTTTACCCTCGTAGAAGATACGCCTCAACCGGGTAAACGCTGGGTGGTCGTCTCACCCAACCCGGAAAGCGACTGCAATATTTTGCTGGCTCGCGCCTCTAACGAGAGGCAGGAAAGCTTTATCGGCAATCAATGCGGCGGCAGAGTTTTCCTCTTCCTTCAGACGGACGATTTTTGGCGCGATTACCGTGCCATGAAAGACAAAGGCGTTCATTTCTGCGAAGAACCTCGTGAGGAAGAGTACGGTACGGTGGTGGTGTTTGAAGATATTTATGGCAACCGCTGGGACCTCTTTCAAAATGCCCAACGCGGGTGATTACCAGGGAGACTTTCCATGACTCTTCGAATTCGCCAGGCCTCCGGGGCCGATTCAACGCTTTTAAGCGAGCTGGGATACCGAATCTATCCCGCCCATTTTCAGCATCTGTGGGTGTCAGACGCAGAGATGAAGGATTTTCTCGACGGCGAATACGCGCTTTCCGTACTTGAACAGAGCCTGAAAGAGGACGCTGTTTCCTGGTATGTTGCCGAGACCGATCGGCCAGTGGGATTCATGAAAGTGACCTGGGAAGCCCTGCTCCCGGAAACGGACAAGAAGGGGGTTCTCCTCAACAAGCTCTACCTCGATCCCGCCGAGACCGGCAAGAACTATGGCCTGGTGATGTTCAACAGCATCACCGACATGGCCCGGAGCAGGGGGAAAGACTATCTCTGGCTGGAAGTGCTTGAGCAGAATGCGGGAGCGTATCGGTTCTACCAGAAGCAGGGCATGCTCTGCGTTAATAACGTCCTTTTCGAAACCGCTTCACAGCAGAGCATTCTCAGAATTATGGGGATGTCTCTTTAGGGCGAGAGCTCTCGTCGCGCTGTGCCAGCGATAGCGCGCTGGCGCTGGCGGGATCGAACAGCGAGAGGCTCTCAATCTGATTGAGTAAAATCACCTTCCGGAATGACATGGCGCTGCGATGTTCGGAGTCGAGCGTAATGTCATGCTCCGCATACCACCTGCTGTAGTTATTCTCGATGCGAAAGTTCATCGTCTTCGCGTCTCTGTACCCGCTTAACATCGGAATCAGCACGATATTGGCCGTTTTTTCATATTCCAGCGTCGCGGTGTGGATCATGCCGACGTAAATCCGCCTCGACCGCAGCGTGACCTGCGCCAGTTCCCCTTGCTCCATACACTGATACAGCAGCTGTTCAATACCGCTCGACTGCGCCAGACGTTTGTAGAGCTTTTTCCGGCTTTCGCCGTCCAGCCTGGCGCTGCCTGCCCAGTTAGAGCGGTAGAGGCAAAACAGGATGGCAAACGCCAGCATCACGACCACCGGCGCCTGAATGCCTAAAAAGCTCCAGTTCATAAAGTCGATTTGCCAGTCGGTATATTTCGGCGAGGCAAAGTGAAAAGCGTTGTTGGCCGCAGAAAGGGCGAGCAGGAGCAGCCAGAGCAGACCGGTGGCAATCACGCCCTGCAGAACAAAAATACAGCCGTACAGCGCCACAAGAAAATAGACGTCCCAGCCAAAGGAGCGCTTGATTTTAAAGCGGGTCGACAGGTCGCGGCTGGTGTACCAGTACCCGCATACCATCAGCACCATAAATATCGCCGTTCCCATATCAGGCCCTCTTCAGCATGTTGACGTGACGCAGAAAATCCTGCCGCACCTCGTTGCTTTTGTAGTTCACCGAGGCGTTCCCGTCCTGGTCGATAATGATGCGATCGCCATCTTCGACGGCTTCAATGATTTCCTGCTGGCTCATCACCTGCAGTAAGGATTCCGGGCTGGAGAAAAGGGAGAGAAAGAAACGTTTCATGCGGGCATCCTTATGAATAAAAAGGATAAGCCTGGAAGAAGACCGGCGAGTTTGCCTTAAGGATATCCTGAAAGTTAAAGCCGGGTGGCGGTTACGCCTTACCCGGTCTACAGAATTCACTCTTTTGTATGTTTTTAAATCATTGATATATATCTAAAATAAAAAATAAATCACCACAAACTTGGACAAATAACATTAATTGTGTAAGTTTTAATTATGCGATTACGCCACGTTGTTTACAGCCAGGATGTGACCCATGAGCACTTTGCCCTCTGTCGTGAGTCGGTTTGTTGAGTACTACGCCGCACTGGATAGCCAGCCGCCGTCCGCGCTGGTGGGGCTTTACCATTCGAATGCCACGCTTATCGATCCGTTTGGCGAGCATGACGGGATTTTCGCGCTTCAGCGCTATTTCACCCATCTGCTGGCCAACGTCGAGCATTGCCGTTTTACCATCGATACGCCGCTGTGCAGCGGGAACCGGTTTGCTGTGACCTGGGTAATGCACTGGTCGCATCCGCGCATTGCCGGGGGAGAGCCGCTCGAACTGCCGGGATGTTCGGTGGTGGACACGGAAAGCGATCTCATCACGCGTCAGCGGGACTATTACGATGCGGGAGAGATGATCTACGAACATCTTCCTCTGCTTGGCTGGGCGGTACGCGGTGTGAAGCGGAGGGTCAAATCATGAAAACGGTACTGATTACCGGTGCAAGCTCGGGGATTGGCGCCGGGCTGGCGAAATCCTTTGCCGCTGACGGCTACCATGTGATTGCCTGCGGTCGCGATCGGGCGCGCCTCGACGCGCTGCGCCAGATCTGCCCCAATCTCACCGTTCGCCTGTTCGATATGACCGACAGGGACGCCTGCCGCCAGGCGCTGACCGGCTGCTATGCCGATCTGATTATTCTCTGCGCCGGCACATGCGAATATCTCGATGGGGGCGTGGTGGATGCGGCGCTGGTGGAGCGGGTTATGGCGACAAATTTCCTCGGACCGGTGAACTGTCTTGACGCGCTGCAGCCGCAGCTGGCCTCTGGCAACCGCGTGGTGCTGGTGAGCTCCATGGCCCACTGGCTGCCTTTTCCACGGGCAGAGGCATACGGCGCGTCCAAAGCGGCCCTGAGCTGGTTCGCCGAGAGTCTGCGCCTGGACTGGGAGCCCAAAGGTATTGCCGTCACGGTGGTTTCTCCCGGCTTTGTTGATACGCCGCTGACGCGCAAAAACGATTTTGCCATGCCGGGCAGGGTGAGCGTTGACGAGGCGGTCAAGGCGATCCGTACCGGACTGGCGGCAGAGAAA
>OBYC01000356.1_pt1 | contig 42874 bp, 51 predicted proteins | sample 1550651 | NCBI WGS metagenome assembly OBYC01 (sample SAMEA2580181, study PRJEB22360) | human gut metagenome | biome: human gut; feature: human-associated habitat; material: faeces | place: Denmark | collected 2008/2010
TAACCATCCCATTCTTCAGCTGAAAAAACTGGGTTGGTTACCCCGCCAGCAGCGCCGGAAAGGCAACCGCAATGCATCGAACGTTTACCAGCTCAATGTTGCGAAATTACAGGCTGCTGCCTTTTCTCACCTGTCAGATTCTGACGCATCAAAATCTGATGCCTCAAAAACCGACGCGTCAAAATCTGAGGCATCAAAAAACGATGAAAAAGGCGGTTTTCACCCGTCAGAATCTGGGGGGGATCCGTCAGTAAATACAACTACTGATCCATCAGATAAAAAACCTTCTTGTCCGGTTGCTGCGCAACCCGACCCTGCCGTGGTGATCACCGATCAGGCGAAACAGGTTTTATCACACCTGAACAAGACCACCGGATCACGATATCAGGTCTGTAAGTCGTCGCTGGAAAACATCCGTGCTCGCCTGGCGGAAGGGTTTACGCCTGACGAGCTGATGCTGGTGGTTGATTACAGCGTTGAGAAGTGGGCCGAGGATCTGAAAATGTCAGAGTATCTGCGCCCCGCGACGCTGTTTATTCCCTCCAAGTTCCCTGGGTATCTTCAGTCTGCAACTCGCTGGGACGCTGCCGGGCGTCCGAATCGCAAGGAATGGGGAAGAAAGAGACAACATGACCCGATGAAGTTCGGCCCGGTAGATACCAAAATTCCAGAGGGGTTCAGAGGATGATTGAAAGCAAATACTGCCGTGCGCTGGTTGAACTGCGTTCAAAACCAACCCACGAGTTGAAAGAGGTCGGCGATCAATGGCGAACTCCGGATCTGTTGTTTTGGGGTATCAATGCGATGTTCGGCCCTCTGGTGTTGGACCTTTTTGCCGACGACAGCAACGCGAAGTGCCCGGCATGGTACACGGCTGAAGATAATGCCCTTACGCAGGATTGGTCAGAGCGTCTGGCAGAACTCGGTGGTGCCGGGTTTGGCAACCCGCCTTACAGCCGCTCTCAGTACCACGACAAGCAGGCCGTTACTGGAATGACCCACATCATTAACCACGCTATGGCAATGCGAGAAAAGGGTGGTCGGTACGTTTTTCTCATTAAGTCTGCGACGAGTGAGACGTGGTGGCCGGAAGAGGCTGATCACGTCACATTCATCCGTGGCCGAATTGGTTTCGATCTTCCTACATGGTTCGTGCCGAAAGACGAAAAGCAGCAGCCCACCAGCGCATTTTTTGCTGGCGCTATCGTGGTCTTCGACAAAACATGGCGGGGAGAGCGTTTCAGTTACATCAACCGCACCGATCTGGAGGCGAAAGGCCGCGCTTCGATGTCGCTGGCCCAATTTGCAGTGGGAAGAGCGCAAACTGATGCGGCGCCGGAGCTGGACGCTGAGGTAGTGCCGGAGAAATCAGAGACAGAACTGCCATTAACCCAAAAAGCCATTCTGGAAACCAGTGGTGTTGAGGCGTGGGCCTGTGTTGTCGCGGCGTTCGGCGAGAAAGACGAGTACACCTTCAGCGAGTCAAAGTTTGGTCATACCTGGGCTGCCGACTCTCTGGAAAACCCTGAATTTACCAATGTTTCACCTCTGACGATCGACAGAGCGAAAAAGCTGATCAGCGAGAGCATCCTGGTGGGTGTTAATGCATGGCTGGAAACATTGCCCTTTGATAGCGATGATGTGAAACAAGACATGTCAGAGCGGTTACGCACGGTTGCCGTTGAGTCTGCGAAAGAATACGGCATTAACCACAGTGAATTCATCGCGACCATGGAAAGCCTGGATAAAGCCAAATGGTCAAATATTCGGGGGATCCGCGCCCATGTCCGTGAGACGCAGGAATCAAAGGACAAGGCGTTAAACGAATCGCGCGTTTGGCCTCTTGAGGTTGGACTGGTGTTTAACCAGATTGAAGGGGCTGACGCTCTACCTGTTTCACAGCAGAACAAGCTGAAAGCCAATATCAACCAGCTGTGGCTCGAACGTATGCCAACGAGTGAAATTATCACGACCGCTGGTGGTCTCTTCAACAGTATGCAGGGGGCCGTCAATGCGTGAAATTATCGTTGATAACTTTGCTGGTGGCGGCGGCGCGAGTACCGGCATTGAACTGGCGATCGGGCGTAGCGTGGATATCGCTATCAACCACGACGAAAACGCTATTGCGATGCATAAGACGAATCACCCTGACACGCTGCATTATTGCGAGTCGGTGTTTGACGTTGACCCAAGCGCAGCCACCAGCGGTAAACCTGTCGGTCTGGCCTGGTTTAGCCCTGACTGCCGCCACTTTTCCAAAGCGAAGGGCGCTAAGCCGGTTAAGAAAGAGATTCGCGGGCTGGCGTGGATTGTCCTGCGCTGGGCGCTGGCAGTACGTCCCCGAGTCATGATGCTGGAGAACGTCGAAGAATTTAAGACATGGGGCCCGCTGCTGGATGAAGAATTACGCCCGGATCCTGAGCGTGCTGGTGAAACATTCGAGGCATTTGTCGGCATGCTGTCGACGGGGATCGCGGCGAATCACCCTGCACTGGCTGAGGTTTGTGAATTCCTTGCCATTGAGCCGCACGGCCAGCAGGCGCAACAGCTGATCGCCGGGCTTGGCTATGAGGTCGATTATCGTGAGCTGCGCGCGTGTGACTACGGCGCGCCGACGATCAGAAAGCGTTTCTTCATGGTCATGCGCTGTGACGGCCGCAAGATTCATTGGCCTGAAGCGACTCATGGGGATCCAAAATCACTGGAAGTACAAAGCGGCAAGCTGGCGCCATGGCGTACCGCGGCGGATTGCATTGACTGGAACATCCCGGCCCGGTCCATCTTCGACCGCAAAAAGCCGCTGGCGGAAAATACGCTCAAACGTATCGCGTGCGGCATCCAGCGCTTTGTTATCGAAAGCGCATCACCTTTCATCGTGAAGTGTAACCACACCACGTCACACGGCAAATATGATTGTTTCCGTGGGCAGGAGCTCGCGGCTCCATTACAAACCATCACGAAAACCCACGGCTATGCGCTGGCGATACCGCACCTGACTAAATTCCGCACCGGAGCCACCGGGCAGCCATTAACCGAGCCGGTACCAACTGTCACCGCTGGTACGTCGGCGCGCCCGGGCGGGAATGGGCATGCGCTTGGCGTAGTTGAGGCCGCCCTGACACCGTTCCTGGCTGGCAATGGCGGCAGTGAGTACCAGGCAAAGCCGCGCCCGCTGGATAAACCCGCTCATACAATCCTCAAGCAGTCCCGCGCGTGCGTGGTTGCGCCGGTCATCGCCCGCCAGTTTGGCGCCAGTGTTGGGCACAGGGCTGACGAACCGAGCGCGACGATTACTGCAGGTGGTGGCGGTAAGTCGCAGCTGGTAACTCCAACACTGATCCAGATGGGTTACGGCGAACGCCCAGGGCAAGAACCGCGTGTTCTTCAACTGAATAACCCGCTCGGCACGGTCACTGCTGGTGGTAACAAGTTTGCAACGGTGAGCGCGTTCCTGGCAAAGCACTATGGTGGGAATTACACGGGGGCGGGTGTTGGTATGGATGAGCCTGCCCACTCAGTCACTACTGTTGATCACCACGCGGTAGTTGCGTCGCACCTGGTGAAGCTGCGCGGAACCTGCCGCGACGGTCAGACCATGGATACACCTATGCCGACGATTACCGCTGGTGGCCAGCACGTTGGCGAGGTCCGGACATTCCTCAAAACCTACTGCGGTGATAGCGAGGATGAATGGCTGGTGACGATCGAGGGGGTTAAGTACCAGATCGTCGATATCGGAATGCGCATGCTGCAACCGCATGAGCTTTATAAGGCGCAGGGCTTCCCTGACGGCTACGTTATCGATCAGGACTATCGAGGCAATCGTTACGCCAAAGACAAGCAGGTAGCGCGCTGTGGTAACGCAGTACCGCCGCCGTTCGCTCGTGCGCTGGTAGAAGCAAATCTTCCTGAATTATGTGCAAATCAAAAGGCGGGTGCAGCCGCCTGATATGGAGAAATAGCATGAATCAGTTAACCGCAAAGGGTGTTGTGACAATGTCCAGCCGTGAAATTGCCAGGCTGGTGAAGAGCAAACATGGTGATGTAAAGCGCTCAGCTGAGCGCCTTGCATCTGCTGGTATTCTAACCGCGCCGTTGGCGCACACCCCCTACACACACCCGCAAAACGGGCAAACATACGAGGAGTATTGGTTCAACAAACGTGATTCTTTGGTGATCGTCGCCAGGCTATCGCCAGAATTTACCGCCGCTGTTGTCGATCGCTGGCAAGAGCTGGAGAACAGTCAGGCCGTAAGTGTCCCGCAAACATTGCCGGAGGCATTACGTCTCGCCGCGGATCTGGCAGAGCAGAAAGAACAACTCAGCCAGCAGTTAGCCGCTGCCGCGCCGAAAGTTGAGTTTGTCGATCGGTATTGTACTGCTAAAGGCTCAATGTCTTTCCGCCAGGTGGCAAAGCTGTTGCAGGCTAAAGAGACCGATTTCCGCTTGTTCCTCATTGAGAGCGGCATTTTGTACCGGCTCAGTGGAGTGCTGACACCGCGGCACCAGCACATTGCTGCCGGGCGGTTTGAAGTGAAAACTGGCACCACGAGCGAAACAAACTACGCCTTTAGCCAGGCACGTTTTACACCCAAAGGGATCGAGTGGATCGGCGGCCTGTGGACGGCACACATCGCTAAGGGGCATGCCGCGTGAGAGGACTGTTTACAGCCGAGACTGTTCCGCGCCTTGGGCTGGTGGTGTTAAAGCCGGGCAGCGAACTGATGTCTCTGTTTCAGCAGGGGCGTGTGCTGGTGGAGCCTCAGCCAAAAAGCATGGCTGGGCTTCCGTCGGGCCTCGTCCCTGATGCCAGGCAGCCGCTGGCAGAAGATAAGTCCCTCGAGGAATTCTTCACCGACGAGAGAGTAATCCGTGCAGCAGGCGGTTTGATCGCGTTGGAATCTTGGTTAGAGCGTAACGTGAAGGAATGCCAGTACCCGCACACTGATTATCACCATCATGAGCTGGTAACGATGCGACATCCCCCCGGATCAATGTTGCTCTGTTGGCATTGCGATAACCAGCTGCGCGAGCAAACCACCGCAGCGCTGGCTGAACTGGCCCGGCGTAATCTCATTAACTGGCTGATCAGTTCCATCCTGTCTTCGCTTGGCTACAACAAAGAGCGTGAACTATCCCTCGGTGAATTGTGCTGGTGGGCCGTTTATTCAGGCATTGCTGACGCAATCACGGAAAGGATGGCCCAGCATGCGCTTCGCTTACCGGATGAGCCGTTTTTATCCGTATATCGTGAAAGTGACATTGTGCCGATGCCCCCGGCAAAAAACATTTTGCAGAAGAAGGTCACCCCTGCGGTCACTGCTGCGAAATTAAAACATGGAGCAAATCAGGAAGTGGCCTATGACCAGCCAAAGGTTCTGGCTCTGCATGCGGATCCTGAATCCCCTGAATCATTCATGTTGCGCCCAAAACACCGCAGGTGGGTGAATGAGGACTATACCCGGTGGGTTAAAACCCAGCCCTGTGAAGGTTGCCGGCGGCCAGCGGATGATCCACACCATGTCATTGGTCACGGCATGGGCGGTACCGCCACTAAAGCCCACGATTTGTTCGTGATCCCTCTGTGCAGAGAGTGTCACGACAAATTACATGCTGATGTTGCAGCGTTCGAGAAAAAACACGGTACCCAGCTGGAGCTGCTATTCCGGTTTATGAATCGAGCGCTGGCGATCGGCGTAATAACAAAAGCGTAATTGTATGGAGCGCTGAGCATAATGAATTTACAAGAACTGGAATTTACGCGGATTGAATTGCGCCGCGCGCTGGCCGATTTCTCAGGATCGACGAAGGGACAGCTGCAGGCGTTCAGTGAGCATCCACCAGCAGATAAAAATAAGTATCCCCGGCACCATCCAGAAATCGTCATGGAGGGTGGGGAAGGTTGTGGATCGAAGGTTGTAAAAACTCTGGCCACTCCGCTTTATGTTCTGGAGACAAGAAGCCGTCGACGCCCATTACCACCTATGAAGGATGCCGAGTTTGCGAGTTCTGCGTGGCGCCGCTCGGTAAATGGCCTTGGAGAGCATCTGCAGGCGTGGGTTCGGTATTGCTATGGATATGATCTGTCTTTCCGGTACCAGACATTAATGTGCCAGTACGTTTGGGCACAGTTTCAGCATCAGCAGGGGAGTAAGAAGCTCCAGGAGAGAGTCACAAAAAAATTAGTGGGGCTTGTCTGGCTCGCGGCCCAGGAAGTTGCAGCATCACGCAATAACGATACGTACCAGGAATATGCGGGGGCGGCACTGGCCCGCATGGTGAGCGTGGAACGTTCAACCTGGCTCAGAGTATACGCAGCTCACTGGGCAGCATTTAAAGCAGCTTTCGTGGAAATGGACAGCCTGGCGTTACGTGAAAGCCTTGCGCGGTATGAAGAGTATGAAGAAGTGAAAGTAGTAGAAATGTGAAGTAAATTTCACTAACGTCTTCAATCAGGCTTGCAAAATGCAACAAAATAAGCGATATTTGAAGCTAATTTGATATGTTGCCAAAAGTATATAAACCCGCCACTGAGCGGGTTTTTTTATGGCTATCTCCCGGTCTTCTCGGGATGTCGGATTTTCCATTCGGATAATTGAGCGCCTCCAGATCCGGAGGCTTTCTGCTGTGAAAATGGGCGGCTGGTGGATGTTGGAGCACCCACCAGCCATCAGCTCATGCTTTCAGGTCACAAGCTAACCAAGGCCCACCGCTTTAGCGCAAAAGCATAGTGAGCCTATCAGAGTTACGCTTACTGATCTATGAAAAATACTGTAATTATAAACAGTGTTGAATTAGTCAACGCTGATAGCCTGCAATACATTGCAACTCTCCCGGATAACTCCATTGACCTGATAGTCACGGATCCGCCGTACTTCAAAGTGAAACCCAACGGCTGGGACAATCAATGGAAAGGGGATGAGGATTATCTTCGCTGGCTTGATATGTGCCTCGCACAATTCTGGCGAGTGCTAAAACCTGCTGGCAGTCTTTATCTTTTCTCCGGTCACCGCTTGGCGGCAGACATTGAGATCATGATGCGTGAGCGGTTCAACGTCCTGAACCACATCATCTGGGCTAAACCGTCGGGCCGCTGGAATGGCTGTAATAAAGAGAGCCTGCGCTCTTACTTCCCTGCAACAGAGCGTATCCTCTTCGCTGAGCATTACCAGGGGCCGTATAAACCAAAGAGCGACGGTTACGCAGAGAAGGGAAGCGAGCTGAAGCAGCATGTAATGACTCCCCTAATTTCTTATTTCCGGGATGCACGTGAAGCGCTTGGCATATCCTCAAAACAAATAGCCGATGCGACTGGAAAGAAGAACATGGTGTCTCACTGGTTCAGCGGTAGCCAGTGGCAATTACCGAATGAATCAGACTACCGGAAGCTTCAGTCCCTTTTCACGCAGGTAGCCATCGAAAAGCACCAGAACGGCGAACTGGCAACACCACACCACCAGCTGGTGGCTATGTGGCATTCGTTAAATCGCAAGTATTCAGAGCTGCTCGAAGAGTACAAATCGCTTCGGCGGCATTTCTCTGTTTCCGTATCCGTTCCTTATACCGACGTCTGGACACATAAACCCGTTCAGTTTTACCCAGGTAAACACCCATGCGAAAAACCCGCTGACATGTTGCGGCACATCATCAGCGCCAGCAGTAAGCCTGGTGATGTGGTGGCTGATTTCTTTATGGGGTCCGGTTCGACCGTGAAAGTCGCGCTGGAACTTGGGCGCCAGGCTATTGGCGTTGAACTTGAAGAGGACAGGTTTAACCAGACGACGGAGGAAATACGGGCGTTAGCAGGGGAATAAACGTGAGGTCGCGCATGCGGCCTTTTTTATTACCTCAATAACACCCCGAGACCGGAGGTGTGGAATGCATAGAATCATGCCTGAGAAAATTTTTTCTGTAGCCTCGTATTGCACGTCAGGCGGTCTTATTTGTTCTGGGCTGTTTCGTGTATATGACTGGCTGTACAAGCTTGACTGGAACAAGGTAGCCGTCATCAGCGGTATCGTGATTGGCATTGCCACATATTTTACGAACCTGTATTTCCAGAGGCGTCAGACCCGCGCAATTGAGAAAGCTGCAAATCACGGTAAAGCTGTCGTTACGGAGCGTGAGTAATGGCATCTACAAAAACCAAACTCAGCGCAGCCATGCTATCCCTGATCGCCGCTGGTGCTTCAGCTCCTGTACTGTTCGATCAATTCATCAGTGAGAAAGAGGGCAACGCTCTTGTGGCTGTCATGGATCCAGGTGGCGTCTGGTCGCTTTGCCATGGCGTTACAGTTATCGATGGCAAACGTGTTGTAAAAGGCATGACCGCCACCGAGGCGCAATGCAAGAAAGTGAACGCGATTGAGCGTGACAAAGCGCTTGCCTGGGTAGATCGGAATATCAAGGTCCCACTGACAGCGCCGCAAAAGGTAGGCATTGCATCCTTCTGCCCGTACAACATTGGCCCAGGGAAATGCTATCCATCGACATTCTACCAGCACATCAATGCTGGTGACCGGAAAGGAGCTTGTGAGGCTATCCGCTGGTGGATTAAAGACGGTGGCCGTGACTGCCGTCTGACCAAAGGCCAGAAGAATGGCTGCTACGGTCAGGTAGAGCGGCGTGACCAGGAAAGCGCGCTGGCGTGCTGGGGGATAGACCAGTGACTGCCGAAACGCGCGCCACCATCATCATATTCCTGATCCTGCTGGTGGCAGGGCTTGGATTATTTTTTGGATCCCGCTACGCGAGTAACAGCAGTCGTGCTGATACTGCTGATGCGAATGTCCTGATGCAGGCAAAAATCATTCAGCAGCAGGCAGCCGAAAGCCAGGCATTCAGTGCGATGGCCACCGGCACCGTGGATGATAACGCCGCGGTAGACGCCAAAGCGGAAACCACCGTCATTGAATATCGCGAGATACTCCGCCGTGAAAAAACATGTGATTACCCTGTGCCTGCTCATATCGCTAACGGGCTGCTCAACTACACGAACAGTCTACGTGCCAGCGCAATGCACACCGCTACCGCCGGAGCTGACAAAGGCGGTAATAGCGCCACTTCCCCCGGCCAACTGACGTACTGTCAGACCGTTCTCTGGATAGAACCGCTGTTGGCTGGAATCGAGAAAGCTAACAATCAACTGGCCGCCATACGGCAGGCCGAACAACTCAGGCAAGGAAAAACAAAATGACGTTCTTTGATAGTGTTCTGCTCTATTTTTCTGCGGGGACCTGTGCGTTTCTGCTCATCGCCGGCGGCTGGGTAAAAATCCGTGACTGGTTCAAAGCCCACGCCCTGGCGAAAGCGGAAGAGGCAGCTGCTGCAGCAAAAGCAGAAGCCGATAAAGTGGAAGAGCTGGTTCAGGTCCGACTTAAGCAAATCCAGACAGATGCAGCAGCTGCACCGGCCTCAACAGCAACGAGTACATCCGGGCCGGTGGTGGGGTAACCGCATCATTACGGCCTCGCATTAGCGGGGCTTTTTAACGCAATAAAGGTAAAGACGATGGATAAAGAATATCGTAAAGACCTGCAACTGTGGTTTGGCCTGTCATATGCGTCATTCTGCGTGATGCCGCGAGTATTCATGGAGGCGATGCCATCAGAATGGCAAGGAAAGATGGCTCAGTTGCTTTTTGAGTATGATGACACGATTAAAACGAACGTCTGTGGCGTTCATAGCTGTTTTGTTACTGCCAAAGACAGCAACAACCGCTTTATGAAAATGCCAGAAGATATTCTGAATTATCGTCATCCCCGGCGTGAGTTTATCGAATCCTTCCTCAAGAAGTAGCCATTACAAAGCTCGCCTGCTGGTGGGCATGTCGTGCTGTAGAGCGTCTAGTTGCCGACTGTTAAGCATTACATCAGGCCCTGTGTAGATGCCTGCAATACAAAGTAAGAATAGCTCGTTCACTCTTCGTTTGTATATATGTTATAACTTCGGAAACATTTAGTAAGGAGCGCAGAATGAGTAAGTTCTTATGTTTCCTCGTATTATTCCTGGTGGGATGTCAGGGGCCAAAACAACAAACATTAACACCAAAGCAGAGACAGGAGTTCCCCATAATCAATCAATGGGCTGTAAAATTTAAAGAGGCAGTTGAAAGTAGATTTCCATATGCCAGTAGATATGTCGGAGATACATGCACTATCCGTGTTCATCAGCCGAAAGGAACAAATAAAATCACCAATATGCATGTAGTAGAAGGGAACCCGGAATTGTGTAAAGCGGCAGTTAAAGCTATACAGACCGCCAGTGATGATGGTTTATTACCCCTTACGCCGGAGCTTATCGGTGAGGAGTTTCCGTTGGATTTCAAACCATAGACGCGTCTTAGAACCACTATAACTTTTGTATTGCCTTCACCATCGCAATACAACAGACATTCACTGAGTGCCTACGATAATGCTTTATTCGCATTAGTCAGGGAGGTAATCTGAAGACTCCATAGCATAAGGAGGTTGTAATGTTAGAGAACTACTACAAGTCCGGTGCCATAAAAACTGACGATGAAACTAAACGCTTGATTGCTGTACAAGCTGCCCTTGAAATTGCGAAAGCCTCAGTGTCAGCCAACACTGCCGATAGCAATAATTCGAAAGTATTGTGGGATATAAAGCATGTCGCACAAGAAGTTAACGCGTTAGCTGATTCTATCCAGGCAGCATTGAAATAATGTAACTGCAGGCTGATGAATATGTGAACCGCCTCCGGGCGGTTTTTTGTTGCCATCACTCCAGTTTTTTCATCATAACCAAAAGGTAAATCAATTATGAAAGTTATCGTTGAACAAAGCGGTGAAACAATTTGGTCACGTGATAATGAAACGCTTGAGGGTGTTGCTTGTACCAGCTATATAAAGGACGGTACACAGCAAAAAATCATTACCGCCCTTGAGGATGCAATTAATCAGGCTAAAGGGGAGCTACTATGCTGGGATGATGGAGATAGAGTGACGGATAGAAGCCGCACCACCCCCTAAGTCCAGTGTGACATTCCAGTAACCTGAATGAGGAACATACAAGCGTGCGGGAAGTTGCTGGAAGAATCCTCCGCCGCCATGGTGTTGGAAACCTCTACCACTTCGGTAATTGTTAAAGTTTGAATCCGTCATCAGCAGAATATTGCACTGATGTGAGCACTGCACAACGACTGTATCTCCCGCGTTGAGGTGCATTCTCTTATGCAAAAATGACATTTCCATTCCTTACAAGAGGTGATCAGCCATCCCTCTATGTTGATTATGCATCAGCGTCCCACCGCTGACGGGCTGAATTGTTACATTACCCAGGTTTAATCAGAAGTAACAACCCAATATCCAGGTGGTCATTAATATGGCGACGCTAAAAGATTTATCCAGGCAACTACGGCAACTGCAAAAGCAAATTCCATTTGCCACAGCGCAGGCTATAAACACTGTCGTGCGTCAGATAGAGGCGGCCCAAAAAACCGCATTTGAGCGCCATCTGGATAATCCAACACCTTTTACAGTTAAATCGGTAGGGTCAGTTGGTGCCAGGAAAAACAACCTTCGCGCAAAGGTGTTTGTTCGTGATACTGCTGCTGGCTATCTTGAACCCTTCGAGTTCGGCGGACAGCACAAGCTCAATGGTAGTGCTTTGCTTAACCCGAAAGAGATAAAGCTTAATAAATACGGCAACCTGCCGCGTAATAAGCTCTCTCAGCTTAAAGCAAAGCCAAACGTATTTATTGGTGATGTTGGTGGCGTGAATGCCGTGTGGCAGAGAAAAATGCCCAAAACCAAAAAAGGGAAGAAGCGGGCAAAACGTTCTCCGAACGGCACGCGCAGGGCAAAGATAAAGCAACCTGCACCAAAATTGCTCATTCGGTTTGGAGACGCGCTTCCGGTCAAACCAACGCTCGGCTATATGGACAGAGCAAACACCATGGCCAACGCAATATTACCCTCAGCGCTGCGCCAGGCTATTGCTGAGGCGATCAGCTCGGCCAGATAGCCCCTAGGGGTTTTGGGTCCTTCCTGGGCCTTTTGTAAGGCACGGGCATTGCGCGCCGCGGTGTTTTCCTAGCTACAACTTTCAGATTTGTGTCCCATGTCCCACCTCTGGCGATCATTACGGACACCTCGCCAGCTCTGGCTATTCCAGTTTATTCCAGTGGGACATTCTGGTGGGACATGGCAAAAATGTCCCAGGCGAATGTCCCATCACAGAAAATGTCCCAGGTGATGTCCCATGACAACGATGAATCAGAGTCAGTACGCACAACATTCAGGTGTGGATCGCAAAACAATTGGCCGGTGGATTAAAGCCGGGCGCTTCATTGTGATGGACGGAGACCTGATTGACGTAGAGGCCAGCGATGCGGCATTGAAGAAAAACCGCGATGGAAAAGACCCGCGCGCCTCGAACGCGAAGAAAAAGAAAACTTCCGTCGTCAGCGATAACGATGATGACGGTGATGAAATCAATAAAACTGTCCGCCAGATAATGCTCACTGAAGGGGCAGATCTTTCGAGAGAGGAAGCGGGACGTATCCGCGAGAATTACATGGCCCTGCAGGCAAAGCTGCAGTATGAAAAAGACAGCGGCCAGCTTATTGAGCTGACAGCAGCCGAGGAGGTTTTATTCAACGCCTTTCGCCAACAGCGTGATGCCTGGCTTAACTGGCCGTCCAGGGTGGCGCCGCTAATGGCTGCTGATCTGGATGTACCGGCGGACAGGATGACAGAGGTGCTGATTGAACATGTCCACAAACACATCTCAGTCCTCGGAGAGCCAGAGTTTAACCCGGCAGAAGATTGAGCGTCTTGAATTAAGCGTCCGCAAAGGCTGGACACCCCCGCCGCGTATCAGTGTGCCGCAGTGGGCAGATGACTATCGTAAGCTGGCAAAAGAGGCTGGGAGCACTTCGGGAAACTGGGAAACATCGACGGTAGAAATTGCCCGCGGACCGATGCTTGCCGCGACGGAGTCCGGGGTTCATATCATCACTGTAATGTGCTGCACCCAGTTGATGAAGACAGCACTGCTGGAAAACCTTTTTGGCTATTTTGCCCACCTCGATCCTTGTCCGATACTGCTGCTGCAGCCGAAAGAAGAAGCCGCTGAACAGTTTTCGAAAGAGCGTATTAGCCCGCTGGTAAGGGTGACGCCGGTACTGCGTAAAATCATCGGTGATTCGAAACAGAAAAGCTCGAAAGAAACCATTCTTTACAAGGCATTCACTGGCGGATTTCTGGCGCTGGCGGGTGCTGGTAGCCCTGATAACCTTGCGCGTCGTCCGATTCGTGTCCTGCTGGCGGATGAAGTGGACAAGTACCCGATAACCCGCGAAGGCGATCCTATTGCGCTGGCCGAAGAGCGTACAGCGACATTTGGCCTGACCTGGCTGTCTGTGCGCGCCTGTTCGCCGACGGTGGAGGATGAGAGCCGCATTGCTGACAGCTACGCCGACTCGGATCAGCGCCGGGCATCTGTAGTTTGCCCGCACTGTGGCCACCGCCAGTTCCCCGACTTTTTCAAACACGTTCAGTGGCCGAAAGAGGGGGATAAACACCTGACTAAATCGGCGATGCTCTATTGCGAATGCTGTGGTAGTGGCTGGTCCGAAGGACAGCGCCTCAGAGCTCTGCACACTATCCGATGGCATCAGACGCGCCCATTTGAGTGCTGCGGGGAGCGGCATTCACCGCTGATGGATTATGACCTTGCCTGGCGGGCGGCAGACGAGGGCAGCGTTGAAAAGGTCTGGCAATGGTCAGAGTCGGAACGGCATGCGGTCTATCGGGCAATCTGCCCCTCCTGTGGAAAGGAGGCAGTCGATAACCACCACGCGGGGTACCAGGCATCCAAGCTTTTCAGCCCCTGGCAAAAAGATAAGCCGTCGGATATTGCGAAAAAATATATCGATGCGAAGGGCGATCCGGATAAGGAACAGGCGTGGTGGAATACCCAGATGGGGCTTCCGCACCGGCCTAACCATGGGAAACAGCTCCCTGTTGATGTTCTGCTGGCGCGCCGGGAAATATTTCCGGCCGTCGTTCCGGACGGAGTGGCATTGTTAACAGCTGGCGTTGATACCCAGGACGATCGCTTCGAAATTACGATCACCGGCTGGGGGAGAGATGAAGAATCGTGGTCGGTCGCGCATGACGTTATTTATGGTGACCTTGAGACGGAAGAACCCTGGAAGCGACTGGATGCATACCTGAAACAGATCTGGCGCCGTGGTGACGGGCGCGGCCTGAATATCATGGCAACGTGCATGGACTCCGGCGGCCACCATACGCAGAAGGTATACGAATTCGCCAAAGAGCGTCTTGGCCGTCGTGTCTGGGCAATTAAGGGGGAGTCTGCACAGGGAGGCAAACGCAATCCTGTCTGGCCGACCAAACGACCATCATCGAAAAGCAAAGCCAGTTTCCGCCCTGTCATTCTGGGGGTTAACTCAGCGAAAGACGTGATACGCGGTCGCCTGCATCTTGAGCCACCCAAACCTGGCGCCACCGCTGCGGGTTATATGCATTTTCCTGACGATCGCGATCTCGGGTACTTCAATCAGCTGCTGGCGGAGCGACTGGTTTACAAAGTCATTTCCGGGCAGCGGTACAGTATCTGGGAAGCAATACCAGGACGAGCTAACGAAGCGCTTGACTGCCTCGTTTACAGCTATGCCGCGCTGTGCGGTCTCAAACATATGGGGTTAAAACTCAACGTCCGGGCCGCCAACCTCGAAGCCGATCCGGATAAGTTCCTGCCAGCGCCAGTTGGACAGGAAGAAAAAATCAATTACGAGCTGCCGGGTGCGGTTATTGAAGAACCAGCGCCGGTCAAACGTAAGCGAATATCGCAACTCCTGCCGAAATAAGGAAAATCATGTTCAACCGGAACACCAGCCTGCTTGCCGGCGCAATGACTGACGATCAGCTCAGGGATGCGCTTGCGAAAGCTCAGCAGGCGTACATTGATTTAGCAACCGGGAGCCACGGTGTTTCGTTTTCCTATACGCAGGGAGACGGGACGCGATCAGTGTCCTATCAGCAAAGCACCCTGGCTGATCTGCTGGCCCTGATTCAACTTCTGCAGGCGCAACTGGGGATTATCTCTCGTCCCCGGAAACCAGCGAGGTTTAGATTCTGATGAATAAAGTACAGATACTGGGCTCTGATGGGCAGCCGTTGCGACAGCAGCGTCCCTCTATGCTGGTGGGGGGGAGCCGCGTACCTTATGACGCAGCTGACTCTTTCAGCGATCAACTAGCGAACTGGCAACCCGCGCTGTGGTCGCCGGACAATGAAATTAACATTTACCGGGATCGCATCGTGTCCCGCGCACGCGATCTGGTCCGTAATGACGGCTGGGCAAACGGTGCGGTCACACGTCTGCTGGATAATGCGGTTGGTGCCAACTTCCGCCCCATCATGAAACCCGATTACCGTGTTCTCAGAATGATCACCGGAAATAAGGCGTTTGATGCGTCCTGGGCGGAAGAGTACGGAAAAGCACTGGACGGGCACTGGCGGACCTGGAGTAACGATCCTGGCCGGTATTGTGATGTTGAACGAAAACTCACCGTGTCGCAGATGTTACGCCTGGGATTTCGTCACAAGCTTATTGACGGGGATGCTCTGGCCATTCTCCAGTACAGAACTGACAGGCTTGGTCCCGGAAAAGGGCGTTACGCCACCACGGTACAGATTGTCGATCCTGACCGCCTCAGTAATCCTCAGCAGAATTTCGATATGCCAAATGTCCGTGGCGGCGTTGAAATTGATGCGGACGGTGCGCCGGTTGCTTACCACATCAGGGAGGCCCATATCGGTGACTGGTGGAGCGGGGCTAAAACCATGACGTGGCAGCGCATCCCGCGCGAAACTGACTGGGGTCGCCCGCATGTGGTTCACGATTTTGATCATGAGCGTGGCGCGCAGCACCGCGGTAACGGCATCCTGACTCCGGTTATTCAGCGTCTGAAAATGCTGGTGAAGTATGACCAGAGCGAGCTTGAGGCAGCAATTCTTAATGCCATATTCGCCGCTTACATTGAGTCACCCTATGACCCGGCGATGGTTCAGTCTGCCCTGGGCGAGACCCTTGACGATTCAGATTTAGGCGCTTATCAGGACGGGCGTGTTGAGTTCCATAACGATCGGCGTCTGACACTTCAGAATGGTGCCCGAATGCCCATTCTTTATCCTGGTGAGAAAATCACGACGGTTAACGCGGCGCGGCCCTACAGCAATTTTGAAGTCTTTGAATCTGCTGTTCTCCGTAATTTTTCTTCAGGAACAGGGTTGTCCCCACAGCAGGTTACCCAGGACTGGTCTGACGTTAACTACAGTTCTGCGCGCTCCTCGTTACTGGAGGCATGGAAAACACTGACTCGCCGCCGGGACGATTTTTCTACCGGCTTCGCTCAGCCCATTCTCACCGCCTTTGTTGAAGAGGTTCACGACAATGAGGATTTACCCCTGCCCGCAGGCGCACCTGATTTTGTTGACGCCAGAGCCGCGTATTCTCGCGCGCGCTGGATGGGGCCAGGGCGCGGCTGGGTGGATCCGGTTGCAGAGAAAAAAGGCGCCATTCTTGGTCTGGATGCCGGACTTTCCACCCTCGAGATTGAGGTGGGTGAAAACGTCGGTGAAGACTGGGAAGAAGTGCTTGATCAGCGTCAGAGAGAAATTGAGTCATGTCTTAAACGCGGATTACCGCTTCCGAGCTGGGCACAGGCTGACCAGTTTGCGAGCCAGACCATTACCGATCCGGAGGAAAAGTGAATCTACCCCATCTGGCCCAGCGATTATTTAACACCCCGCTGGCGCTGCACCCGAGTAAAGCCGAAGTCATCATGGCATCCGTAATGGACCGATTTGGTATCAGTAAAATCGAATCTTCTCTTGCCATGGAGGATGACTGGTACGGATATGACGATAACCGGGGACGTGAATCCCGTAGTGATCCGGGTTATGACAATGTGCTGGGTGTCGCCGTCATCCCGATATGCGGAACGCTGGTGCAAAAACTGGGCAGTCTGCGTCCGTACAGTGGAATGACAGGGTATGACGGCATTCGTCAGGCGTTTCTTACTGCGATGGAAGATCCCGACATTTCGGGCATTTGTCTGGATATCGACTCACCCGGCGGCGAGGTCGCTGGATGCTTCGATCTGGTTGATGTCATTTACGGCTCCCGGGGGAAAAAGCCTATCCATGCCATTCTGACGGAAAGCGCCTATTCCGCTGCATATGCCATTGCCAGTGCAGCGGACCGGATTTCTGTTCCGCGCACCGGCGGAGTGGGTTCTGTGGGGGTGATCACCATGCACCTTGACTGGACGCAGCGGATTAAAGATGACGGTCTTAAAGTTACGATCATCACCTATGGATCCCGCAAGGCTGAAGGTTCGCCGCTGAGAGAGTTGTCAGATGAAGCGCTGGCCGCCATCCAGCAGGACATTAACACCATGGGCGAATTGTTTGTGAACACCGTTGCCAGAAACCGGGGGATTAGCGCAAAGGTTATAAAAAGTACCCAGGCCGCCTGTTTTATGGCTGCTGATGGCGTTGAAATTGGACTGGCTGATGAGGTGTGTCCTCCTGATGCTGCGTTCAAAAACTTACTTGAAAAAACAGGAGCCTGAAATGGCAAAGAAAAAGACGTTTAGTTTTGCTCACCTCATTGGTCTTGGTCCTTCCGCTTCTGAGGAAGAAGAGGATAAAAAAGCCAAAAAAGCGAAAGCCCGTCGCGCGGAAGAGGACGAGCGTGAAGATGATGCCGATGATGATGAGCGCGACGACGACGCGGAAGAAGACGAATGCGACGATGATGCTGAAGATGACGGCGATGATCCGGATGCGTCAGAGGACGATGATTCTGAAGACGACGGCGACGACGATCGCAAAGAGAGTAAGGCGGTAAAAAATGCACGCGCCGCTGAGCGTAAACGCTGTGCCCGTATTTTCGGCAGTAAGTATGCAGCTGCGAATCCTTCACTGGCCGCGTCACTGGCTTTCAATACCGGGATGAGTTCTGCGGCAGCAATTAATGTCCTGGCCTCTTCGGCTCCGGCCGCAGCCGCATCTCAGCCATCCCGTAAACGCTCTCTCGATCAGCGTATGCAGGAAAGCCACCAGGTCCGACTTAATCCGGATAGCGGACAGAAAGAGACCGGAAAGTCTGCGCTGGTTAGTAAAATGACCGGCCTCTACAACTCCACAAGAGGAGAGAAATAATGGATCAGTTTGGTCAGAATGCGTTTGCGCCTGGCATGAAGAGCGCGCTGTTTGTTCCGGATCAGCTTGTCGCTGGCACGCTCCAGCTGGTGACTGACACCGGGATCATTACGGGCGGTGCCTTTAAGCGAGGTACGGTCCTGGGCCTGGTGGCTGCCAGCGGGAAATACACGCAATGTGTGAAAACGGCTGAAGATGGCAGTCAGTTACCCGTTGCTATTCTGGTTGATGATGTTGATGCATCGTCTTCCGATCAGAACGGCGGCCTGTATCTGATGGGGGAATTCAACCAGCACCGAATTATTTTTGATAACTCCTGGACGACCGCTGACCTGAAAAAAGCGCTCCGACCGCTGGCTATCTTCCTGAAAGACAGTGACCAGGCACCTGTAACCACCTCCTGATTTCCCCCACGGCTCTCCTGACGAATGCTTTAACCGGCAGGGGCTGGCTCGTTTAAAATTTTTGCCAGCTGCGGCTGGCACTATCAAGAGACTGAATATGGAAAATATTTTTGATACCAGCGTGCTGGTGCAGGTTGTTCCTAACCTGAAAACCAGTCAGAACTGGCTGCTCGATCGCTTCTTCCCGAATGTCGTGACTTACGAGACTGAAGAAGTGGCGATTGATGTTGATGTCGGCCTGCGTCGTATGGCGCCGTTCGTCTCCCCGCTGGTGGAAGGTAAGCTGGTCGAATCCCGTAAATACCAGACCAATACCTTCAAACCGGCATACATCAAAGATAAGCGCGCGCCGGACCTGCGCAAACCTATCCGCCGCCAGATTGGTGAGCGTATTGGCGGGGAATATACCGCTGCCGAGCGCGAAATGCTGAACCTTCAGTTTGAAATGACTGACCAGATTGACATGATCAACCGTCGTCTGGAATGGATGGCGGCCAGTGCGCTGGTGTCGGGGACCGTAACCGTCGCCGGGGAGGGCTATGAAACTCAGGTGGTGGATTTCGGGCGTGCTTCGGATCTGACCATCACTCTTAGCGGCTCGGATAAATGGCCACTGACCGTTGCAGCTGGCGCTACCAATACCCAGCCATCAGATGACATTGAAATCTGGCAGACTACTTTCCTGAAAGAGTCCGGCTCTGTCGCCACGGATCTGGTCTTTACGAATAAGTCATGGCGTGCATTCCGACTGGATACCACCATCAAGGATAACGCCATTACATTCCCGGCGCTGAGCCCGTTTGGTAACCAGATTAACGCTGGCCCACAGGCGATGAAGGGCGCAATTTATAAAGGGCGCTGGGGTAATTTTGACCTCTGGTTATATAACGACTGGTTTATTGACCCGCTGGACAACGTCGAGAAGCCTATGATCCCCGATGGCGCTGTCATTATGAGTGGTGCCGATCTGATGGGTACCCGCGCCTTTGGCGTTATCCTGGACCCGGCTTTCAACTACGGTCCGCTGGCCTATGCGCCAAAATCCTGGGTGAAAGAAGATCCAGCCCAGCGTCTTATCCTGATGCAATCCTCCCCGCTGGTTATTCCGAGCCGGGTAAATGCATCCCTCTGCGCAACGGTGGTCTGATATGGCAAAACAACCTAATACCGGACTGGCTGATGATCTGAATGCAGAAGGAGCTGCCAAAGACGGCCTGAGCGTTGACGACCTGAATGCGGGCGATAACACCCAGGAAAAACAGCCTTTGAGCAAAACAGATGATTCCGAATCGTCTGGTGAGGACGATGGTGGTGACGAAAAATCCGAAGACACTGAATCGCAGGAGTATGTGGTGTTGAAAGGGAATTGCATTCGTCATGACGGGGAGATGTACCGCGAAAATATGCGCATCCCTGTAACCGGCAAAGATGCTGAGCGTCTTCTGCAGTCCGGCGTTATTGCTGATGTTGATGTGCTTCGTAAGCGAGTTCTTGCTTCTCAGCCATCAGTTTCAGTTACGACAGGGTAATGACATGGGCGTGGACTGGGATTCTCATCTTCTGAGTCCGCTGCATGATGTCTTTGGCGATGAGCACGAGTACCGTCCACGTAACGGTACTCCTTTTACAATTAACGGGATTTTTGACCGTGGTTATGCGCAGGTTGCTGAAAACCTTGATGGCGATTCAGAAATTAACACCTCCAGCCCAATGCTGGGTGTGCGCGATGCTGAATTTCGCAAGCAGGGTAAATCGCAACCTGCTGTATCTGACCGGGTATTTATAAAGACGGTCGGTGGTCACATCATTAATCAGTTATTTGTTGTGTCAAACGTCGAACCCGACAGTCATGGCGGATCTCGTCTTGTCCTCAATGTGGTAAAACCGCGATGAATTCAGCAGCGATTCGGCAAATGGTTGTCACTGCACTAACCGGGACAACCAGCGCGGGCGACCGCGTATTCTCTCCACGCGACTGGTCAACTTCACCAGATATGTATCCTGTGTTGTTGGTTCAGACGCCTTTTGAACAGAAAAAATCACAGGGGCGTAATACCCCTGCTTTTACCACCCTCACCACTGTCAGGATCACTGGGCGCGTTCAGGAGTATGACGGCGATACAGTGGATGATGGAGCCATGCGGGCAGAGCTGGCGCTTGAAAGCCTTCGCGAGCAGGTGGAGCGCGCGGTGATCAACAGCTACGAACTGACGCGGAATATTCAGAAATACGCGGAAGTTCGTTCAACCATCAATGTTGATTCAGAAGGAGAGGCCCATATGGGGCAGCTTCTTTTCGAGATCGACATAGAGCATTACCAGGGGCCGGAAGATTTTTATCCTGTCCAGTCGGTTCCCCTTGAGGGCATGGATATTGCGGTCGACATGCCAGACGGCACAGTTAAACCGGGTATCAGCCTCAATCTTCAGGAGTAATCCATGTTTGTTAAGCCGAACAACGGGCTCAGCGTTCGCTGCCCCGTCAAGGGCACCCCATTGCCTAAAGAGGGTGCTGAAGTACCTGACAATATTTTCTGGCGTCGCCGTCTGAGCGATGGGGACGTGATCCTCTCTAAAAAGGATGAGGGCGCGCCAGAGAAACAATCATTACCTAAAAAAGCGGGAGAAAATGAATGACCGTACCTTTCGCTCGTGTTCCCGATAACCTGCGGGTAGGGCTTTTCTTCGTTGAGTTTGATAACTCAATGGCGAATAACGCCACTGCCACGCAGCGCACCCTGCTTATCGGTGGGATGCTCAGTACCGGCTCAACCCTGCCTGGTATTCCGCAGCGAGTTTCCTCTTCGGATACCGTCGGTGAGCTGACAGGAAAAGGGGGAATTCTGCAGGCCATGATGGCGGCGTATCAGAAAAATGATACCGCAGCCGAAGTCTGGATCCTGCCGCTGGAGGAAGACTCCGATTCCATGGTGGCTGCAACTGGCACCATTAAAGTGAGCAGCGAACCGACGGCAACCGGAGTGATCTCCCTTTATATTGCTGGTGAGCGCATTCAGTTGACCGTTGTAGCAACAGATACGGTGGCAGCGATCGCCACCTCTCTGGCCGCGGCGATTAACGCAAAAACCACGCTACCTGTAACCGCCAGTGCGACTACGGATACCGTAACCCTGACCGCAAAGAATCTTGGTGCTACGGGTAATGGGATCGACATTCGCCTGAACTTCCTCGGCTTACCTGGAGGCGAGTCCACACCTGCAGGACTGGAACTGACGATTACTGCTATGTCTAACGGAGTCGGGGCTCCGGATATTACCGGCGCGCTGGCAAACCTGCAGGATCGGACATTCGATTTCATCATCAACCCTTACGACGATACAACCTCGTTGAATGTGATGAAGGAGTTCCTATCAGACACTGGCGGTCGCTGGGCATGGGACAAGCAGCTTTATGGCCATTCCTTTGGTACCACCACCGGGACTTACGCCCAGCTCGGTACCAAAGGTGAGCTGCGCAATAACCAGCATGAGACCCTGCTGGGCGTAAATAAATCGCCGTCCCCTTCCTGGGCATGGTCTGCAGCTTACACCGGCGCAGCTGCGGTGAGTCTGCGTAATGACCCCGGCCGCCCGCTACAGTCGCTCGCTGTTCAGGGGGTGCTTGCGCCAGAACTGCAGGATCGCTTTGAGCTGACCGAGCGTAACAATCTGCTGTACAGCGGCATTTCGACATTTACGGTCGATGACGATGGCACGGTGCGCATTGAAAACCTGATCACCACCTACCAGAAAAACAGCTATGGCGATGCAGATGACAGTTATCTGGAAGTGGAGACGCTGTTCAGCCTGATGTTTGTGACCCGCTACCTGCGCACAGCGGTGACCAGCAAGTTTGGCCGTATGAAGCTTGCTGCGGATGGAACCCGATTTGCACCTGGCGCGGCGATCGTCACGCCAAACATTATCAAGGCCGATCAGATTGCCGAGTACCAGACTCTGGTATGGAACGGTTATGCGCAGGATGCGGAGGCATTCGCAAAAAATATCATCGTCGAGCAGAACGCCAAAAATCCGAACCGCGTCGATGTGCTGTGGCCGGGAACCCTCATGAACCAGTTGCGCATTTTCGCGCTGCTCAATCAGTTCCGCACTCGGGCTGAATCAACAGGAGCTTAAACGATGGCAGGTGATACTACTAACCGCCTGGCGGGAACCGCCTATGTCACTGTTAACGGTGTGACGGTAATGGTGGAGGGCTCGTTTAAATACCAGGCTGCCACCGTAAACCGTACCACCCTGACAGGGATGGATGGTGTGCACGGATATAAGGAAAAACCTGTGGCGCCATACATTTCTGCCCGACTGCGTGACAGTGGCGGAACGAATGTGCAGGGCTTTAACCAGCAGACGAACGTCAACGTGATCGCCGAGCTGGCTAACGGGAAAACTATTATTGGCCGTTCACTCTGGACGGTCAACGTCCAGGAAGTGGAAAGCGAAGATGCAGTATTTGATGTTCGCTGGGAAGGCCGCGACGTAACGGAGAACTAAGATGGCTGAGATTGAACGCGTCAAAATTATTCCCTTAACCGTAGCGCTGGATGATGCCGCGGAGAAGACCACCTATACGCAACTGGAGCTGAAAGCGCCAACGCTAAGCCAGGCGGAGCAGTTTTATGAGAAACAGGCTGCGTCAACGACGCTTGCGGCGATGCGCCTGCTTATTGCGCTGGTTTCCGGTACGCGTGAAAGCGTGCTGCAGCCGATGGATTTTCTCGACTTCCGTAAGTGTGAGGAGTATCTGCTCAGTTTTTTGACCTGGAAGCCCTGACAACCTGGCAGGAAATGGCCGCTGACGTCACCTTCTATTTCCGCTGGTCTGAGGACAGGGCGTGGGGAATGACCCGCGCCCGGCTGAAATGGTGGGTGGCGCAGGCATCCCGGATAAACAAGCTTAGGAAACCTGACGACGATGAGTAATTCTTTTGATTTTGAGCTGGTGGCCAGCGACCAGGTTAGCGAGGCTATTGACCGCATTAATGAGGCTGTCCGTGACCTGGAGCCGAAGCTAGATAAAACCAAAGAAGGGCTCAAGTTAGGCGGCCAGGAAACAGCCGACGGACTGAATGGTTTTATTTCGCGTCTTGAGAATATGTCGAAGAGCGCGCGGGATAACGTGCAGTACATCGGCGATATGGTTCCCCCGCTGAAAATGGTGGGGGAGCTCACGGGGAAGATGGGGGCGCTGGGGTTAATCGGTGCTGCCGGCTACGGGCTGAAACAGGTCGCTTATGGTTTTCGGGAGGCATCACGAGAGGCCTACAATCTTGATGTGTCTGCAAAAAATGCAGGAATGCGAGTTGCAGAGTTTTCAAGACTGGCAGGGGCTATGCAGATCAATGGAGCAGATAGTGAGAGCGCCAGGGCTTCAATTGAGGGATTTGCAAAGGCGTTGAAGGAAGCAAATAGCGGCAGTAATCAAGGAATGATGGGGGCTTTTGCGATGATTGGTGTGGAGATACAGAAAAATAAGGATGGTTCTGTTGATACGCTTAAAACACTGCAGGAAATTGCGAAGATATTCCCGACTCTGCGACCAGAACAACAAAAGTCCTTTGCTGATGCGGTGGGTTTTACTCCTGAAATGCTGGCATTAATGCGCGAAGGGGGCAGACTAACTGAACTTCTGACAAAATCTGATAAATTTGGTTTGACCGTAGATCCGGCACTGAACCAGCAGTTGAGTGAAGTGAACGTCACGATGAATGAGCTTAGCGCATCCTGGGATGGGCTGTGGCAACGTTCAAAAAACAAGGCACTCAAGACCATTCTGTCGGACGGTTCAGTCAAAGACGGTCTCGAAGGTGTTACCGATCTGTTCACTAACGGTGACTTTACCGGGCTGTCTCATGCTCTCGGTTTTATCAACAGCAATGATGCTCAGAAACTACGGCGCATTCAGAACGATAAGGCACTTTATGAAAGTTTACCCCGTAGCGAACGTGGACAGGTTGACGCGGGCTTTATGACTGATGCTGTAAGAAAGCGGTACGATGCAAATTACCGCGCGACCGATTCTGCGCTTCAGTTGCAGAATGACTTATCCGCTATCAGCCAGTCACAATCCAATGTTGCACGCGGCAATGTTCCTTACGGGGAAACAAGGAATAACGCAATTGGCTTCAGGAATAATAATCCCGGTAATTTGAGGGCTGCAGCAAACGCAACGGGTAAAAATGGCGGATTTTCTACCTTTGCGAATGATGCTGACGGAAGAGCTGCAATGGCGAGACAGCTGATGTTGTACGGTGACAGGGGGAATAATACTCTGGATGGGATTATTCATACCTATGCTCCGCAATCAGAGAATAATACTCGTGCATATATTGATTCCGTATCAAAAAGTACTGGATTTGGAGCGCAGCAGCGTATTAATCTCCACGATCCTGATGTGTTAAAAACACTGATGGCAGCAATGATTAAACATGAAAGCGGAGCACAGCCGTATACCGAAAATGAACTGAGCGATTCTGTCCGGACGGCCATCATTGACGACCGGTGGAAGGGTTTACGTAGCCCGGAAGTTCTGGCTCAACAGCGATATGATATTATCTCAGGTTCGCAAACTGGAAATCGTGAATCCAGCAGTCTTAGTAACCCGAGTGATGAAACTGATATTCTCTCAGGCTCGCAGAGCAGAAATAGGGAATCCATCATTCTGAGTGATACGGGTAAGAAAAGTGATGAAAGTGTACTCGGCGACAATCTGGCTAAGTCTCTTAAAGAGGCAATGTCAGAACAACCACTTAAGCTCGAAATCACAATGGTTAATGATAAGGGTGAGCGAAAAACCTATAATGCGGAAAATAATGGCAGAATAACAACGGCCATGAATTACTGATCACTGTCGTCATTTCGTTAAGGAAGAAGTTATGAATGAAAAAGTTTTTGGAGCAAAAGCCATTTAGACTCCAAAGGTTTTTTGCGCTTGTTTACCTGGTAATTGGCATTTTCCTCGTTTTTTCTGTTGTCTCAATGAATTTCACGGCGATTACGATATCGGTGGTAAGTGCATTGCTTTTACGTGTGCTTTATGAGTTCCTAATGAACTCATTCAAGGCGACTGAGCATCTTTACAGGATCGCCGAATCTCTTGACCGTAATGGATCCAGCGATAAATAGATAAGTCATTTCAGTGCATATGTAAACCGCCGACATGGCGGTTTTTTTATTTCCGGAGGCGTGATGCCGTCAATTATCCAGGACGCAATAACTTCTCTTTTGGGGGGAGATACCAGCGATGACTGGCAGGGGCAGTTACGGCCCAGCTCATTCAGAGGTGTGCCATTTGCAATTGTTGCTGAGGAAGGAAGCCACGGCCGACGCCAGGCGGTACATGAATATCCCTACCGTGATACAGCCTGGATAGAGGATATCGGTCGAGCAACAAGGCGATTTGTTATTCGCGGTTTTTTGATTCAGAACAGCCAGGTTTATGGTGGCGGCGATGCCATCACACAGCGCCAGTCATTAATTGAAGCCTGTGAACAAAAAGGTAGCGGTACGCTCGTCCATCCGACACTGGGCGAATTAACGGTTTCCATCCCTGAGAACGGTTTGCGTATTTCCGGGGCGATGGAGAACGGGCGAGTATTTGAATTTACTCTGATGGCAATTGAATCAGGGCTTAAAGTGTTTGCCGTCACGGGCAGTACCGTTGCAGGCGCCACGGTGAAAACCAACTATCTGAAACTGGTAAGCACTGCTGTGCTGAGTACGATTGCCAGGGTTAAGAGTGAAATCCGCGGTGTCACACAGGCTATAAACACCATCAGAGGTACGGTCACGTTCTGGGCTAATATGGTTGACAATACCATCAGCCAGGTAACGAATCTCAGCAATGTCCTGAACTCCACGTTCGGGAATACCCGGTACGGACGTTACAGTAAAGGCTCTGTGGGCGGTAGTTCCTCTGCTGTTGCTGGCAAATCGTCAGTTGCTGATGTGGATGATGAGAGAGCACTGGCTGACAAGGTAACAGCCCAGTCGGTAATGGACCGTAAAAATGTTACCGACAGGTCGAGCCAGCTTAGCAGCTCCAACACACCTGATGAGTTTGTCCATGGCGTCGCCGACGTGGTGAACGCCATTCTTAACAGCGCCGGCAGCGTTAATGACCGAATCACAGCGCTGGAAAAACTGGCTAATTCAATCAGCACGGAGTACCAGCAGTCCGACAGCAGCACAGCGATTTCGGCGACCATGAACACGCTGATTGTTGTGCTATGTACTGGTGCCATGACCAGTGCCGCTGCGGACTCCAGACCTGCCAGTACAGACGAGGCAGAAGAGTTAACTCAACGAGTTTCTGTGCAACTTGATACGGCTCTGGTTCTGGCTGGAGACCGCGCTGACGATGATATGTATAACGCGCTTCTCGCCGTCAGATCGGCATTCCTTTCTACGATGAGTGAGCGTGCTTCTGGTCTGAGCGAGCTTCTGCAGGTTACTACCGCTCAGCCGCTTCCGGCGCTGACGCTGGCAAACCGATTATACCAGGATGCCACCCGTGCAGATGAACTGGTGCAGGAAGCGCGCGTACCGCATCCGGCGTTTATGCCGACAACCATGAAGGTACTGAGGCAATGAATGCAGACAGCGATCTGGATGTTGTTTCTTTGACGGTCGACGGCAAAATCATCGAGGGGTGGGATTCTGTCCGGGTAACGCGGGGTATTGAGCGTTTTCCCTCTGATTTCGATCTTGGGCTAATGGATTACTTCCCTGGCAACGAAGATCGTCAACTTGTTGAAGAGGGAATGTCCTGTGAAGTTCGTATCGGAGATGATCTGACACTGACGGGATATGTTGATGACTGGGAACCCGCACTATCGCGCTCCCGCCATGAGGTCCGCGCCACGGGCAGGAGCAAATGTCAGGACCTGGTGGATTGCTCAGCTGAGTGGCCTAACAACGTCATTAATGCCAGTAATGCGCTTGAAATTGCTTCTCGCCTGGCATCCTACTACGGCATCACCGTAACCACGGATGTTGATGAACTTGTGAAGGTACCCCAGTTCACTCTGAACTGGGGTGAGTCTCCGCAAGAAGTTATCGATCGGGTGGCCAGATGGTCTGCTCTGCTTTACTACGATCAGCCCGATGGAAACCTGTTACTGACTCGGGTGGGAACACGCCGTGCAGCGAGCGGAATAGCCGAAGGGGTAAATGTCGAACAGGCGTACTACCGCAAATCGATGGCCGACAGGTTTTCAGACTATGTCGGTGTATCAATGAGCGTTTCTCCAATTGCAGGGTATTCGCCTGATACGGCCTATGACGCTGTGACTCTGGCAACGGCGAGAGATCCGGAGGCCGCCCGCATGCGGTACCGGAAACATATATCGATTGTGGAAAGTACCCTGATGGCTACTCAACAGGCACAAAGTGCGATCGACTGGGAAATGAACCGGCGGTACGGACGTTCAAAACAGCTCTCGGTAACCATCGATTCCTGGCGGGATAAAGACGGGAAACTGTGGGAACCAAACACATTGATCCCCGTTGATCTTCCCACCTTACGGTTGCCGGAGACTGAATTGCTACTGGCAGAAGTCACCTATATGCGCGATGACTACGGCACCCATGCACGCATGACGCTGATGCCGCCTGAAGCATTCGCCGTTCAGCCATATGCCTTCTACCAGAACCTGGCGGGATTCAATACATGAAGCAACTATTTAAACATGCAGCGACCAGGATCGCCGGCATGCTGGGGATTGGCCGGATCACGGCTATGAAAGATGGTGGGGTGGTGCAGTCAATCCAGTACCAGACTCCGCTGGAGGTGGCCAGCGCACCGCGGATGGCAGAATTTGGCTTTTCATCCGGCCTGCCGTCAGGGACTGACGTGGTTCTGGCTTTTATTGGCGGTGATCGTTCCAGCGCGGTGGTAATTGCGTCTAACCATCAGGGGTTCCGCCATACAGGCCTGAAAGCGGGCGAAACGGTCATGTATAACCAGTGGGGCCTTAATATTCTCCTGACGGAGAAGGGGATCTTCCTGGATGCAAAGGGCCAGAATGTTGAGGTCAATAACGCCACTAACGTGACCATCAATGCCAGCCAGGGGATCCTTGCAAATACCCCGATCCTGAGGTGCACGGGTGACATTGTTGATAACTGTGAAACCAATACCCGAACACTGAAAGAGCTGCGGGATGCACATAATGACCATGATCATGTGGTTAAAAATGCCCAGAGTGGCAATGACAATATCCGCAGCCAAAAAACAGAGGATCAGGTGACATGAGTGACATCGCTTCATTCTGGAATGTGGATGAGATGTTTGCTGACTGGCAGAAAGGGCTGGGTGAACTCACCACGGGGAACGATTTACAGACTGCAATACTGGACAGCCTGTTTACTGACAGGCTGGCGCGCGCTGACGATGATTATGAGGATAGCGATCGCCGCGGCTGGTGGGGGGATTCCGGGGAGGAATCCCAACTGGGATCCCGGCTGTGGCTGCTACGGCGGAAAAAACTGACCCCGGATGTAGCAAAAAAAGCGGAGGAATACTCGAGTGAAGCGCTCAACTGGTTAAAGGTTGATGGCGTTGTCAGCGAGGTTATTCCTGTTGCCAGGATCGTCCTGCCTGACCGGCTCAATCTCATTATCCGCTATCAGGCACCGGGGAAGGACTGGCAGGAATTCAGGTTTTACTGGATATGGGAGCAACGTTAATATGCCGTTTAAACGACCGACGCTGAGCGAACTCCGCGACGGAAACCGGAAATTTATGCAGGCGGAGCTTGAGGATGTTGGTGCGCTCCTGCGCTTCGCGAACCTGAAGGTACTGGCTGACATGGATGCGGGGATGGGGCATCTGCATTACGCCTATCTTGACTATATTGCCCTGCAGACAAACCCGTTTACCTCTACCGATGAGTATCTCGCCGGGTGGATGGCCCTTAAGCAGGTATTCAGAAAACCAGCTGCAGCGGCGAAGTCGCCTGCGGTACAGGCTAGTGGCAGTGTTGACAGTATTATCCCTGTTGGCTCGATCATAAACCGCGGGGACGGATACCAGTACCGGACGGATGCAGATCTTAAAATTCAGGCAGATGGATTTGGTATCGTCGCGGTGACGGCCATACTGCCGGATATTACCAGTGATGTAACGGGTGGAGGCGCGCGCGGTAACGCTGATGCCGGGACCATAATGACCCTGGACGCGAATATTGCTGGCGTGGATCCACAGGTAACGTTACTGTCCGCTGCGACCGGCGGAGCCGATATTGAAACGGAAGAGGACTTTCGCAGTCGTGGCTTGCTAGCATGGCAGAATCCGCCTCAGGGTGGAAGCGACGCAGATTATAAAAAATGGGCGCTTGAGGTTTCGGGCGTCACCCGCGCGTGGGTAAAGCGGCGTCTGAACGGGGCCGGGACCGTTGGCGTGTATATCATGTGTGATCGGAATGACAATGGTGGGTTTCCGGTCGGTACCGACGGAATATCCCAACTTGAGGACTGGGGGGCTGTTAAAGCTACTGGAGACCAGCTCGCTGTCGCCGACCATATCTATCCGAAACAGACTGACACCGCCATCATTTTCGTATGTTCCCCGATCAAGAAAGTCATCAATATTGAAATATCAGGGATCAAAAATGCCGACAGCACCACAGTTCAGGGTATAAAAGACGCGTTGACGTCGTTGTTTTTTGATGAGGCCAACCCTGATGGTTCCGGGAAAGTGTACCTTTCTGATATTAACGGGAGTATCGGCGGTGTTAGCGGCACGACGGGCTATATTCTTAACTCTCCGACGGCCAATATCACCTTTGCTGTTGGCGAAATTCCGGTGCTTGGCGGGGTGAATTTTGTATGAGCCTCTTTTCAAAGAATGATTATGCCGGTGCGCTTGGCGCGTTGCTGCCGACGGGAAGGGCGTGGCCCCGATCGCAAAGAACGGTACAGGCTGCGGTATTACGGGCACTGGGTAGCGCGTTTCAGCGTTCTGACAGCGATGCGCAAAGCCTGATTACTGGCGCTTTTCCGCCTACAGCGACGGTAATGTTGTCAGAATGGGAAAGCTCTCTGGGGTTACCAGATGATTGTGCGATTGGTGAATCCGGTGGCGTCAGCGATCGCCAGCGTGCCGTGGTAGCAAAGTTAATCAGCACCGGCGGCCTGAATCGCGATTATTACATCCGGGTGGCAGCAGCTCTTGGTTATACCATCACTATCACACAGTTCCGGCCCGCTATGAGTGGCATGTCAGTATGCGGTGATGCGCTTAACGGTGACGAGTGGCCATTTACCTGGCGGATAAATGCGCCACAAACAACGATCAAGTATTCGCTTGCTGGCGCGTCCTATTGCGGCGATCCGCTCGCATCGTGGGGCAATAAACAACTGGAGTGTTCAATCAACAAAATTGCCCCATCCCATCTGAACATCATTTTCAATTATTCATAACTGATATTTCCCCCTTTTGATTTTATCGCTTAACACTAAGTGAGGATTAACTATGCTCCGAATCGGGCAAGTCGAAGCCACTGCAACGCAGGATGGCAAATATACTGATGGAAGTGTGGCTGGTGGTATCGCCGCAACGAGGCTGCGGGCCGCAGCGTTTAACGCCATGCAGGAAGAGTTAGCGCATATCGTAGAGTCGGCAGGATTGGCGCTCGACATTAACGATATGACTCAGGTTTTAAAAGCCATTCAAAAACTCACACTGAGCCGTGCAAACCCATTTGCCGATATCAAATCAGATGGTGCAGCGGCGATTTCTACGGCTCTCACAAACCTTCAATTGGGAGAAGCAGCAAAAAGGGGTGTTGGGACAGGTGCAAATCAGATACCTGATATGAGTGCCTGGACAAGTGGTGGTAATTCGACCAATGGTTGGCGACGCAGCCCAGACGGATATATCGAGCAATGGGGTTTTACAACAAGTGTAACCTCGGTCATTTACATTAGTTTTCCAATTCCATTCACCACTGGCTTGATATCACTCAATGAACATGATAGTTCGCCGGACGGAAAAACCAGGACGATATGGCAATTTAGTCCGGCATCAAATATGGGTGTCAATGCTTATAACATTGGTACTTTAATAATAGGCAGCACAGCATTTAATACGCCTGTTTTGGCGAGCTGCCGCTGGTTTGCATCTGGGAGATAAATAATGGTTAAATATATTTATGACGCAAAAACAAATGCGTTTTATCCATATTCCAATAAAGTAAATTATTTAGCTGCCGGGCTATGGCCAGAGACGGGCGTTGACTTTGAAGAGGATGGGTTTGCTGGCTGGCAAGCTGATGCAGCCCCTGCGGGGAAAATACGCATCGCGGGTGCTGATGGAATGCCGTCGTGGGCTGATATTCCACCGCCAACGCATGATGAGCTCGTAGCGAATGCCAACATCGATAAGCAACTGCGGATCGACCAGGCTAACGACTATATGAACAGTAAGCAGTGGCCCGGGAAGGCTGCCATGGGGCGACTGAAAGATTCAGAGAAGGAGCAGTATAACGCGTGGCTTTATTATCTGGATGCGCTGGAAGCAGTAGATACATCGACTGCGCCGAATATCACCTGGCCTCTGCAGCCATAGATAGGGGATTAACCCGCATAAAAATTATTTTTATGCGGGAAGATGTTTATAGTGGCATGTATATTTCAGCTTCCCCGGTTATTACCTTTGAGTTCCCTACCTTACAGTAGGTGTTAAAAAAGATACGACGTTTCTCAATGTCAATATCTTTAACTTCGACGGTGGCAGTAACAGTATCACCAATATATACAGGTTTTCGAAATTTGGTATTCTGTGCGACATATACGCACCCTTCACCGGGGAGTTTTGTTCCAAAAAGAGCAGAAAAGAAACTAGTACTGAACATACCATGTGCTATACGTTTTTTATAACGAGAAGATGCCGCATATTCATCATCCATATGCACAGGGTTACGGTCTCCAGACAAAGCAGCAAAGTTCTTAATGTCAGAGTCAGTAATTGTTTGAGAGTAGGATGCCGACATTCCTACATGTAATTCCTCAATTTTGTACATCTATTCCACTTCCTTAACCCATAATTCGACGACTTCTTGAGGATAACCTCTGGAGAAATGTGTTCTCCACGGATAAGCTGGTTTACGAGATCCGTCACGCAGTTTCAGCCGGCTAGTTGGGCCAACGGCGCGAGCTGGGTTTCCGGCATAAATCATATCGGCTTCGGTTTTACCAGAGAGGCAGGAATGTGCTCCCACTAAGCAGCCATTAGCTATATTAGTGCCAGGTAAAATTACTGACATTGTCGCTACTACAGCAAAATCTTCAATATTCACACCCATCACAACTTCGCTTGGCGGGTGCGGGTCGTTGGTCAGAACAACATAAGGGAAGAGCCAGACATAGTTTCCTATCGTGCTGTGTTGCCCTATATGGACGTTACTGTGGGTTCTTACATAGTCCCCAATATTACAATGTCCTTGAATATCGGAAAGAGTTCCTATCTGGAAACCTTTACCTGCTTTCGTTTTTTCACGAACGGTTACGCGATGCCCGGTCATCAAACCATCGCCAAATACCGAGCCTTCATAAAAAATACTATGCGAACGAATGTGTGAGTTTTTGCCGATTTTTAATTGTTCTCCACCTGAAAGTTTATTCGCGACACCAATTTCACAATAGGACTCAATGATAGTGTTATCTTCAATGGTGACATTATCGTGAATGGTAACAAAATCACCAATCGTCACGTTATTTCCTATTACTGCTTTTTCAGAAATTAAGGAATATTTTCCAACCTTCATTACTGTGTCCTTTATAGCAAAAATTCAGAATCAAGTGGTGAAATCAATTACCATAAAACGCCATTAAAAGCAAGGCGTTTGTTTTGATGGAATGAAAGATAGAAGCTTGTCGTCGACCGAAGGACAAGGTTTTTCAATAAGTAATTGGTGCGTGCCGAAAGGAACCTTTGCAATAACGGCCATTTATCATCTTGACAATATTTCTTCTTTTCGCGTCATGATGACAAAGACTTAAGTGGAAAGAGCACTAATTGTCGAACGCATTCGTGCCGGTTTAGCAGTTACGGGCACGGAAGGTCGGATCGGAGAGTAGGACAACCAAAGTTAACCGCTGAGCAACTGGTACAGCCAATCTGTTAAAATAACTGGATCTTTGATATAGGTACGTAATAATTATAAGGATATTTACACCAATGGAGAAAAGGACGGGGTGTGCTGACCTTTTATGAATTTGCCGTGATAAATGCCAGGCTAAGAAGCATCAGTGATACCTGGTCTGATTTATGGGGCTGTCTTTACTACCTGCCGGTAGGGGTTGGTAGAATAATCAGGCTTCAGTATAGCGACCTTTCCGGCGAATGGCTTACTTTCAAACAGAGAGGGCGATTAAAGGAGGTGAGAGTGTTAGCTCCATCTCCTGTGAGGAGCCTAATCAGGAGGCGAAGAGAAGCATATCCTGATGATGTTTATGTGTTCCAGAGCCATTCAAACCGTGTTAAAGCGAAGAAAAATCCTGTTACTGTTATTGCATTCAATCGTGCGCTCAAAAAAGCATCCGCTGGTGTTACTGACACCATAGTGACCAGTAAATGCGCATAACACACATGGTGCCGCAACCGCACCGTATGGAAGAACGGGGGCGGTTGGCCCATACAAGTGCTTAGCTATCGCTTTTATCTGGATTGTTTGATAATCCAATTCCAATTTTAATTAATGCAAACGTTATTACACACAGGGAAATGGCAGTTATGGATAATACTAATATCAGATTGGTGATCATAAGGCTTCTTTTTAGTCATAGGATTCCTTTCTTAGACATTTATTGAGGTGGAATGTTCATTATTTAGTTTAAGCCAGAAATTGCGGTGTTAAAGGAATAAGTTGCCGCAACCACACCGTATGCAAGAGTACGGTTGCGGCTGGCTGGCGATCGTTCGATCGTGCGAGTATTGAATGATTGCCCGCCGGTGCGGTTCCTACATATGCAATATGACAAAACAATGCTCTTATTCTGAAACCAGCCACATATCAGATTCTTCAAACATTTCTTCCAGCATGCGGTTCAGCCGTTCTTTCTCAGTTTTGGTGCAGTCGCTGTTTAAGGCGTTAGCCTGCATTGGCTTCACCCTCACCTCAGCATCGGGAAAAATCCGGTGCACCCGCTTTGTCAGTTCTGCCAGAATGATGCTACTTGCACCTGGCAAGCCGGCAACGTTTCTCTTGTCATAAACCAGCTCAACAAACATTTTTACCTTCTCCCTTTACTGGTTGGATATACAGTATATATACTGTGTTTTTATCCAGTGTCAATAGTAGATAGAGGTAACTATGGGCTTCCCTTCTCCGGCAGCGGACTACGTTGAGCGCCACATATCGCTAGATGAGAAATTTATTGAGCATCCATCAGCTACATACTTCATGAGAGCAGGGCAGACATACTGGAGAGAAGGCATCATGAATGGTGCCTTGTTAGTGGTAGATAGCTCCCTGATACCTTGCGATGGCTCTCTGCTCATCTGTAGGTTAGATGGTGAGCTAAAGATAAAGCGCTTCCGCTTGCACCCAAGACCTCACCTGGTGAACCTGGAGAACGGTAAGCGCGAAGAGATACCAGACTCAACGGGTGACTACAATGTGACTTCGCCAGTATTTGGGGTGATCACTTACATCATCAATGATGCACGATCGGGAGAGTTTGATAGCTGCCCTGTCATCTAATATGACGGTGGTTTCACCCCCATTTCACCCCAGTTTCACCCCGTACAAATTTCAGGCATAAAAAAACCAGCCGTAAGAGGCTGGTTCTTAAGGAGTATTTTGGTCGGCACGAGAGGATTTGAACCTCCGACCCCCGACACCCCATGACGGTGCGCTACCAGGCTGCGCTACGTGCCGACGCATAAAAAGAATACTACTCGATTCCGTTTTGAATGCAAGGGAATCTGTCGCTAACTGGTTTATTATTAATCAGTTAGCGATGAAGCGCTTCTCATCCGTCAGGACCTGAAGCAGCAGGCTCAGCTGCGGTTTCTGATCTTTCAGCCGTTCACCCTGCAGATTATACGTCTGATAATTCCCGTTGCTGTTCAGCACCAGCGTCAGCTTCGGCGTGGTCACCACCAGCGTATTATTCCCCGCTGCCGTCACCCAGCTGTGGCGGCGCGCGGCGCTGAAGAGATCCTGCCCCTGCGAATACTCGTTTGCTGGCGTGCTGACGTGCAGCAGGCGTTGCATCAGGGTTGTCATCACATCTTTATGCTCGGTGAGCATATTGATGCGCTGCGCCGGTGTGCCTGGCCAGTGGATCACCAGCGGAACCTGCAGATTCGGGCGAGACCAGCTCATACTCTTCGTCTCGTCACCTAAAGGCACGCCATGGCCCGCGGTCACGATCACCACGGTATTGTCCAGCTTGCCCGACTCGCGAAGCGCATCAAGCACGCGGCCTATCTGAGCATCAACATCGCCAGCCGCGCGACCGTAGCGGCGCGCAAAGTCACTCTTATTGCTGTCAGCAAGCGTTGTGCCGTTAAAGGCAACCCATGAGAACCAGCGGTTATCTTCCTGGGCGTAGCGCTGCAGCCAGTTTATCCATTGGCTGGCGGTCTGCGCATCGGACTGTTTTTGCGCCGTCGGCAATGAGAAATCGGACAGCAGCGCCTGGCGGTAGAGCGGGCTGTTAAAGCCATCGGAGGAGAACAACCCTAACTGATAGCCTTGCTGATTCAGCCCGGTGATCAGCGCCGCAGGCGTGCGGGTAGACAGTACGCCGTCCATGTAGCCAGCTGAAATGCCATAGAAGAGGCCAAAGATGCCCGCATCGGCGGTGTTACCGGAGCTCATATGCTGAGTAAACGAGACGTTCTGACTCGCGAAAGCGGCCAGTGCAGGCATCTGCTTCTCGAAACGGGAATAGTTCAGGCCATCGACGGTGATCAGCAGGACGTTTTGTCCGCGCCCCATATCGCGGTAGTTCAGGTCGCTCAGAGGATACTGAACGCTGACGGCTTCCGGGTTACCCTGCTCGATAAGACGGCGCTGGTACTCCTGCGCATCAAGCAGGCCGTGTTTCTCGAGGAAGCGACGGGCCGTCATCGGGTACGAGAGCGGCAGGTTCGCGCGCTGCATGGTAATAGGGCGATAGAAGTTCGCATCCGCCCAGATATACATGATGTGCGAACTGATAAAGGAGACGAAAAAGAGCGCGGCGACGGGCTTCGCATAATGGCGTCGCCGGGTCAGGCTGCGGAGCTTTTGCCAGCTCCAGGTAGCGAACAGCATCTCAATCAACAGGATCACCGGGACGCTGATAAACATCAGCTGCCAGTCACGGGCCGTTTCGTTCTGGTCGGGGTTAATCACCAGTTCCCAGACGATGGGGTTGAGGTGCAGGTGGAAGCGGGTGAACACTTCACTGTCGATAAGCAGCAGCGTCATCCCGACCGTCGCAAGGATGGCGGACAAGAACCTCATCAGACGCTGCGACATGACGATAAACGTCAGGGGGAACAGGATCAGCAGATAGGTGGCGAAAACCAAAAAGCTAAAGTGACCCACAACGCTCATCCAGGAGTAGATACGCCCGGTTAGCGTTGTTGGCCAGTCTGCGACAAACAGATAACGACAGCCAATGACCGTCGCCAGCAGAATGTTGAACAGGGCAAACCAGTGCCCCCAGCTGACCATCTGGGAGACTTTTTCACGGTAGCGCTGACGATTCGTCACCATAAACTGTTGTTCGTATCCCTTAATGGGCCGGGTCGTTGCTGACGGACGACTGTAAAGCCTGGGCGAACGATTTTGCGATCGCCTGACGCTGAGCCGGAGCAACGCTGGTGTTAATCAGGTTGGTGACCATATTTCCCAAAACCATCAGGGAGAGATCGGTCGGCGTTTTATGTTTTTCCAGTACGTTGACCAGCTCACTGAGCAGTTGTTCAACGTGTTCATCACTGTAGCGGGAATGTTGTGGCATAAATCAAAATCAGTTTGTTGATGAAAGGGCAACATATTACCGTAGCAACAGCTTTTTTTCCCCTTTTTTATCTGTTGTTGCACACATGTCCTGGTGGTGGTTGAATACCGCCCGGTCTAAAAGGAGAGTTTATCATGAGTCTGGAAATCAACCAGATTGCCTTGCACCAGCTTATCAAGCGTGATGAGCAAACCCTTGAAGTGGTGCTGCGCGATTCGTTACTGGAACCCACGGCGACCGTGGTGGAGATGATGGCAGAGCTGCATCGCGTCTATAGCGCCAAAAATAAAGCCTATGGCCTGTTCAACGAAGAGAGTGAACTGGCCGATAGTCTGCGCCTGCAGCGTCAGGGCGAAGAGGATTTCCTGGCGTTTAGCCGTGCCGCAACCGGGCGTCTGCGCGACGAACTGGCGAAATATCCGTTCGCCGACGGCGGGATCGTGCTGTTCTGCCACTATCGCTACCTGGCGGTCGAGTATCTGCTGGTTACCGTGCTGAATAACTTAAGCAGCATGCGCGTGAACGAGCAGCTGGATATCAGCTCAACGCATTATCTGGATATCAACCATGCGGATATCGTGGCGCGTATTGATTTGACCGAATGGGAAACCAACCCGGAGTCGACCCGCTACCTGACATTCCTGAAGGGGCGCGTGGGCCGCAAAGTGGCGGATTTCTTTATGGATTTCCTCGGTGCCAGCGAAGGTCTTAACGCTAAAGCGCAGAACAAAGGGCTGCTCCAGGCGGTTGACGACTTCACGGCAGAAGCGCAGCTCGATAAGTCTGAGCGCCAGACCGTGCGTCAGCAGGTCTACAGCTACTGCAACGAACAGCTGCAGGCGGGGGAGGAGATCGAGCTGGAGTCCCTGTCAAAAGAGCTGGCGGGCGTCAGCGAAGTCAGCTTCCAGGAATTCACCGCGGAGAAAGGCTATGAGCTTGAAGAGAGCTTCCCGGCCGATCGCAGTACGCTGCGTCAGTTAACCAAGTTTGCCGGCAGCGGCGGTGGGTTAACCATCAACTTTGACGCGATGTTGCTGGGTGAACGCATCTTTTGGGATCCGGCCACCGATACGCTGACCATTAAAGGTACGCCGCCGAACCTGCGCGATCAGCTTCAGCGCCGCACCTCGGGTGGGAAATAACAGCCATAAAAAAACCCCGCAGAAGCGGGGTTTTTTTCGACGAGTTTGCGATTACGCGCGAACGAAGTCGATGTGAGTCAGTTTTGGCTTGAACGCGTGACGCTGAACAGCCTGAACTTTCACTTTTTCTTCTTTACCGCCAACAACGATGGTCAGAACTTCGCTGTAGAATTCAGCTTTGGTCTGCAGGTTCCACAGTTTGTCGTGATCCAGTTCGATTGCAACTGGAGCAGCTTCGCCACCGTAAACGATAGCCGGGAACTTGTTAGCGTTACGCAGGCGGCGGCTCGCACCCTTACCCTGCACGTTACGTACTTCTGCTTCGATAGTGAACATTGATTTCTCTCTGTATTTAAAACCCTACTACAGGCGACCCAGCAGCAGGTGAGTGTTCTGCCTCACGGATGTGAAGCGGGCGGCATTTTATACTCAAATGCCCCTCACATCAATGAAAAGTCCCGCTAACCGCGCAATTCGTTGGCGCGACGGAAGCGACCTTCGTAGTCAAAGAGCTTCTCGCGCACCTGCCAGAACTGGCCTTTCTTACGGGCGACGACAAAATCCGGATGGCGCAATAGCATCTGCTGGCGCACGATATCAGCTACGGTTATCCAGCGCAGGGGCACGCCCGGCGTGCGGGTATGCGGGCGGATAAACAGCTGTTCGAAGGCCATTCGCTGGGCAGGCGTCTGAACCCGGAAGCGCTCGCTGACGTCCGCCCCGTCTTCGTCGTAATAGGTGATTTTCAACCACTCGCCTTTTTCATCGGCGCCGGGCTGCAGCGCCATGCCGGAACAGCGCAGCACCAGGGCATCTTTCAGCTTTAGCGCCGCTTTCAGCATGTCGTCCGGGTCAACCAGCACCGCGTCGCATTCCCGGCAGCGGCGGGCGGCAATGTCGTTTTCGGCGTTGCACTGCGGGCAGTTTTTGAACCGGAAGCGGAAATCGCACTGCTCGCGATGCCCGTCATCATCTTCAAACCAGCCCTGACAGCGGCGGCCAAAGTGTTCGATCAGCGTACCGTCGGCGGTGGTTTTTCCCCAGAAGGTGTTGGCAAACCCGCAGGCAGGGCAAAAGACCTGCACGGGCACGTTGTCGCTTTTCCCTTTTGGCGCGCCGACCTCAGGCGTATAGAGATCGTGCGGGTTACCGGCATAATCCAGAATCAGGCAGTCGGTTTTTCCCGGGGCCAGACGCAGGCCGCGGCCAACAATCTGCTGATACAGACTGACCGATTCGGTCGGGCGCAAAATGGCGATCAGGTCGACGTGCGGGGCGTCAAAGCCGGTGGTCAATACCGACACGTTTACCAGATAGCGGAACCGCTGGGCTTTAAAGGCGTCAATCAGGCCGTCGCGCTCCGGGCCGGGCGTTTCGCCGGTGATTAACGCCGCGTCGCCGGCGGGCAATAATCCGGTGATTTCACGCGCGTGCTCAACGGTGGCGGCAAAGATCATTACCCCCTTGCGCGTCGCGGCGAACTCCTCAATCTGGCTGATAATATGCGGCGTAATACGCTTCTGCTTTTTCAGTTCCTGATTGAGATCCGCTTCGCTGAATAAGCCGTTGCTCTGTGCCTGCAAACGGCTGAAATCGTACTGCACCACCGGCATATCCAGCCGTTCAGGCGGCGTCAGGTAGCCATGTTTAATCATGTAGCGCAGCGGAAGTTCGTAAATGCAGTCGCTAAACAGGGCCTTGTCATCACCGCGCACCATGCCGTGATAATGATAGCGATAGATCCAGCCTTTCCCCAGGCGAAACGGGGTCGCCGTCAGGCCCAGCAGGCGCAGGTGAGGATTCACCGCTTTCAGGTGAGCCAGGATTTGCTGGTACTGGCTGTCGTCGTCATCGCTGATGCGGTGACACTCGTCGACGATCAGCAGCGAAAATTCGTTGCGAAACAGGTCCAGATTGCGCGCCACCGACTGCACGCTGCCAAAAACCACTTTGCCGTGGCTCTCTTTGCGCTTCAGCCCGGCGGCGAAAATATCGGCTTCCAGCCCAAGCGCACAATACTTGGCGTGGTTTTGCGCGACGAGCTCTTTAACGTGCGCCAGCACCAGCACGCGACCACGGGCCAGACGCGCCAGTTCGGCGATGACCAGGCTTTTGCCTGCGCCGGTCGGGAGCACAATCGCCGCCGGCTCGCGATGTTTACGGAACCAGGCGAGGGTGGCGTCAACGGCTTCCTGCTGATAGGGACGAAGTGTAAAAGTCATGGGGTCTCGGTTTCGTTATTCCGCACATAGTATGCCACGAAACTTTTTCCCTTGAGTGGCGCAACCAGACCATTATACTGAACCGTTCCAGACTGCTTCTTTTTTCGGACCTGTTGTCCGACTTCCAGCACCATTAAGGCTAAAAAGATTTCATGCGACTTGATAAGTTTATCGCTCAGCAACTCGGCGTAAGCCGCGCTATTGCCGGGCGTGAAATTCGCGCCAGCCGCGTTACCGTGGATGGCGATATTGTGAGAGACAGCGCGTTCAAACTGCAACCTGACCATCAGGTGGAGTATGACGGCAATCCGCTGACCCAGCAGCACGGTCCGCGCTACTTCATGCTCAATAAGCCGGAAGGCTACGTCTGCTCAACGGACGATCCCGATCACCCGACGGTGCTCTATTTCCTCGACGAACCGGTGGCGCACAAGCTGCACGCCGCAGGCCGCCTCGACATCGACACCACGGGTCTGGTGCTGATGACCGACGACGGGCAGTGGTCGCATCGCATTACCTCCCCGCGTCACCACTGCGAGAAAACCTATCTGGTCACGCTGGAGTCGCCGGTATCGGATGACACGGCAGAGCAATTCACGAAAGGCGTTCAGCTGCATAATGAAAAAGATCTGACCAAACCCGCCGTGCTTGAGGTGATCGCGCCGACGGAGGTCCGTCTGACCATCAGCGAAGGGCGTTACCATCAGGTGAAACGTATGTTTGCCGCGGTGGGGAACCACGTTGTTGGCCTGCATCGTGAGCGGATTGGTGCGATCGAACTCGATCCCGACCTGGCGCCAGGCGAATATCGCCCGTTAACGGAAGAAGAGATCGCCAGCGTCGGTCTGCCTTCGCACTAATTTCAGGAGAGCTCTGTGACCACCAGGCCACACTCGTCGTTCAAAATCGTCTTCATTCTTGGCCTGCTGGCCATGCTGATGCCGCTGTCTATTGATATGTACCTGCCCGCGCTGCCGGTCATTTCCGCGCAGTTTGGCGTTCCGGCGGGCAGCGCGCAGATGACGCTCAGCACCTATATTCTCGGTTTTGCCCTCGGCCAGCTGTTTTATGGCCCGATGGCGGACAGCCTTGGACGCAAGCCCGTTATTCTGGGCGGGACGCTGGTCTTTGCAGCCGCAGCGGTGGCCTGTGCGCTGGCGCAGACCATCGATCATCTGATTATCATGCGCTTCTTCCACGGTCTGGCGGCGGCAGCGGCAAGCGTGGTGATTAACGCCCTGATGCGAGATATCTACCCGAAAGAAGAGTTCTCCCGCATGATGTCGTTTGTCATGCTGGTGACGACGATTGCGCCGCTGGTGGCTCCGATGGCCGGCGGTGCGGTGCTGATGTGGTTCAGCTGGCATGTGATTTTCTGGATCCTGGCCCTGGCCGCGCTGCTGGCCTCGGCGATGATCTTCTTCTTTATTGATGAAACGCTTCCCGTCGAGCGCCGTCAGAAATTCCACATCCGTACCACCATCGGCAACTTTGCCTCGCTGTTTCGCCACAAGCGCGTGCTCAGCTATATGCTGGCAAGCGGGTTCAGCTTCGCCGGGATGTTCTCCTTCCTGAGCGCCGGGCCGTTTGTCTACATCGAGCTGAACCACGTTTCGCCGCAACACTTCGGCTATTACTTTGCGCTTAACATCGTCTTCCTGTTCATCATGACCATCATCAACAGCCGTTTTGTCCGGCGGGTAGGGGCGCTGAACATGTTCCGCGCCGGGCTGTGGATCCAGTTTGTGATGGCTATCTGGCTGGTGGTGAGCGCGTTTCTGGGCGTGGGCTTCTGGGCGCTGGTGGTCGGGGTGGCGGCCTTTGTCGGCTGCGTGTCGATGGTGTCATCTAATGCGATGGCGGTGATCCTGGATGAGTTTCCGCATATGGCGGGCACCGCCTCTTCC
>OBYC01000383.1_pt1 | contig 40449 bp, 45 predicted proteins | sample 1550651 | NCBI WGS metagenome assembly OBYC01 (sample SAMEA2580181, study PRJEB22360) | human gut metagenome | biome: human gut; feature: human-associated habitat; material: faeces | place: Denmark | collected 2008/2010
AAAATGTGACTTCTTTTTGAATTTGATGAAAAAGTCCTTGACTTTTCGTCTCTGGCAAGACCGCAAAAAGCATACTTATCTCATGCGGCGCAAGGTTAGCCCCATTCGACATTAAGGAGCTGCGGGAGCTTATGGAAACCGACGAAATGGAGCTTGACACCATAGGCGACAGAAAGACAGCCCTTTTCGTGATTATCAGCGACACCGACGACACTTTTAACTTTGTCGTGAGTATTCTCTACACACAGTTATTCAACCTTTTATGCGACAAGGCAGATGATGAATACGGCGGGCGGCTTCCCGTCCATGTAAGGTGCTTACTTGATGAATTTGCGAATATCGGGCAGATACCGAAGTTTGAAAAGCTCATTGCAACGATACGGAGCCGGGAAATATCCGCGTCAATCATCTTGCAGAGCCAGTCACAGCTAAAAGCCATTTACAAAGACAACGCCGATACCATAGTCGGCAACTGCGACACCACGCTTTTCTTGGGCGGCAAGGAAAAAACGACGCTCAAAGAAATATCGGAGATTTTAGGCAAGGAAACGATAGACAGCTTCAACACTTCCGAAACAAGGGGGCGGGAGCTTTCGCATGGACTGAACTATCAGAAATTGGGAAAGCAGCTTATGACGGAAGATGAAATCGCAGTCATGGACGGAGGGAAATGTATCTTGCAGCTACGCGGGGTGCGCCCGTTCTTTTCGGATAAATTCGACATAACGAAGCACCCGAAATACAAGTACCTGTCCGACGCAGACCCGAAGAACGCCTTTGACATGGAAAAGCACCTTAAACGCCGCCCCGCCATTGTCAAGCCCGACGAGGTTTTTGACTATTACGAGATTGACGCGGCAGACTTACAGGAGGACGCAGACCATGAGGAAACGTAGCGCAGAGGAAAAACAAAAGCAGCTTGAACGGTTTTTAATGAATGTTGCGGAAGCCGCCGACGCTGCATTATGGGAGTATTGGCGGGAAAAGGAAGCGGAACACCGCCGTTTTGCAACGGAGTATGTCACGCGCCGGGGGCTTATCCCGCAACAGTGACAGCATGGCAGACCGCCGGGGGACAGGGGAAGCTACACTTCCCCTACGCTGCCTTGCGGCAGCTACCCCTTTGTGAACTTGCGGGAAGCGAACACCTTGCTACGCAAGCTATTCGCTTCCCGCAAGTCTGAAAAAAACGTCCGGCAGCACAGCGGGACACAGAAAGGAGCGATTGAAGCAATCACATCTATCCATACCGGCTACATGATACGCGCCCCCACTTTCCGGCGCAGTACACAGCGGCAGGAGCCGCACCCCCTACAACTGAATACCGCCGCGCCGCAGGACTTACGCAGCGCGGGGACAGCCGCCTTTACCAGAGGGCGGTTTTTTTGTGCGGCGGCATATGCTGACCGCCTTTTGTCCGCTTGCCGGACAGCCGCAGACGCGGCAGAAAGGATATATTTATGGCATTTTTCAATAGCGCAGTAGACGTTTTACAGACCCTTGTTGTAGCACTTGGAGCCGGGCTTGGTATCTGGGGCGTAATCAATCTGATGGAGGGCTACGGCAACGACAACCCTGGTGCGAAAAGCCAGGGCATGAAGCAGCTTATGGCGGGCGGCGGCGTTGCCCTTATCGGCATGACCCTTGTACCGCTGCTTTCCGGCTTGTTCGGTTAAGAAGCGCGGGTAAAGGCTTATGCAGAGCATACTTGACGCGATTAACGAATGGATAAAGGAAATCCTCATAGGAGCCATAAACGGTAATCTGTCAACTATGTTCGGGGACGTAAACGAAAAAGTCGGCACTATCGCCGCAGAGGTAGGGCAGACCCCGCAAGGGTGGAACGCAAATATATTCTCCATGATACAGACGCTTAGTGAGAATGTAATCGTACCCATTGCGGGGCTTGTCATTACCTACGTCCTATGCTATGAGCTTATCAGCATGGTAACGGAAAAGAACAATATGCACGACGTTGACACTTCCATGTTCTTCAAGTGGGTGTTCAAGGCGTTTGTGGCAGTCTACCTTGTGACGCACACCTTTGACATCACTATGGCGGTGTTCGATATGGCGCAGCACATTGTTTCCGGCGCGGCGGGGGTAATCGGCGGCAGCACAGAGATTGATGTTGCCGCCGCCCTTGCTTCCATGCAGAGCGGGCTTGACGCTATGGAAATCCCCGAACTGCTCTTACTTGTCATGGAAACAAGCCTTGTGAGCTTGTGCATGAAAATCATGTCCGTACTGATAACCGTTATCCTCTACGGGCGCATGATAGAAATTTACCTTTACTGTTCGGTATCGCCTATCCCGTTCGCAACAATGACTAACCGGGAATGGGGGCAGATAGGAAACAACTACCTAAAATCCCTGTTCGCTATCGGTTTTCAAGGCTTCCTCATTATGATATGCGTCGGCATTTACGCGGTTCTGGTAAACAACATGATAATAGCGGACAATCTGCACAGTGCGATATTCTCCCTTGCAGCCTATACCGTTATCCTCTGTTTCTCCCTGTTCAAATCCGGCGCACTGGCGAAGTCGATTTTTTCCGCGCATTAGCGGCGTGTCAAGGGCAGGGTGGAGATTTTCAGAGCGAAGCGGCGAAAATACGACCCGACCTTGACGCGGATAACCCCCATATAATACGGGCGGGCAAAGGGCATAGATTGACCTTTGCCTTGATTACCCTTATGGAAAATTACAGCAACACCAAACCCGGAGAAAGGAGGTTTTCACTTGGCGTATGTACCCGTACCCAAAGACTTATCCAAAGTCAAGACAAAAGTAGCGTTCAACCTTACCAAACGGCAGATTGTATGTTTTGCGGCGGCTCTCCTGTTCGGCTTGCCGCTTTTTTTTCTGCTCAAAGACAGCACAGGCACAAGCCTTGCGTCTATGGCTATGATTGCCGTCATGCTGCCCTGTTTCCTGTTCGCCATGTATGAAAAGCATGGACAGCCCCTTGAAGTGGTGGTGAAGAACATCATACGGACGAAATTCATAGCCCCCAAAGAACGACCATACAGGACAGACAACTTTTATTCCGTCTTAGAACGGCAGAGAAAACTTGAAAAGGAGGTATCAGCGATTGCAAAAGGAAACACGAAGAAACAGCGCGGCGGGAAGCGCAAAGCCTAACCCGCCCCGCAAGCTCACCCGCGCCGAGAAAAAGCAGATTGCGGAAATCATCAGACAGGCAAAGGGCGACGGGAAAGCCCACACCGCACAGCAGACAATCCCCTATATCCAGATGTACCCGGACGGTATCTGCAAGGTTACGGGACGGAAATACTCAAAGACCGTCGCCTTTGAAGATATTAACTATCAGCTTGCACAGGCAGACGACAAGACCGCCATTTTTGAGAACTGGTGCGACTTCCTCAACTACTTTGACGCTTCCGTTTCGGTGCAGCTCTCTTTCATCAATCAGGGGACGCAGCAGGGCGAAGCGGAAAAGGCGGTCAATATCCCGGCACAGGAGGACGCTTTCAATTCTATCCGCACAGAATACCGGGATATGCTGCAAAACCAGCTTGCAAAGGGCAACAACGGGCTTGTCAAAGCAAAATATATCACCTTTGCCATTGAAGCCGACAGTCTGGGCGCGGCGAAATCCCGCCTTGCCCGTATCGAAACGGACGTACTCAACAACTTTAAGCTCTTGGGCGTGTCTGCCCGCCCCATGACAGGCTATGAACGCCTTAAAATGCTGCATGGCATTTTCCACCCGGAGGGCGGGCAGTTTGCCTTTGATTTTTCATGGCTTGCCCCGTCCGGGCTTTCCACAAAGGACTTTATCGCCCCGTCCTCTTTCCGTTTTGGCGAGGGGCGGTATTTCCGCATGGGGCGCAAAATCGGCGCGGTTTCATTCCTTGAAATCCTTGCGCCGGAATTAAACGACCGTATCTTATCTGACATTCTGGACTTGGAAACGGGCGTTATCGTCAATCTGCATATCCACAGTATCGACCAGACCGAAGCCATAAAGACAATCAAGCGGAAAATCACCGACCTTGACAAAATGAAAATCGAAGAACAGAAAAAAGCGGTACGCAGCGGCTACGACATGGATATAATCCCGTCCGACCTTGCCACGTTCGGCAGCGAAGCGAAGAACCTCTTACAGGACTTGCAGAGCCGGAATGAAAGAATGTTCCTCTTGACGTTCCTTGTGGTGAACATGGCGGACACGAAGCGGAAACTGGAAAATGACGTATTTGCGGCGGCGGGCATTGCACAGAAGAACAACTGCGCCTTAACCCGCCTTGACTACCAACAGGAAGCGGGGCTTATGTCCTCTGTACCGCTTGGGGAGAACCTTATCCCCATTCAAAGAGGGCTTACCACGTCAAGCACCGCTATCTTTATCCCCTTTATCACACAGGAGCTTTTCCAGACGGGCGCGGCTTTGTACTACGGCTTAAACGCCCTGTCTAACAACATGATACTCTGCGACCGCAAGCAGCTAAAGAACCCCAACGGCTTAATCTTGGGTACGCCGGGAAGCGGGAAATCCTTTGCCGCCAAACGGGAAATGACAAACGCTTTCCTCATTACCGACGACGACATAATTATCTGCGACCCGGAAGCAGAGTATTTTTCCCTTGTGCAGCGGCTTGACGGGCAAGTGATACGGTTATCGCCTACGGGCAAGGGCATTGACGGGAAGCCCCAGTATGTGAACCCTATGGATATTAACCTCAATTACAGCGAGGACGACAGCCCCCTTGCGCTGAAATCCGACTTTATCCTCTCCCTCTGCGAGCTTGTCATAGGCGGCAAGGAGGGCTTGCAGCCCGTCGATAAGACCGTCATTGACCGCGCTGTTAGGAACGTGTACCGCCCTTTCCTTGCAGACCCCGACCCGGAGAAAATGCCTATCTTGGGCGACCTCTACAACGAGCTTTTGAAGCAGCCGGAGCCGGAAGCGGCGCGTATCGCGGCGGCGTTGGAGCTTTATGTTTCCGGGAGCCTTAACGTCTTTAACCACAGGACGAATGTAGAGCTTTCAAACCGCCTTGTCTGCTTTGACATCAAGCAGCTTGGGAAGCAGCTCAAAAAATTAGGTATGCTCATTGTGCAGGACCAGGTATGGAACCGCGTCACCGTCAACCGGGCAGAAAGGAAATCCACCCGGTATTTTATGGACGAATTTCATCTTCTCTTGAAAGAGGAACAGACCGCCGCCTATTCCGTTGAAATCTGGAAGCGTTTCAGAAAATGGGGCGGCATACCCACAGCCATTACGCAGAACGTCAAAGATTTGCTTGCTTCCCGCGAAGTGGAGAATATCTTTGAAAACTCTGATTTTGTCCTCATGCTCAATCAGGCGGCGGGCGACCGGGCTATCCTTGCAAAGCAGCTCAACATCTCCCCGCAGCAGATGAAATATGTCACCCACACCGAAGCGGGCGAGGGGCTTATCTTCTACGGAAACGTGGTGCTGCCCTTTGTAGACCGCTTCCCGAAAGACACCGAGCTTTACCGGGTAATGACGACGAAGCCGGAGGAAGTGGGCAAAGCATGATAAAAAACGAAAAAAATATAAAACCACTGACACATTTAAGCCTGTTTACCGGGATAGGCGGCATAGACATAGCCGCCGAAGCCGCAGGCTTCACAACCGTCTGCCAGTGCGAATGGGCGGATTACCCAACCGCAGTATTGGAAAAGCACTGGCCGGACGTTCCACGTTTCAGAGATATACACACTCTGACAAAGGAGGCTTTCTATGAACGGACAGGAAAAAAAGAACTCACGCTGCTCTCCGGCGGCTTCCCATGCCAGCCCTTTTCCAGTATCGGGCCAAAAAAGGGGTTTGAGGACACCCGTTACCTCTGGCCGGAAATGTGCCGCGTCATTAACGAACTCCGGCCCCATTATGTGCTTGGCGAAAATGTTGCTAACTTCATCAATATGGGGTTCCACAAAACGCTCATTGACCTGGCAAAAGCGGGATATGCTGTTTGGACATTCGTACTTCCTGCTTGTGCCGTCGGCGCATGGCATGAACGCAAGCGAACTTTTATCGTGGGGATTGATGTTTCCTACTCCCCTTGCCGCCGACACAGGCTCAAGGACAAGGACGGAACGGATAAGCATATCCCCAAACGGGGCGTTCCGCCGGAAGAAGCGGGACGGGAGGTACTGGTCGGCGGGGCTTTCGGAAACAATCTATTTTCTGACGCCGGTAACAGACCCGTCCCTGCGCTTCAACCCGGAATGGGTGGAATGGCTGATGGGCTTCCCACAGGGGTGGACGGAAATATCCTCTGGTGCATAGAGCCTACGGATATTCCCCGGCTGTCCCCGAACACAAAGGACAGGTCAAAACGCCTAAAAACCCTTGGGAACGCCGTAGTGCCGGCACAGGTTTACCCAATCTTAAAATATATCGCGGACATGGAAACCGGGAAATGTTCGGAATGGTGCGTCTGGGAAAAGGAGGTGGCAGACCATGAAACAGTATAAATCCAGTGACAAGACCATGCTGAAAATGACCCGCGAGGGGGCTGTCGAGGTAAACGCCGCCACCGGGAAAAAGAAACGTATCAGCAAGCGGATAAGGGATGCGGACTTTGCAAAGACCGAAGCACCGCAGCCGCCGGAACAGGCAGCGCAGCCCCTACCGGGCGGCGCAGCTCCCGCGCCCACAGCCGCCGCGCCGCCGCTTCCCCATGCGCCAGGAGCAGAACGGGAACAGGACACCGCCGCAGCCGAGCGCGTCTTGGAGCGTATCGACGGGGCGCGTACCAGAAAGGCGAGTAAAAAAGCGGCGAGGAAAGCACAGGCAGAAGCCACAGCAAAAGAAAAATCTTCCCGCTTGCAGTTTACCGACGAGGAACGGGCAACGCCGGAGCTTGAAAGGTATATCCGAAAATCGGACAAAGCAGCCGACCGTCTGGACGCGGCAAAGGCGGCTATCCCCAAAGAAAAGAAACTTGTACGGGAGCGCACCTTTGATGAAGCCACCGGGAAAGGCAAGACCCGCCTACATTTTGAGGAACAGGAAAAGCCCATAGGAAAGAATAAGCCCCACAATAACCCACTATCCCGCCCCGCACAGGAAGCGGGTATTTTCGTCCACAACAAGATACATTCCGTTGAAAAGGACAATTCCGGCGTTGAGGGGGCGCACAAATCCGAAGAACTGGCAGAGCGCGGCGTAAAGTACGGGGCGCGGAAAGTCAAGGAGGGCTACCACAGCCACAAGCTGAAACCTTACCGGGCGGCGGCAAAGGCAGAGAAAGCGGCGTTCAAGGCGAATGTGGATTTCCAGTACCATAAATCCCTACATGACAATCCGCAGATTGCGGGCAATCCCCTTTCCCGCTTCATGCAGAAGCAGCAAATCAAGCGGCAGTATGCAAAGGCGGCAAGGAAAGGCGGCGCAAAAACGGCGCAGAAAGCCCGCAAAGCGGCAAAAAAGACCGCCGAGGAAACAAAAAAGGCAATCGCTTTTGTAGGGCGGCACCCGGCGGGCGTATGTATCGCCATTGCCGCGTTGCTCTTATTCATCATGGTATCGGCGGGGCTTTCCTCTTGCGGCTCCATGTTCTCCGGCTTGATGAACGGCATACTTGGGACTTCCTACACGTCGGAGGACAGCGACCTTGTGGCGACGGAAAATAATTACGCCGCAAAGGAAAACGAGCTTCAGCAGCAGATTGACAATATCGAAAGCACCCACCCCGGCTATGACGAATACCGCTATGACCTTGACAGTATCGGGCATAACCCCCATGAGTTAGCGTCCTACCTCACCGCACTTTTACAGACCTATACCCCGCAGAGCGCACAGGCAGAGCTAAACCGCGTCTTTGCCATGCAGTACACTTTGACGCTGACGGAAGAAACGGAAATCCGCTACCGCACAGAAACAAGCACAGACCCGGAAACCGGGGAAACGACCACCGAGGAAGTACCCTACGAGTACCATATCCTCAACGTGAAGCTGACGAACAAGCCCATTTCCGAGATTGCGGAGGAACTTCTAACGCCACAGCAGCTTGAAATGTACCGCGTCTATCTGGAAACAAGCGGCAACAAACCGCTGATTTTCGGCGGCGGCTCCCCCGATATGGGCGCGTCCGAGGATTTAAGCGGCGTACAGCTTGTAAACGGCACACGCCCCGGCAACACTGCCGTTGTAGACCTTGCGAAGCGGCAAGTCGGCAACGTGGGCGGGCGACCCTTTTGGAGCTGGTACGGATTTAACAGCCGCGTGGAATGGTGCGCCTGTTTCGTTTCATGGTGCTACAATCAAGCCGGAAAGAGCGAGCCGCGCTTTGCCGGGTGCCAGTCACAGGGCGTACCCTGGTTCCAGTCACGCGGGCAATGGGGCGCGAGGGGCTATGAGAATATCGCCCCCGGCGACGCTATCTTTTTCGACTGGGACGGGGACGGGAGCGCAGACCATGTGGGGCTTGTTATCGGAACGGACGGGGAGCGCGTCTATACCGTCGAGGGCAATTCCGGCGACGCCTGCAAGATAAAGAGCTACCCCGTCAATTACTCCTGTATCAAGGGCTACGGGCTGATGAACTGGAACTAAAAACAAACATAACACTGAAAATCTGAAAGGAGAAATTGATTTATGGCTATGAACAAAATTGAACGTATCGACAAGGAGATTGCAAAGACCCGCGAGAAAATCACCGAGTACCAGAACAGGCTGCGGGGGCTTGAAGCGCAGAAAACCGAAGCGGAAAACCTGCAAATCGTACAGCTTGTGCGCTCCATGCGCCTTTCCCCGCATGAGCTTTCCGCTATGCTTTCCGGGGGCGGTATTCCGGGTATGGAAGCCGCGCCGGGCTACCCCGCAGAACCCGCAGACCATGACACCGAAGAAATGGAGGACACCGAGAATGAATAAGAAAATCCTTAGAACCTTGACCGCACTTTGCGCCGCCCTTGTACTTATGGGCGGCTTTTCCGTCACCGCTTTTGCACAGACCCCGGAGGGAGAGGACGACACCAACGACAGCGGCGTTGTCTACGAGGAACCCCAAAAGGAAGAACCCCTTACCCCGGACGGGAACGCGACCCTTGTAGACGATTTCGGCGGCAACAAGCAGCTTATCACCGTAACGACCAAAAACGGCAATTACTTTTATATCCTCATTGACCGGGACGACGAGGGCGAGGACACCGTACATTTCCTTAATCAAGTGGACGAAGCCGACCTCTTAGCACTTATGGAGGACGGAAGCACCGAAGCAGCCCCGCCCGCCGTTTGCAGTTGCACCGATAAATGCGAAGCCGGAAAGGTAAATGTGAGCTGCCCTGTCTGCAAGGACAACATGACCGCTTGCAGCGGCAAGGAAGCGGAGCCGGAAACCGAGAAACCAACAGAGCAGCCCAAAGAGAAAGGCAATACAGGCGGGCTTGTGCTTTTCCTTGTCGTGGCACTTCTTGGCGGCGGGGGCGCGTTCTATTATTTTAAGTTTATGAAGCCAAAGCAGAACGTCAAGGGCGACACCGACCTTGAAGATTTCGATTTTGACGATTACGACGAGGACGAGCCGGAGCCGGACGAGGGGGACGGGCTTTGTGATGAAGAACAGGAGGACGAGGAAGCATGACCCTGTTTACCGACAATCCCTTTGAAAAGATGATGATACAAAGACCGGGCGGGCGGCGTGACAATGCGCCGCCCGTTCCCCATTCCCCGGCTTGCGCTTCCTGTCCGTACAAAGGGCAGCTCCCTTGTGTGGGCTACTGTCTGAAACAGGTACAGGAGAAAAAGGCAAGCGAGCCGGAACGCTGAAAGGAAATGTGGAAAAATTCCTTTTTGTATGGTAGAATGTTTACCATATAGCAAAGGAGATGATGAAATGGGAAATAAATTAACAGACGCTTTAATTGCAACAGGAAAGGGAGCTGTATCATTATTCCCCGGAGGTGGTTTTTTAGCCGAATATATAAGTTTGGCACAAGGATATATTGCTGACAAGCGAATGAATGAGTGGAAGTTAAAAGTTGAGGAAGTATTAGAAAAAATACCACGTTCAATAGATGAATTAGCACAAGATGAGGCTTTCTATTCTTGTATTCAAGTTGCTACTATGGGAGCAATGAGAGCATATCAGAAAGAAAAGCAAGAACTTTTTGCTAATGCACTTTATTCTTCTGCAAATAACATAGACATATCAACGGATAAAAAACTTTTTTACTTGTCATTGCTTGACAGCTACACATTAAGCCATATCATGTTACTAAAATACTTTTCACAAAATAATTATAATGAAAATGATAATGTTATAAGGGGAGGTATGGTAACAACTCGTGTAATCGGTGGGACAGAACACCCCATGAAAGGAATTGTTGAGAAAATGCCCTGTTTTACAGATGATACAATATTTGTAAAACATATTGCAGGACAACTTTGTTCAGACAGCTTAATAAGCATAGTAGATTTTGAAACTCCTGTTTCAAAAGAACGTGCAAGAGCAAAAAGAACCACAAAATATGGAGATGAATTTTTAGCATTTATTCAAAACTATCAATAAGACCATTCATTTACAGAGTAGCCGAAAATGGCTACTCTTTTATTTTACCCAAAAGGAGGATTTTTATTTGATTTTAGTTATCGCAGAAAAGCCGAGCGTTGCGGGAAGTATCGCCGCTGCGCTTGGCGTTGAAGAAAAGAAAGACGGATATATTGAGGGCGGCGGCTACCTCATTTCATGGTGCGTCGGGCATTTGGTACAGCTTGCGGAAGCTGCCGCCTACGGGGAGCAGTACAGGAAATGGCAGCTTGACAGCCTACCCATTCTGCCGGAGGAATGGCAGTACGCCGTTGACCCGGACAAGGGAAAGCAGTTTGCGACCTTAAAGGAGCTTATGCACCGCGCCGACGTTTCTGAAGTGGTGAACGCTTGCGACGCGGGGCGCGAGGGGGAACTGATTTTCCGCTTTGTCTACGAAGTGGCGGGCTGCAAGAAGCCCATGCGCCGCTTGTGGATTTCCTCAATGGAGGACGAAGCTATCAAGGCGGGCTTTGCTTCCCTCAAAGACGGGCGGGACTATGGCGCGCTCTTTGCGTCCGCCCTCTGCCGCGCAAAGGCTGACTGGCTTATCGGCATTAACGCCACCCGGCTTTTCTCCTGCCTGTATGGAAAGACCTTGAACGTGGGGCGCGTCCAGACCCCGACCTTAAAAATGCTCACCGACCGGGACGCGGCTATCTCCCATTTCCAGAAAGAAAAATACTACCATGTGCGCCTTGATTTGTCCGGCGCGGAAGCGGCAAGCGGGAGGATTTCGGACAAGGCAGAAGCCGACGCGCTGAAAGGGGCTTGCGAAGCGGGAAAGGCGGTATGCGTTTCCCTTACCAGAGAGAAGAAAACCGCAGCCCCGCCAAAGCTCTTTGACCTTACCTCTTTGCAGCGGGAAACGAACCGCATTTTCGGTTACACCGCAAAGCAGACCCTTGACCTTGCACAATCCCTTTATGAAAAGCGGCTCCTTACTTATCCGAGGACGGACAGCAGCTTTCTTACTGACGACATGGGCGGCACCGCAGCGGACATTATCGCGCTGCTTTGCGAAAAGCTCCCCTTTATGGCGGGCGCGGACTTCACGCCGGAGATTGCAAAGGTATTAGACAGCAAGAAAGTATCAGACCACCACGCAATCATTCCCACTATGGAGCTTGCAAAGGCTGACCCGGACGCGCTGCCGGAAAGCGAGAAGAATATCCTTACCCTTGCGGGGGCGCGTCTGCTTTTTGCCACCGCCGAGCCGCATATTTATGAAGCGGTTACGGCGGTTTTCTCATGCGCCGGGACAGACTTCACCGCAAGGGGAAAGACCGTACTTGCGGAGGGTTGGAAAGAGCTTGAACGCAGATACCGGGCGACGCTGAAAGATAAGCCCGAAGCAGAGGACGGGGAAAATGAGGGCGTGACGCTGCCGGAGCTTTCCGAGGGACAGAACTTTCCTAACCCCGCCGCAAAAGTAACGGAGCATACCACAACGCCGCCGAAGCCCCACAGCGAAGCGTCGCTTCTCTCTGCTATGGAGCGAGCCGGGAACGGGGACACCGACCCGGACGCGGAACGCCGGGGGCTTGGCACTCCCGCCACCCGCGCCGCCGTCATTGAAAAACTGGTAAAGGGCGGCTTTGCAGAGCGCAAGGGGAAGCAGCTTATCCCCACGCAGAACGGAGCCGCCCTTATATCAGTCTTGCCGGATATGCTCACTTCCCCGCAGCTTACCGCAGAATGGGAAAACAATCTGACGCAGATAGCAAAGGGAGCCGCAGACCCCGGCGAATTTCTGTCCGGCATTGAAGCTATGGCGCGGGAGCTTGTGCAGACACACGCCGCAGCACTGGACGGGAAAAAGGATTTGTTCCGGGAGGAAAAGCCCTCTGTCGGCAAATGCCCCCGTTGCGGTTCCCCCGTCCATGAGGGGAAGAAAAACTATTATTGCAGCAACAAAGAATGTGCCTTTGTCATGTGGAAGAATGACCGCTTTTTCGAGGAACGCAAGACCGCTTTTTCCGCGAAGATTGCCGCCGCGCTCCTTAAATCCGGCAAAGTGAATGTGAAGAAGCTCTATTCCCCGAAAACAGGCAAGACCTATGACGGAACTATCGTTCTGGCTGACACTGGCGGGAAATACGTCAACTACCGTATCGAAGTACAGAAGAACTAAAAACTTGAATAGCAAGCATAGGAAGCGGGTACCCACTTCCGTAAATCCCCGTTGCGACGCTGACGCGCCGGACGGGGATTTTGCTTGTTGGGAAGTTTCCCAAACCCTCTTTTGCGGAGGGCTTCACCCTCTAAAAATTTTTGAGAAATCTTTGGCAGAAATGCGGGCGTACCCGTAGTAGACCATGCAGCCCAAAAATGCAGCTTGTGACGCTGCCCCAAAGAAAGGAGGTTTTTCACTATGGCAAGTTTACGGGACACCGTAAAGGACTATCAAGACGAGCTTAGGGACGGTATCGCATGGGTGGCGTTCTGGAAACAGGGGCGTTCATGGAACGCGGAATATTTTCATCTTGATATGGACGACACCCTCTACCCGGAGGACAGGAGCCGGTTAGAGGAAATCAAAAGCACCGACCCCGCCGCCGTTATCCTAAACGGCTATTACTGCGGGCATTTAGGCGAGGACATGAGCCTTGACGAGCTGACCGCCGGAGTGCGCTACCACTACGAAAACAGCATGAACGACATTGACGGTTTTATCGGGGCGCATGACGACAGGCTTCCCCCGGAGGTTATCGAGGAAGCGAGGGCAGCCGCCCATGAAGCGGGGCTTCCCTTTTCCGAAAAGCCCTACCGGGACGGAGAGGATTTTAACCCCTATGTATTTGACGGGAGCATGAGCATTGAGGATTTTGAGCTTATGCACCGCATGATTGAAAAAGAAAGGAGCGAACAAATGGCAGAACCGATTTTAAGCGGCTATCTTTCCAATCTTGGGAAGTACACCGAGGGCAGACCCGCGGGCGAATGGGTGACGTTCCCCACGACTGCCGAACATCTGAAAGAAGTCTTTGACCGTATCGGGATTGACTTCAAGCATTACGAGGAATGGCATTTCACAGAATTTCAATCCCCTATCCCCGGCTTGGCGGAACATTTAAGCGAGTATTCCCACCCCGACGAGCTGAACTATTTAGGGAAGCTCTTGGAAATGCAGTTTGACGACGACCGGGAGAAATTCATTGCAGCCATTGAATACGGCGACCATGCCGACAGCTTACAGGACATCATCAACCTTGCACAAAACCTTGACTGCTACTGGATTTATCCGTCCGTCCACAATGAAGAAGAATACGGGCGTTATCTGGTTGATGAACTGGAAGAACCCGAACTGCCCGAAGAAGCGAAAAAGTATTTCATGTATGAGGAATACGGGCGCGACGCTTCCATTAACGACGACGGTATGTTTACCGAAAAGGGCTATATCTACAACAACCGCAACACCTTTACAGAATGGTACGACGGGCGCGACGTTCCACAGGAATACCGGGTAACGCCGCAGCCCCCGCAGCGGTCACGCCCCGACCCGGAAAAAGCAGATTTTGACGCAGCCGCGCCGGGGCAGAGAACCGCGCAGACCGCAGAGCAGCCACAGGAGCCGCGCCCGGTTATCCCTATCGTGCTGACGAGCGAGAAGCCCGCCGAGAAATTAAAAGAGATTACCGACCGTCTGGAACAGGGTATTGCGGAACTCTTTGACAGCGAGCGTTACAAGGAATATCTGAAAGTCATGTCAAAATTCCATAATTACAGCTTCCGAAACACCGTCCTTATCGCCATGCAGAAGCCGGACGCTTCCCTTGTGGCGGGCTTTTCCGCTTGGAAGAATAACTTTGAGCGAAACGTGATGAAAGGGCAAAAGGGAATTAAAATCATTGCCCCGTCGCCCTATAAAATCAAACAGGAAATGCAGAAAATCGACCCGCACACACAGAAGCCCATAATCGGCAAGGATGGAAAGCCCGTCACCGAGGAAAAGGAAGTCACCATACCCGCCTACAAGGTGGTATCCGTCTTTGACGTTTCCCAGACCGAGGGAAAGGAGCTGCCGGATATTGCCGTTGACGAGCTGACGGGCGACGTTGACCGCTACAAGGATTTTTTCGCAGCCCTTGAAAAGACTTCCCCCGTTCCTATCGCCTTTGAGAATATCGAGGGCGGCTCTCATGGCTACTACCACTTGGAGGACAAGCGCATTGCTATCAACGAGGGCATGAGCGAATTACAGACCTTAAAGACCGCCATTCACGAAATCGCCCATGCGAAGCTGCACGACATTGACCTCAACGCGCCAAAGGACGAGCAGCAGCCCCACGTTGACCGCCGCACCCGCGAAGTCGAAGCGGAAAGCGTCGCCTATACTGTCTGCCAACATTACGGGCTTGACACGTCGGACTACTCTTTCGGCTATGTCGCCGGGTGGAGCAGCGGGCGGGAGCTGTCCGAGCTGAAAAGCTCCCTTGAAACGATACGCAGCGCAGCCGCCGAGATTATCAATTCCATAGACGAAAATCTTGCGGAGCTGCAAAAGGCACAGGACAAGGAGCAGACCGCCGGACAGGAGCAGCCCACCAGAGAGGAAAAGGCAGCCCCGAAAGAACAGCCGCAGCCGGAAGCCCCGGCAAAGGCAGATACAGCCGGGAAAGAGAAGCCGGAAGCAGCCGCACCGGGAAAATCCGGCGCACAGGAAAAGGCGGGCGCAGCCCCGAAAGAAGCCTTTACCCCGGAAACGATTTACAGAGTGCGCCGGAACCCTTACAGCGACAGCCGGGAAAACAGCCACCTCTTGCAAGCCTATGTGACACAGGAGAACGGGCGGGCGAAAATGGGCGACGTGCTTTATACGGGAACGCCGGAGAAATGCCGCGAGCTTATGGGGCAGCTCAAAAGCGGCGAGCTGACCGAGGGCGACGTGAAACAGCTTTACGCAAAGGCACAGGAAACGGCGCAGACCGCCGGACAGGACAAAGACACCTTTTCCATTTACCAGATAAAAGGCGGGGACGAAACAAGGGATTTCCGCTTTGAGCCTTACGACCGCCTGCAGGCGGCGGGGAATGTGGTTGACAGGGCGAACTATGAGCTTGTCTATTCCGCGCCCCTTGCGCCGGAAACTTCCCTTGAAGATATTTACACCCGTTTCAATATCGACCACCCCAAAGATTTTAAGGGACACAGCCTTTCCGTTTCGGACGTGGTAGTGCTTCATCAGGACGGACAGGACGCGGCGCATTTCGTTGACAGTGTAGGTTTCCGGGAAGTGCCGGAGTTTTTACAGGAGCAAAAGCAGCTTACCCCGGACGACTTGGAAACGGGCGAAACTGTCAAAACACCGAGAGGGACTTTCCATGTAACCGCCATGAGCCGGGAGCAGATAGAAGCCGCCGGATATGGCTTTCACCACCAGTCGGACGACGGAAAGTATCTGATTATGGGGAATGGGACGCGGGCGTTTGCCGTTGCCGCAGAACAGGCGCAGCGGGACAATCCCTTGAAAACCGCCGAGCAGACCACAGAGCAGAACGGGAACATGATTGACGGTATCATCAACAACACCCCCACCGTTGACGAACTGGAAGCAAAGGTAAAGGCGGGCGAGCAGATTTCCCTTGTTGACCTGGCTAACGCTGTCAAAGCCGACAAGGAGCGCGGCAAAGGGGCGAAGCCGGAAAAGAAGCCCTCTATCCGGGCGCAGCTTAGAGCCGACAAGGAAAAGGCGCAGAAGAAAAACGCAAAGCAGAAGTCACAGGACTTGGAAAGGAGCTGACCCATGCCGGAACAGAGTAAATTTGAAAACGTGGATTTGTTCGCTTCCCTTGAAGCGATTATGAAGCAGAACACAGGCTTTTACCAGAGCGACTTAGACATTGACAAAGAGATTATCGCAAAGGCGGCGGCAAGCCCCCACAGGGAGGACAAGACCCTTTTGTGGTTCTGCCGCCCGTCCGGGACGCACTGTTTCCGGGAGCGCGACGTTTTCCTCAAAGACACCGCGCCCCACAATACATGGCGTTTCTACATGGAGCAGACAAGCGACCGCGTTCTTGCCTATGCAATCGAGCTGACGGGAAAGGAGCGCGGGAAAATCAAGGGCAATCTGTACGAACTGGACTACGCTAAACATTATGAGTGCGTCAAGGAAAAGGAGCTGCCCGCCGATACGGTGAAGCTGATTTATGAGCGAGGAGAAAGGGAGATACCCGCCGGACGGTTCTTCAACGGCAACCCAGACCCGCAGCTTGGGAAGTTTGAACGCTTTGAAGCCCTACCCAACGACCCGGACGCGCTGCAATCGCTCTTACAGGAAGAACGGCGCAGCCGGGAGCAGCTTTCACCGGGGGACTTCAAGGCGCATATCACAGCCTTGCGGGACGGGCTGATTGAAACGGAAGCGCGGCGCATTGTGCGGGAAATGAAGCGGCACTATGAGCCGAACAGCCCAAACAAGACCCATTTCATGGTAGAGCTTTCCCCGGCGTTCATGCGGCTTGCAGCCACAAAGGACACTGACCGCCTTTTCTCCATGCTGCCCTACAAGACCCTTTCCTTTTCCAAAATCGAGGGCAGACATGGGACGTATGCGCTGATTGACAAAGGGGAGAACCGGGACAGGGAGATAAGGAAGCCCCGCCCCTCTATCCGGGCGCAGCTTAAAGCAGACAAGGCAAAGACCGCCCCGAAAAAGGCGGCGGCAAAAACAAAAAATCACGATATGGAGGTATGAGCATGATTAGACTGACTGTTGAAGAAACAAACCTTTTGAGCATTTACAACGAGGGCGGCAAGCGGGCTTTGATTGAGAATGTCAACGCCGCGCTGCCCTACATGGACGCGGATATGCGGGAGCTTGCAAAGCGCACCCTTTCCAAAGTGGACGCTTTGACCGAAGCGGAATTTGCGGAGTTTCCCATTTACGCCGCTGATGAAGTATGAACGGGGTTAAGCGGCTGACGCCGCCCCAGAGCCGGAAAGTCAACGCTCTTGTGCGCCGGACGTGCTGCAACTATGATAACGGGAACTGTATCTTACTGGACGACGGGGACGAGTGCGTATGTCCGCAGCTCATTTCCTATTCGCTTCTCTGCAAGTGGTTCCGGGTTGCGGTGCTTCCCGCCGACAGGCTGCTCTATGCGGAGCTTTACCAGACAGGGGATAAGAAGAAATGTACCGAGTGCGGCGCGTTCTTTGCGTCAACCTCTAACAGTGTCAAATACTGCCCCGTCTGCCGGAAACGTATCACTCGCAGGCAGGCCGCCGAGCGCATGAGGAAAAGACGCGCCCCTGTTACGCAGTAGGCGCGGAAAACCCCTTGATTTACAGGGCTTTCCGGGCGTGAATATCGGACAGGCGATACTTTATACCTTTATCCCCGAAAATGGCGTTCTACTGCGTAACATTCACGAAAACAGCACCCATAAAAAGACAGGGCGCGGAAGTCATATACTGGCTTCCGCGCCCTGTTCTTTTTTTGCCTATCTGACATTTCCCTTTTCCATTTCTTCAAGCGGGAACTGCGGGAGGGCTTCTATCAGCTTCTTTGTGATGGACTGGCGCATATCTTCGTTGATTTCCTGTTTCGTGCTTCCGTCTGGCTGTCTGACCGCTACCGTCGATAGCCTGTCGATTTCGTCCTTGTAGCAATCCACGACTTTCTCCAACGCCCATTTTTCCCCGGCGACGGCGGCGCGTATGGTTTCATATTCCGGCATTTTCTGGTTTTCCATGCTTCAACGCTCCTGTCTGTATTTGATAGCCCTATCATAGCACAGCGGCGGGGATTTTGCTATCCTTATCCGCGCTCTGTTCCCTTTTCCCGTTCCGGCTGCCTGTCTGCCTGTAAAATGCTGTCAATGTTCTGCTTGATAATATCGTATTCCCGGACTTTCTTTTTCAGCTTCCCATAGTCGGCGTAAAGGGCTTCTTTCTGCGCTTGGAGGGCTTCATATTCCGATTGCAGCGCGGCGAGGTTCGGGAGCTTTGCAATGCCCGCCGCTTTCAGCGACCTTGCGGCGGCTTCATGGAGGATAATCGCCTGTTCCTGTCCGGCGCGGTACTTCTCCCTGTTCCTTGCCTTGCGGTATGCGTCATAGACGGGCTTTGTCTTTTGATAGGTGGAAACATTCTTGATAAGCACCGCCATGTCCGCAAGCCGCTTTTCCGCGTTCTTCAATGCGTCTGCCGCCTGTCCGCTTTCCGCTGCCATGTCCTCAATCCGGCTGACTAAATCCGCGTACTGTTCAATCTTATGTTCCGTCAAGAAATTCATGGTCTTTGCTGCCTGTTTCAGATTGTGGATTTTCGCCCACTGTTCATAGCCTTTGCTCTGCGCCGCCTTGATACTGTTCTCAATGTCGATAAGCAGCGAAACGCCGCGCTGCTCTCTGGGGGCTTTCGCCGCCTTTGCCCGTCTGCCCGCTATCCGTTCCCTTATGGCTTCCTCTGTATAGTCTGCGCCGAGGGTTTTTAGGCGGGTGAAGCGTTCCTGTCCGGGGGCGCGGCATGACACATATTTCCCCGGCTTTATCTCATAGCCCGCCGCCTGTAACCGCGTTAGCAATTCCTCAAAACTGGAAACTTGGGGGATAAGCGCGTCAACGGCAATCTTTAACTTGCCTTTCCAACTTGTACCCGTCTTTTCTGCCTGGTACTCCGCATAGCTCTTTCCCTTGCTGCCCTTGCCAGGGACGACGACGGACAAGCCATTCTCCCGGCACAGCTTGTCGCTCATGTTCCGTATGCCGTAATAGCTCCTTTTGTTGGAATTGTATTTGTGGTGGTCTACAAAATTCACCGCGCAGAAAATAATGTGGTTATGGATATGCCCCTTGTCAATGTGCGTCGTCACAACATACTCATGCTGCCCTTTTGTCACCGCGTCGGCAAGCTGCTTCCCGATTTCGTGGGCTTTCTCATAGTCCACTTCCCCCGGCGCAAAGGACTGTATCAAGTGAAAGGCTAAATTGTTGCCCTTATCCAGTGCTTGCGAGAGGGTATAGCCGAACTCAATATCTGCCGTTTCATAGGAGCAGCCAAAAGAGGATATGAGCATTTTCCCGTCCGTCTTGTCCGGGTTTTCGATATAGTCAAGGGCTTTGCTTAGGGTGCTTTTAACAGGCTTAATCTTTGTAACCGCCATATCTCCGCAAGCACCCCCTTTATTTCCTCTATGTCCTCTTGGTATGCGTTCCCCGTCGCGTTCACGCGGCGGGCTATCTGGTTGACGTTGACACCGATTTTCTGTATCTCTGCGGTCATTGCCTTTATATCGGCGTGGTCTATCTGAATGATATATCCGTCAATGGCAATCTTCCGCAGATATGCCGCCATGTTCCGGGTGGGAACGAGCTTCATTTTTTCCAGTATTAAATCCCGTTCCGCTTCCGTCACTCTGAATTTGATTTGTACCGTCCTTTTCCGTCCGTCCATTGCTTCGCTCCTTTCCTTTCCGTTCCGAGGGTTTGGGACACTTCCCAACAAGCAATTTTCAGCCGACGCGCCGCAGCGCGGGAGGTGGGAAATACGGAAGTGGGTACCCGCTTCCTATGCTTGCTACGAATGTTTTTATCCTTTAGGCTCTTATCCCTTACTACGGAGAAAAAGCTATTTTGCCAAACTTCCGCAAAAGAAAAACGCTGCAATCTCAAAAAAGATTACAACGCTCTCTAAATCCTGTTCAGTTTTAAGCCGGACATTCCTATTCGCCCTCTTTTTCGACTTCGGAAATCTCTTTTGCCGTTGCGGTCACAATCCGTATGCCTGTATCGCTCATACCGTCAAGGAGCGCGTCAAGCTGCCGCCGCTTTGTGTCCTTTGCAGCGGGCGTGTCTAACAGGAATTGGTCTACGGATATATGGTAACGCTGTATCAGCTCAAAGAATATCTGTAAACTTGGGTGCTGCCCCTTGTTCTCAATGTTCGCAAGGTAGCGCGGCGAGATAAACATTTCGTCGCCTACTTTCTTGCGGCTTTCCTTGCGTCCTTCACGCGCTGCCTTTATCGCTGCCCCAAAAGCCTTGAAGTCGTATTTTGGTACTGGTCTTTTTGCCATATTTATTCACCCTCTTACATTTTACTGTTCCCCTTTCTTCTTGGATATGTCTACATAGTTCTATCAGTTAGCCAAAATAATTCATATATATATATATATGTTGACAACAAGCTGCTTCTGTATATAATATTATATAAAAGGGGGGGAATGTTTATGTTACATAGCATGCGTATTCGATAAGCATTGAAATCAAAAAAGATTTTTCCCATTTTCAATATGGGCTTTTTTGTCATGCTTATTTTGCGTATGCTATACAACAAAACTAACGACGTATAGACATAGTATAAAAACTATGCCTTAATTTTGTTGTAGTATTATATGTATAAATGCAGGTCAATGCTCATGTTGAGAATTGACCTGCATTTTTTTGCGCAAAAGGAGAAATATTATGCTTGAAAAATATTGGATAAAATGTCCAATTTGTAACGGAAAGACGAGGGTTCAAGTATTTTATAATACGGTATTAAGAAATTTTCCTCTTTTCTGCCCTAAATGTAAATTAACGCATATCGTTGATGTTGAAAAACTAGAAATCATAATCAAAAACTCTGAAAAACAAACTTTTTAATTTTGAAAAGGAAGGATATTTAAATGAAACACTTACCTAAAAGTACACCTACGGAAATATTGAATGACCCATACGGATTTACTTACAAAGAAATGTCGGAAGTAATTGGAGAGGATAAAGCAAGAGCCTTATATACGGAATTGTATAAACAGCCATTTCACAAAGAAAATCTATCAATATCAACAAAAAAAGTCTATAAAAGTAGCGATACTGAAAAGTATGTTTATGAATTGAAAGATAACAGGTATATTGAAACGGTTTTTATTAAACGGCGAGATGGTGGGACTGTTTGCGTAAGTACGCAAGTTGGTTGTTCTGTTGGCTGTATTTTTTGTGAGTCCGGACGCAATGGTTTTGTTCGTAATCTAACACCGTCTGAAATTGTGCAGCAGGTTGTATTGATACGTCAAAAAGTAAATCGTATCGTTTTTATGGGAATGGGAGAACCTTTATTCAATTACGACAACTTGATTGCAGCAATCCATATTCTTCGAGATAGAAATGGACTTAACTTTCCAACCGACGGCATTACCGTATCAACAGTTGGTCCAGTTAATCAATTAAAAAAATTGCGCGAAGAACATCTAAAAATTCAGTTGACAATATCTTTACATGCAGCAACACAGGCTGCGAGAAACTGTATCATTCCTCATATGCACATGTACGCTATTGAAGATGTTGTTAAGCAAGCATTGTCCTATTCTCAAAGGCATAATCGAAAAGTGGTATTTGCGTATTTGCTTTTACCAGGTATAAATGACCGTTCCTCAGATATAAGGCAACTTGCAAAATGGTTTAAGGGCAAAAATGTTATGATTAACGTGCTGCAATACAACCCGACGAGTAATTCAAAAATTAGAGCACCACAAAAACAAGAAATGGTTGCGTTCAAACATCAATTAGAGCAAACAGGACTTGAAGTTACCATGAGAGTTTCTCATGGTAGAGAGATTAAAGCAGCTTGTGGACAGTTAGCTAATACATATAATAAAGCCAAAAAACAACAGAAATAATTTAATTAAAAGAGCCAGACGCACAGACGCAGAGCCGATAATATGCAGTTTGAAATACTGCTGTTATCGGCTCTTTTTTGATTTTAATTTGTGCCCCTAATAACCATATTGGAGCAAAATCAGAACTGTTGCTTGTCGTTCTTTGATTTCCGCAGCAGCTTTGAAAAATCAAAGCCGCCGTTTCTTTTTATCTTCTAATGAAATGACGCGGTATCACTGTTAAAAGCGGCGGCTAAAGGAGGGAGCCGCCATGAAGCACATACCCTATCGACAAAATCCGACGGTCATTGACATATCAAAAAAAGCCCGACCACCGCCGGGAACCTCTCTACCCTTGACTATGAACTGTCTAATCATCTAAATACTGCTTACAATACCTATACGCCTGTCCGGGCTTTTCGGACAGGCGTATTTTGCTGCTCAAAAAATTTTTTGAAAAAATTTCAAAAACGCCGTATTGCCCCGCGAAAAGGGGGAAGCACCACCAACTTTCCAACGAGAAAGGAGGTGAGAATGTGGAACCTAATAGCAGGGAGTTTTACAAACAATGTGCTTTTCAGAAGTTTTGTAATACGGTGCTGCACAATGAAGCGTGTGACGCTCACAGGGAGCTGCACAGGCATAAGGCAAGGGAAGTCACCTTTTCCGATTTGCCCTTAGACGAAGCGCGGCAGCTTCATACCTTTGATGAATATTTCAAACGGGAAACCGCCGAAACCGTCTTTGAGAAAGCCGGGAAGAAAATCACGCCGAAGCTGCTTCTTGAAGCAATCCGTACTTTGCCGGAAGAAAAGCGCAAAGCCGTACTCCTGTACTATTTCGAGGGAATGAACGACACCGAGATTGCGAAGTTGTTCAATACATCGAGAAGCACGATACAGTACAGGCGGACAAGCTCTTTTGAGAAATTAAGAAAATATCTGGAGGAAAATGCTGATGAATGGGACGAATGGTAACGAACCCGGCTACCCGGAAAATGCCCTTGTTCCCTATCCTGTCATTGTGGCAGCGACAAAGGGCGACCCGGACGCCATGAAGATTGTCTTGCAGCATTTTAGCGGCTACATAGCCCGCCTCTCCATGCGGAAGCTGTACGACGAGCGCGGGAACGTCTATTTCGGCGTAGACCACGACATTCGGGAACGGCTGCAAGCAAAACTGATGATGGCTGTCCTCACCTTTAGGACAGAGGAATAACCGCAACGGCGGCGGGACGCTTTCTCTCACCCCCTTTTCCGTTCCGCTGTTGACGCGGGTAGCACAGCCATTTTGAACCTTGAAAAAGAAAGCGGCGCAAGATAACGGCGGCGCAGCATAGGGCAAATCGGATACGTTCCTTTTGCGTCGAGCCATACGGCGGGTGCGCCATGACGCTATCCGGGCGAGGTTATCACCGCCCGGACAGCCGAGCGACCAACACCGCGCCGGAAAGCAAGTGTAGCGGTTTGCGGGCAACGACACGCAGAATATACAATGATACTTCCTTACAGCCACAGTCCGAGCGTTAAGAGCGTCGCAGGCAATGGGTAGGGCTGCATGAGAACCATGCCGGGGTGAAATTCCCATGAGGTTATGCTAATAACCGTCCGATTAAAGCCTTTGTTTTATTGAATAGTGGACTTGCTGCTATTCATAGACTGTATTATATGTTTGCGAAAGAAAGGGGGATTTTCTTTGACGCAAAACCAAACGCCCGTTACCACAACGGAGCATAAAATCGGAAAAGTTACTTACCTTGTATGTTCGTCTGCAAGTGAACGCGCAACGGACACACTGGATAAAAAGATAAAAAAGCTCATTCGCAAAGACATGGAGCTGAACCCCGTAAACGCCTGAAAATAGGGCGTTTCTTCACATTTTATACATGACACAGGCAGCGGTATGTGGTATAATATAGACAGTACAAATACCATGCTTGTCTGTCGTCGGAAAGGAGGACAAAATGTTACAGACAGACAAGATTACCGCTTTATATTGCAGATTGAGCCAGGAAGATATGCAGGCCGGGGAAAGCGAGAGCATACAGAACCAAAAGCTGATTTTACAAAAGTACGCTGACGAACACCACTTTTTCAATACGCGCTTTTTTGTAGACGACGGATTTTCCGGCGTGAGTTTCGAGCGTGAGGGGCTTCAAGCCATGCTGCATGAGGTTGAAGCCGGGAACGTGGCGACCGTCATAACAAAAGACCTTTCCCGTCTGGGACGCAATTATCTGAAAACCGGCGAACTGATAGAGATTGTTTTCCCCGAATATGAAGTGCGCTACATTGCCATTAACGACGGTGTAGACACAGCGAGGGAAGATAACGAGTTTACCCCTCTGCGGAACTGGTTCAACGAGTTTTACGCCCGCGACACCTCAAAGAAAATCCGGGCTGTTAAACAGGCAAAGGCACAGAAAGGCGAGCGTGTCAACGGCGAAGTGCCGTATGGTTACATAGCCGACCCAAACGACCGCAATCATCTATTGCCCGACCCGGAAACGGCGCACATTGTAAAACAGATTTTCGCTATGTATGTGCGCGGCGACCGTATCTGCGAAATCCAGAACTGGCTACGGGAACATGAGGTACTTACTGTTTCAGAACTGCGCTACCGTCGTTCCGGCAGTTGCCGCCACCCGCGCCCGCACCCGACCTGTATTTATAACTGGCCGGATAAGACACTGTATGATATTCTTGGACGCAAAGAATATTTGGGGCATACCATTACGGGCAAGAGCTATAAGGTATCTTACAAATCGAAAAAGACGAAAAAGAACCCGGAGGAAAAGCAATACTTTTTCCCCAACACGCACGAACCTTTGATTGACGAAGAAACCTTTGACCTTGCACAGAAACGGATTGCTACCAAACACCGCCCTACAAAGGTTGATGAAATTGACATTTTTTCGGGACTTCTCTTTTGTGGAGATTGCGGCTATAAAATGTATCTGCAACAGGGAGCCGGGACACTGGAACGCAAACACGCCTACACTTGCGGAAAGTACCGAAACAGGATAAGGACTGGCGAGCTTTGCACTACCCATTATATCCGAAAGAGCGTCCTTAAAGAACTTGTCCTTGCTGATTTACAGAGGGTGCTGTCCTATGTGAAAGAGCATGAACAGGAGTTTATCGAAACCGCCAACGAGTGCAGCGCAAAGGCAGTACAAAAGACGCTGACACAGCAGCGGAAAGAGCTTGACAAGGCGCAGAGCCGCATTAGCGAGCTGAACATCTTATTCCGCAAGCTCTACGAGGACAACGCTTTAGGGAAACTTTCTGATGAACAGTTTGCTTTTCTGACTTCCGGCTATGATGAAGAAAAAAAGACGCTGACCCGGAGGATTGCGGAGCTGTCACAGGAAATCGACAACGCCACCGAGCGCAGCGCGGACGTGAAAAGGTTTGTCGCACTGGTACGCAGATACACCGCCATTACCGAACTGACCTACGAAAACGTCCATGAATTTATTGACCGTATTCTTATTCACGAACTGGATAAGGAAACGAACACCCGCAAAATCGAAATCTTTTATAGCTTTGTCGGCAGAGTTGATACGGGCGACAAGCCTACCGAAAGTATCTCCTATTTCAGACAGATAGGAGCCGACGTAAAGAGTTATGCTATCTAACATACATCAAAAAGAGGTAAGATAACGCCCTCTGCAAAAAAGGTTACGTTATCTTACCTCAACAAAGTTTGTTCCACTGTATCCATCGTCCGTAAAATGCTGGATATTGTTAAAGCCGTTTTTGCGAGCGTAATCTTCCAGATACTTTTTCTGATTCAGAATGCTGTTAGATTCACCTTGCAGTTCATCATCTCTGGAAAGCCTTTCGTACAGTGCCGTGATTTTTCCTTGGTTGGATTTTGCCATAGTTTCACCTTCTTTGTGTTTTTAGTAGGGGGTACGATATGTAACAAAGATACGATACTTTTTCGATTTTGTAAACGCATCTTTGCTTTATCCTAGATAATTATAACCCTTCGGATCGGTGACGACATAGGAGCTGTGCATTTGCAGGAGGTTCGGCTTGAGCCAAAACCGGGTCTTGCCGCTGCCGGAGCCGCCGACGATCAGTACGTTTTTGTTTCGTGCATTTTTCGGGTCAGGCGGACGATTGGACATCATCAGCCGTTCCGTTTTAGTCAGGATAATGTTGTCGGCAAACTTGGGAGCCATGAACGGCTCAATATCCTTGGCGGTGCCCCACCGGGCAGAGCCGTACTCCATGCCGTGGCGGTACTTCTTGGCGTTTTTTCCACGCAAATAGACCGCCAGCCGTAACCCTGCACCGCAGCACAAACCCACCAGCAAATCCAGCGGATGCAGGCTGGGCAGAGGGTTTGCAAACGCCAGCGGAACGGTGCCCATCATGGACATGATCTTATCGCCCAGCTCTTTGCCCTCGGCAAGCCGCCATGCTTCACCGAAGTTCGTTGCCGCCAGTCCCAGCAAAATATAGGGCAGATACAGCGCCAGCAGCTTTGTCAGCTTTTTCGTGGTCACAGTCCACGCTCCTGTTCCTTGTGCCGGACTTTGCCGGGGAGTTCTGTCGCTGCCTGCACCAGTTCCTGCAGCCGTGCCAGTACCGAGGGGCGTTTGTCCTTGTTCAGCAGGGATGTCGAATACTCTTTGAACGCCGAGTTGAATGCTTCTGCGTCCGGGGCTTTGAAAAAGACCAGATACCGGGGCGGCACCTCGGAGGTGTCCTTGCGGATGGCATAGTCGATGCCGTACTTTTTGGCATAGCGTTCCAGACCACGGATGCCGGTCTTGCTGATCTCCACGCTGGACACGCCCCGGTTTTGCCGCAGAAGGGTGCGGACACTTTGCTTACCTTGGGATGTTTTGGACTGGTACAGCCGAAATGCCGCCTTTACCGCCCGGAGGACGGTCCGGGCGGACAGCTTTGTGGTGGAGATCATAATGTTGAATGACTTCTGTTCGATTTCTTCCTGCACTGCCATCACCTCCCGTGCAGCAGGGTGATTTTAGCGGTCATGCTCTGCCGGGGGCTTAGTGCGGGGCTTTTCTGTGGGAGGTTCATCGGGCACCGGCAACACCAGCAGACGGTTGCCCAGTTTCAGAAAGGCTTCCGGCTGATGAAAAAGCTGCTCGTACTTCTGCGCCAGTTCCGGGGTCAGGGATGCAAAATCCTCCTCGCCCAGTCCCACTACCAGAAAGTCTCCGGCAACGGCATCGTACATCTGCCCGTTCTCATCCCGAAGGGCACGGTTCAACGGCAGTCCCATGAGCTTACCATCGTCATTGCAGATGATAGCCACCGGGTCTGCAAAGGGGTAAACAGCAGCAATCGTGCCGCCCACCGCCTCCTGCAAGGCTTTCAGGTTATTGTCAATCTCGACCTGCTGCGGATACTGTCCCGGCGCAATTTTCAGCACGGACAGGGTGTTTTCAGCCATGCGAATCCTCCTCTCCGTTCAGTCCGATCTCACCGCTCCGTGCCGCCTGCATCAGAGCCGCCACGAAGAATCCGAAAATCGCACCGGCTTCAAAAAATGCGAATCCGATAAAAAAGTTCAGCATAGCACACCTCAGTCGATGCAGATGCAGGTCAGCTTCTGCCCATCTGCCATCAGGGTGGTGCTGTGGCTTTCCAGATAGGTCTGAAAGCGGTAAATATCCTCCACCGTCAAGGACACGATGGTACTGTGCCCATCGGTGCGGTAGAAGATGACCGGGCCGGTCAGGTACCGCTTGCCTGCCAACTTGAGGACCTGCGCCGGATTGTAGCTGATAAACAGCGGCGCACCCTTCACGGCAATCAGGGCATCGTCCTCGTCAAAACAAGGCAGAATGGAAGGGGCATCCTCCTCCACGATAATGGTCAGTTCCATGTCCGGGCCGATGGCGGCAAGGTAGACATTCTCGCTTACCATTTCGGTCAGGCAGGATGCCGCCTGTTTCAGCATGGACAGGATGTTCACATCCACCGTGATCTGCGGTGCATGGGGAGCGGAGTGAAAAGGAATCGTGTTATTCATAGGTGTTACCTCCAAATTTTTGCAAACAAAAAAGACCCCATCGGGTCTTGCGTTACGAATCAGCGTTCGTTGTGGCGCTGCTGCTTTTTCTGCCACGCATCCAAAAGCTGAATGATTTTTTCTTCCATTTGCCGAGGCGTATAGCTGCGTGGAAAGTATTTTCGCAGGATGTCGTTTTTGATAGTTACGGTGTCCTGCTCACTCTTCTTTTCCTGCCCCAAAATATCAAACGCCTTTTCATAGGTGAACTCACCACACTGCGCCATCTTCTTTAGTTGCTGAGCCTGCGATACAGATGGGGCATTTTGGGTACCATCCATGGCTTCTAAAAAAGCCCGCTGTTGGCTTTCGTCCAGATAGGACAGTTCCACAGCGGGATTGAAGGAGATCTTCTTTTCGTCTACCATGTCCAGCAGTTCCGGGACAAGGTTGGTCAAGCGGATGAAACGGCGAATAGTATCTTTACTTACCCCAGCATCATCGCCAACTTTTTCGACGGACAACTTCTGCGCAACTTGCGTAGAAGTTAAATCTGACCTAGCACCTTGATTTTTTATTGCGTCCAGCTTCATTTTGTAGGCAAAAGCCCTCTCACTGGGCAGGATGTGTTCACGTTGGAGATTGCTGTCCACCATCAATATCACAGCAGCATCGTCCGACATCTGCCGCACGATAACCGGCAGGGTATCCAGCCCGGCAAGTTTCGCCGCATACTGACGGCGGTGCCCGGAGATGATCTCGTAGCCGTCACCGTCCGGGCGAGGTCGGGCAATCAGCGGAGCCAGCACACCGTACTGTGCGATACTTTCCACCGTCCGTGTCATGGCTTCATCGTCCAGCACCTTGAAAGGGTGGTTGGTGAAGGGGTGCAACGCATCAATGGGAATCTGCTGCACCTGTTCCCGCTGTTCCTCCTGTCGGTTTTCTTCGGTGGAGAACAGGTCATCTAGCCCTTTCAGAGCTAAGTTTCCGCTGTCGATCGGCATCCGCCTGCACCTCCTTTGCAAGAGATTTGTAGGCTTCTGCTACCTTGCCCTTGGGGTCATAGGCAAAGATGCTTTTGCCTGCCGCACTGGTTTCTGCCGCACGAACGGAGCGTGGAATGGTCTGCTCAAACACCTTCAGGTGCTTTCCGTATGCCTGCCGGATCAGATTGCTGATCTGTTTTCCGTAGTTGGTGCGGCTGTCGGTCATGGTCAGCAGAATGCCCTCGATTTTCAGCTTCGGGTTGATCTGCCGCCGAACCTTTTGGACGGTCTGCAAAAGCTGTTCCAGACCTTTTGCGGACAGGTATTGCGCCTGCACCGGAATCAGGGCAGCGTCTGCCGCCGCCAATGCGTTAATCGTCAGCATCCCCAGCGAGGGCATACAGTCCAGCAGAATAAAATCGTACTCCCGTTTGGCACTGTCCAGCACCTGTTTCAGCATCTTTTCCCGGTTCATGCTGTTTACCAGAGCCACTTCCAGCCCTGCCAGTTCAATGTTTGCCGGAATCAGGTCAACGCCCTCTGCGTGGTGCAGAATGCCCTCACCGGGCTGGATGGGCTGGTCGTTCATGGCTTTCTGCATCAGGGTGGAGAGGGTCGTGGACAGTTCATCGGGCTGCTGCCAGCCCATGCTGATGGTCAGTGACCCCTGCGGGTCGGTATCCACCAACAGAACTTTCTTGCCCTCCATTGCCAGCCCGATGCCCAGATTCTCACAGGTGGTGCTTTTCCCTACACCGCCTTTTTGATTGGTGACTGCGATAATCGTAGCTTTCTTTGCGATAACATCACCCCGCCTTCGGTGAACCGCGCGCAAAGTCGTGGTTCGTCTTGTTCTGATAGTAGAGGTTCATGGTGGTGGGCGCATTGTAGAGCATTGCCAGCAGATACTGCTTCATGTTCCGCACCGGGGCGGTGTTCTCTGCCAGAGATTCCAGCACGAAGCGGATGTGGTCGGCGTTCAGCTTTTTCAGCCGACTGCGTACCACTTCGGCAGGCTTGTCATCTCCGGCGATACGCAACATCTTGCGTTTGGTGGAACAGGTGTCCACAAGCAGGTCTACGATCTGGTAGATAGTATCCTCATCATCCGGGCAGAGTCGGAGCAGAAGGTCTACCTCCAAAGACTGATAAAAATAATCCTCAAGCTGCTCCCGGATGCCCCCGGAATAGATAGGGTCAGGATCGTTCCACTCTGTTTTATTCTTATCAGTCTTATTTGCTTGCGGTTTTGGCTGCACCAGAATTGCGTTTTCGACAGCACCAGAATTGCTGTTTGGGCAATTCTGTACTTGCGCTTTGGGCAAGCCGGAGGAAAAGTCCTTGACGTAAATCAGGCTGGGTCTGCCCAGACCACGGCGTTTGCGCTCGATGAGGTCGAGCTGCTCCAGTTCCCGGAACAGCTTGACCGCCTTGTGTTCGGCACAGCAGAGGGATTCCTGCACTTCCCGGACGGTGTAAATGATATACACTCGCCCTTGCTCATCCAGCCAGCCGTTTTTTGCGGACAGGCTCATGCGGTCCAGCAGGATGCCGTACAGTGTCCGGGCATCGGTGGAGAGCTGCCGGAAACGGCGATCTTGGAACAGTGCCTTTGGGATGCGGAAATAGGAGAACAATTCGCCCGACTGACCATAGAAGTAGTCGTAGCTCATAGTATTAACGGATCATCAACTCACGGTCTGCGGCACCTTTCATATACATAGCTTCTGCGATGTCGTCCATCACCCGGAACAGTGCATCGTCCAGTTCAAGATATTTCCGCCCCAGTTTTTCATCCAACAGCCGCCGGAACTCACGTTCAATTTTGTCGCGCTCACAGGCAGCCTGCTGGTAGCGAGGTGTTTTCATCAGTTCCGTCCATATAGGACGCACCATTTTGTCGTAGTAGTTCAGCATAAAGTCTTTATCCATGGGCATTCTCCTTTTGAAATGTTTTGTGGGTAAAAATAAAAGCGCAGCTTCTATTCATTCAGAGTAGAAGTTGCGCTTTGCTGCTAATTTGTGCGTCAGACCATCACTATTTGTTTTTCTGCTTCGATGTACTGCCTTAGAACATCGCAGAATGTCATATCATTGCATTTGCTGATTTGCTCCTTTACGGATACTGATTATTTCACCTCGAAAGTTACGCATATAAGCTATTGCTTTTTGTATGCACACATGCTATGATATAAACAACATTGTTCAGCATATTGTTTACAACGAGGAGGACATGAAATGGCAACTGCAAACGATCTTTTAGCTCGAGCTATAGACGAAACAAAGCATCTACATACTAATGAAATTTTTCTTGTACGAGATTTATTTAAAGGCTATGAGTGGAATCGAATCTCAAGAAGCGACAGATTGTTATTGGGAACTTTGTTCTTAAACTACGTTCACACCTCTGGAACCCGTTTGAAACCAATCGAAAAAACTTCCTCTGGACAGCAAAAGTATAAAGTCAGCAGCAATTGATAGTTTTATACACTATCAGAATGACAACTATTCGAGAGGGAGGATTTGCCATATGAAAGCAGAATTATACAAGAGACTATTTCGAGCCATTTTCTCCGAAGATATAGCATCATTAAAAAAAATAGCCATTACAATCATTCAAGAGGAGCGCAAACTCGGTCATAACGTTCTTGCAGACTCTTTAGAAAAAATTTCAATTACTGAAAAGCCCAAATATACTCTGTTTGATAGTAGAAAAAACGAAAGTGGATTATCTGCTTTGCCAAAGAGCAAGCGTACAAATTCACAATTGGTATCATATATTCCAAGAGAACAATTAAAACATCATATGATTTTACCAAACGAAGTTGAAGAACGACTTCTTTCGATTGAGCAGGAATATGTAGCACGCGAACGGTTGAAAAAATTCAATCTTGTACCTAAAAGAAAAATACTTCTCTATGGTCCTCCGGGATGTGGCAAAACATTAAGTGCCGAACGAATTGCATGGAATCTCGGGTTACCACTATTGAAAGTTCGATTCGATTCTTTACTTTCTTCTTACTTTGGAGAGTCCGCATCAAACCTTAGAATGGTATTTGATTATTGCAAAAGTGAACCTGTTGTTTTACTTCTTGACGAATGTGATTTTATCGCTAAATCTCGCATTACAACGCAGGATGTTGGCGAAGTTCCTAGAATCGTCAATATGCTACTCACTTTGTTAGACGAATATGATGCTCCGGGATTGGTTCTAGCCACTACAAATTTGAAAGTATCTCTTGATGAGGCTCTTTTCCGAAGATTCGATGACGTTATTGAAATGCCGATGCCGGGGAAATTAGAACGTAAACGCTTATTGGAGATGACTTTATCTGCAATACCAGTTGCTCCGGATATTGATATGGATAAAATATCAAATCAATTGGAGGGATACTCTGCCGCCAATGTTGTTTTGATTGCGCAACGGGCTGCCAAAATTGGTATTCTCGCAGGGTGCAAAAAAGTATGTAACGAACATTTTGTAAAAGCATTGGAAGAAAGCTCTAAATTTTAATCTGTAAGGAGGTACGACAATGGCAGAGAATAATGGTTTTACGCATTTACCCCTCCCACTGTTATTTCAAGGAAAACCGAAATTACGTGGTGGCGGTGCAGTATCTGCGCAGACAAAGAGGAATACTGCTAATCGAATTACTCACGGTGGCTATGTGAAACATCGCTCTGCTGAATTGTCCCGCTTTTGGAAAGAACGTCGTGCAGAACGTTCAGAAAATGCGTTACCTGAAATAGAAACTGGTATTCCCATACTGCTAGAAATAGATCCTTCTACGGATATTGATTTCCTGCGTGGATTGGGATTTGAAATCGTCTGCGAGATTGAGGAAGGATTTATTATAGTTGCTACAGAAGATGTTGATCTTTCAGTCTTTAATGAGAAAGTAGATGCTTTTGTTGCAAATGTAACGGCAAGGTGCAATTCACCGGCAAAAGTTTATGCTCTCTGTGAAGATGGTGATAGGCTTAAGCGGATTTTGTCAAAAGAACTCTATGCAAAATGGGCAACAATTTCACCAGATTCAGTATATGTTATTGATATAGGCGTTAGTTGCTGTGGAAACATCGAGTTGCCTAAACGGCCCAATCGAAAAGATGATGAAACAGATGGACACTATTCTGCTCGTGAACAGCGGTGGAAGGAAAAGTTTAGCGCCGCCTATATGGCTTGGGACGAAATCAAGATGCAACGAGAAGAAACAATAGAAAATTTTGTTTCTGATTATAATGGTGAAATTATGGAACTCGCTGATGGTATATCGGAAATAGCCGATTTACCTGACAGCTTCTCGGCACGCTTAAGAATATCTGGTAAATGTTTGCTTGACCTAGTGTTGAATTTTGCATATATATTTGAAGTATCCGAAGCCGAGACAATAGCTATGGGATATACGCCCGAAAATAAAGACGATTTCATCGAAACCGTACAAATTGAGGCTCCTACCCAATCCGCTCCCATTGTATGTATAATGGATAGCGGTGTTCAAGAAGAACACAAATATTTAGCACCATCAATTTCTAGTGACGAATCTATCAGTTTACTACCCAATAATACGAGTACAAGTGACGAAGTTGCTGGAGGAGGACATGGAACACGAGTAGCCGGCGCAGTCTTGTATCCAAAGGCAGTCCCTTTAGATGGAGTTTATCAACTTCCTTGCTGGATTCGCAACATGCGAATTCTCGATGAAAACAATTGCCTGCCAGAAAATGTATATCCTCCAAAGGCAATTGCAATTGCTGTACAGAAATATAATGTTGAAAACCAAATCCCAACTAAAATATTTAATCACTCCATTGGTAGCCATCGACCTTGTGAAATGAAACACATGACACCATGGGCCGCTGAAATTGATAGTCAGTCTTACAACCACGATGTTTTGTTTATACAGGCTGCGGGAAATATTTCCACAGATGTCATATCGGCCTATTGGCAGGCGGGATATCCATATCCTGAATATCTTGACAGAGAGTTATGTAGAATTTCAAATCCAGCGCAGAGCCTACAAGCGATTACTGTCGGTTCCGTGTCAGCGGACGAGCTAGAAACGGATGACTTTATCGCACTGGGAAAGCATATGGAAGTCTCTTCATTCTCACGCTCAGGACCCGGTATTTGGGATGTCTTAAAGCCAGAAGTTGTCGAATATGGAGGAACTCACGTATATAATAAAGGGAGCGTCCCTCCTCAACTCACAACGCCTCCGGAAGTATGTCCAGAACTAATTCGTAAATCTCCAGAAGGTCCAGCTTTTGCACGTGATGATGTTGGCACGTCTTTTTCAGCACCAAAAGTCACCTATATTGCATCACAGGTTGAAAAGGCTTTGCCTGAGTCGCCTGCATTGCTGTATAGAGCTTTAATAGCCCAATCTGCCCGGTGGCCTAAAAATATCAATGAAGTTAGCAAAGAAGAATGTGTCTCTACATTGCGTCATATAGGATATGGTGTTCCGGATGTCGAACGTGCTACTCACAATGACGAGTACCGAATAACATTGGTAACACCATCTCTTATGGAACTTGGTGATGATGAAGCTCATATTTTTCAAGTTCCTATTCCTGAAGAACTATCTAACGTTGGTGAAGATTATGACATTCTGGTCGAAGTTACTCTGTCCTATGCAGCGAATCCTCGCCGGACTCGGCGTTACGTAAAAGGGTATTTATCAACATGGCTAGATTGGTGCTGTAGCCGAATTGGAGAGAGTGCGGAGACATTTGCTCGCCGTATATTTGAAACGGGCGCTATCATTGAAGATGATGGAGACTTTAACTGGGTGCTTGGAGAGGCAACCAATCGGGGGGTAGCAGAAGGATATTCACGAAAAAATGGTACTCTTCAAAAGGATTGGTGTATAATCAAATCCAATCAATTGAGTGATGCTTTTTGCATTGCGGTTCGTGGTCATAAAGGCTGGGGAGGCTTGTTTAAAGCAAAATATTCATTAGCTATCAGTTTTGAAGCTGTCAATCAGGATATACCGATCTATGAACCGATACGGACTGAAATTGAATTGGCTGTTGAAAACGGAGAAATCGAGGTCGAAATGCCAGAGCACAAACCGTAATATCTTTATTTGGAGAAGAGTCAATTGGCTTTCCTCCATTTTTGGGGCCAAGTTTGCTCGAAGAATAACCTTGAAAAGATTTACTAAACGTCCGCAATATTGTTGACCTGTTCTTGCTGCTATCCTATTCTCTGAGTTCTCATTCCTCCTATAGTATCGGCCATTATGGCACTGTTGGGCGTTGGGCCGTTCTTCATCAGTTATATGTGTCTTCTGCGATGTCATCTTTTACCATTATAACTGCGGATTCTAAATCAAGGCACTTACGCTTCTATCCATCGTTCAGCATAAAGTATTTATCCATAGGAATTCTCTCTTGAAATATGATGCGGATTAAAAAAGCGCAGCTTCCATTCATTCAAAGTTGAAGTTGCGCTTTTACGGTATATCGTATTTTATTGTGAATTGGGATGCGATACATCTGAACCCCATGTGAGTTACATCTCAAGGGCCTGTAGCTCACTTGTCCGCCAACCATATTACGCCCCAAATCGCTTCCTTTTGAAAATCAGCAGATTGGAAACCATACTTGCGACCAAGAAAGGCCGTTGGGATGGCAGGTCGTTTTATATGGACGAATATACGTTGATTTTTCTTTTCTCACGGTGCATAAGGTGTGCACAAAAGCGAGACTGTTGGGAGAGCGTTCGGTTCGCATCCGAGAGGTCAAGGGTTCGAATCCCTCTAGGTCCACTTTTAGCAGCAGCGTAATTTTAACGTTGCTGCTTTTCTTTTGCGTACATATAAGTCACACGCTGGCTTTGGGACCCAGAGGGATTCGAACAGCACGGCCCTGCTGCAGGCAGGGCAAGCTACCAGCCCGGTTCCCAGAACTATAAGCAGGAGAAGCGAAGCCGTCCTTATTTTCTGTTTCTTTGCAGGGTCTCCTATTCTTTATCCAGTTATCTAAAAATTGCATCTGCTCTTTCGTATGAAACCAATGCTCTCCGCCCGGCATAACGGTCAGCTCTGCGTTGTTCTTTTCCGCAAAGGCTTTTATGGTTTCCATGGAGGTCAGAGCATCCTTTTCCCCATACAAAATGCGGGTAGGGATTTTCCATGAAATCGGATGCTCTCGGACATAGCAGAGATATTTCCACGACAGCGTTTCTCCAAATGTTGTGGGAATTTCCTGCTTCTTTGCAAGTTCTGCTTCGGAGACGTCAGCCCATTGCATCATGTTGCAAATCAGTTGCTCCATATCGACTACTGGAGAAATAAAATAAGCGGTATCCACCAATTTCTCATTCAACGAGGACAAAGATAAAAACGCACCAATGCTATTTGCCACCAGTGTGAGCTTCCCGCAGCGTTTCCGCACTGCCGTAAAAAATCCGGAAAATTCCTCCGTGGCTTCCCATGGAGATCGTGCGTGGTAGTCGAAACCAATTACTTCACAATTAGGGAATAGGGCTTTATAATGCTCGGCCTCTTGTGCCGAACCGCCCTTTCCGTGAACATATACAACAATTTCTTCCATATAAAATCCTCCAAAAAACGCAGCGCACCCCAATTCTATGGACTGCACTGCGTCTGAGCGTCTGGCGTCTTGCCTGATTCAATTATTCTGCCGCCAATTTCAAAAATTTCTTGTCCGACTGGATGCTCTGGGTCACAAACTTCCCATCCCGGAACAACGCATAGGTTGTGACAGGTGCAGGCACATTCTGGGCCGTCTCCTTCTCGGTGATGTGAACGGCTTTGAACGGGATCCCATGTTCCTTTGCGACCTCCTGCACCTTTGGCACCCAATAACAGGTGTAGGGGCACTGGTCGGTATAGTAGAGGACAAAGCCGTTTTCCTCCACCTTGGGATGCTTGGCACAGTCCTTGAATTTTGGCGGCTGGGCGCTCTCTGCAAGGGGCAGACACATGAGATTGATGCCGCAATCGGAGATGTCTGAGACCTTGAAGCCCTTATGGGTCAAAAACTTGGGGTCAGCGAGAAATTCCCGTTTGCGTCCCTCTGCACACAGAATGCAAACGCCGTTTTTGCCCTGCGCCTTGGCATCCCGAAGGCATTCTTCCAGCAGATCGCTGGAATAGCCGTGACCTTTCAAGGAACCGGAGACCCACAGACAGTTGATATAAAGCCAGCCTGCTGCATCAATGGGTACCCATGCGTTTTCTGCCGGGATGTACTCGATAAAGCATTTGCCGCGCTCTGCACTGCGGTAAAAAACAAGTCCCTCCTCAAAGCGCTGCTTGAGCCATTCTTTTTTGGCAAGGCTCTGTTTGCCGGACATGGCACAACAGATGTGTTCCCTGTCGATGTTTTCTTTGGTGACTCTGATATAGTCCATCGAAGCACTCTCCCCTATCTTTGTACTTTTTTATACCTTCTCCGGCACAGTTTCTTCCAGTTTTCCATCTGTGCCGCAGAGCACTCCTCCGACACAGCGACCTTTTCGTTTTTGGCTGCGGCTTACCGCATCCGTCCATCGCCGCCCATCAAGGCGGTCATTTCCTCAATATAGTCCAGCGGGAACGGCGGAGCGCACAACGGCTTCATGGCAATGCTCATGAGCTTCATGGGGTTGTCGTCTGCCGCCGCACGGTCTCCCATGCAGCGGCTTTTCAAAAGTTATAGCTTATTCTCCCAGCGCCGTCTCGATGTTCGTCAGCACCTTCTGGCTCAGCAGAACGAATGCCTGCCTGGTGCGGCCTGCCGAGACACCCTGGCTGTGGACATTGGGCCGCCGGAAGAAGCCCTCGCTGACGGGGCCTGCGGCGGCGTAGGTATCACAGAAGAAGTGGGTGCCGGGCTTATCCAGCCACTTTTCCAGCGCGGCGGAGTCAAAGCCGGGGCCGATGGAGGTATTGAAAAGGACTTTCCCCTCCCCCAGCGCCTCAAACTCCGGCTCACCCAGGAGCAGAACATTCTTGTTCAAACAGGTAAAGACCACTTCGCTCTCCCGGAGCAGAGCGTCCAACGGCTTATACTTCATGCCTGCGGCCTCGGCGTCGGGCTTATGGCTGCGGCTGTAGTAGGAGATGTCCGCGCCGAGGAAGGTCAGTGCATCGGCGATCATCCGGCCCGAAACGCCCAGACCCACGATACCCACCTTGAGGCCGTAAATTTCCACGGGCTCGTCGTGGAGCATCGGCATCCCGAAGCCGTGGAGCAGGCCGGTCAGCTCGTGGAGGACGTACTCCACCACGCCGCGGTCGCCGTAGTCCCGGATGCCCAGCACCTTGATGCCCTTTTCCCGGGCAAAGGCGATGTCCACATTGGCGCTTTCCTCCGAGTAGAGGCTGCAGCACATCCCGATGTAGCGCAGGTTCGGGCAGCGCTCGATGACGTTTTTGCCCATGCGGGAGGTATAGCTCAGCAGCGCCGCGTCGGCGTCTCCGATGCGGCGAACGATCTCTTCGTCGTCGGCGGGAATATCGCGGTAAAGCTCGACCTGCTCGGCATACTGATGCAGCGCTTCCTCTGCTGTGGGGATGAGGCTGACCGGCTCGATGGCTACCAGTTTCCTGAACATGAGACTCCCTCCTTTTTAATAGAAGCAGACCGGCGAGGCGAGGTTGCGCAGAAGCGCCACGGCGCTCCAACCGGCGATGGCGCTGGTGGACGAGCAGATGTCCACCACGGCCTTCACGCCCTCGATCTCGGCAGTGATGCAGTGGTCGTCGCCCACCCAGCCGGGTACGGAGTGCATGGTCACGCCGGTGATGTCGGGGCCGGTGGTGGCCAGCGAGGTGGCCACAGCGACGTTGACCCGGCGCGGGAAGGTTGCGATGGCTTCCTTGGCGCTGCCGGTGAAGACGGTAGTCTTCTCGGTGTCGGTCAGCAGATGGTCGGCCCAGACGGGGGTGTTGCGGAAGCCCTTCGCACCGGTGTGGGTCTCGATGCCGGCCTTCTCGTCCAGTTTCAGGGCCTCGGCCATGAGAGTAACGGTCTGCAGCACATCGAAGCCGCCGATGGCACCGCTGGCCAGATGCACCTTTGCGCCGCCCTCCCGGGCCGCCTGCTTGACCTCTTCGTAGAACGCGAGGTCGGCGAATGCACCGATGGACAGCACCACGAGATTCACGCCCCGGCGCAGCACCGGAACGGCCATTGCACGCACCGCTTCCACCGAAGCGGCTTCCACGATGTACTCCGGCTCCAGCGCCAGCAGAGCGTCCACGTCCGCGCAGGCCGCACACCCCACGCTTGCCGCCGTCTTCTCTGCCGAAGCGAAGGTACGGCTGGTGACGCCCACCAGCTCGTAGTCTTCCAGCAGGCCCTTCTTCCACGCATCGGCCACGATGTTGCCGAGGAAACCACAGCCCACGATGCCAAATTTCGTTTTCATGTTTCCGTTTCTCCTTTTTCCCGCCGGGTTGGCGGATCTTTCTTTTCCAGTATACCATGCCTTGTGCAGAAAAGCAAAACCCGGCGTTTTTCATAGTTTTTTTGTCATTCACGCACGAAAAGCAGCATTTCACGCAGGTTTGCTTGCTTACTTCCCCAGAAGTGCTATAATTGTATCAATCAAACGTCCATATTTTTTCAACATCCAAAGGAGGTTTTTGTATGCTCTCTTATCGTAAGCTTGCCATGCGTGTTCTGGGTCGGCCTCTCCATACGGGGGGGGGGTATCGATTCACCCCGTCCGGCCTCTCAGCGGGCAGCAGCGCTTGTCCTGACCGCTGCAATGCTCACCACCTTTACCGCCCCGGCCTTTGCAAAGACATGGTACATCGAAGATGGTGACATTACGATTTCGGCGAGTGAGACCAAAGGGACAAACAAAGTCTCACAGGGGGCGGAGCCGGAGGTGGAAGACACCGGCACCATCATCACAAATCGTGAGAAGGACGCTTCCTCCCACACCGTGACCATCAACGCCGGGAACGATAAGGTCGAGGTCACGCTGGACAATGTGAACATCAAGGCCGACTCCGGTTCCGCCCTCATTTCGAAAGGCGACGTGACGCTGACCCTGAAGGGCGACAACCATCTCACCGGTGGTAACGGCGGCAGCAGCAGCTACGGCGGCGACGGCATCACCAGCAGCGGCAGCCTCACCATTTCCGGCGGTACGGTCACTGCCACCGGAGGCGATAGCACGAGCAGTGTTGGCTCCGGCGGCAGCGGCATCTACAGCGTCAGCGGCGACGTCACCATCTCCGGCGGTACGGTCAACGCCAATGGCGGCGACGGCAAAAACGGCTCCGGCGGCGGCAGCGGCATCGACAGCAGCGGCGGCGTCACCGTCTCCGGCGGTACGGTCACGGCCAACGGCGGCGACAGCAAAGACGGCTCC
>OBYC01000389.1_pt1 | contig 39948 bp, 40 predicted proteins | sample 1550651 | NCBI WGS metagenome assembly OBYC01 (sample SAMEA2580181, study PRJEB22360) | human gut metagenome | biome: human gut; feature: human-associated habitat; material: faeces | place: Denmark | collected 2008/2010
TAGACGTTACTTCTGTATTGAATTCCTGATAACTCTATTTTACTGATAAGGGCGTTTATCAGGAATTCCTGATAAGCGCCCGTAGGCGTAAAAATGAGATTGCCAGTAGCTTGTATTCAAATTTGCGTAGCCGATGGGATCTCCACAATGCAGCATTTTTCCGTCACCGACATAAATCCCGCAATGGCTCACGCCCGGCGTGTCATAGGTGCCTTTGAAGAACACCAGATCACCGGGTTTGGGAGAGCTGGTCGGCGTACAGATGTTATAGAGCCCCTGGGCGCCCAGCCTGCCCACATTCCAGCCGGAGTGATTGATGACCCACGAAACGTACCCCGAGCAATCAAAGGAAGTGGCAGGAGAACTGCCGCCCCACACATAGGGATAGCCGATATATTTCTGTGCTTCGGCAAGCATCGCGGCAAAGGTTTCATCGTCCAGATATTCTCCGGGCACTTCGTAATCACCGGGTTTCCCGGTAATATACTTGTTCACATAGGGAGAATCCGGGAACAGATCAGGGCGGTTCCCCAGCGTTGCCATATAGATGGCATATCGGGAAAGCTGATCCTCGCCCATAACGTACACAGGTACATGGGACAAATCAAAGTTTTCCAACGTGACCGTACAGATGTAATAATCGTAAGGCACCTGATAGGTGTCCGTATGGGAGTTGCCGTCCTCGTCCGTCCATGTGTCGGTTTCCGTGCGATACCGGGTTTCCACCACCACATCCTCGGTCAAAATGTACTGGCGGTCAAAGAGCATTTGCAGCGTTCCCTGTACCTCGCCTATTGTCCATTGTCCCTCATGGAGCGCACACAAAAGAGAAAGCAGCACATAGGGGTCATGTTCGATTTCGTCCAGATCGAAGTGGTATTCGTCATAGTCATGGGTACTTTCATAGGTGTCCAGATAATGCTGCAAATCATCTTCCAGCGCACAATAGGCGGCTTCGGCGGCCAGCATATCACGATCCTCGCAAGGATAGGTGCTGGCTCCTAATGCACCGGCCCCGGCGTTCCCCAGCATAAGCATGGTAGAGGAACAGGACTGCATAGCAAACAGGAGTAACACACAGAGCCCCGCAATCACGGCACCTGCGGGATGACTTTTGACAAATTCCACTGCCCGGGCAGTCAGGCGTTCTGTGGCTGTGGCAGTTTTCCCAGCCGCAGCCGCGCTCTGCTTTGCAGCCTCCTTTGCCTGCTTGCGGTATTGCCTGCGGAGCCGTTGCTTCTGCCAGTAGCGGGTAAGGGCATTTTTCGTCAGCTCCGGGTGCTCCTGTGCGGCGGTGTGAAAATGGTAGTCCGCCGTGTACTTGGTATAGCGGGCCTCGGCCTTGCGTACCACTTTTGCCGGATGTTCCCGGACTTTACGGCGCACAAAGCGAGAGCCATGCCGTAGCGCGGTTTCTCCCACAAGCTCAGAACGGTGTGCGCCTTCTGTGCCGACATTTTCCTGTTCCACTTCAAAAATCTTGCCATGCACGAAGCTGTGAACGGAACCGCTGGCAACACGGCCTATGCGTTTTACCGGGCCGGGCTTTTTCGGCGGCTTTTGCTTTGCCAGCTTCTCCCGGGCCTGTTCCAGTTTTTCGCCTTGGGACTCCATGTGGAGCTTTGCCGCCGCAGCCTGTTCCTGCTGGCTCTTTTTGCGGAACTTGGACTTCGGGACACTTTGTCCCGAAGTGTCGGAAGCCTCCGGCCCGGGCTGTTCCCCGTCAGGGGCGTGGGCGGTCTGCGACCAAGCCTCCTCCTTGGTCTTATTCGTTTTTCGTTTCATTCTTCATATCCTCCGGGCGGGTAGTCAGCAGGTCATAGATTTCTCCGCGAGGGAACCGATCCACAAACGGAATGGTTACATTTCCATAGAACAACAGCCCCTCGCCGGAATTGCTGTGTGTGATATAGGAAAGCTGATGCTCGGAAATACCGAGCTGTTTTGCCAGAATGGTACGGTCACTCTGCGCCTGCGAAAGCAGAATCATAAAATCCGTGTTGTCCAGAATGTTCTCGATTTCCCGGCTGGCCAAAAGGTCTTTGACGTTCTGCGTTAAAGCAGACGGCACACATCCTTTTTTACGCAGCATTTTCCAGACTGCCACAAAGTAGCTGGCTGTCAGCGGATCGCGGAGCAGGATATGAAACTCGTCAAAGTAGCACCAAGTCGCCGCGCCCTCGTGGAAGTTCTGCTCCACCGCCTGCGAAACAAACTCATTTGTGATGTGCATTGCAATCTTTCTAAGATTTTCACCCATGTTTTTCAGAACGATGCACACCACACGGCTGTCCGTCTTGACGTTGGTAGGATGGTTAAAGAGATTGAGGGAGCCTGTGCAATAAAGCTCTAAGGCAGTTGCCACGCGCCGGGCTTCGGGCTCCGGCTGGCGTAAGAGCTCTTCATACAAATCCTGCAACAGCGGTGTTTTTGCAGTTTCCAGTCCGAGCGCCTGTTCCCGGTACACCAAACGCACACAGCGGTCAATGACCGTCTTTTCAATGGGCTGCAAGCCTTCCTTGCCGCCGACCACCAGCTCGCACAGGGACAAAAGAAAATCCGCCTTCATGGAAAGCGGGCTTTCTCCGGCAGCCATATTGAGCTCCACATCCATCGGATTGAGGTGGTGCGGGCTGTCCGGGGCAATCTCGATCACCTGGCCGCCCAGCCTTCGCACCAGCGGCGCATATTCGCCCATCGGGTCAACCACGATAATGCGATCCTGCGGAATGGTAAGAAACACATTCAAGAGCTCACGCTTTGCAGCAAAGCTCTTGCCGGAGCCCGTAGAACCCAAATACATCCCGTTTGCCGACTTCAGCTTTTTGCGGTCAGCCATGATGACATTGTGAGAAAGTGCGTTCATGCCATAGTAGAGGGCCTGCCCAGCCATGCGGAGCTCCCTTGTCATAAAAGGAATAAAGATGGCTGTGGAGCTGGTGGTCATACCGCGCTGGATTTCTACCTCGTTGTAACCAAGGGCCAACGAGGAAACAAAGCCCTGTTCCTGTTGCCAGTCCAGACGGCGCAGAGCGCAGTTGTATTTCTGCGCGATACCGCCCACGGTAAACACATCGTTTTCCAGACGCTGGCGGGTAGGGGCAAGGTTTACCACCGTAAAGGTCAGCAGAAACATTCGTTCATTGCGGGATTGCAAATCAGCCAGAAGCTCCGCTGCATCCTTGCTGAATGTGATCAGGTCAGGGGGAAGAATATCCGGGTCATAGCCGGAACGCACAGCCTTTCTCTGTTCCTCCACCTTCATTTTTCCGATGTCCGAGATTTTCCCCTTGATGGTCTTAATTGCCTTGAGCTGATCCACGGTCTGAATGTGCATGGTCACGGTCATTTCCGCATCCAGTTCCAAAATTTCCGCCAGCAGCTTATCCGAAAGCTCCGATGCCATAATCTGCAAGTAGGACACCGCGCCCCAATACTGGCCAATACGGAATGTGCGGGACTGGCGGAAGTCGAGGCTGTCCGGGGCAATAAAGTCTTTTGTGCCGAGCCCGGTCTGCGGGATGTCTTTCCACGAAAAGCGGAACGCCTCACGGCTCCCCGGGTGCATCTGGCTATGAAGCAGCGCAAGGCGGGCCCGTCCGTCCATCGGCTCCGAGGGAACGCTCAGTCGCTTAAAGTTTCCCATGACATCGGCCTCCACACGCTCCAGACGGGGCCGTGCCTCCGCAATCCCCTCTGCGGGTATGCCAAAGGTGATGTATTTTGAGCGTTCAATGCCGTTATTGCTTTTGGCAATCTGATTTTTCAGCATCCCGGTAAACTCATCCCGGACGCTGTTATAGTTGTCATCCGCTTTCGGGATATTGACTTGATAGCGGCTGCGGGAATGGGAACGGCGATTGATAAAGGAAAGCTGGAACGGCAGCGAACTGTCAAAGTAGTTAAGAAATGAGCTCCATCCGCTGAATATGGCGGTCTGATCCTCGGTGGATGCCACGGAGTAATTGATGTCCTCATATTCCACGGTTTTTGTATAGAGCCCACCCGGGAGCTTGCACACACCGTCCGGGTGCATGGACAGATACGGGATTGTCTGTTGGGCAGACAGGGTCGCCCGACCTTTACCCTTGGCGGCGGCTCCGTTTTTCTTCTTTGTGTTTTTCAATCACATCCTCCTTTCCAGCGCCCGGCCCGGCAAAGGGCGCATAAATGTTTTCGGTTCGGTAGGCCCTGATCCCCGGTCTAAGAAACTTGGCCCGGATAATATTCCGCACCACCTTTTCAAAGGGTAAGCCGTCCTTTTCATACATGGCCAGCAGGAACGCCGGGAGCATAATTCCCAGCATGAGAAACATCGCCCCGGTATTGCCGAGGGTGCCACGGGTCAGCAGATAGGCCGGAATCCCCACTGCGCCCGCGCTGCCGAAGCAGACAAGCTGGCGTTTGGTGAGGTTGAAAGCCATCTTTGTTTTGATTTTGGACAAATCGTTTGGTACGTTTACATAGGGCATAGATCACACTCCTTTCTGTACTTCGGGACAATGTGTCCCAAAGTCCGGGATGGTTGGTGTTACTTCATTTCCCCATACAGCCCAGCCGGGCGGGGTCTGCCTGGCAAAGAGCTCCACGCGGGGCAGATCGCCCATCAGGGAAATGATTTTGGCGCGGGCCTCGTCCGGCTTTTTGCTATGGGCTTCAATCGGGGAAATGATAAATTGATGAATGTTGGCAGCCTGCCGCTTCGGATGTCCCTTGGTTGCCAGCAGGCAGATTTCCGCGTTGCCCCTTGTCCAGAAGCCAAGGCCGTAAAACCAGCTATCCGCCTTCTTGTTCTTTTTCAGCCAGACGAAAGCAACGCTTTTGTAGGTGAAGCCCCAAGCCTCGATCAGCCGGAGCGCCTCCGGGAGCTGCGGGAAAGTGGCCCATAAAAAGAGTGCGCTGTCCGGGGCTGCAAGATCAGCCACAGGCAACGCACATAAATCCTCAATGCTCATAGTGGGATAATGATTTTCCGCCGCGCCCTGTACTTTCTTAGCCGAGTAGCGCCAAGGGGGATCGGCGTAAATGATAGAATACTGCTGGATAATTACACTCCTTTCTCGCCGGAGCTTTTTACTGCCTGCGCCGCACGGATGCGCTCACTGGCGGCGGCATAAAAGGACGGGGCCGTTTCAAAGCATACAAAGCGGCGTTCTGTGTTGATGGCTGCAATCGCGGTTGTGCCGGAGCCAACGCAAATGTCCGCGACCAGTTCTCCGGGGTGGGTATAGGTGCGGATCAGATACTCGCAGAGCTCCACGGGCTTCTGCGTGGGGTGGATGCCGCCGGACACCGTAGGCACAAATAGTACATTTCCGGGATAGCGGCGGCCATCGTTGGACTCCGATCCCTGCCGTTCAAATTTCCCATAGTTGGAGCTTGTACCGCTTCGGGAATGTACGCGGGCATAAGGCTTGCCATAAGTAAACTGCGGATTGTAGACCGGGGACTTCTGGTAAAACACCAAGATATTCTCGGACTTTTTCAGTGGAGCCCGGTTTGCATTGAGAAAGCCCGTTCCGCGCTCCTTGTACCAAATCCACTCATAGCGGAGCATGGCGAGGTTGGATGCGCCCAGCACCTTGTCAAAGGGGCACTGTGCGAAAAACAGCACTGCGCCATTCGGCTTGACAGCCCATTTCACCGCCTCCCACAGCTCCGGGAGCGGCAGGGGCACATCCCAATAATTCCGGGTTGTGCCGTAGGGCGGATCGGTCAGCAGCATATCCACGCTATGTTTTGGCAGGGAGCGCAGGCCCTCAATGCCATCCATGAGAAACAAGCCCTCCTTCGGGACACTTTGTCCCAAAGTACGGCTATCGGTCATTGCGGGCCTCCTTTGCCTTGGCAGGTGCAGGCCGGGCGGCGTTTTCTTTTCCTGCCTGCTTTGCGGCCTCGGCCATCTGCTCCTTGATCGGGGCAGGCCGTACCGCCTGGGCCCGTGCAACAAGCTGTTCCACCGCCGCATGATACGCCTCCACACCAGCCGCGTTGATCCGTTCCTGTGTGGCGCGGTCAGGAATCCGAACCGTAGCCCGGTATCCCGTCCGGCTGGCAGGATCGGGCTTAGAGGGAGCACCGAGGAAAATCCCGTTTTTCCCGTCCACAACCTTAAAATCATCGATGACCACACCGCCAAAATTGACGCTGGCGAAGCCGATCAACTTTCCCTGCGGCTCAATCGGGCGGACAGATACCGTGATCGGAACAACCGCCTCCTGCAAGACAGCATCCGTCCGCATTTTTACTGCCTCATCAATGCTAACGCCCTTGACTTCTGCAAGCTCCGCGATGGGAGCATCAAACAGCCAGCGCCGTTCCTCCGCAGCAATCTGCTCCGGGGTCAGCAATACATCGTCGTTCTTACTCAGATAAAATTCCTCCTTTCCGCTTGCCGGAGCAGGCTGGGCGGGGTCGTCCATCAACTCTTTTCTCTGCAGGACGGCCTCTGTTTCCGCCATAAAGCGGTAAGCGTCTGCCTCAGTAAACTCCTCCGGCGTTTTTCCATTCCATAAGCGCGTTCCGTCTGCCCCGTATCTTCTCGGCATAAGCACCACCTCCTGTTAATGAGCGCCAAAGATACGCTGGGCAATGCTCCCGGTCTTAAAGAGCATGAAGCAAAGCAGAACCGTGTAGCCCACAGTTCCCCAAATCGCCCCGATGGGATCGCCGCTTGTTGCGATGCCTTGAATGAGCACCGCGTAAATTGCAACACATACAAGAATCAGCAGCCCTTGAAAGCCCACGGCAAACAGGGACTTGATGTAGTTTTGCCCGGTGCTGCCAAGCTCCCGGTTGGAAAGCGTAGCAACGGGGATGGGGGCCAGACTGGTCAGCAGATAGATTTCCAGCATCCTGCCATACACCAAAACGAAAATGATAATCCCCATCGCCTTCATCGTGAAGCCAATGAGCGCAGACTGCAGCCACAGCCCCAAAAGCGGCCCCAAGTCCATCGCCTCCAGCGAGGTTTCCAGTTCGGCAAGCATATCCGCCGAAACATCGGTAGAGCCTTGAATGAGCCCGCCTGCCTGCGCGATGACGCTCTGCGAGACATCGAACACGGCCATGACGATATTGAATGTGTTTGACAGGATCAGGATTGCACAGGCTGTTTTGAACATCCATTTATAGAGGTTCGCAACGTCAACCTCGTGCATATTGTTCTTTTCCAAAAGCATCTGTATGAGCTCATAAGTGGCAACAAAGGTCAGCACCATTCCGGCAATCGGCAGGATCACCGTTTCGGAAAGCTGTCGGATCAGGGAGAAAACCCCGGCGTGCCACGCCGCCGGGGTAGTCCCTACCTGTGCCGCAATCTCTCCGACTTGGGTATTGACGGTATCAAAAAGCCCTTCGAGGTTTCCCATGATCCCGCCAATCAGAAGCTCTTTGAGCCAGTTTGTGAGCCAGTCGGTGAGAAAATCCATAAGCGCCTACCTTAAAACAGGCCAGACAGCAGAGGGATCAGCGTGGTGCCAATGAGGATGATGCCGCCGCCCGCCATGAGCTGCTTCATGCCCTGGGACTTTGCTGATGTGTGATAAAGAAGTAGTAGAAGTGTAAAAAATTTTGCCGTTCCTATCCGGCGTTTGCGCATTGCGCCGGATAGGTCGGGCGGTCATTCGGGCAGGTCTACCTTGCCAACGAAAGAGTAATAAATATCAATGTCCTGTCTGCGTGTGCCGTTCTCGTCATAGCTGCACTCATGCACAACGATTTTCTCCACAAACTCACGCAAAAGGGTAGGGGTAAGTTCTTCAAAGCTGGTGTACTTGCGGACAACATTCATAAACTTTTCTGCGTTTACCGTGGCTTCCTGCGCTTTGGAAAGCTCTGCCCGGATAGCGGCGGCTCTCTCTTTCAGTTCTTTCTGCTCGGCTTCATAGTCTGCCGACAGCTCCGTGAAACGCTCGTCTGAAATGCGCCCGGTCACGCTGTCCTCATACAGCCGCTTGAAGATAGCGGATAACTCGCTGATACGCTTCTCGGCGGCTTCCAGCTCCTTTTTCCTTGCGGCGTTCCTGCGCTTGCCCCCGTCCTCGTTCTGCTCGATCAGCAGCTTCATAAACCGGGCTTCGTGCTTCGCTGCATAGCTGGTGACTTTCCGCAGATTGTCGGTCACTCCGGCGGTCAACAGGTCGGTGCGGATAAAGTGCGCCGTACAGTCACGGGTACGCTTCTTGTAGCTCCCGCAGATATAACAATCCTGCTTGCGGGTGGCGTTCTGGTAACGCTGCTGGTAAAGGACGCTGCCGCAGTCGGCACAAAAGAGTATGCCGGAGAATAAGCCCACTTCATCATAGCGGTTCGGGCGTTTGCGCTGCTTGCGTAACTCCTGCACACGCTCCCACATCTGGGTGTCAATGATAGGCTCATGGTGGTTCTCGAAAATCGCCTGTTTCTCAATGGGGTTCTCTACGCTGTGCTTGGTCTTGTAGGACGGCTTCTCCGTCTTGAAGTTTACCAGACAGCCCGTGTACTCCCTGTTTTCAAGGATATGTACCACGGTATTGGTCGCCCACTTGCACTCATAGCCGGGGTGGTAGCGGCGGGTGCTTCCCGTCCGACGGTATTCCAGCGTTCCCGGCGTGGGGATCTCCTGCTCTGTGAGCATACGGGCTATCTTGGTCGGCCCGTTCCCGGCAAGGCACAAGCTGTAAATCTGCCGCACAACAGGGGCGGCTTCCCCGTCAATGATAAAATTTTCGTCCTCGTCCATAAAGTAGCCGTATACGGGTTTGCTCGTGACGGGCTTCCCGCTCATACCCTTAGACCGTTTTACTGCTTTGATTTTCTTGCTCGTATCTCTCACCAGCCATTCGTTAAAAATGTTCCGCAGAGGGGCAAAATCATTGTCGCCCTGTGCGCTGTCCACTCCGTCATTGATAGCGATAAAGCGGACGCCTTTCTGTGGGAAAATCATTTCCGTATACATTCCCACTTGCAGATAGTTTCGCCCTAACCGTGACATATCCTTGACGATAACGGTGCCGACTTTTCCGGCTTCAATGTCCGCAAGCATGGCTTGAAAACCGGGTCTTTGGAAGTTCGCCCCAGAATAACCGTCATCTGTGTACCATTGCAGATTGGAAAAGCCGTTCTGCTTCGCATAGGTTTCAAGAATACGCTTCTGGTTTGAAATAGAATTGCTCTCACCTTGCAGCTCGTCCTCGTGGGATAATCTCGGATAAAGGGCGGTAATAAGGTTTCGGGTGGTCTGTCTTAACATAGTGTCCTCCATTTCCGACAGCCAGCCCCACTATTCCGTATGACTATCATACCACACGCCGGGGCTGGCTGTACAGTCCTTTCTGCTTCTTTACGTCCCGTCAAATTGCCGATTTTTGTGTAGCAGCTTCCGCTTCCAGCACTTTCAGCATTTTATCGGCGGCGGTGGCGGTGGTGTCCTGCTTGAAATAGCCGGAAACGACAAGGACAGAATTACCTATGCGGATTTCCGTCACGCAATCCGGGCGGCGGGTGCTGCGGTCATTCTTTGGGGTGTTGGTCATAGGCGGCTCTCCTTTCTGTTCATCAGCTTTTTCAGTTGTCCCATTTTCTCCTGCGCCGTGGCTTTTCGGAAGTTGCTCCCGGTAAAGCGGACAGGAGAACACATTTCAATCAGACGGTCATAAATGCGGGCGTGGGCGGTGTCCTCCGGGTGCTGCAAGTCCTCCAGCGTGAGATTAGTCGTGACGATCAGCGGCCTGCCGCTGCGGTAACGGCTGTCAATCACGTTGTAGACCTGCTCTAAGCCGTATTCCGTTCCCCGTTCCATTCCAAAATCGTCAAGGATAAGCAGCGGGAAGCTGCAAAGTCGGGAGATATATTCATTCCTGCCCTCAAAGCTGGCGGCAAGGTCACCCAATATCAATGCAAAGTTTGTCATGCACACGGGGATTTCACGCTCCATAAGGGCATTTGCGATACAGCCCGCAAAATAGCTCTTGCCTGTGCCAACGCCGCCCCATAGCAGATAGCCAATGTTGCGCTCTTTCATGGTTTCCCAGTTCTCCACATAGAAATGGGCGTGTTCCATTTGCGGGCACTTGCCGTTGTCGTTCTCAAACGTCCAGCCCTGCATAGCCGGGTCTGTAAAGCCCCGCCGCTTCAACCGCTCGACAGTTTCAAGGTGACTGCGCTGTTTCTCTGCGGCTTCCCGTTCCTCACGCTCTGCCCGCTGGCAGTCACATTCTGCCGGGTGGCGGTCACGCCCCAGCCATGCGGCGGTTTCTTTGGGGAAATAGCCCTCTTTGGGCTTGTGGCACTTCCCGCAGTATAAAAGCCCGTCCTCGCCGGTGTAGTCCTCCGGCTCCGGCGTGGTGTCGGTCATATTCAAAATCATTTCATCAAATCCATTCGTCATAAGCTCTCGCCCTCCTTACAGGTATAATCGGGTATGCCCTTTTTCGGGGCTTTCTTGGCTGCGTCCTCCTGCGCCCACTTGAAAATCGTGGCTGCATGGCTCTTGTATTTCCTCCCGCTGGAAGCGATATGGCAGGATAGGCGGTCAATGTAATACTCCCACTTGCCGGGAAGCTCTGTTTTCAGCCCGTCAAGCTCCGTATCGGAAAGAATGACATTGTGGTATCTGCCATAGGCGGCGGGGGCGGGGTGTCCCGTTTCTAACTCTCTCTCTTTTTCTATTTCTATATCTATCTCTTTCTCTATCTCTATCTCTGGTGGACAAATGTCCGCTCGATATGGTGGACATTTGTCCGCCCCTGTCTGCGGCAGGGCTTTTTGTTCCTGCAAAGCCAGCCGCGCCCTGCGCTTGCGCTCCCCCTCGGTAGAGGACTGGCCGATTAAAAGCTCAATGTTGCTCATGTAGAGTGCGCCGCTTGGCAAAGGCTCCACAAGCCCCAGCTTCATAAAGATTTTCAAAGCTCTCTCTACGGTACCTACCTGCTGGCGGGTAATGGTCGCAATCATCTGGGCGGTGTAGGGGATATTCTCGTCAAGCTGCAATTTCCCGCCGTTTTTCAGCGATTTCAAGTACAGCTTCAAGAGAATGTTGGAATAGATAACGCCGTCCTGCATACTTTCCAGCAGAACGATTGCATCATCGTCAAAATAGCTCTCTTTCAGCTTGAGGTAGTAATATTTGCGGTTATCTGCCATAGGCTGCGTCCTCCTTTTTCCAGCGTTTGGAATAATAGCGAGGGCATAGTATGATAACCGCCCGGAAGCTCTGTTTGCAGTCACGGGTGCAGCCCCGGCATAGGTCGTTGTAAGTGATACGGTTGCGGTGGTTGAGGAAGAAAGACCATTCCAGCCGCCGCTTCTTGCTCATTCTCGGCAATGGTAAGCTCCTTTCTGCCGTTCCTATCGGTGTAGCGGGATAGGGGGCATTTTCTGTATGTTCTCGGTATCATTTTCGGGCTTTTTCTGCCCTGTAAGCCCCGTTTGGAAGTCGGGGAGTATTGCGGTAAGGGTTCATATCATACCTGTATTTTTGTAGGGTTTCGGTATCATTTCGGGGCGGTCTTTAACGCTCCTGTTCACGCTTTTTCTGCTGGCTCGGTGCGCCCCTTAAAATCTGGTCGATATTGCGTCTGACTGTCTGAAGCTCCTGCGCCCGCTGGCGTTTCTCCCGGTAGTCGTTATATCCGGCGTTCTTCTGGACGGTAAGCTGCTCAATCTCCCTTTGCAGGGCTTTGCTGGCTGGCAGCTTGGTTATTCCATGCTCCCGGAAATAACGGGCGGCTGTGTCCGCTATGATAAAATCGCTTTCGTGCTGTTCCCGGTAGGCTCTCCGGGCTTTCTCCGATTTCTGCGCTTTCAGACCGTCACGGGCGGGCTTCGTGCCGATATAGCCCAAAAGGTTGCGCTGCAATTCCTTTTTCTCCCGGATAGCGGCTTCCAGCCCTTTCAGTCCGGCAAGGCTCTCCTGCGTGGCGGTGTTGGCTGCGGAAATGGCAGCGTCCAGCTCGTCCGGGGAAGAAAAGCCATACTGCTGGTAGAGCATGAGGGTAGCCGACATCTGTTTGAGGTTGTGCATGGTCGCCCACTTCTCATAGCCCCGTCCTTTCCCCTCGGCTCGCTTGGCGGCTATGTCTACCATGCGCTGTACAGCGTCATTGTTCGGGGCGTTTTTCGCTTCTTTTTTCGTCCGTAAGCGGTCTTTGATACTGCCGGGGTATTCCGCTATGGCTGCGGGTTTTTCGGCGGCTCTGGCGGCGTTCTGCTCCAAAACGGAGAGGACAGCAGCCCGGTCAAAATCGTCCCCCAGCTTCCGGGCGGTAATTGGCTTCGTCCTGTCCGGCGTGAGGTAACTTAGCCGCCCCCGGCTCTCCTTGACGGTCACACCATGCCGGAGAAGCAGGGCGGCAAACTCATCAAAGCCGGAAGCAGCGGCAAGGGCTTCCCGGATAGTCCGGCGCAGCTTCGCCTTATCCGTTTCAAACTTGGTCTGCCGGGGCGCGATACCGTCCGCAGCAATAGGGGCGTTGGCTCTGTCAAGGGCAGCCTGTCCTTTCTTCTGCGCCCAATACTCACGCTCGGTAATGCGTTCTTTGCTGCCGTTCAAAAGGTCTATCTGGTAAAGCCCCTCGCTGTGGCACATCTCCATGACTTCGGCTTTCAGATAGTTCATAGCTGCGTCCGTACAGCGGTGCTTGCAGCCTGCTTTCCTGTCCGCTGGCCTGTCCATGTGGGGCAGCATGGGAACCTCCGCAATCCGCAGACTGTTAATGACGATATGCACATGGATATTTTCGGTGTGGCTGTGTCCGTCCGGGTGGGTGCAGACAAGGGCCTGGTGTCCGGGGAAATGCTCGGCGCAGAACTTCTCGCCCAGCTCCTGCGCCCGATCAACGGTCAAGCCGTTGTCCGGGCCGTCCCGTGGGTCAAAGCTGATGATGTAGTGGTGGCTCTTTACGTCCTCCCGTTTCTGGTTCTTGCCGTAGCGGAGATTGGAGCGCATACAGGCAACGGCAAAATCCTCCCCGCCACAATTCAGAGAGGATATGCGGTAGTCTACCCTCGGTATGAGCCGCCCGTCTGCGTCAAGGGTGGGCTTCATGGTAAACTCGTCATGCTCGAATGTGAGGTATTTTTCAGCGTCCCCGTAGTTGGCATTTTTAGAGCTGATATGTTTGAGTATCGCCAACGGCTTCACCTACTTTCTGCAAGACTTCAAACTTCAAGGCGGCAAGGTCGGCGGCGGCTCCCCGCACTTCCTTTTCCAGCCCCCGGTAGGGGCTTCCGTATTCGTTCAGGCTCCGGGCAATCTGGTTTAAGTTGCCGCCGATTTTCCCGTACTCTGCCGTGAGCTTGGAGAGGGCGGCAAGCAGCCCGTCATTGACCGGGGAAACGGTGACAATGGGGCGTATGGTCGCTTTCCGTATGGCTTGCCGGATAAACTCGGACTGGCTGATTTCATAAGCCGCCAGCCGCCCGGTGAAGTCGGCGTATTCTTCATCGGTCATGCGGGTCTTTACCACATGACGGCGGTGGGGCGTATTGTATTTCTTTCGCATGGTCTGTGACCTCCTTTCTCGCCCGACAGGGCGCATAGCAGGGTTTGGGGAAGGCACTCCCCAACAAGATTCCCGCAGGGGCAAAAATAAGCGGAGAGCGAATTTTGGCACCTCGGTAGAATCTTGCTCTAAGAAACTGCCGCTTTCCTCTACGGCTGACTTTGCGGCAATCCGCAGGGGGCGGCTTGGCTTGTTTCCGTCAATATAGCGATTGCGGTGGCGTGTCCTGCCCGCTGTGGTTTTGCTTTCTTCTACGGACGGAAATGGAAAATGCCAAACGCTCCCTTGGATTTCTTCATCACTACTACGGTAGCCCCATACCTTTCTTCCAAATGGCTGCGGTATTCTTTTCATCACTACTACGGTACGCAAGACCGTTTTGGGCAAATTTCCCCGTCACTTTCTACAACAACAGGAATGTGCGGTCTGCCAAAAATGGGCGCAAAAAAAACGCCACGGACTTTCAAAAAATCTGTGGCGTTGCAGCTTGGTCGATATTCAATTTTCATTTCCATAATGTGAGGGGAGCGACAGCACTTTAGTCTGTCGCTCCCTTGATTACCCATCAGCGGAAACAGGCAGGGCTGTCAACGGCGGCGCATTTATACGCCGTTCATCTTGACCGTTGACTGCTCCGGCTGATTCCGCTATTTGTTGTGGGATTACAGCTACATTCAAATCTTTTGCGCTGATTAGTGTTTCTTGTTTGCATTTCGGACAGAACAGAGGGAAATTTTCAAGTATTGTATCGGGGCGTATCTTTGTTCGTGTTTTATTTCCACAAATAGGGCAAAGCACCCACCTATCAGGCGATTTAATCATTTTAATTTTCATTATTTAAGGAAAGAAATGTAAATTGTGAAGTTATCGGGAATGTAGCTGATACTCAATCCCTTTTCGCCATTTGACAAAAGCGTACCGATAGAAACATAGTCCTGTCCCTCAATTTCTTCCGACACTTCCTCTATTATAGAAAACCCCTCTTGCTTCAAAAGCTCTAAATAGTCGTTATAGTCGGTTTCGCTTATATCCACAATACTGATACTGCAATTCTCATGTTCCGTATCAAGCATAGCCCAACCGACCGTACCGGACGGGACGGGAAGCCCCTCGGTGTATTCATTCACAGGCCATACACCCGCGTCAAGCATGGTATTGCTTTCTGTTTGTGTATTGCTTGGATTATCCGCAGCGGACGGCGTATCTTGATTGGAACAGGCAGCCAAAGAAAGCATAAGTAAAATAGCGATTATTGAAACAAATTTTTTCATAGCTACCTCCTGTTTTTGCGGACGGTTCGGATAATCTGAATGATTGCGATTGTAACCGCGATTACACCGACTGCCAAAATGATTTGTGAAGCGTCAAATCCAAAAGCTCCCTCAACTTGAATGTTTGTCATTGCGTCTGCTTGTCCGATTGCCCCGTCCGGCACTTTCCCGGATTGGGTAGTGGCGTAAATCACAAACGCTGCAACGGCAACGACAAGGGCTGCAACGCTCGAAATAATCCCTTTCCGTTTCTGCGGTGCTGCGCTGTCAATGCCTAACTGCTCGGCGGTATTCTCTGCAAACTCTTTGGGAGTGCCTAACCGTTCGATTACCTGTTGTTCCGTTTCGCCATGCTCCAACGCAGAAGCAAAGACTTCATTCAGATCACGCACGACCTCTTTTTTTGCTTTGCGTGTTAAACTCAATTCCTTTTCCACTTGCTTAATGTATTGCTCTTTCATTCTGATACCTCCGCTGTTTGATAGGTGGCAATAAAGCCATTTACACAACTTTCATAGCTCGCCCAAAATAAAATCAGCTCGTCTAATACCTCTCTGCCCTTATGGGTAAGGGAGTAGTATTTTTTTGATCCGCCATTTGCCGCTGCCGGGGCTAATCGGCATTGGATTAACTCGGCTTCCTGCAAACGATACAGAATAGGGTAAATCGTTCCCTCTTTTGCATAGCCCAAAACGGACGCGCTGTTATTTAGCTCTGTAATGATTTCATAGCCGTAGGTTTCTTTGCGTCCGATCAAGCACAAAAGTATCATTTCAAGAGAGCCTTTTTTGAATTGCTGCACATACCTGTTATCCATACTCTCTACCTCACTTTAGTTTTGCTATTTAGCGTTCCTAAATAGCAAAACATATTATAACTCCCGGAGGTGTTCAAGTCAATAGAGTTTATAGAAATGTTACAAATGCTTTTTAGACTTTACCCTATAATTTGCCTTGCTCGGAATAGCGGCGGGGCTGACTGTCCTTGTCCTGTTTTGTTGTGCTTCTTTATTAACCATGAGCATTGGAGCCCGGGTTATCCGAGCCGTAGCCCTCCAGCAGATTGACCACGCCCCACACGCCAAGGCCAGCGCCGAGCGCGATAACGAGGGTCTGTAAAGTGTCGATTGCAGATGAGAAAAATGCCATATAAGCCTCCATTTCTCCGGGATTTTCCCGGTAACAAAAAAGCCGCCCTTGCAGGCGGCAGGTTACAAACTTCGGGACACTTTGTCTCGAAGCGTTTATGCAAAGGCGTCTGGATCGTCGATGTCATCATAGTTGAGGATGTCCTCGTCCTCTTCTGTGAGCGCATCGTCCGGCACAGTCACCTCATACATCGTACACGCCTCGTTCAGACCGGGCCGCCTGCGGCGGTTAATGAGCCTGTCGAGGTCAAAAGCGTTTTTCTGTTTATCGGCCTCCGCCGTATAACGGTAGTTCGGATGCCGTTTCAGATCATACTTGGGAGAAAAGAACGGGGGCAGGCCCCGAAGCTGCAAAATACATTTATCTCCCGGCATGGTTGCAAGTTCGGCTGGGGTCATCAGTTCCCGGCCCAGCCGCTGGGTATTTTGACTGTAGCTTTCCGACTGACCACGGGAGCGGCTGTCAGTCTGCATACTGATTGTGGCTTTTCCCAGCCAGTTCTCGGATATTTCCTTGATGGTGCTGGCTTCGCGGCCACCGAGGAACACCACGCTATCCATGTTGCCGAGGATTGTCTCAGCGTGTTTATCGTAAATGGCCTTGCACTGTGCCAACTGCTGATACAGCAGGCAAAGACTCACCTCGCGGGAGCGGATAACCGCGACCAGCTTTTCGAGCTGGGGCACCTGTCCCGTGTTGGCTGCCTCATCCCACAACACCCGTACATGGTGCGGCAGGCGGCCACCGTGAACATTGTCCGCCCGTTCACACAGGAGGTTGAACATCTGCGAAAAAGCAAGCGCCACTAAAAAGTTGTAGGTCTGCGTGGTATCGGAAATGATGAAGAATACCGCTGTTTTCCGATCTCCGATGCGGTCAAGCTCCAATTCGTCATAGGCCATGACTTCACGAAGCTGCGGGATGTCAAAGGGAGCCAGCCGCGCACCGCAGGAAATTAAAATGCTTTTTGCCGTCTTGCCGCTGGCCAATTTGTACTTTTTATACTGTTTGACCGCGAAGCAATCCGGCTTACGCTTTTCGAGCCCGGCAAACATATAGTCCACCGCGTTCATAAAATCCTCGTCATCCTCCTTGACCTCCATGCCGGAAATCATATCCACAAGGGTATTCATGTTCCGATCCTCGGCAGGCCCCTCGAAAATGATGTAGGCGATCAGAGCACAGTACAAAAGCGTTTCCGATTTCGTCCAGAATGGATCGCCTTCCTTGCCTTCGCCCTTTGTGTTGGAAATCAGGGCATCCACGAATTTCAGAATATCGGCCTCGTTGCGGATATACGCCAGCGGGTTATAGTGCATGGATTTTGAAAAATCTATGCTGTTGAATACCTTGATTTTGTACCCGCGTTTTTGCAGGAAAGCTCCGACCTGTCCCAGCACACCGCCTTTGGGATCGACCACCACATAAGAGGAATGAGCCTGTAAAAGCTGGGGCGTGAGCCAGAAGCGGGTTTTGCCGGAGCCGGACGAGCCGATAATGCAGCAATTCAGGTTTCTGGCATTTGCGGGGATTTTCGGGCGGGTGTTCATCGTGAGAAACTCCGTCCCGGTCAAAATCACGTTGTTTTCAAACCTTGGATCAACAAACGGTTTGATGTCTTTTTCCGTTCCCCACCGGGCGCTGCCGTATTCTGCATCCCGCCGAAACTTCTTAGCGTTCTTGCTTTTGAAATAGATCAGCAGCCGGAAACAAACTGCGCCTACAATACCAACAAGCCAATCCAGCGGGGCAAGACCGGGTGCAAAGTCAGCAAAGGCCGGGCCAATCGTCTGGCCCAGCCCGATGAGCTTATGTGCAAAATCGTTCCCCGCTGCCAGCCGGTAGGCCGTTCCCAGCTTGAGGAACGCCCACAGGATGAACAGATAGGGAATGTTCGGAATGAGATATTTTCTGATCTTATCTGTCCTCATGGGCCACCTCCTTTGCACGTTCTTTCTGCTTCGGCTTTTCTTTGGAAAGCTGATCTGCCGCCTGTTGCAGTTGTTCCCGGATGGGAACACGGTTCGATTTTGCTTTGTTTAACACCTTCCGGGAATACTCAGAAAAGCAGGCGGTCATTGCGTCTGCCTGTCCAGCCTTGAAAAACAGCAGGTATTTGTCCGGCCCGGTTTTATAGAACGCATAGTCTACATTCCATTTCCGGGCCACGCGGTCAAAGGACTTGGCATCCCCGGATAGCTCAATGCTGTTGGTGGCTGTACCGTGGGCCATGAGCTTTCGCACACTTTGTTTTCCATGCGGTACTTGCCGCCCACGGTATGCCTTGCGGATCTTCCGACCCACCATGCCCAGCACATACGCCAGTCCCCGCGCCGTCAGCTTGGTTGTTTTTACGGATATGGCTATCGTGCGCCGGGAAATATCTTCATCAATCAGTTACACCGCCTCCTTCCTTGGGACAATTTGTCTCGAAGTGCCATCACCGATCCCCACGGTCTTTTTTCTGCATTTGACGGTAGCCCTCCAAAGAAGAACCGTCTATGATTTCCTGATAAGCGGCCATTTGCTCCCGGATAGAGAGCTTCGGGAAAGAGAATACCTTATGCTCCTTGGGAATATCCTGCAACCCGTGATACACTTCCACGAAATGATCGCTTTCTTTGACAACATAGCCGCCCGGGGCAAAATGGCCGTTTTCGTGGATGCAGGCATCCCGGCCATACGCCTCATAATCGAAATACGGTTTTACCTGATCCGGCACATCCAACATTTCCAGATCGTCCACATAAATACGCCCCAGCGTTTCCTCATCGGATACGCCGGGGTAAAAGCCGTAACAGTCCAGATTTTGTGTCAGATTGATGATGTCCCGCACCGAAGAACAGTGATCGCCGCTGTCGAGGACGGCCTCCAGTGTTTCCAGCTCCGATGAGGTAAGCTCGGAAAGCAGGCAGGCCAGATGATTAAGCTCATCCAGATTTTCATACTCGCTCAAATGGTCATAGAGCCCCAGCACATCCCCATCGAAAGAGGTAATAAAAATTTCCTGATAGCGGACGCCATCCACGCCGATCCGTTTCAAGAGAGCCTCCACCTCCTGGGCGGTTGTGGGAAATTTCAGTGTTTCACCCACAAGCTGGCCCTCGCTGTACTTTCCGGCGTTGGTAACGTAAGCTTCAAACAGGGTCGCCATCAGCGACGGCCCTGTCCCTTGACGGTCAGGATGCCCTCAAGGGTTGTTGCCGTAATTCCCAGCCGCTGGGCCACGGCGATGTCATTTTTCATGGCTTCGGTCATACTGTGCCCGCAGACAACCAGCACATGAGAACGGCGGAGCAAGTCACGGCTCATGTCGATGCCGCTTTTATGCTCCTCGGGAACAGCATCGTTGAGAAACAGGGGCAAGTACAAAGGCGGACAAATAGGAGAAAAGCCTGCCTCATACACGGTGCGGCAATACTGCGCCGCCAGTTCTGCGTTTTCGCTATCGCCGCCGAGCCATGCAGCGGTGATATAAGCAAGGGGTCGTTTCATCGTTCATACCTCCGATATTTTAATAAGAAAGTTCAACCCAACCCCCACGCCCTTTCCCAGTCTTGGGAAAGGGGGCGGCCCCGGGGGGAAAACCCCCCCCCCCTTGCCGTTATGTCCCTCCGCCTTTGACCGCCGGGGCAGACCGTCAAGGGCGAGCCGCCGAAAACGGCGGTGCGCTGCACCCTTGACGGCCCACTCCCGGCTGTACTAAAAAACAGGCGGCGACGGGGGATATATACCACCAGAGCCTCTGCGCGAGGGCGGGGCCCTCGGGACAAAGTGTCTCGAAGTTGTTACTTGTCAAGTTCCTGCTTTTTCGGGGCTTTTGCCAGCTCCGGCGGCTGTTTTTCTTTCCAGTCATCCAGCAGGGACATAATCTGTTCTTTCATTTTGGCGGGAGTGACCTCCTTGCCAAAATACTTTTCCAGTTCCGCAGTAGAAATAATCACGCCTCGATCCTCCTTTTTCTGTTCTGATAAGATACCGTCAATGACATCGCCGTTGAGCTTGCCTTCCTTATCCAGCTCCCGGAGCCGTTTGGCCTGGGCCAGCGAGGGCGAAGCCTGCTCCCCGTCAATGGAAACAGCAATAAGCCTCTGATTTTTCGGTTTGATGTAGGAAAGCTCCACGGCAGGCATGAAGCCCATCTTTTTATCGTCTACCTTATCCAGAAGCTCCGGCACAAGGGAGTTGAGCCGCAAGTAGCGCATGACCTTTTTATAGTTCATTTCATGCGCCTCGCCTACAATCTCAACCGAGCGTTTCCCGACATCGCCTTCCGCAACACCTTTCAGCCGCCCGCCCTGATGCTTGATGTCCTCAACCTCGAGTTCCAGCAGCGCGGCCAATTCACTTGGGAGCATCCCGTCACGCTGCTTGTTGCTGTCCTTCATGGCCTGTACCGCTTCGTGGTCGGTCATTTCACGGACGATAAAGGGCATTTCCTCCAGTCCAGCCAGCTCACTGCCGTGGGTACGGCGATGGCCCGCTACAATTTCATAGCCGTTTCCATCTTTCTCCGGGCGGGCAAGACCGGGAACCATTACACCGTTTACGCGGATAGAAGCAACGATTTCCTGCATCTTCGCATCGTCCCGTACCTTAAAGGGGTGCGGACGGAATGTGTGAAACGGATGAACCTCGGAAAGTTTCAGATAAACCAGCTTGCCTTCCTCAACCGGGCGGGGCGGTGTAGTCGGCTCGAGAGCCGTCTGTTCCACAGCAGCAGTTTCCTTCAGTGCCGTATCCTGTGCGGGCTTAATGGGCTCCTTGGCATCCGGGGCCTTTCCATCGCTTCGGGACACTTTGTCTCGTTTGGACGGCTTGGGCTTGTCAGGGGCCGCCTTATCCGCCTTGGGTGGGCGGCCCTTGCGAGCCCCAGCCGATTTCTCCGCTTTCTGATTTTCAGTCGCAGCCTTTTCCGCTTTCGGCGGACGGCCACGGCGCGGCTTTTTCGGTTCCTCCGTATTGGCGGGCTGCGGTGTTTCTCCGGGGGCTGCCGCCTCTGGCGTTTCGGGGGTTTCCGACTTTTCGACTTCGGCGCGGGCGTTCTGCCTCTTTTCCGCCATAAGTTCATTGATTTTGTCAAAGGACACAACCACATCGCCGGGCTCAGGTATGGTAGGCCCGGTCTGTTCCTGCCGGGGCTCAGACGCTGCGGCCTGTTCGGGTGTGGTGATAGGCTCGGCGGCCTCCGGGGAAATATTCTCCGCAGGGCCAGTATTCAATTTTTCATCGGCCATTTACGATCCTCCTTTTCGTTAAAGTTGCACAAATTTGAACGCTAAAATTTTGTAGTTATTTTTGCGCCTCCTTTCCGTCTATCCACGCAAAAAAGCCGCCCGTTTTTCATGCCGGACGGCTTTTTGCGTAATGTGATAGATCAAATATTATTTTTTCTGGTTTGCAGGCTCCGAAAAGCCTTGTATTTACAGTGTTCCTAATAGGAAGTAATCATATGATATTTGTATAAGTCCCTTATGTATTCCTATCTCAAGTTGTTTATTTTCAACATAACAAGTTCGAACTGGTGTTTTTATCTTGTTTATCCAATACACTTCAGGTTGTTTAAATACTTCAATCTCTGTATCTGTCGCTAAAGTATCTCCTGACAAATAGTTTTTTCCCCAGCTTTTATTTTCCCTTTCCAACATCTTATTAATAGTGTCAGCAATCATTAATGAGTCCAAATAGAAAAATTTGTACTTATTAACTTCAACTTCAGTTAAACCCACATTAAGAATAACTGCACATATTTGATGTCTACAAACTTTCATGTTCACAACATCATATAGCCTATATTGATTTATCATTTTTAAAATAATATCTTTGGAAACAAATTTAATATTCTCTTCTATTAATCCTATTCCTTTGAATGCATACCCTAGGTCATTTGGTGTTCCTGCATGTGATACATGTCTATATAATGTACTTGCTATTTGATTTTTTTCGTTTTCAGTAAAATAAATATCATTAAATTCCTGTGGATATTTTTTGCACAAAAGTTCTATTGCCTCTTCGTTAGCACTAAAGCAGTTAAACCTTTTATTAAAAAATTCAACCAGACCAAGATATAATATTTTCATTAATATTTTATCTGAACCTATATGTTTCTTTAGATTCCCATCCTCTGTAAAAGCTATATAGGCAAAATATCTTCTACTCATAAGCTCCTTATATTCTTTCAGATAATCATGCACCGGGATATTATAAAGTGTAACAAATGCTAATGAATTTAAGTCTGAAATTACCTCATTTTCATAATCTATTGTTACAAAAGGATCCTTGTACTTATTATCAACTCGTTCTTCTTCTACTTTAAATATTTTATTAAGTGTGGTTAAAATATCTTCAATTGTATTTATATTTTCTTCTATCCAAAATTCCTTCAAATTAGGCTTATCTATAATTCTTTTTTTTATTATTTTTTTTACTTTTTCGAAATCCATAATCCGTATCCTATCACATTATTATATCTGGTATTTATCAGTTTCTTTAACATAATCCGCTTTATTAAAATAAACAGACTCCAATATGCACAATTCTGTCATACATTGGAGTCCTAATATTCCTTCATCGTATTAATTTTACCAGTACTTCCTAATCTCCTCATCACTGGCATTGGCATATACATCATTCTTCCTTATAATCTCACATACCTTCTGGAAATCATCCCCTACCAGAGATTTTACTGTCTCTACCAGACTACGCAATCCTTCTGCCTTTCCCTGTTCCAATCCTTGCTCTATCCCTTGTTCTATTCCTTCTTCAATTCCTCTCTCTAATAAGCCCTCTCCAAGATTGCACATATCATTCAATCTCCCTTCTGTTTTCACACTCATTACAAAACCATACTTTTCTTCGAGATTCTTCTTTTTATTCTCTGCATCTTCTTTTTTTAGAAGTTCTTCCAACATCGCTATCAGATAATTCCTGGAAGTTGTAACATCAAATCTTTTTCTAAGGCGTATAATGACACTCTGCACTTTATCAATGGAACGTAACTCCATCATCTTACCATATACATTTCTCTGTGTAAGACATATTCTATTAATAGAATCTTCATCATCGTTTGCATCCATACAGATCCAGATGCTCCTTACAGGTTTGATGTCATCATAGTTTGACTTTTCAAATTCTACTTCCTTCTGCGCCGAAATCATCCTTGCCAAATAATATATGATCCGATTGTCCAGATGATACTGCAGTTTATTGGAATCCGAACTTTTCTGTGCTTCCACATTGATCAGGAACTTTATCATTTCTTCGCCAAGATAGACTGCAAAACGAATATCATAAAATATCTTACCCTCTCCCGGCACTGTATCTTCTTCTGAATACTTCACTATCTTCGAAAGATTCGTCTGCCCTGGTTCCATGCGTATCCCTGATACCACAGGTTCATCCATGCTCCGCATGATATCTTCCAATTCAATATCTTTAAATTCCTCTAATGAGTATTTCAAAATACGAGAAAGCACCTGTTTATCTGCCAGCACTTCCTTAACACTTGCATCATATTTTGCAACTTTGCTTGTAATCTCCACCACATTTGATAAATTAGTTTCCATATATCATCCTCTTGTCCTCGTATATATATAAGCACTCTAAGTGTAGCATATATGGAATATAATATCAATACATACGTTCTGAACTTTTGTTCTATATCCTAATAAAAGCCATATCCTTATGATTATTCTACCACAAAAATATGACTTTTACGAAATGTTTTATAAACTTTACTACCAATCAATACCACTGATTAAATAATAAACACGCCTCCATCATTTCCTCTTTCTCAACTGATTCTTCTTCTCTTTCTTCTGTCTTTTGAGTCTCTATTACTTGTGGTTCTCCGTCCTCAGGTTTTGCTGTATACAATGCCAATAGAAGTATCATCATATAAACCGGTAATGCCTCTACCATAATCGGTAAACATATGACTGCTGCTAAAACGCCTATTGCCAGCCAGGTCAAAAGTGAATCTTTGATTCTTCTATCTCTAATAGTAAGGTACAATTTATAACAAGCCACTGCAAGTACAGCAATTATTACAATTACGCCTACTACTCCATACATCTGATGCATAACTGCCAGAATGTTTCCATGCCAAGCCTGTATCAATGCCTGATTGAGTTTTTTAATAAAAGACATACATGCAACTATAAAAACATCCGTATTTATTTGTCCCCATTTATCTCCAATAAACTTTTGAATTAGCTGATCTATTCCTATAGTACCATCAACCCTTGCTAAGGCTAAACATATAACAATCATACAACATACTACTTTTAAAATAACTTGCAATCTGATCTGTAATTTAATCATTCGTACTTTCTTTAGATCAGCCTCTTGTGGAATTCTATCCCAATGCCTTATTATCAAGAGTCCAAATGTAAATAAAATAATTTCCCCCACTATGCTGCTCTCTAAATGATATACTAAATTATCTACTTGTACAATTGAAGTGTAATTAACAAGTAATGACATATTACATATCAAAAAAGAAAATATAAAGAAAATCTGGAATAATTTTTGCATTATTTTAGCTATTGGAACAATTGCTATTGCATATACCAACATCATAACCAGAACTATTATCATTGCACCTGTTGATTCATTTATCGCCATAACTACCGTCGCTAATACAGCACAAACAATATAAACAATTTGCATTATTTTGTCATCACAATATATATACTGTCCAGCAGAAATCATCATGACAAGTAACGCAACCATATTAATATACCAAATATCACTGGTTCCCCTATTCCATAATGGTATCATATCGTGAGCAACCGCTGTATTTACAAAATATAAAACAAGCACAAATCCACCAGAATACAATAAATAATCAAAATACCACCTTTTCCAATTATTTTGCATTTTAAGTCCAAAACATAATAATACCCCAGATATAACTACTATATAATCATCATATTCATATTGTTCCGATTTAAAAGCAATACTTATAACCGATAAAATGAATACAACAATATATATCCATGTTCTTCTTCCAAAATACTGTAGGTTCACTTTTCCTTTATATGCTATAAGATACAATATAAAAATTGAACTAGGAAATAAAATATACAACTTTCCTATATTTATAATATTATTTATTGCCGGCAACAAGAGCATTGCTGACATCATAGTTGGTAACAATACATTTTTATCTGATTGCATAATATCCCCTTAATACCTAATATATTCTATTCAATCCACCACTTCTGCTGTACATTGTCCAAATTATATTTTTCGATTACAACATCACCTGTATTAGTTCTTGTTAAAGCATATTCATTGTTTTGAGCAAGAAATGTCACTGTCCCATCTTGATTTTTACAAATAGTCCAATGTTGTGCTTCTGAATTATTAGGTTGATATAATTGTACATTATTTCCATTTTTATACTCTCCATTTTTAATATCAGCTACTTTATTATCCATAAATAAAGTTATGTACTTATTATCTTTTTCCTCTATCATTTGAATTGTTTGCACTATATCTGTCATTTTTATATTTTCATTGTCACTAGAGAGCACATATTTTTTATCATAAGAATATATTGCAACATCATAGATATCTATATTTTTACTAAATACATGAAAACAATTTGAATAAGAATACCCATAACTACTGATTTTCTCATATTTATTAACCAATGGATTATGTTGTATAATATTCTTCAATATCTCATCTGCATTATAATCACTAACTGTATATACCATAAATTCTTTCTGATAAAAATCATCATTAGCAAATATATCGGTATATGAATCCTGTTGATAAAATGTTGAGCTGTTGTACTCTTTAATTTCTAAATAATTAGGCTGAACTCTCCACGGTCCATTATAGATAAAAAAACAATCTAACGTTCCATACTGCTTTGCTTTCTCTATCGTGTCCAGAGAGTTAATATACATATATTCCCAATATCCTTTAGTCCAACTATTTACTAATGCAACAGCTATCATAATAGTAAAAATCACACATTTATTGCTTTGCGTTATTTTAAAATGAGATAAAATAAATTCAATTAATATAAATACAAATGTAATAACTACTGCATATATAGGACTTATATATCTATCTGTTTGGTAAACTGCTATTTTAGCAATTATGCAAAAATATATAGATATACTTGCACCTAATATCATGCATCTGTTAATTTGTACTTTTCTATTTTCTTTTTCTATTTTATATTTTTTATTGATTTGATAGACGCAAAACCTTTTATAAGTCCTCACAAATGTTTATAAACCAATGTGAAAATGGCTTAAAATCAAGGTTTTCCGCATATCTTCATTTTTCTTGTCATATCTCCGCATAAGGTGTTTTTGTAAGACCGGGCACCATTTTAGCACCACAGAATATAAGGAGGACGACATGAAAAACGAACTTTTGACTAAGGGTATTATACTTCCGTCCGGCGAAATCGGCAAGGATAAGATAAACCTTGTCGCCGGGGCAATCACGCAGCCGTTCGCGGAAATGGTATGGGTAACGACAGGCGGCGACATGGAAACAATCAACCGCCTTACCAACGTACTTGTAACCATGAACAACCCCACCGACCGGGGCAAGCTGTTCAAAATCATCAAACTGCTTTATGGGCTAATGGGCTTGCCTTTTTCAGAGGAAGCCGAGCCTATGGACGCAGACCCCGACGTTTTGGAATACTTCATCTTTTCTTTCATGGCAGACTTTGGAGAAGTCATGCAAGAACTGATAGCAGAAGAAATGAAATAGCGACCCGCACAGCGGCGTTTCTCACTCTCTCACTGGGAGAACAGGAACGCCGCTATTTTTATGCCCTCATGTTACGCAGTAGGGGCAAAAAAAGCCTTGATTTATCGGGCTTACAGAACGCAAAACAGAGGAAGCAAGGAAAAGATACCTTACCCCTCAAAATCCGCGTTCTACTGCGCAACAAATCTAAAGCAAAGGAGTGATGAAGCTATGGCAGTTTTCCGTGTGGAACGCAACACAGGCTACACCGTAATGAGCAACCACCACTTACGCAATAAGGAGCTTTCCTTAAAGGCAAAGGGGCTGTTATCTCAAATGCTGTCCCTGCCGGAGGATTGGGATTATACCCTTTCGGGGCTGTCCTACATCAACCGGGAAAGTATCGACGCTATCCGTACCGCCGTTTGGGAGCTTGAAAAAGCCGGATATATCACAAGGCGGCAGGGACGCGACGAGAAAGGCAAAATGACCGCTATCGAGTACACCATTTACGAACAGCCGCAGCCGCCGGAATTGGATTGCCCGGTATTGGAAAATCCAACAGCGGATAACCCGATATTGGAAAATCCGACAACGGATAATCCGACGTCGGAAAATCCAACGCAATTAAATAAAGATATACAAAGAACTAACTTACCAAAAAAAGAAAAATCAAATACGGATTTATCAAGTACCCATTCCATTCCTATCCATTCCCTAAATCCCTTGCCTTATGGCGAGGACGAAACGGCACAGCCGCCGGAACGGAAAAGAACGGAAAGGAACGACGCTTACAGAGTGTATGAGGAAATTATCAAAGACAATATCGCCTATGACATTCTCTTACAGGACAGAAGCCTTGACCGCGACCGTCTGAATGAAATTGTTGACCTCATGCTTGAAACCGTCTGTACGGCAAGAAAGAAAATCCGTATTGCCGGGGACGATTACCCCGCCGAGCTTGTGAAGTCAAAGTTTATGAAGCTGAACAGCGAACATATTCGCTTTGTGCTTGACTGTATGCAGGAGAACACCACGAAAATCCGCAACATCAAGCAGTACCTAAAGGCGGTGCTTTTCAATGCCCCGTCTACCATTGACAGCTACTATACTTCCCTTGTCGCTCACGATATGGCAAGCGGCGCGCTTGCACCGAGAAAGCCAAAGTACGGCGACCTGGACTATTACACCTACAACGAGGGCGAAAGCCTGTAAACGAAAAAAGGAGGATTTACCACATGGCACAGAAAACAGGAGCTTTGATTTTTGATGAAACCGCTGACCGCTACGACATTCGCTTTGACATTGCCGACTATTACGGCGGCTTGCATTGCGGCGAGTGCATGGACGTATTCACAGGCGGCAAATGGAAGCCGACCCGGATTGAGTACGGGGACAACTGGTATCTTGTAGGTATTCGCGCCGAGGACTTGAACGGGCTGCGGGTGCGGATTTAACGGGGCGGCGTGAACAACGGACGCCCTTTTTTCACGCCCAAAAGCGGCGTACCACCCTAACACTATCATTACTACCGGGAAAGGAGGACGGTAAACATTGCAGGACGAAATCAACGAAAAAGTGGTTGCGCTCTCGGTCAAGGGAGCAAAGCTGACCGCTGAAATGCTGCAAAAGGCAATCAAAGCCATGCTTGCACAGGCAAAAAAGCAGCAGGAAAAACAGCCCCACGGGAAGCAGACGCTAAAGCAGCTTGCGAAGCAGAACGCGGGGCTTTCCAACATTGAGATAACTGAGGGCAATATCAAAGCCTTTGAGCAGACGGCAAAAAAATACGGTATCGACTTTGCCCTAAAGAAAGACAGCACCGAAACGCCGCCCCGTTATCTTGTATTTTTCAAGGGGCGGGACGCGGACGCTCTGACCGCAGCCTTTAAGGAGTTTTCCGCAAAGAAGCTGACACAGGAGCAAAAGCCCTCTATCCGAAAGGCACTTGCCACATTCCGGGACGCAGCAAAGCAGCTTAATGCGAACCGTCAAAAGACAAAACACAAGGACAGGGAGGTATCGCTATGAAGCCGAATATCAAGAAGTTGCTTATCCTAAACGCCCCCTATCTGCTCTTTGTGTATCTCTTTGATAAAGTCGGACAGGCGGTGCGGCTCTCGCCGGGGGCTGGCCTCTCCGGCAAGCTGCTTTCCATTGGCAGCGGCTTTTCCGCTGCCTTTTCAAATGCCCTGCCGAGTTTTGCCCCTATGGACTTGCTTATCGGCATTGTCGGGGCTGTCGTTATCCGGCTTGCGGTCTATGTGAAAGGCAAGAACGCAAAGAAATACCGTAAGGGCATGGAGTACGGCTCTGCACGTTGGGGCAATGCCGAGGATATAAAGCCATATATCGACCCCATGTTTGAAAATAACGTGCTGCTGACGCAGACCGAAAGGCTGATGATGTCAAGCCGCCCGAAGCACCCGAAATATGCACGAAACAAAAATGTGCTTGTCATCGGCGGCTCCGGCAGCGGCAAGACGAGGTTTTTTGTAAAGCCCAACTTAATGCAAATGCACAGCAGCTATGTAGTCACTGACCCGAAAGGAACGGTTTTAATCGAGTGCGGGAAGCTCTTGCAGCGGGGCGGGTACAAAATCAAGGTGCTGAACACCATCAATTTCAAGAAATCCATGCGGTACAATCCCTTTGCCTATCTGCGCAGCGAAAAGGATATTTTGAAACTGGTAAATACCATTATCGCCAACACCAAAGGCGACGGGGAAAAATCCGGCGAGGATTTTTGGGTGAAATCGGAACGGCTTTTTTACTGCGCCCTTATCGGCTACATCTGGTACGAAGCCCCGGAGAATGAGAAAAACTTTACGACGCTGCTTGAAATGATAAATGCGTCGGAAGCCCGCGAGGACGACCCGGAATTTCAATCCCCCGTTGACCTCATGTTTGAACGCTTGGAGGAAAAAGACCCGGAACATTTTGCGGTGCGCCAGTACAAGAAGTTTTTGCTGTCTGCCGGAAAAACAAGAAGCTCTATCCTCATTTCCTGCGGTGCGCGGCTTGCACCATTTGACATTCGGGAGCTGCGCGAGCTGATGGAAACCGACGAAATGGAGCTTGACACCTTGGGTGACCGAAAGACCGCACTTTTTGTTATTATCTCTGACACCGACGACACCTTTAACTTTGTTGTATCAATCCTTTACACACAGCTTTTCAATCTGCTTTGTGACAAGGCAGATGATGTGTACGGCGGGCGGCTGCCTGTTCATGTGCGCTGTCTGCTTGACGAGTTTGCAAATATCGGGCAGATACCGAAGTTTGAAAAGCTCATTGCCACTATCCGAAGCCGTGAAATCTCCGCGTCCATCATCTTGCAGAGCCAGTCGCAGCTAAAGGCTATCTACAAGGACAACGCCGATACCATTGTCGGCAACTGCGATACGACCCTGTTTTTGGGCGGCAAGGAGAAAACGACCCTTAAAGAAATGTCGGAAATCTTGGGGAAAGAAACGATTGACAGCTTCAATACTTCCGAAACAAGAGGACGGGAGCTTTCCCACGGGCTGAACTATCAGAAGTTAGGCAAGCAGCTTATGAGCGAAGATGAAATTGCGGTCATGGACGGCGGGAAATGTATCTTGCAGTTACGCGGGGTGCGCCCGTTCTTCTCCGAAAAATACGATATTACCAAACACCCGAAGTACAAGTACCTTTCCGACTTTGACAAGAAAAATGCCTTTGACATGGAAAAGCACTTGCGCCGCCGTCCTGCAATCGTAAAGCCGGACGAGGTATTTGACTATTACGAAGTTGACGAAGCAGATTTGCAGGAGGACGCAGAATGAATAAGCGTATCAGAAAGAAAAAGGCAAAACAGCAGCTAATCCGAGCTATCAGCGGGCTTATGGAAGCCGCCGAGGAAATGCAGCGGGAACAGGAATGCAGGACAAGACAGGCAGGTATTTCCTATATCAAGTATATCGAAGCTGTCCGGGAACGGCAGTACGGCATTATGCCTGTCTACACACCACTTTTTGAAAAGGAGGGAGCTTAAAGTAAAAACAATAAACACGGGCTACATGGTACGCGCCCCTACTCCTTGCGCGTATCGCGGCAGGAAGCCGCACCCTTACAACTGAATACCGCCGCGCCGCAGAAATTACGCAGCGCGGGGACTTATGACCGCGGCAGTTATCAAAAACTGACCGCCGTTTTTTATGCCCTTTTTCGGGCAGCCGCAAAGCGGCAGAAAGGAGTTTTATATGGCATTTTTCAACAGCGCAGTAAACGTATTGCAGACACTCGTTATCGCTCTCGGAGCCGGACTTGGCATTTGGGGTGTTATCAACCTCTTGGAGGGCTACGGAAACGACAATCCGGGCGCGAAAAGCCAGGGCATGAAACAGCTTATGGCGGGCGGCGGCGTTGCCCTTATCGGTGGCACCCTTGTACCTCTGCTTTCCGGCCTGTTCGGTTAAGCGGCGGGTATAGCTTATGCAGAGCATACTTGACGCGATTAACGAATGGATAAAGGAAATCCTCATTGGAGCCATTAACGGTAATCTGTCAACTATGTTCGGGGACGTAAACGAAAAAGTCGGAACTATCGCCGCAGAGGTAGGACAAACCCCGCAGGGGTGGAACGCAGGCATATTTTCCATGATACAGGGCTTGTCGGAAAATGTGATTGTACCCATTGCGGGGCTTGTCATTACCTACGTTCTATGCGTGGAGCTTATCAGCATGGTAACGGAAAAGAACAATATGCACGATATTGACACGTTCATGTTCTTTAAGTGGTTTTTCAAGGCGTGGGTAGCAGTGTATCTCGTTACCCACACCTTTACTATCACTATGGCGGTGTTCGATATGGCGCAGCACGTTGTTTCCGGCGCGGCGGGCGTGATCGGCGGCAATACGAATATCGACGTTGACGCCGCCCTCTCGTCCATGCAAGCCGGACTTGACGCTATGGAAATCCCCGAACTGTTACTGCTTGTTATGGAAACAAGCCTTGTGAGCCTTTGCATGAAAATCATGTCGGTGCTTATCACGGTTATCCTGTACGGCAGAATGATAGAAATTTACCTTTACTGTTCGGTATCGCCTATCCCGTTTGCAACTATGACCAACAGAGAGTGGGGACAGATAGGCAATAACTACTTAAAAGCCCTGTTCGCCCTCGGTTTTCAAGGCTTCCTCATTATGATATGCGTCGGCATTTATGCGGTTTTGGTTGGCAGCATGATTGTAGCGGACAACCTGCACAGCGCGATTTTCTCCCTTGCAGCCTACACCGTGATTTTGTGCTTCTCCCTATTCAAAACAGGCGCACTTGCGAAGTCAATCTTTAATGCCCATTAAGACCGAAAGGAGGTTTTCACTTGGCGTATGTACCCGTACCCAAAGACTTATCAAAAATCAAAACGAAAGTCGCTTTTAATCTGACAAAGCGGCAAATCATTTGTTTTGCGGCAGCCCTCGCTATGGGACTACCGCTTTTCTTTTTGCTCAAAGACAGCGCGGGAACAAGCATGGCGGCATTTGCAATGATTGTCGTTATGCTTCCCTGCTTCCTCTTGGCAATGTATGAAAAACACGGGCAGCCCCTTGAAGTCGTGATAAAGAACGTCATTCAGACAAAGTTTATCCGACCAAAGGAACGCCCCTATCAGACGGAAAATTTTTATGCCGTCATAGAAAAACAACGAAAACTGGAAAAGGAGGTATCGGCTATTGTCAATGGCAGAACGAAAAACCATGACCCGCGCGGTAAAAAATCCCGTGAAGCGTAAGCTGACCCGCGCAGAAAAGAAAGAAATCGCCGCCGTGATACAGGCGGCAAAGGGCGACGGGAAGCCCCACACCGCACAGCAGACCATTCCCTACTTGCAGATGTACCCGGACGGGATTTGCAGGGTAACGGAAAAGAAATATAGTAAAAGCCTTGTCTTTGAAGATATTAACTATCAGCTTGCACAGGCAGACGATAAGACCGCCATTTTTGAAAACTGGTGCGATTTTCTCAACTACTTTGACGCTTCCGTATCGGTGCAGCTCTCTTTCATCAATCAGGGCGCAAGAAAGGAAAAGGCACAGGCGGCTATCGAAATTCCGGCGCAGGACGACGCTTTTAACTCTATCCGCAGGGAGTACGCGGATATGCTGAAAAATCAGCTTGAAAAAGGCAACAACGGACTGGAAAAGTGCAAGTACATTACCTTTTCCATTGAAGCGGACAATCTCGCAGCCGCAAAAGCCCGCCTTTCCCGTATCGAAACCGACGTACTCAATAATTTTAAGGTGCTTGGCGTAACAGCCCGCCCCATGAACGGACAGGAACGCTTGAATGTACTGCATGGGATTTTCCACCCGGAGGGCGAGCCGTTCCGCTTCTCTTGGGACTGGCTTGTACCGTCGGGGCTTTCTATCAAAGACTTTATCGCCCCGTCCTCGTTCCGTTTTGGCGACGGGCGCACATTCCGCATGGGGCGTAAGCTCGGTGCGGTTAGTTTCCTTGAAATCCTTGCGCCGGAGCTGAATGACCGTATGCTTTCGGACATTCTCGACCTTGAAAACGGGATAATCGTCAATCTGCATATCCGTAGTATCGACCAGAGCGAAGCAATCAAGACCATTAAGCGCAAGATAACCGACCTCGACAAGATGAAGATTGAGGAACAGAAAAAAGCGGTACGCAGCGGGTATGACATGGATATAATTCCGTCCGACCTTGCTACTTTCGGCAGCGAAGCAAAGAACCTGTTGCAGGATTTACAGAGCAGAAATGAAAGAATGTTTCTGCTGACGTTCCTTGTGGTAAACATGGCAGACACAAAACGGAAGCTGGATAATGACGTATTTGCTACGGCGGGCTTTGCACAGAAAAACAACTGCGCTCTGACCCGCCTTGACTATTTGCAGGAAGCGGGCTTTATGTCCTCTATCCCTCTTGGAGAGAACCTTATCCCCATTCAAAGAGGATTAACGACCAGCAGCACCGCTATTTTTATCCCGTTCATCACACAGGAGCTTTTTCAGCGGGGCGCAGCCCTTTACTACGGCTTAAATGCGCTGTCAAACAACATGATACTCTGCGACCGCAAGCAACTGAAAAATCCCAACGGGCTTATCCTCGGAACACCGGGAAGCGGTAAATCCTTTGCGGCAAAACGGGAAATGACAAACGCCTTTCTCATTACTGACGACGATATTATTATCTGCGACCCGGAAGCAGAATATTTTTCCCTTGTGCAGCGTTTGGGCGGGCAAGTGATACGCCTGTCGCCTGCCGGAAAAGGCATGGACGGCAAGCCCCAGTATGTGAACCCTATGGATATTAACCTCAACTACTCCGAGGACGACAACCCGCTTGCCTTGAAATCCGACTTTATCCTTTCCCTCTGCGAGCTTGTTATCGGCGGCAAAGAGGGCTTGCAGCCAGTGGAAAAGACCGTCATTGACCGCGCCGTTAGGAATGTGTACCGACCTTTCCTTGCAGACCCCGACCCGGCAAAAATGCCGATTTTGGGCGACCTCTACAACGAACTGCTGAAACAGCCGGAGCCGGAAGCTGCCCGCATTGCGGCGGCATTGGAGCTTTATGTTTCCGGCTCTCTGAACGTCTTTAACCACCGTACCAACGTGGAGCTTTCAAACCGCCTTGTCTGCTTTGATATTAAGCAGCTTGGAAAGCAGCTCAAAAAATTAGGTATGCTCATTGTGCAAGACCAGGTGTGGAACCGCGTTACCGTAAACCGCGCCGAGAAAAAGGCGACCCGTTACTATATGGACGAGTTTCATTTGCTTTTGAAAGAGGAACAGACCGCAGCCTATTCCGTGGAGATTTGGAAGCGTTTTCGTAAATGGGGCGGCATACCGACCGCTATCACGCAGAACGTCAAAGACCTTTTAAGCAGCCGCGAAGTCGAGAATATTTTTGAAAACTCTGATTTTGTCCTCATGCTCAATCAGGCACAGGGCGACCGGGCTATCCTTGCAAAGCAGCTCAACATTTCCCCACAGCAGATGAAATACGTTACCCATACCGAAGCGGGCGAGGGGCTTATCTTTTACGGGAATGTGGTGCTGCCGTTCATTGACCGCTTCCCGACGGACACCGAGCTTTACCGTCTGCTTACGACAAAGCCGGAGGAAGTGAGCAAGCCATGAAAACGGACGTAATCATCAACCGTGAAGCCCTCTATGCCCTGCGGGAGCTGCCGAGCGAAAGCGTGAACTGCTGCGTCACAAGCCCGCCTTACTATGGACTAAGGGACTACGGGCTTGATATGCAGATTGGACGGGAGGACACGCCGGAGCAGTACATTGACAGGCTTGTAGAAGTATTCCGGGAACTGCGCCGGGTACTGAAAGACGACGGGACGTTTTGGCTGAATATCGCAGATACCTACTGCGGCACAGGCATGAAAGCGGGCTGCAAGCAAAAGGACTTAATCGGTATTCCGTGGCTTTTAGCTTTTGCCCTGCGCGCTGACGGGTGGTATCTGCGGAGTGATATTATCTGGCTGAAAGAAAATCCCATGCCGGAAAGCTGCCGCGACCGACCGAGCCGCTGCTATGAGCATATCTTTTTACTGACGAAATCAAAGAAATACTACTATGACGCTGCCGCCATTGCGGAGCCGATCGCGCCGGGAACGGCAGCGCGGTACCGGCAGGGGCGCAGCGCAGGACACAAATACGCCGAGGAAGTACCGGGACAGGGCAAGGTGCAGGGTATCAATCAGCCCCGCAGCGGCGGCTATTATGACGACGCCCTTATGCCGACCACAAAGAACAAGCGGGACGTTTGGCTTATCAATACCGTACCGTATAAGGGCGGGCATTTTGCCGCTTATCCCCCGAAACTCGCGGAAACGTGCATACTGGCGGGCTGTCCGGCAGGCGGCGTTGTCCTTGACCCGTTTTTTGGAAGCGGCACCACCGGACTTGCAGCGAAAAGCCTTGACCGCCGCTATATCGGCATTGAACTGAACGCCGAGTATTGCGCCCTTGCAGGGGCGCGGATTGGAGGTGGTAACACTTGAAAGACCCATTAAAGCCCCGTGATAAAATCACGCAGAAAATGACCCGCGACGGGGCTATCGCAGAAAATCAGACCACGGGAGACACGGAACGTATCAGCAAGCGGACGCAGGACGCGGATTTTCAGAAATCCCCGGAGCAACAGGCAGCACAGGACGTAGCGCAGCTACAAGGTGCAGCTTCCCCGACTTCTCCCTTGCCCCATGTGCCGGGAGCTGCCCCCAAAGCAGACACGGGCAAAACGGAACGCGTCATGGAGCATATCGACGCCGCCCATACCCGCAAAGCGTCTAAAAAAGCGGTACGAAAGGCACAGGCAGAAGCTACCGCCGGGACGAAATCTTCCCGGCTGCAATTTACCGACGAGGAACGCGCTGCCCCGGAGCTTGAAAAGTATATCAAGAAATCCGACAAAGCCGCTGACCGACTGGATAAGGCAAAGGCAGCTATCCCCAAAGAAAAGAAACTTACGAAAGAGCGCACCTTTGACGAAGCCACCGGGAAAGGCAAGACCCGCCTGCACTTTGAGGAAAAGGACAAGCCGCCCGGATTTAAGGACAAACACAGCCCCTTATCCCGCCCCGCACAGGAAGCCGGGATTTTGGTACACAACAAAATCCATTCTGTCGAAAAGGATAATTCCGGCGTGGAGGGCGCACATAAGAGCGAGGAAGCCGCCGAGCGCGGCGCAAAGTACGGGGTAAGGAAAATCAAGCAGGGCTACCGCAGCCACAAGCTGAAACCCTACCGGGAAGCGGCAAAGGCTGAAAAAGCTGCTTTCAAGGCAAACGTGGATTTTCAGTATCATAAGACCCTGCATGAGAACCCACAGCTAACCAGTAACCCTATTTCCCGTTTTTGGCAGAAACAGCAGATTAAAAAGCAGTATGCAAAGGAAGCCCGCAATACTGCAAAGGGTATCAAGGGCGCAGCGGAACGCACCCGCAAAGCGGCAGCCAAAGCCGCCGAGAAAACGAAGCAGACAGCGGCGTTTGTGGCAAGACACCCGGCGGGCGTGGCAATCGCTGTCGGGGCGCTGCTGCTTTTCATTATGCTTCTGTCCGGGCTGTCCTCTTGTGGTGCAATGTTTTCCGGCACGTTAAACGGCGTGCTTGGAACGTCTTATACGTCCGAGGACAGCGACCTTGTGGAAGTGGAAAATGCCTATGCCGGACTGGAAAGCGGGCTGCAAAACGAGATTGACGCTATCGAAAGCACCCACCCCGGCTATGACGAGTACCGCTATGACCTTGCAAATATCGGGCATAACCCCCACGAATTAGCGTCCTATCTGACCGCAAAATACCAAAGCTACACCCGCGCCGAGGTACAGAGCGAATTACAACGGATTTTCAATCAGCAATACAGGCTGACGCTGACCGAGGAAGTGGAAATACGCTACCGGGAGGAAGAACGCACCGACACATGGACAGACGAGGACGGCAACGAGCATACGGACACCTACACGGTACAAGTGCCTTATGAGTATTACATCTTAAACGTCAAGCTGACGAACACCCCGCTATCCACCATTGCGGAAAATAATCTGACCCCGGAACAACTGGAAATGTACCGGGTGTACTTGCAGACAAGCGGGAACAAGCCCCTTATCTTTGGCGGCGGCTCTCCCGACACTTCCGCGTCCGAGGATTTAAGCGGCGTGGACTTTGTAAACGGAACGCGCCCCGGTAATACCGCTATCGTTGACCTTGCAAAGCAGCAAGTCGGAAATGTGGGCGGCTATCCGTATTGGAGCTGGTACGGCTTCAACTCCCGCGTGGAATGGTGCGCCTGTTTTGTGTCCTGGTGCTACGGGCAAATGGGGCTTTCCGAACCGCGCTTTGCCGCCTGCCAGTCGCAGGGTATTCCGTGGTTTACCTCTCACGGACAATGGGGAGCGCGGGGCTATGAAAACATTGCCCCCGGCGACGCTATCTTTTTTGACTGGGACTTAGACGGCAGCGCAGACCATGTTGGGCTTGTTATCGGCAGGGACGAAAGCCGCGTCTATACCGTTGAGGGCAATTCCGGCGACGCCTGCAAGATTAAGAGCTATCCCCTTGACTATGCCTGTATCAAAGGGTACGGGCTGATGAACTGGAACTGACATACAACAAACACATTTGAAAATCGAAAGGAGAAAAATCATTATGGCTATGAGTAAAATCGAAAGAATTGAAAAGGAAATCCAAAAGACCCGTGAGAAAATCACGGAGTATCAGAACAAGCTGCGCGGACTGGAAGCACAGAAAACCGAAGCGGAAAATCTGCAAATCGTTCAGCTCGTGCGCTCCATGCGCCTGACCCCGCAGGAGCTTACCGCTATGCTTTCCGGCAACGGTATTCCGGGCATTGCCCCTATCCCCGCAGACTATGAGGAACAGGAGGACAATGCAGATGAAGAATAAAATCCTTGCAAGCCTTACCGCACTTTGCGCCGCCCTTGTCCTTGTGGGCGGCTTTTCTGTTACTGCCTACGCGCAGACCCCGACGGAGGAAACCGACGACAGCGGCGTAATCGTGGAAACCGAACCGCAGCCCCTTACCCCGGAGGGCAACATGACCCTTGTGGACGACATCGACGGGGACGCTGCCGAGGATAAGCAGTTTATCGTCGTGAAAAGCAAAGGCGGCAACTATTTTTACATTATCGTTGACCGGGCAGCCGAGGGGGAAAATTCCGTCCACTTCTTAAATCAAGTAGACGAAAGCGACCTTATGGCGATTATCGGGGAGGAACAGACCGAGCAGCCCCCGGCTGTCTGCAACTGTACCGAGAAATGCAAGGCGGGCGAAGTAAACACCGCCTGCCCCGTCTGCTCTGTCAACATGGATAGCTGCACAGGCAAGGAAGCCGCGCCGGAGGAACCCACCGGGCAGGAGCAGCCCCAAAACGGCATGGGCGGGCTTTTGATTTTCCTTGTTGTGGGACTTCTTGGCGGCGGTGCAGCCCTCTACTACGTTAAGTTTATGAAACCGAAGCAGAACGTAAAAGGCAGCACCGACCTTGACGAGTTCGATTTTGACGAATACGACGAGGACGAGCCGGAGGAAGAAACTGACATCGCAGACACCGAACAGGAGGACGAGGAAGAATGAAACTTGTGATTTGTGAGAAACCCAGCGTCGGGGCGGCGGTTGCCGCCGCCCTTGGCGTTACGGGTAAGAAAGACGGATATATCGAAAATGACAAGTACATCATTTCTTGGTGTATCGGGCATTTGGTACAGCTTTCCGAAGCTGCCGCCTATGGGGAGCAGTACAGAAAATGGAGCTATGACAGCTTACCCATTCTGCCGCAGGAATGGCAGTACACCGTAGCCGCCGACAAGGGAAAACAATTCAAAATCTTGAAAGACCTCATGCACCGCGCCGACGTTTCGGAAGTCGTGAACGCCTGCGACGCGGGGCGCGAGGGAGAATTGATTTTCCGCTTTGTCTATCATCAAGCGGGCTGCAAGAAACCCTTTACCCGTCTTTGGATTTCCTCTATGGAAACGGACGCAATTCGAAGCGGCTTTGAACATCTGAAGGACGGGCGCGGGTATGACACCCTCTATCATTCCGCACTATGCAGGGCAAAGGCTGACTGGCTTATCGGTATCAATGCGACCCGCCTTTTCTCCTGCCTGTATGGAAAGACCTTGAACGTGGGACGTGTGCAGACCCCGACCTTAAAAATGCTTGTAGACCGGGACGCTGCCATTACAAACTTCAAGAAAGAAACCTACTATCATGTGCGCCTTATGCTCCCCGGCGCAGAAGCGGCAAGCGCGAAGATCTGCGCCGCTGATGAAGCGGGCAAACTGAAAGCAGCCTGCGAAGCGTCGGCGGCTGTCTGTACTTCCCTTGTGAAAGAAAAGAAAACCATTGCCCCGCCGAAGCTCTTTGACCTTACCAGTTTACAGCGGGAAACAAACCGTATTTACGGGTACACGGCAAAGCAGACCCTTGACCTTGCACAGACCCTCTATGAAAAGAAGCTCTTGACCTATCCGAGAACGGACAGCGCATTTCTGACCGATGACATGGGAGAAACAGCGACGGGCATTATCGCGCTGCTATGCGGGAAGCTGCCCTTTATGGCGGGCATTTCCTTTACGCCGGAAGTTTCCCGCGTTCTGAACAGCAAAAAGGTATCAGACCACCACGCAATCATTCCCACTATGGAGCTTGCAAAGGCTGACCTTACCGCGCTGCCGGAAAGCGAGCGCAATATCCTTACCCTTGCCGGGGCGCGTCTGCTTATGGCGACCGCCGAGCCGTACAGTTTTGAAGCGGTAACGGCGGTTTTCTCCTGCGCCGACC
>OBYC01000392.1_pt1 | contig 39773 bp, 41 predicted proteins | sample 1550651 | NCBI WGS metagenome assembly OBYC01 (sample SAMEA2580181, study PRJEB22360) | human gut metagenome | biome: human gut; feature: human-associated habitat; material: faeces | place: Denmark | collected 2008/2010
TCAGATTACGAGAAAATTCTACTTATGAACACACCGGCTTTTCGGGGGGATTACCTGATAACCTTGAAGAAATACCTCGTGAAGATAAACCTCGTCGTAAGAGTATCAACGAGCGTATCTCCAAACGTGCCAACGAAAAGGAAGAGTACGAGAGACAACTCGTAGTAGTTCGTCGCAAGATGGAAGTTCGAACTGAGAATACACTTTCAGATTTGAATTATGATGACTATAGCGACAGGTTGAAAATGCAACTGGTCATCAGTCGTAATATTGAACGTATCGTATTGGATTCACTCTTCGATAAGGTTCATATCAAACTGGTCAATGGTAATGCACTGATGGACTTCCCCCTTTACGGTGATGTGGATGGGGCGAGGTTGGTTATTACTGCCAAAGAAAACACAGGTATCACTGATGTTGAGAGAATCCTTGGTTTAGATGATGCAATGCCTACAGTTTACAACCTTGCTCCGTCCAGTGGGGAATTTATGGATGACAGGGAGTTCCCCGAAGTAGAACCAGATTACCCCAATATCAACGAGGGTTAGCATGAACGAAATTATAAAAAAATTTAGCGCTTCTTTGAATGACACTCTAATTACTGATTTTAGGGATGTTGTAAATGAAGGGGAGTTTGCGTATCACTATTTTTCTCATAGGGGAGGGAAGAACCAATTTAGCCCAATATGCTCTTGCATGGATTGGATAAGTGTCTCTGTACGGTATATCACTAATTTCCCTGAGTTCTCAAAGGATATTGATGTTAAAGCTATGCAAGTCTACTCACTAATTTCATCAATAGATATTGCAGTAGAGGCATTGCAACAGTTGCATCGAATAATTGAAAATGACCATAAATTAGTGAGGTGGCCTTTTAATGAGTTTAATCACGTTTTTTCAAATAAAATAGCGCACTTATCAAACAAGAAAGATGACGAGTATTTTAAAGAGGTAAGGTCAATTTTTGGTGCTCACCCTACGAACCTTTGCAATAATGGTGAGAGAATGTTTGCAAGTTGGCCTCATTTTCATGCTTTCAACGGAAATGACTTTACTGTAAGTATTTACAATAATATACCTGGCAAGGATGATGTTATTTTTGGGATTAAGATTAATGAACTTTTAATTTTCCTCAAAGAAAGATATGAATACTTGGTAGGGCTTAAAGATGCAGTCGTAGCAATACGCGACAAGCACTACGAAAATCTCATTGTTAAAATTATCCCAAAGAGCGGCAACATACATGAAGAATTGAAAATCTTGCTTTCAGAGGTTGTTAGTAGAGGTGATAATGATTATTACAAAATGGAAGTGCAGGAGTTAATCTATCTCTTTGAGGCAGATATAAAAGAAGCTCATTTGTTGGTTGAAGCTAATGAATTTCAAGGGAAACTGCTTCCTGTGGTGGAAGAGATTAGATGTAATTTGCAAAACATGACTCTGGTTGACTTGACTACAACTGAAGGTGTTATTTTTTCAAGTTTACCGAATTACGCTTTAAGTTACGAACTTCAAAAGCTGTTCACATGGTTGCATTCAGACAGATATGACCCAATGGGTAATTATTATATCGAGCAGTTAAATAAGTTTTCAAAAGGGCGGTATTGCTTCAGTATAACTGATAATGAAAGCACTACTTTACTCAAGTTGCGAATGATGCTGCATAGTCACCAATAAAAAGGGGCGAAACGCCCCGGTTCATGAATTTATTTAATCGCAAAATCAGGATTGGGTTGCTGTTGAATTCTCCAAAGTGGCAAAACCTTACCTTTGTAATCTTTAGGGATGGTAATTCCAAAAACTTCTGGCTCATGTCTGGTATCAATGGCAGTCACGGTCTGCTCACGAATTGTCTGCTCATTAAAAGCAGCAGTTATCATTGTGCTTAAATTACCAATTAACTCGAAGCCATTTGTATCCATATTTTCTCTACTATTCGGTTCGAACGTGAAGTACACACTCAATAATTCATCGTCATCCCCCATAACCGCAGTGGAATCACTGGATTCCCATTCTCCGTAACGCATGAGATAATACGCAAGACTTTTTTCTTGGGAGTCTTCAATCTTTACATCATTACAGTAAAAGTTAACTTCTTTTGGGGTGAAATACGCCTGGCCATCCTCGCTTACTCTACATTCTTTAGTTTCATCTGCTACTAACTCGAATTTTAAATCAGGCCTTGTACCAACCATCATATCACCCAAAAGTGCCATTTCATTGTTCGCGAGGGCGTGCATAAGATTGGTAGAGTGATGATGTTCAGTTTCTTTCATAACCTCTCTTCGGAGTAATACCCATCGATTAATGCAGCGAAAGTAAATAGCATAATACACAGGGATTCCATGAAGCTGAGCATACTTATCAATTTTGTCTGAGTAGCTCTTTCTAAGCTCGAATAAATCTTGTGGGTTAGGATGGTTGCAATTTTTAACCTCAACAAAAATATGAGTGCCATCATTCAAAATCAGTCTGTAATCAGGTGGTATTATATCTGCATCAATAGCAATCGCTTCACCTGCATCTTCGGATTTTATGAAAAGACATCCTCCAAGCCCCGCAGCAAGGTGTTTGAAGAGTGTCTCAATTCGCTTGCCATGTATAAGTGATAAATTTTCCTGAGATGCCTTTAAGGCTGCACTAACTTTGGTCATAAAATCTTCTACATGACCAGGGTCTTGTAAGTTATAGCCTTGTTCACGTCCAATAGCTGTAAATAATTCAAGGGGTTCAAACTTACCTGGATTTCTTGCTATGCGCTTCATAATGAATTTTTTTCTTGGGAGTGAGGGCTTGCAAATTTACACCTCGACATAGGACAAATCCAGTGTAGACATTGTGGGATTGTGATGTGAATGCAGAAGTACCATGTATACATCAATGAATGGTATTGGTTCGGCAAATAATATTGTGTAATCTCTCGCGCACTCCTGATAGCGAGAATGTATGAGTGTTTACTTTGAGACTTCAAAATGACTGACTTTAAAGCATTGTCTGGATATGTACTGAAAGGTTTTTGGTGTGTGCTTGTGTTCACTGCCATTCTGATAATTTGTGGCGACGTTCCAGACTTACTTTTCTACTTTGGATTGTTGGGATGTGCATTCTCAGCAGCATGGGCTTACCTGCTGCATCTGCTCGCTTGTGCAATTTGGAACCATGTAAAACCCAAAGAATGAGTATATAAATGGACTGACCTGCTCCCCGTTGATTAATACACCCCGATGTTAGTAATGTCTTAATTAGCCATATGAGGACAGTCCATGAAGAAGCGTTTTTCCGACGAACAGAGCATCAGTATTCTTCGCGAAGCGGAAGCCGGAGTTTCTGCCCGTGAGCTCTGCCGTAAGCACGCCATTTCCGATGCCACTTTCTACACCTGGCGCAAGAAGTTTGGTGGCATGGAAGTTCCTGAGGTGAAGCGGCTTAAATCTCTTGAAGAGGAGAACGCCCGCCTCAAGAAACTGCTTGCCGAAGCCATGCTGGATAAGGAGGCGCTTCAGGTGGCTCTGTGGAGAAAGTACTGACGACAGGCCAGAAGCGGGAAGCCGTTGAGTTTATGTGTGATGCGACCGGTCTGTCGCAACGTCATGCCTGCAGGCTTACTGGTTTGTCTCTGTCGACCTGCCGCTACGAGGCTCAGCGTCCGGCGGCTGATGCGCCTTTATCAGGGCGCATCACTGAACTGGCGCTGGAGCGCAGGCGTTTTGGCTACCGCCGCATCTGGCAGCTGCTGCGTCGGGAGGGCCTTCACGTCAATCACAAGCGGGTATACCGTATTTACCACCTTAATGGACTGAGCGTAAAACGCAGACGACGCCGTAAAGGGCTGGCAACCGAACGGTTTTCGCTTCTGCGCCCGGATGCGCCGAACCTGACATGGTCGAAGGATTTCGTTATGGACGCACTGGCCAACGGTCGGAGGATCAAGTGCCTGACCTGTGTGGATGATTTCACGAAGGAGTGTCTGACGATCACCGCTGCTTTCGGGATTTCAGGCGTTCAGGTCACGCGTATTCTGGACAGCATCGCACTGTTTAGGGGCTATCCGGCGACAATAAGAACCGATCAGGGCCCGGAATTTACCTGCCGCGCGCTCGATCAATGGGCCTTTGAGCATGGTGTGGAACTACGGCTTATCCAGCCAGGTAAGCCAACGCAGAACGGGTTTATTGAGAGTTTTAACGGACGCTTTCGCGATGAGTGTCTGAGTGAACACTGGTTCAGCGATATTCTTCATGCCCGGAAAACGATTAATGACTGGCGGCAGGATTATAACGAGCGCCGTCCCCATTCATCGCTGGATTACCAGACACCAGCTGAATTCGCAACGGACTGGCGAAACAGGAAATATGAAGAAAAACCAACCGACATTACTAACTGAAGGTTGTATTTAATCCTGGGGGCAGGTCAGCCAGAGCACACTTCATAATGTTTTTCAGCTAAACGTAACCCTGTCCCATTGGTAGAGATACTGGTGACAGGGTTTTTCATTTCATTCTCTACTGCACTTAATTCCAGTACATTTGAAGATGAACTGAATCAACTCGTCAGCACATTGTTCCGGTCTATCGTACAGGTCTGAGTGAAACACTCCATCTTTACGGTTAGTAAAGTAGTGCATGTGCTCTGGCTTAACGGTTACAGACACAAGGCGTTTGATGGAGTCTACGCAACACCGAAATTTAAACTTCTTCCCGCTTCTCTGAACCATGTGCAAACCAGTAGAGGTATTGCCAGTAGTCTTGATGATACTCACCATTTGATGTCACTCCACTTCGATACAGGAACTGATTTTCATACTGCCTTGATAGGTGTCTAAAACTCCATCAGTTCGGACACGTATATCTTCTGCATCCTGACCAGGTGTAGGATTGATTTCTTCCCAAATATCCTCAGTGATTTTCTTAGCATAGTAGACCTCCGCTCCTGGACGCTGTAGTGACATTGCACCAGAGTTAGCATTTACCGCTGTGTAAAGGTCAGGGGCTTGCTGTGGTGTGCCTGTGAACAGCCACGTACACGAATAGTGTTTCTGATACTTGAAGTTGATTCCTTCTGTTGCAGCAAATGCAGAACCAGTAAGTAGAACCAGAGCAATTAGGGAAAAGCGTTTCATGTGAACCTCAGAAGGAAGGGATGACATAAATTACTCGTTGCAGCGTAGCGCATCCATGACTTTTGATAACTTTCCCAAACGTGCGAGAGAATGGTTAGTTGCTGAATCGAGGGATGTCAAACTTTGACCAAAATTTACCCTGATAGTTAACTCTGGCAGGGTTTTTTGTTGTGTGGAATCTGGTATAACTAATTGATGTCAGATTGGATTCTTGAAAAATGCACAAAATACTATAATTCTTCTAAAAGAAGTTTTCTTCATGGTATTTTCAGGCGTTATCAATTGCCGCATTATAGCCTAATAACGAAGACCTTTCATGGCGCAGGACAATCAGGTACTATCGAAGGGCTCATTACAATTTATTAACATAAGATCAGTAACAACCAGAAGCGCTCGAAGGAGAGGTTAATGGAAAGCAAAGTAGTTGTTCCGGCGGAAGGTAAAAAGATCACCCTGCAAAACGGCAAGATTAACGTTCCTCACAATCCGATTATCCCGTTCATCGAAGGTGACGGTATCGGTGTAGACGTTACCCCGGCGATGCTGAAAGTGGTTGATGCCGCTGTTGAGAAAGCCTACAAAGGCGAGCGTAAAATTTCCTGGATGGAAATTTACACCGGTGAGAAATCTACTCAAGTTTATGGCCAGGACGTCTGGCTGCCAGCAGAAACGCTGGATCTGATCCGCGACTACCGCGTTGCTATTAAAGGCCCACTGACGACGCCAGTTGGCGGCGGTATCCGTTCCCTGAACGTGGCACTGCGTCAGGAGCTGGACCTGTACGTGTGTCTGCGTCCGGTTCGTTACTATCAGGGCACCCCAAGCCCGGTTAAGCACCCTGAACTGACCGATATGGTTATCTTCCGCGAAAACTCAGAAGACATCTACGCGGGTATCGAATGGAAAGCGGACTCTGCTGACGCAGAAAAAGTGATTAAATTCCTGCGCGAAGAGATGGGCGTGAAGAAAATTCGCTTCCCTGAGCATTGCGGTATCGGCATCAAGCCATGCTCTGAAGAGGGTACTAAACGTCTGGTGCGTGCGGCTATCGAATACGCGATCACCAACGACCGTGACTCTGTGACCCTGGTTCACAAAGGCAACATCATGAAGTTCACCGAAGGCGCGTTCAAAGACTGGGGCTACCAGTTGGCGAAAGAAGAGTTCGGTGGTGAGCTGATCGACGGTGGCCCATGGCAGAAAATTAAGAACCCGAACACCGGCAAAGAGATCATCATTAAAGATGTGATCGCCGATGCGTTCCTGCAGCAGATCCTGCTGCGTCCTGCAGAATACGACGTAATTGCCTGTATGAACCTGAACGGTGATTACATCTCTGACGCCCTGGCTGCTCAGGTTGGCGGTATCGGTATCGCCCCTGGCGCGAACATCGGTGACGAGTGCGCTCTGTTCGAAGCGACCCACGGCACTGCACCAAAATACGCGGGTCAGGACAAAGTGAACCCAGGCTCTATCATCCTGTCCGCAGAGATGATGCTGCGTCATATGGAATGGTTCGAAGCCGCAGACCTGATCGTTAAAGGTATGGAAGGCGCGATCAACGCGAAAACCGTAACCTATGACTTCGAACGTCTGATGGAAGGCGCTAAGCTGCTGAAATGCTCAGAGTTTGGCGACGCGATTATCGCGAACATGTAATCCAGATTCTGGGTTAAACAAGAGCGGGGGCCTGAGGGTTCCCGTTTTTTTTGCCTCTGCCTGCGGGAGACAACACGATGTTAGCCACCGTCCTTATCGCTGTCGTTGCTTTCATTCATCTCTACATTCTTGTGCTGGAAATGTTCCTGTGGAATACCAAAACAGGGCACAAGGCCTTTAATCTGCGTCCTGATTTTGCGCGCGAGACCCGCGTGCTGGCCGCAAACCAAGGGTTGTATAACGGTTTTATGGCTGCCGGTCTGCTCTGGAGCCTCTGGCTCGGCGAAAAGGGGATTCAGGTGGCCATCTTCTTCCTGACCTGCGTATTGATCGCCGGGCTCTTTGGCGCAGCCACCGCCAGCCGAAAAATTTTGTATGTCCAGTCCGCGCCCGCTCTCGCAGCGCTGCTTGCGTTACTCATCTGAAGCAATGCTTTGGTTGAGATTAGGCGTCCGATATACTGATGGCTTTACCCGTAAAGATTAGCGACGAGACAGTTATGAACAACGATATCCCACTGAAATATTATGACATTGCCGATGAGTACGCGACGGAAGCCGCAGAGCCCGTCGCTGACTCAGAGCGCGACGCGCTGGCACATTATTTCCAGCTGCTGCTCACCCGTTTATCGAATAATGAGGAGATTAGCGAGGAAGCCCAGCAGGAGATGGCCACTGAGGCCGGGATCCGTGCGGGTCGCATCGATGATATTGCGAACTTCCTCAATCAGTGGGGAAATGAATAGTCTGCTTCAAAAGCCGTTATGCTGATGCTTTGCGATACAGCTTAGCATCACGCTATCGGACCACATGCATTTTTTCCGCAGAATATGCGACGCGGGGGCGTCTATAAACAGCGCGAAAATAACGGTCAGACAAAAGAGTACCACTGGTAATAGTAAGGATAATTTCACGTTTTTAACCAAAATATGAGTGTGCTTCAGGGTAATCTACCGTCTGAATGTGACGACTATATGTTTTTGCGTAAAAAATAGAAATGCCCGACTGGAAAAAAACGGACGCGCAAGGCTTCGGATTACGGTGCGACCCCGGTGAGTCGCTTCGCCAGCTCGCTTCGGGTGAGTGCTTTTGAAAAATACCATCCCTGAATCAGCGCATCGGGATATCTGCTTGCAATAAAGCGATATTGAATTTCATTTTCCACGCCCTCGAAAACAAGCGTTTTATTCAATCTTGCAAGGGCATCGCTGAAGATTACAAAGATGTTTTGCTTATAATGCTCGCTGATGCCGTCCACCAGCGACTTATCGATTTTGATTTCATCATATTCAAGCAGCGAAAGGCGGGCGAGGTTCGAGTTCTGCACGCCAAAATCATCTATTGATATTTTAACGCCGAGCGATTTCAGCTCCTGACAGAATCCCTCGAGGATATCTGCCGTGGAAACGGCTTTCTCAGAGAGTTCGACCTTCATCAGGGAAAGGGGAAGGTGGTTGGCAAAACACGCACGGCGCAAAATAGTAATGAATTGTCCATCTTCAATTTCCTTGTGCCCAACGTTTATTGAGACTATCAGCTGGTGTTTTATCGCCAGAGGGGCAATTTCGGAAAGGGATTTTTCGATAATATTACTGTAATATTTTTTATACAGACCGATCTTCTTAATTAATGGGATAAACAGCTCCGGAGAGACGTCCCCGTGCTTTTGATCGCGCCATCTCGACAGAACTTCGACGCCCACGATTTTTTGATCGTGAATGCGAATAATGGGCTGATAGTTAACGCTGATGGTATTCGTGATGACGGCTTTTATCAGCGTACGTTCCAGAGAAAAACGGTCTTCATAGATACGGAAGATAAATAACGTTATCGCAATCCAGATAAAACAGAGAATGACTGCGAGAAGCGCAAAGATAAACGGAGGCAACGAGGCCAGCCCGGCGTCGTGATGCTTCACGATGACGCACAGGTCCCAGAAGGTGCTGCACTGTGTCAGAGTCAGGGTAAACAACGTCGAATGCAGCCAGCTCTGCTGATTTAGCTCCGTGGCGGACGAAAAAAAGACTCTGCCGAAGTCTTTGGTGGTAGCACTGAGCGAATAGCTTGCGGTAACCGGGGTGAATTTATCGTAAGCATAGCGGGAGGTGAAGATAATAATATTATTATAAATTGCCGCATTGCCCGTGAAAAAGTCTTTTCTCGAAAACTGGGCCAGGAGAAAGCCCCTCGGCGTTTTATGCAGTTCTGCAGGAAGTGCAACGGGCGTCGCGAGTTTCCCCCAAAAAGCGGTACAGACAATTTTTCCCTTCTCAATAAAGCCGATATCGGCAAAATAAAGATTATTAAGCTTAATTTGTCTGTAGCGATCGAGGCTGGTTTTATCACATCCCTGCGTCGTGATGCTTTTGAGACCCAGCGCCACGCTTTGGGACACGTCTTCTGAATAATGTAAAAGGGTACGGGATATTTCACGCTGTTTGCTCTTCTGCTGACCGATGATTACAACATTGACCGCATAAAGAGACAGGAAGACCAGAAGCGTTGAAGCAATAGCAACGGCAATGAGCTTTTTCATTTTCCAGTTATCCAGTCCGCTCCCTGATTTCACAAATCTTAACACAGCCAGGGCAAGGAACAAGCCTGATAGTCACGTCATGTGAGTAAATGTCGGCAGGTGAACTCATACGAAAGTATCAGTTTTTTAAGACAATTCTCAGCTAAGCTATTTTCATTGTTATAAGCAATACCGGGTTAGCACAGGCTCTTCAACCAGAACATCCATGCTTGATTTTTCTATTAAGGAAAACATCGTGCGCAACGTGATGATCCCTATTCTTAGCGCTCTGTTTCTTTTTCTGAGCGGCATTTTGATTATTAACTGGCAGCTATGGCAGATGGCGAAGCTGAGTAATAGTCATACCGCCACGGCCAGCACCCAAAAAATAGAAAACATTCTGGCTGAAGCAGTCAGTGCGGCCAGCACGGCGAAGCGCGTTGCGGCCCAAGGGTGTACCAGTAGCGGACAGCTGGCGCTGGGGACAGAGGCAGCGCTAAAACCGCATCTGCGCGCCATCATGATCGAGCAGCAGGGTAAGATCATCTGTACTTCCCTTCCCGGGAATGGCGTGTTGATTATTCATCCTGAGACGTTACCTGCCGAAAAATTGGTGCTGTTACCGGGCAGTCGACTGGTGAACGGCATTCCGGTGCTTGTCTTTCAGATGCCCATCGTGGGAGGGCGCGTCATCGTCAGCATCAGTGACGCGCATTTACAGGACGTCATTGCAAGCGCATCGAAAAGCATGGATCTGGGGCTGGTTGTCGGCGAAAGCATGCTTGTTCGCAGCGGTGCAGTGAGGGGCTGGAAAGCGGCCTCCTGGGCGGGGGCGCTTACGGCATCAACGCAATTTCCCTTCAGCCTCGCCTGGCAACCTCCTGCCTTTTTCAGCCTGACGCGGCTTTTGCAACAGGGATGGAGCCTGATACTGCTTATTCTTGCGCTATCGGTGGCGGTGGGGATTTTGATCCGCCGATACAAGGGGAAAAGTACCTCATTTGAAGACGACTTACGTAAGGCCATTTTGCAGGGGGAGATCGTGCCTTATTACCAGCCGATCGTGAACGGCGATACCGGCGGGTTATATGGCGTTGAGGTCCTGGCAAGATGGAAGCATCCAAAGTCAGGCTTTATCCCGCCGGATGTCTTTATTCCGATTGCCGAACGTAGCGGGTTGATTATACCGCTGACCAAAGGGTTAATGGCAAAAGTGGTGACCCAGCTTAAGCCGCTTTTGCCTAAGCTACCGGACGGGTTTCATATCGGGGTAAACATCAGCGCCAGACATATTAATGCGCCTTCATTTATCGGTGACTGCCGCGTCTTCGGGAAGGGGTTTCAGGGTAAAGAGGTCAAACTGGTTCTCGAGGTGACCGAGCGTGAACCGCTGATCGATAATCCCCACCTCGTGGAAAACCTCAACATGCTGCATAACGCCGGCTTTGTTATTGCCCTGGATGATTTTGGTACGGGTTATTCCGGGCTGTCATGCCTTAATGCGCTGGCCATTGATTATATTAAAATTGATAAAAGCTTTGTGAACCGGGTTTCAGAGGAAAAGGACTCAACGATCCTGCTGGACTGCGTCATTGACCTGGCGAAAAAACTCTCATTGCGCATTGTTGCTGAAGGCGTAGAAACAAAAGAGCAACTGGAGTATCTCAATCGTAATGAGATAACCCTGTTACAGGGATATTATTTTGGTAAGCCCGTCTCCTATATCGATTTTATTAAAGTCATTTTATCTAAACCCAGGGAGACCGTTAGTTTGTAAAACGAAATAAAGACGAGCTTCAGTTGCATGCTTAAGTGCAATTCATTTTCCTCTTATCCCGAGCTTTGTTACAGTGACAAGAGTTGTCAGCCAGGGATGTCAGGCGTGATAAGGTGGAAAAGCTCGTGCATGTGAAAAATACTTTTTACACAACAACCATTACCGTCATCATTGTCTCATTGATCATCTCGCTGTCGCTTGCCGTCCAAATTGCCACGTCCAGACAGCAGTCAATTCAGCAAATTAATACCAGCGTTGCTAACCTGAGCCATACCCTTGATGTCTACACCGAGGGGATCATGCGCCAAAGCGAAATGTTAATTACTACCGTTTCCGACATAATCGAAATTTATGGCATGACGCCGCAACAGGCGACCAATATTCAGCGGATGATAAATGATCAGGATAATCTTCTTACCCAGATTAATAATGTGGTTGTTTACGACGCTCAGGGCGATATCTTTACCGCGTTGCACGAAACTTTTACAGGCCCACGTAAAGGATCGGACAGGTCATTTTTTATCTATCACAAGGAAAATAAAAATCAGCAGATTTTTATTGGTGAGCCCGTGGTAAGCAGAACCAATGGCAAATGGGTCATTACCATTAGTCGTCGCCTTGAAACCCACACCGGGGCATTTAACGGTGTTGTGGTGGTAACGCTGGGTATCGAGAATTTTCTCGCGCTTTACGGGCAGATTAATATTGGTCACCTGGGCGTCATTGGCTTAACGACGCAATCCGGCGTGCTGCTGGTCCGTCACCCCTTTAAAAATACCTACGTCGGCACGATTTTTTCTGATTCCCCCCTCTTCAGGAAATACCTAAAGGTACAAAATACCGGGATAGCCAGTTCCGTTTCGCGGTTTGATAAAATCGAACGCATTTACGCCTATGAAAAAAACCGACGCTACGGGCTGGTGACCACCGTGGCCGTCAGCATTGATGAAGCCCTCGCACCGTGGCGCAAGCAGGCCATTCAGCTGGCGCTACTCATTTTCGTTTTCACTGCGATACTTATCGTCGCGTCGTACTTCCTGTATTCCGACTTATCCAGAAAAACCAGAGATAATAAGGCGCTGAAGATTATCGCTTCCGAGGATGCGTTGACCGGGCTGTACAATCGTCGCATCTTTGATGAAAGAATCCTCTCTGAAATCGCGACTTGTGCCGCGCATGACGCAGCGATTTCGATACTGATTGTGGACGTGGACTACTTCAAAAAATACAACGATAACTACGGCCATCCGGAAGGGGACCGTTGTCTGGCGCTGCTGGGAAACAGTCTCAGGGAGAGCCTTACCCGTGATAATCAGATTGTGGCGCGCTACGGCGGAGAGGAGTTTGCGCTGATATTACCTGATACGGATATCCAGGAGGCGCTTCGACTGGCGCAGACGATCATTCGCAACGTGTTTTCCCTGCAAATCGCGCATGCTTTTAGCCCCTTCGGACGGGTGACGGTAAGCGTCGGGATTTCCACCGCGCGTGCGGTCGACATCGCGGGCAGCCAGCAGAATATCATTATTGCCGCTGACCAGGCGCTCTACCAGGCAAAACGCGCAGGACGTAACCGGTACGCGTTTGTTGGGGTATGAACAGAAAAAAAAGCCCACTCAGGAGTGGGCAAAAAATACTGGAAGCAATGTGAGCAATGTCGTACTGAATACCTGAGTGTTACGCTCAACTATTCAGTGTTGAGAAAGATAATCTTTCTCAACAAAAGATGCAACCCCACAGTTTATGCGGCAGGTTCTTTTTGTTGGTGAATAATTGCGCACTCTCTCATTGTGATGCCTATCACAAATTTCCTTTCTGAAATCCTGTGCTATTCTTTTTTGTGTCGTTGATTTAATGACAAAAACCATACAGAGAGGAAAGTTATGGGAATTTTATCCTGGATTATCTTTGGGCTTATTGCGGGTATTCTGGCGAAGTGGATTATGCCGGGCAAAGATGGCGGTGGTTTTATCGTCACCGTAATACTGGGTATTATCGGCGCGGTAGTCGGCGGCTGGATCAGTACGCTGTTCGGTTTTGGCAAAGTCGATGGCTTTAACTTCGGCAGCTTTGCCGTCGCGGTCATCGGTGCGCTGGTTGTTCTGTTTATCTACAGAAAAATCAAAAGCTAAGGCTTAAAAGCGTTAAAAAAGGCTGCCAGATGGCGGCCTTTTTTACGTGGCGGGTTTACCACCAGCCAAGCTGCGCGCCGGCAAACGCCGCGATGGCTACGATCAGCATAATGAGGGTCGTTTTTCTCATTTATGCCCCAGGCGCCGCGTAACCACCGACAAAAAACCATGCTAAAAAAATCACCGCCGTTATAAAAATAACGACCGGGAAGAGGATCCCTATTCTCATATCATCACCTGTTTCGGTTTTTGTAACGCCGTAGAGTGTACGGGGTTAATCCATAGTGAGAAAGCGTGTTTTGCTTTTTCCTTTCTTATCCTGATACATCGCGACATCCGCGTCGCGTAATGCGCTGTCCGGATCGGTTACCCGAGGGTCCACTTCGATAACGCCGACGCTGGCTCCGGGGTATATGAGGTTGACGCTACCCAGCCAGTATTCACCGGCAATACAGGCGCTGAGGCGCGTTTTGAGCAGCGTGACCTGCGCGTTATCTCCTTCACTGTGGGATGTGCTCAACGACGCCACCAGAAACTCATCGCCGCCCAGCCGGCCAATGATATCGTCCTGCTGTTTTTCTTCCGTCAGACGCTTGCCCACTTCAATCAGGAACTGGTCGCCGGCCTCGTGGCCGTAGCGATCGTTAATCAGCTTGAAATCATCCAGATCGATGAACGCGATGACGGTGTTACGCTTAAGGTGCCGCGCCAGGGAAAACAGCGTGGTCAGATCTTCAAAAATGGCGCGACGGTTGGGTAAACCGGTAAGGGCATCCGTGTAAGAGTGCGCGATGAGGGCCGCATTGGCTTCGCGAAGCTGGGTTACCAGCGACTCTTTCTGAATGGACTGGGCAATCAGCCCGGCGAATAACTTCAGAACCTGTTCACCGCGCTCGCTAAGCGGCTTTCTGGCCGTGCTGGTGGCACAAAGCGTTCCGTAGAGTGAACCATCCGCAAGATGGACAGGAATACTCATGTAGGTCGTAATGCCGAGCGCTTTCGCCGCCTCGCACTCCGGCCAGCGTTCGGGAACGTCGTTGCTGAATACGGTGTCGCTATCCAGCGCGCGCTTACACAGCGTTTCATCCCACGGGACGCTCAGCCCCTCAGGGATTGTCATCTGCTTGCTGTTGCGGGCGTAGAGGATATGCTGCAGTCGGGCTTCGATATCTACCTTGGTGAGGTAAGTCGACTCCATGTCAGTCACGATCTCCAGCATCTCCAGCAGCTGGCGAACGAGACCTTCAAGGGATTGTTCAGTGGCGAGGGTTTCTGAAACACGGGCAAGGATAATATCCGACATGACGTAGAATGACTCCCAGGCAGAAGACGTCTGCATCTGCATGTTATGCTGAGTTTTTAGACTTCAGGCATAGTAAAACATGAATATAAAAAATTTAATATATGCAGGGAGTGGGCCGCAGGATAGAAAAAAGGCCCCGTTGTTGAGACCGGGGCAAAGACATCTTGATTACGGAATGATGTTCTCTGGTCATATCGAGAACATGCAACACTATAGTGTTGAAAAGTGCAGTTAAAATGGAGAAATCATGGAGAAAGCGGCGATGACCCGTTACCCTTAGACTGTCATGATGTCACAAGGATCAATGAGATGAGATTTCTGCTTCTGGCGCTGGCGCTTCCCCTGGCTGCCTGCACCGCGAAAACAACCCCACCCGATGCGCCGAAACCGCCTCACGCTATCGGTATGGCGAACCCGGCCTCCGTGTACTGCCTGGAGAAAGGCGGGGAACAGATCCCGGTTCAAAGCCCGCAGGGCGTACGCACGGAGTGCAAACTACCGGGCGGCGAAGTGATTGATGAATGGACGCTCTACCGTCGCGATCGTCCGCAACCCACCAGGTGACAGACGTATATTGCCTGCGATACACTTCTCTTTAGGATTATTCTTAGCCAGCTCCTGGCTACCGTTACCGTGAGAGAAGTATGTTTCAGCTTAAACCGGGCAGCATGGCGATGATCATCGGTGCCCGCACGGCGTCAGGCCGTCGCAATATTGGTAAATCTGTTGAGCTGTTTGGCCTGTGTCAGCCCGGCCTGCGTTTCGTTAACCCGGTCAACGGCGTGATGACGCAATTACCCGCTACCGCCGATCGCGCGCTTTGGCTGGTGACTGGCGATGTTTATGCCTTTGACAATCAGCACGGCTTTGCCTTTGTCCGCGCCGAACATCTGATGCCGCTCACCCCCGATGAAGCGCCGCAAATGCTTGACGAGCTGGCGATCGGCTGATCAGAGATGGCGCAGCCAGTCGGCTAATACCAGGGCGTGATTTTGCTTCGTGTCTTTGGCAGCGTAGAGCAGGGTGACGGTTTGCCTGTTCGCCAGCGTCGCAAGACGCATTCCCTCGTCAGCATGCTGCGCCAGCTCTTCCCTATAGGCCTTACTGAAGGCGGCGAAATCAATGGTTTCGCTATGAAAGGCCTTGCGTAATTCATTCGAGGGCGTGAGCGCTTTACACCATTCATCATACGCGAGGTCCGTCTTTTTAACCCCGCGCGGCCACAGTTTGTCCACCAGCACCCGATAGCCGTCGTCCGGGCCAGCCTGCTCGTATAGGCGTTTGCATTGAATCATAATTCCACCCTCCCAATTTAAGGTATTGTGATAATTGCAGAAGATCGGTAGTCTGAGGTTCCTTATGTTATCTGATAATACTCTGGCATAAGGAACCTTTCATGGAACACCTCCCGGTTAAAACGACGCTGCGCATTGCGCTGGTTGGCGATTACAATCCCAGTGTTATTGCGCATCAGGCGATCCCGCTAGCCATTGACGACGCCGCCGCAGTCCTTGACCTCACCGCCGATTACGACTGGCTTGCCACCACTGAGCTGACAAGTCCTGAAGATCTGGTGGGCTACGATGCCATCTGGCTGGTGCCTGCCAGCCCCTATAAAAACACCGAGGCGGCCTTTATCGCCGCGCGCTATGCGCGTGAAAACGGCATTCCATTCCTTGGCACCTGCGGCGGATTCCAGCACGCGCTGATTGAGTATGCCCGCAATGTGTTGGGCTGGGCCGATGCGGCACATGCCGAGACGGATACCGAAGGCACCATGGTGATTGCGCCGCTGGCCTGTTCGCTGGTGGAAAAAACCGATGCCATTGAGCTGCGCCAAAATACGCTGATCGCGAAAGCGTACGGCAAGCCGGAAATTGAAGAGGGCTATCACTGTAACTATGGCGTGTCACCAGCGTTTTCCCAGGCGCTGGAAAGCGGTGATATGCACGTTACGGGCTGGGACGAACAGGGGGAAATTCGCGCCGCAGAGCTGGTTACGCACCCGTTCTTCGTGATCACCTTATTCCAGCATGAGCGTAGTGCGCTGGAGGGACGCCCGGTCGTGCTGGTGCAGGCGATGCTGCGCGCGGCGCGCGGGTAAGAAAAGGCAGACCCAATGGTCTGCCACAGTCTTTAACGGGGCGCGATCTCCCGGTCTCGCCCGGCGAGCACGCCGCAAATAGCCATTATCACGGCGGCCAGGGCGCAGCCCAGAAGCGGGATCCGCCAGTCTCCCGCGCTGTCGTGAATTTTCCCCATCAGCGGAGGGCCGCAGGCGGCGAGCAGATAGCCAATCGACTGCGCCATGCCGGATAGCGCCGCAGCCTGGTGCGCAGAGCTGGCGCGCAGGCCGATGAACGTCAGGCCGAGGATCATCGTTGCTCCAGAGCCGAAGCCAAACACCAGCGTCCACATCACCGCCATGTCAGGCATAAACCATAGCCCCGCCGCGCTTACCGCGCACATCAGCGCCACCGCACCTGCGATCCCCCGCTGATCTTTCAGACGGTGGAGTACCAGAGGAACGGCAAGCCCCGGCACGGCCGTGGCCAGCTGCAACAGCCCGTGCACCGAGCCGGCCTGCGCTTCGCTGTAGCCGTGGCTGAGCAATATCGCCGGCAGCCAGCCGATGATGACGTAGTAAATCAGCGAGTTAATCCCCAAAAAGAGCGTCACCTGCCAGGCGAGGGCCGAGCGCCAGATGGCGCGATTATGCAGCGCGCCAGCGCCCGTTACCGTCGCAACGTGTTTCTGACGCCACTGCGGCAGCCAGAGCAGCAGCGCGACTAGCGGAAACGCCATCAGCATCAGCAGCGCGCCATGCCAGCCCGCCGCGCCCTGCGCGAGGGGAACAATCAGCGCCGAGCCAAGCGCCGCCGACACGCCCATCGTCAGGGAATAGGCACCGGTGAGTTTCGCCACCTGGCCCGGGAAGTCACGCTTAATTAATCCGGGTAACAGCACGTTCCCGAGCGCAATCCCGCAGCCGATGACCGCCGTTCCGATGAAAAGCAGCGCGGCGGAAGGCAGCGAGCGAAGTGCAATTCCGGCGCAAATCAGCAGCAGGGCGACAAACAGGCTGCGCTCCATGCCGATACGTCGGGCAACGCCTGCGGCAAGCGGTGAGACAAGGGCGAAAGCCAGCAGGGGCAGGGTGGTCAGCAGACCGGTTTGCGCCGTGCTTAAGCCATAATCAAGACGAATGGTATCAAGCAGCGGGGCTGCCCCGGTAAAGGTGACGCGAAGCGTAGTGGCAATCATCAGGATGCCTGCAATCAACAGCGCGCCGTGTTTTCCTGAGGTGCGAATAGCAGTAGTCATTATGTTCTCATACGTTCAAGCGAGCGCACACAATACCGATTTTCCCGGCGGTTGAAATCAGGCTAAAATGACAGTTTATCGCTAAAATCGGACAAACTGATGATTGGTCTGGGACTGGACGGCTATGATCCCGATAGCCAGCACGATGCGGCCGTCGCATTTCGCATCCGCGTGGTGGCGGAGGAACAGTATATTCCCCGGCATCATCACCGTAAGGGGCAGCTCATTCTCGCCCTCGGCGGCGCGATCACCTGCGAAGTGGAAAATGCCATGCTGATGGTTCCGCCCCAGTACGCCGTCTGGATCCCCGGCCAAATGCCGCACAGCAACAGGGCTACCCCGGGGGCGCAGCTTTGCTTTTTGTTCATTGAACCGGGGGCAGCAAGCTTGCCCGACCGCTGCTGCACCCTGAAAATCTCTCCTCTGGTGCGCGAGCTGATTTTATCCCTAGCGGAAAAATCGCGTGAACAGCTCTCTCTTGCGGCCACGTCGCGCCTGGTGGACGTTCTGTTTGACGAGCTGCCGCTCCAGCGTCAGGAGCATCTGCAGCTGCCCGTCTCGCCCCATCCTAAAATTCGGCTGATGAGCGAGAAAATGGCGGAAGAGCCCGCCGCCTGAACAAAAACCCCCGCCGCCGGGTGGGGGGGGGGGGGGGGGGGGAGCCACTTTGCCATGAGCGAACGCAGCCTGGCGCGGCTGGTGGTGAAAGAGACCGGTTTAAGCTTTCGCCGCTGGCGCCACCAGCTGCAGCTGATTGTGGCCTTACAGCATTTGATCGGTGGGAAATCGGTACAGCAGGTGGCACAGTCACTCGGCTATGACTCTACCACCGCGTTTATCACCATGTTCAGGAAGGGACTCGGCCAGACGCCGGCGCGTTATATGGCCAGCCTGACTACGACTTCCCAATAAACAGAGAGACCAGGCCCGCCGCAATCAGCGGGCCGACCGGCACGCCGCGAAAGAGCGCCACGCCCAGCACGGTGCCCACCAGCAGACCCGCCACCAGCGAGGGCTGGCTACTCATCAGCGTAACGCCGCGTCCGCCCAGCCATGACACAAAAATCCCCACCGCGATCGCCACCAGCGATTTCCAGTTTACAAACGAATGCAGCAGCGTTGAGGCGGGAAGCGTGCCGCTGGCGATGGGTGCCATTACCCCGATGGTTAAGATGATGATCCCGATGGTGAGGCCCTGTTTTTCTATCCACGGGAAAAAGCTATTTAACGGGGTCACGCGAACAATAATCAGCACCAGAATCGAGATGGCGACGGTGGTGTTATGGCTGACAAAGCCGAGCGCGGCGAGTGCCAGAAGAATGAGAAGAGTAGGGTCAAACATAGGGAATCCTTGCCAAAATAATTAACCTGCTTACTGTACGCGCAAACGCGACGCAGGGCAGTTTTAAAAAGATTTTATTGCTGTCATAACCTTGTCATTTACGCGGATTAAAACGGAGGCAGATATCGCAAAAGGGGTCGCCATCATGAACGATCACATGTTTGTTGAAACGCTGATTATCTCCTCATCGTTTTTCGCTATTGCCGTTATTCTCGTCGCCTCCGTGCTGTTTCTGGAAAGAAAAGGCTGACAGGGTCGCCAGCCATAGCGGTTACGCTTTGTGGAAGGTCACCAGCTCAGGACGGGCGATGCGCAGGTAATCCTGGGTATCCATAATCACGGATTTCTCCAGCAGGCCGGCGTTAAACGCGATTTCGTCAAAGCGCTCGAACAGCAGCGGGTCGGCAACCAGCGCCAAATCAGGATGGAAGCTAAAGGGCGGGATCGCGCCGAAAACGCAGGCGGTCAGGGTATCGACCTCAGCCGGGCTGGCGAGGGAGGCCTTCAGCCCGCCAAAATGGCGGGCAAGCTGGCTCAGGTCGGCCTGCAGATCGGCGGCGAGGATAGCCAGAACGTGTTTTTTTACGCCGTTTCCCTTCACCTTGCAGACGAGGGCCTTTGCGCCTTGTCGCAGATCGGTCCCGCGAATTTCACTTACCGCTTCACATTTCCCGACCGCCTCGTGCTCCATGACGCGAAACCGCGCGCCCTGCTCGGTGAGTAAGGTAATCAGTTGCTGGTGGGTGCCTGTTCCAATAACGTCGTCAGTCATAACGATTTTCCCGGTGATAATCCAGTATGCAGCGTTCTACATTAGCACGGGATGAACGGGGTCGAAAGAAAACAGCCAGCGCGTTCGCTGGCTGTTGGGTTATGCGTTGCTGGTAGCAGATTGCTTGTGGAACAGCTCCCTGAACACCGGATAAATATCATCCTGGTCACGGATATGCTGCATGGCAAAATTATCGAACATTGCTTGCAGATGTTCATACTCCCGCCACAGGGTCTGGTGCGCGCGACGGGTAATTTCGATATAGCTGTAGTAACGCACCACCGGCAGAATTTTCTTCGCCAGAATCTCGTGACACAGCGGTGAGTCATCGGCCCAGTTGTCGCCATCGGACGCCTGCGCGGCATAAATGTTCCACTGCGCCGGGTCGTAACGCTCTTTGACCACTTCATCCATCAGCTTCAGAGCGCTTGATACGATGGTCCCGCCGGTCTCCTGCGAGTAGAAAAACTCATGTTCATCTACTTCTTTCGCCTGAGTATGGTGACGAATATAAACCACCTCCACGTTCTTATAGGTTCTGCTCAGGAACAGGTAGAGCAGAATATAAAAACGCTTCGCCATATCCTTCGTGGCCTGGTCCATCGAGCCGGAAACGTCCATCAGACAGAACATTACCGCCTGGCTGGAGGGCTCCGGGCGTTTTTCGTAATTCTTGTAGCGCAGGTCGAAGGTGTCGATAAACGGTACCCGTTCGATCTTCGCTCTTAGTTCCGCAATCTCTTTACGCAGGCGCTCCTCTTCCAGCAGTTGCGCCGGTTCCGTGTTTTCCACGACCTTCAGGCTGCTCTCCAGCTCGCGCAGTTCGCGCCGTTTGCCCGCCGTCATGGCCGTTCGTCGCGCCAGCGAATTCTGCAACGAACGCACAACGCTGATATTGGCTGATGGCAACCCAAACCGGTGGTTGGGGGACGGCACGCCGTTGGCGGTATAGCCCGCGCGATGGGTTTTATATTCATTAAGCTGACGATGCTGATTCTTTTTTAGATTCGGCAGCGCCAGGTCTTCAAACAGCAGGTCGAGATATTCGTCTTTCGAAATCTGGAAGACAAATTCGTCCTGACCTTCACCGTCCTGGCTGGCCTGTCCCTGACCGCTTCCTGAACCACCGCCGCCGCCCTGAGGACGCTCAATTCTGTCGTTCTGAACGAAGTGGTCATTACCTGGGTGTACGCGATGGCGCAGGCCGCCTCGCCCCTGATGAAACATCGGTTCGCTGATGTCATCGGTGGGGATGGAGACAGACTCGCCGCTGTCGACGTCGGTCACCGAGCGTTTATTGATGGCCTCGGAGATAGACTGTTTAATTTGCGCTTTATAACGACGCAAGAAGCGCTGGCGGTTCACCGTGCTCTTGTTTTTGCCGTTAAGACGCCGGTCAATAAACCAGGTCATATACCCCCCGTACTGCATTTGCCAACTTGCATTTTGTAGGCCCGGTCAGCGCTAACCGCCACCGGGCACTTGTTTTTAAGACGATTTACGCACGCGCAGATACCATTCGCAGAGCAGGCGGACCTGCTTGCGGGTGTAGCCTTTTTCCATCATACGGTCGACAAAGTCGTCGTGCTTTTTCTGCTCATCGGTTGAGGTTTTGGCGTTAAACGAGATCACCGGCAGCAGCTCTTCGGTATTGGAGAACATTTTCTTCTCAATGACCGTGCGCAGCTTCTCGTAACTGGTCCAGTTCGGATTGCGCCCGTTGTTATGCGCTCTGGCGCGCAGGACGAAGTTCACAATCTCGTTACGGAAGTCTTTCGGGTTGCTGATCCCGGCAGGCTTCTCGATTTTTTCCAGCTCCGCGTTCAGGGATTCACGGTCAAACAGCTGGCCGGTATCCGGGTCGCGGTACTCCTGATCCTGGATCCAGAAGTCAGCATAGGTGACGTAACGGTCGAAAATGTTCTGCCCGTATTCTGAATAGGATTCCAGGTAGGCCGTCTGGATCTCTTTGCCAATGAACTCGGCGTATTTCGGGATCAGGTAACCTTTGAGGAACTCAAGGTAGCGTTCAGCCTGCTCCTGCGGGAACTGCTCGCGTTCGATTTGCTGCTCCAGCACGTAGAACAGATGAACCGGGTTGGCCGCCACTTCCGCATGGTCGAAGTTAAAGACGCGGGAGAGGATCTTAAACGCGAAACGCGTGGACAGACCGTTCATCCCCTCGTCGACGCCAGCGTAATCGCGGTACTCCTGATACGACTTCGCTTTCGGGTCGGTATCTTTCAGGCTTTCACCGTCATAGACGCGCATTTTCGAATAGATACTGGAGTTTTCCGGCTCTTTCAGACGCGAAAGGATGGAGAAGCGCGACAGCGTTTCCAGCGTTCCCGGTGCACAAGGAGCGTGCACCAGCTCGCTGTGGTTAAGCAGTTTCTCGTAAATTTTGATCTCTTCGGAGATCCGCAGGCAATAAGGCACCTTGACGATGTACACGCGGTCAAGGAAGGCCTCATTGTTTTTGTTATTACGGAAGGTCACCCATTCAGATTCGTTCGAGTGGGCGAGAATAATCCCGTTAAACGGCAGGGCGGAGATACCTTCCGTCCCGTTGTAGTTGCCTTCCTGGGTAGCCGTCAGCAGAGGATGCAGCACTTTAATCGGTGCTTTAAACATCTCGACGAATTCCATAATCCCCTGGTTCGCACGGCACAGCGCGCCTGAGTAACCGTAGGCGTCCGGATCGTTTTGCGCGAAGTTTTCCAGCTTACGGATATCGACTTTACCTACCAGAGCCGAGATATCCTGGTTGTTCTCATCACCCGGTTCTGTTTTGGCGATGGCGATCTGCTCAAGGATAGACGGCCAGACCTTCACCACGCGGAATTTGGTGATGTCGCCACCAAACTCATGCAGGCGTTTTGCCGCCCACGGCGACATGATGGTCCCGAGATAGCGACGCGGGATGCCATACTCTTTATCCAGAATCTGCGCGTCTTCCTGCGGATTGAACAGGCACAGCGGATGGTCGTTCACCGGGCTGCGTTCACCGTTGGCGCTCAGCACATAGATAGGGACGCGCTGCATCAGCGACTTCAGGCGTTCAGCCAGCGAGGATTTACCGCCACCCACCGGGCCGAGTAAATAGAGGATCTGTTTCTTCTCTTCCAGACCCTGAGCGGCATGCTTCAGATAGGAGACAATCTGTTCGATGGCATCTTCCATACCATAGAACTCTTCAAACGCCGGGTATCGGGCGACCACCCGATTCGAAAAGAGACGGGAAAGCCGAGGCTCCAGGGCAGTGTCAACCATGTTTGGCTCACCAATAGCCATCAATAGCCGTTCTGCCGCATTGGCATAGGCACTGCGATCTTGCCGACAGATGGTAAGAAACTCCTGCAGTGTGAACTCTTCGTCCTTGGCAGCTTCATAGCGCTGGCGATAGTGATCGAATATATTCATGGCATGCCGTCCTTTCGTTTTTTAGCACAGGATAAGAGCCGTTCGTATGAGTAGTGGAGGCTCCCGGAAGAGAATCTCTCGCACCTCACTGCCAGAGCAGCAACCTGTGTGCCAGGTCAGACGCTAAGAACCGCAGGGTGTTCAGGAAAACTCTTCTTAAATTAAAGCGTAGATGGCATTTGCAAAACTTGCATGCCCAGAAAATCTACTTTCAATGACATATCAATAACTCATCCAAAAATTTCCACTGTCGTTATAAGACAAATGCACGTTTTTCATTCAGTGGTCATATAAATGAAAGCGGGTTGTCATCTGAAAAGTTAAAAATAACGGGTTAATCAGACTGATTAGCAGGCAAAAAATTTTGGGATGTACGGGAATGGCGGTTACACTTCATCCGCTGATTATTTGACTACAGGAAAGAATGGATTGTGACCAAACTCAAACTTCTGGCATTAGGCATCTTTGCCGCGACCGCAGTGAACACCGCACAGGCGGAAAGTCAGTGGACGGTTGGCGCGGGTGTTGGCGTCATTAACAGCCCGTATAAACAGTATGACCGTGATGTTTATCCTGTTCCCGTTATCACCTATGAAGGCGACAACGTCTGGTTCCGCGGGCTCGGCGGCGGCTACTATCTCTGGAACGATAAGGCCGATAAGCTCTCCATCATGGCCTACTACGACCCAACGCACTTCAAGCCGGGTGATAGCGACAGCCATGCGCTTCGCCAGCTCGACAAGCGTAAAAGCACCATGATGGCCGGGCTCTCTTATGTACATAACACCGAGTATGGCTTCCTGCGTACGGCCCTGGCGGGTGATACGCTGGATAACAGCAACGGCTTTATCTGGGATCTGGCGTGGTTGTACCGCTACACCAACGGCGGGCTCACCCTGACGCCGGGTATCGGTGTGCAGTACAACAGCGAGAACTACAACGACTACTATTACGGCGTCTCTAAAAACGAGTCACGCCGAAGTGGTCTGAAAAGCTACAGTGCAGATGACGGCTGGGATCCTTACCTGGAGCTGACCGCGAGCTACAACTTCCTTGGCGACTGGAGCGTGTACGGTACCGGCCGCTATGAGCGTCTGAGCGACGAAGTGAAGGATAGCCCGATGGTCGATAAGTCCTGGGCAGGCATCTTCTCTGTGGGTGTGAGCTACAAGTTCTGATTTCGCACTAATATCGTGCAATTGATGCATTAAAACGGGGCGCTTGCGCCCCGTTTGCTTTAGCGTGGTGCAGAGAATTTATCGCTTAACAATGCGAATCGTCTGCCCTAAACGAGACGGTTTTTCTTCACTCGCTTTCTGCGGGTTGGTCACGCGAGCCGTTTCCACGCAGACAAACGTTTTATACCCATCATCCGTCATGTCGGCCATGCTGACGGACAGCGCCGGACCCGGGTTCCAGCCCACCACGTCGCTGTGATGATGATGGACCACTTCAATGCCGCGGTTCAGGGCGCCGTCGTGGATCACGCTGCACGCTTCCGGGTGCAGGTAAACGCGGTCGGTACGGTCAGGGAATGCCTGAACGCCGTCGCTCAGTTTGCCTTCTTTCGCGTTATCGACTTTATCAATATAGGTATCGCCCAGGCCGCTCACCTTCACGACGCTGATATCACCCACGTTGAAATAGGTGTGCAGGGCAGAGGTGGTTTCGAACTCGCCGTGAGCTTCCAGTTCGATTTCACAGGTTTTACCCAGTTTGAAGCGGGCATACAGGGTGAAATCGTGCGGCCAGAGGGCGCGGGTTTCATCATTAGCCTGCAGCTCAAAGGTCAGCGCTGCGCCGTTGTCATCTTCGTTATGCGCTTTCAGCGTCCACTGCTGGTTGCGGGCAAAACCGTGAGACGGCAAACCCGGCTGTGCGGACGGGCCGAACCACGGCCAGCAGATCGGCACGCCGCCGCGAATTGCCGCCCCTTTTTTGAAGGAGGTCGCATCGCTCAGCCACAAACCTTCGGCTTCACCTTCCGGTTTCCAGGAGAGCAGGTGCGCGCCGTTCAGCGCCACGGAAGCTTTAACGCGTGGGTGGTCAACGACGATAACGTCGGCACCGTCAATCAGACGGCGGGAGAGCACAGGGGTAAGTTGTTCGACTACCGGAAGTGCAAAAATTTTATTAATCATTAAGCAATCCTCTGTCTTATAAATAAAAAAAGGCGACCGAAGTCGCCTTTTTGGATCAAGCACTCATCTCAACTTATTTAGAGATGTGAGCGATCAGGTCCAGTACTTTGTTAGAGTAGCCAGTTTCGTTGTCGTACCAGGAAACCAGTTTAACGAAGTTGTCGTTCAGTGCGATACCTGCTTTAGCATCGAACACGGAAGTGCAGATTTCGCCGTTGAAGTCGGTAGAAACAACGTCGTCTTCGGTGTAGCCCAGAACGCCTTTCATTGCGCCTTCGGAAGCAGCTTTGATTGCTTTCTTAATTTCTTCATAAGAAGCAGCTTTTTCCAGACGAACGGTCAGGTCAACAACGGATACGTTAGGAGTTGGAACGCGGAACGCCATACCAGTCAGTTTGCCATTCAGTTCTGGCAGTACTTTACCTACAGCTTTAGCAGCACCGGTAGAGGATGGGATGATGTTCTGAGCCGCGCCACGGCCGCCGCGCCAGTCTTTGTGAGACGGGCCATCAACGGTTTTCTGAGTAGCGGTGGTTGCGTGAACGGTAGTCATCAGACCTTCGATGATGCCGAAGTTGTCGTTAATAACTTTAGCCAGCGGTGCCAGGCAGTTGGTGGTGCAGGATGCGTTAGACACGATATCCTGGCCAGCGTAAGTTTCGAAGTTTGCACCACGAACGAACATTGGGGTGTTGTCTTTGGAAGGACCAGTCAGAACAACTTTCTTCGCACCCGCAGTGATGTGTTTACGTGCAGTTTCGTCGGTCAGGAAGATACCGGTTGCTTCAGCAACAACGTCAACACCGATTTCGTTCCATTTCAGGTTAGCTGGGTCTTTTTCAGCAGTAACGCGGATGGTTTTGCCATTAACAACCAGGTGGCCGTCTTTCACTTCAACGGTGCCGTCGAAACGACCGTGAGTTGAGTCGTACTTCAGCATGTACGCCATGTATTCAGCGTCCAGGAGATCGTTGATACCAACGATTTCGATGTCAGAACGTTTCTGAGCAGCACGGAAAACAATACGGCCGATACGGCCAAAACCGTTGATACCTACTTTGATAGTCATATATTCCACCAGCTATTTGTTAGTGAATAAAAGGTTGCCTGTAAAATTACAAAAACCTTACGCAGCGTCAAGCGGAATCGTGTCAATCATTGCGACAAATCAATCCTGTGACTAACGTTTGTGCGACTGACTCGCCTCACTTTCCCTTTGAGCTTGCACCCATATGGGGGCTGAGCCGGGATTTTAAAGTCCTCGCAGGATAAAAATGTGAACATGATCACAATTGCCTGACCGCTTATTCGCGACACATAAGTTTAGATCAAAAGTGCACGCAAGGGTGTTAATGTTTTGTTAGAATCCGGGTTGAAAGATGTCTGTTTCTACAGCGAGATGTAAGCATATGTCGAACCAACGTAACCCTGACGATTTGAAAAAAAACCTCACAGAAATGCAGTTTTACGTGACGCAGAATCACGGAACGGAACCGCCGTTCACCGGGCGTTTACTGCACAACAAGCGAGACGGCGTCTACCACTGTCTGGTCTGTGATGCCCCGTTGTTCAATTCACAAACGAAATTTGATTCTGGCTGCGGCTGGCCGAGTTTTTACGAGCCGGTGAGCGATGAGGCCATCCGCTACCTGACCGACTCGTCGCACGGCATGGTGCGCACGGAAATTCGCTGCGGCAACTGCGATGCGCACCTTGGGCACGTCTTCCCGGATGGCCCACAGCCTACGGGCGAGCGTTTCTGCGTAAACTCTGCCTCAATGAGCTTTACCGATGATGAGAACGGTGACCAGATTAAGGGTTGAAAAAACGATTCAGCAAATTATTCCTTTGAAAGGCGCGAGTGTGAATATTGATGACATGATTAGCGGCATGACGCCGGAAATTTATCAGCGTCTGGTGACCGCCGTAGAACTGGGAAAATGGCCCGACGGCGTCGCGCTGACGCCGGAGCAAAAAGAGAACAGTTTACAGCTGGTGATGCTGTGGCAGGCGCGCAATAACACCGACGCGCAGCACATGACGATCGACACCAAAGGCCAGATGGTGATGAAGAGCAAGCGCGAGCTGAAAGAAGACTTCGGCATCACGCCGAAGCCGATTGCGACGATGAAAATGCAATAACGGTGCGGGTTGATACCCTCTCCCACAGGGAGAGGGCGTAAAAGACTACGCCTGCGTTTCCAGCCAGTCTTCGAGCGTATACAGCGTTGCGCCTTCCGCAGCCATATCCATAAACGCCTGAGCGCTGTCCTGCGGATGAATGTTTACCCCGCGGCAGCCGTCGGTGATGACGCTGACGGTATAACCTAACTGGAGCGCGTCCAGCACGGTAAACTTCACGCAGTAATCCGTCGCCAGGCCCAGCACGATCAGCTCCGTGATTTCGTGATGACGTAACCACGCGTCCAGCGCCGTTTTCTGGCGATGCCCGTTATCAAAAAACGCGCTATAGCTGTCGATAGCCGGGTTTTCACCTTTATGGAACACCGCATCGACGGCTTTCTGATTCAGGAGCGGATGCAGCTCCGCGCCTTCCGTCTGCTGTACGCAGTGATCCGGCCAGAAGGTTTGCGCCAGCCCGTCGAGTTCACCCTGAGTGAAAGGCTCGACGTTGTGCTGGCTGGCAAAGCTGCCGTGGTTCGCCGGATGCCAGTCCTGGCTTGCGACAACCGCTTCACCGCGGGCTTTGCACCAGTCAATCAGCGTGTTTGCCACGTCAACGGTGCTGTCACCTTCGGCGACGGCCAGCGCACCGCCCGCGCAGAAATCATTTTGCAAATCGACCAGTAGCAGGGCGCGTTGCTTCATGAGCACTCCTTATTCGTCCGGGGTCAGCTCGCCTCGCAGGTTTTGCATCATCGCGCTGCGAATGGACTGAATGTCCAGATCCTGACTCAGTAAATAGTGAAGTTTAGTCAGCGTTGCCTCAACGGTCATATCGAAGCCGCTGATGACTCCCGCATGCGCCAGCGCGTTGCCGGTGGCATAGCCGCCCATGTTGACCTTTCCGGACATACACTGGGTCAGGTTCACGACCACAATTCCGCGCTCGCTGGCTTCCTGGAGCTCTTTCAGGAATTCACCGTTCTGCGGGGCATTACCTACGCCATAGGAGCGCAGAATCAGCGCTTTCACCGGCTGGCGAAGGAAGTTACGCACCACGTCGGCAGAGATACCCGGGTAGATAGTGACCACGCCAATCGGTTGCGGAGTGATCGGATGCACGATCAGCTCGCCGGCGGTGTTCGGCGCAGGCGGCGTGCCCAGACGACGGATATGAATTCCGGCCTCCAGCAGCGGCTGCAGGTTAGGGGAGGCGAAGGCGTCAAAACCGTCAGCATGGGCTTTGGTGGTGCGGTTGCCGCGATACAGACGGTTATTAAAGAATAGCGACACTTCGTTGATCGGGTAATTCGCCGCCACGTACAGAGAGTTCAGCAGGTTGATCTGCCCGTCCGAGCGCAGCTCCGCCAGGGGGATTTGCGACCCGGTGACGATAACCGGCTTGCTCAGGTTCTCCAGCATGAAGGAGAGCGCCGAGGCGGTAAACGCCATGGTGTCGGTGCCGTGCAGGATCACGAAGCCGTCGTACTGGTCGTAATGGGCTTTAATGTCATCCGCGATGTGCTGCCAGTCTTCCGGCGTCATGTCGGAGGAGTCCATCAGCGGCTCGTATTCGTGGATTGTGAAGTCAGGCATTTCCGGACGGTGGAATTCCGGCATCAGCGCAAGCTGACGCTGAAGGTGGCCGGAGACAGGGATATAGCCATTTTCAGAGCGCTGCATACCGATGGTACCGCCAGTGTAGGCTACATAAATCGATTTCTTCTGCATGGTAGTGAGTTCTTGTTCTTCAAAAGAAAAAAATCCCCTCTTCGCGGGAAGAGGGGACGGTTTTTAACGGACGTTAGCGCAGGTCAGGCAAAACGCGTAACGACTCTGTGGATCGTTAAAGGCCGCGAGCTTATCGCTTTCCGCCTTCATCGCTTTCGCCGCTGTGGCGACTGGCGCAGGCAGGTAAGCCTGCATCGCCTCCGGCAGCATGGCGCGTACCGAGCCGGACATGCTGTCCATGACCATATCGAAGAACGAAGGCTCGTCCTGGTAATACTCGATATGCCATTGCTTGAGCTTCGCCAGCTCGGCGGCTTTTTTCACCGCGTCATCGAAGTCGCCCAGGCTGTCCACCAGACCGTTGCTCTTCGCATCCTGGCCGGTCCAGACGTGTCCCTGTGCGATCTGGTCGATCTGCTCAGGCGTCTTTTTACGCGAGTCCGCCACCAGGGTGATAAAGCGCTTATAGCCGTTCTCAATGCTGAGCTGCATCATCTCAGAGACTTCTGGCGGCAGGGATTTGGTCACCGACACATCCGCCAGCGGAGAGGTGGCCACGCCATCGGTATGCACGCCCAGAGAATCCAGGCTGTTTTCCACGGTGTTGATCACCCCGAAGATGCCAATCGAACCGGTCAGAGTGCTTGGGTTGGCCACGATGTAGTTGGCTGGCGTTGAGATCCAGTAACCCCCGGAGGCGGCCATTCCGCCCATGGATACGACAACCGGCTTGCCGGCGGCACGCGCCGCAGCCAGTTCAGCGCGGATCACCTCGGAGGCGCTGACGCTGCCGCCAGGGCTGTTCACCCGCAGGACGATCGCTTTCACTTTCGGATCCAGGCGAGCATCGCGGATTTGTGACGCGGTAGTATCGCCGCCCACGTTCCCCGGAGTCTCCTGGCCGTCCATGATGGCGCCGTTGGCAAACACCACCGCGACGCTGTTACCGCTGTCATCAGGCTTTTTCGTCGAGTAATCATACATGCTGATGGCGCTGTAATTTTTATCCTCTTTGCTCCAGCCAAACTGCTTGCTCAGGGATTTTTCAATCTCGGCGCTGGTGCCCAGGGCATCAACCAGTTTGTTATCGAGCGCATATTTTGCGGTATCACCGTCAACCTTACGCAGGCCATCCAGCACGCCCTGTGCGCCCGGGAACGCCTGCTCAGGCGTAATCTGGCGGTTGGCGGCAACGGTGCCGAGATAGTTCTGCCACAGCTCGCCAATCCAGCGGCTGTCCGCTTCACGGGCGGCTGGAGACATGTCGTCGCGGATAAACGGCTCGACGGCTGATTTATACGTGCCGACGCGGAAGACGTGGGTGGTAACCTTAAGCTTGTCGAGCAGGGATTTATAGTACAGGCCGTTGGTGGCAAACCCGTGCAGATCGACCGTGCCCTGTGGGGAGAGCCAGATCTTATTGGCGAAGCTCGCCAGGTAATATTGCCCCTGGCTGTAGCTGTCGCCCACGGCAATCACCGGCTTGCCGCTGTCGCGGAATTCGCGCAGCGCTTTACCGATGTACTGCATTGAAGGCTGATCGCCCCCGGCAAAATCTTTCAGATCCAGCACGATTCCGGTGATGTTGCGGTCATCTTTCGCCTGGCGGATGGTATCGACGATATCGAACAGGGAGTTTTCCTGCAGACGGTCTGACGTCGCGCCAAACAGCTGGCGGCTGATTGCCCCCAGACGGTTGCTGGCGGACGGTTTATCAACGATAACGCCGGTGATATCGAGTAACAGGGCCCCGCGAGTCGAATGCTGCGCCTGATTCGCGTTGCTGATATGCATCCAGATGCCCGCGCAAACCAGAACCAGGAAGATGAAAAAGATGTTCATCACCAGGTTGCGGACGAAGTTGAGCAGTCGCCACGTCCATTTAAAGAAACCGGCAATGATTCGCCAAAGGGTTCGCATGTATTCTCCCTAACCAGAAAATGACTGTTTCCGTCGCCACTGGACGGTAATGTTGGGTTATCGTAATGACCCAACCGCCACTTGTCAGCAGGAATCGCCTGCCAGGCTGTAACAAAATCTGCCGTCGTGTTAATTTTGTGAGTAAATTTCAAGAAAGGAGTTAACCAATGGACGCACTCGAACTGCTTGTTAACCGCCGTAGCGCTTCCCGTCTGGCCGAACCTGCCCCGGCAGGCGAGCAGCTGGAGAATATTCTGCGTGCCGGCATGCGTGCCCCCGATCACGGCACGCTGCAGCCGTGGCACTTCTTTGTGATTGAAGGCGAAGGCCGCGATCGTTTCAGCCAACTGCTGGAGCAGGGCGCGATTGCCGCCGGGCAGGATGAGAAAGGTATCGACAAGGCGCGCAATGCCCCGTTCCGCGCCCCGATGATTATCGCCGTCGTGGCGAAATGCCAGGCTGACCATAAGGTGCCGATCTGGGAACAGGAAATGTCCGCAGGCTGTGCGGTGATGGCGATGCAGATGGCCGCCGTCGCGCAGGGCTTTAACGGTATCTGGCGTACCGGTGCGCTGACCGAAAGCCCGGCGGTCCGTGACGGTTTTGGCTGCGGTGAGCATGACAAGATTGTCGGTTTCCTCTATCTCGGTACCCCGCAGCTTAAAGCCTCCAGCACCATCAGCATTCCGGACACCACGCCTTTCGTCAGCCATTTCTGATAACGCGCCTAAACTGTCTGGATTCTGAGCATCTGCCGCAGAATTCAGACAGTCATACTTACCTCTTTATGGAATGAGCGCTACCATAGCGCGATTGAGATGACAGGAGACGTCCATGAGCGAGCAAACCATTCGTTTAACGCAGTACAGCCACGGAGCCGGTTGCGGTTGTAAAATTTCCCCGAAAGTGCTGGAGACCATCCTGCACAGTGAACAGGCGAAGTTTGTCGACCCGAACCTGCTTGTCGGCAACGAAACGCGTGACGATGCTGCAGTTTATGACTTAGGTAACGGCACCAGCATTATCAGTACTACCGACTTCTTTATGCCGATTGTCGACAACCCGTTCGACTTCGGGCGCATTGCGGCCACCAACGCCATCAGCGATATCTTCGCAATGGGCGGTAAGCCGATCATGGCGATTGCCATTCTGGGCTGGCCGATCAACACCATCCCGCCGGAAGTGGCCCGTGAAGTGATTGATGGCGGTCGTTTTGCCTGCCAGCAGGCGGGGATTGCCCTGGCCGGCGGTCACTCTATTGATGCGCCGGAGCCAATCTTTGGCCTGGCCGTTACTGGCGTAGTGCCGACCGAACGCGTGAAGCGCAACAGCACCGCGCAGGCGGGCTGCAAACTGTTCCTCACCAAGCCGCTGGGCATTGGCGTGCTGACCACCGCCGAGAAAAAATCCCTGCTGAAACCGGAGCACAAAGGCCTGGCAACGGAAGTCATGTGCCAGATGAACCTCGCCGGTGCGGCGTTTGCCAATATCGACGGCGTGAAGGCGATGACCGACGTCACCGGTTTTGGCCTGCTGGGACACCTCTCCGAAGTGTGTCAGGGCGCGGGCGTGCAGGCGCAGGTCTGGTATCAGGACGTGCCGAAGCTGCCGGGCGTGGAGGAGTATATTGCTCAGGGCGCGGTCCCGGGCGGTACCCAGCGCAACTTCGCCAGCTACGGTCACCTGATGGGCGAAATGCCTGAGGAGTGGCGCAACCTGCTGTGCGATCCGCAAACTTCCGGCGGCCTGCTTCTGGCGGTCACGCCGGAATCCGAAGCCGAGGTTCAGGCCACTGCCGCCGAGTTCGGCATCACCCTGACGGCCATCGGCGAGCTGGTGACCGCGCGCGGCGGTCGTCCGATGATTGAGATCCGTTAATTCGATGCGGTTGTTTATTGCCGAAAAGCCGAGCCTGGCCCGTGCCATCGCCGACGTGCTGCCTAAACCGCATTGCAAAGGTGACGGCTTTATCGAATGCGGTAACGGGCAGGTGGTCACCTGGTGTATTGGTCACCTGCTTGAGCAGGCGCAGCCGGACGTCTATGACAGCCGCTACGCTCGCTGGAATTTAAACGATCTGCCCATCGTGCCGGAAAAATGGCGCCTGCAGCCCCGACCTTCGGTCACCAAACAGCTCAACGTGATTAAGCGCTTCCTGCATGAAGCCGCTGAGATCGTGCACGCGGGTGACCCGGACAGGGAAGGACAGCTGCTGGTGGATGAGGTGCTAGACTACCTGGAGCTGGCGCCGGAAAAGCGCCAGCAGGTGCAGCGCTGCCTGATAAACGACCTCAATCCGCAGGCCGTCGAGCGGGCGATTTCGCGCCTGCGTGCCAACAGCGAATTTATTCCGCTGTGCGTCTCGGCATTAGCCCGCGCCCGCGCCGACTGGCTGTACGGCATCAATATGACCCGCGCGTACACCATTCTTGGGCGCAACGCGGGCTATCAGGGCGTGCTTTCAGTGGGGCGCGTGCAGACGCCGGTGCTGGGGCTGGTGGTGCGTCGCGACGAAGAGATTGAGAACTTCGTCGCCAAAGATTTTTTTGAAGTGAAAGCGCATATCGTCACGCCTGAAGACGAGCGCTTTACCGCCGTCTGGCAGCCGAGCGGCGCCTGTGAGTCATACCAGGATGAAGAGGGGCGTTTGCTGCATCGTCCTCTGGCGGAGCATGTGGTTAACCGCATTACCGGCCAGCCGGCTATCGTCACCAGCTATAACGATAAACGGGAATCAGAACCCGCACCGCTGCCGTTCTCGCTGTCGGCCCTGCAGATTGAGGCCGCGAAGCGCTTTGGCCTCAGCGCACAGAACGTGCTGGATATCTGCCAGAAGCTCTATGAAACCCATAAGCTCATCACCTACCCGCGTTCGGACAGCCGCTATCTGCCGGAAGAGCATTTTGCCGGTCGCCACTCGGTGATGAACGCCATCGGCGTGCACGCGCCGCATCTGCTCCCGCAGCCTGCGGTAAACCCGGACACCCATAACCGCTGCTGGGACGACAAAAAAGTCGATGCCCACCACGCAATTATCCCGACGGCCCGCGCCAGCAACGTCAACCTGACCGAGAACGAAGCGAAGGTCTATAACCTGATCGCCCGTCAGTATCTGATGCAGTTCTGCCCGGACGCGGTGTTCCGCAAGTGCGTGATTGAGCTTGAGATTGCCAAAGGTAAGTTTGTCGCCAAAGCGCGTTTCCTCGCAGAAGCGGGCTGGCGCACGCTGCTCGGTAACAAAGAGCGCGACGAAGAGAACGACGGCACGCCGCTGCCGGTGGTCGCCAAAGATGACGAACTGCTGTGCGAGAAGGGCGAAGTGGTTGAACGTCAGACCCAGCCTCCGCGCCATTTCACCGATGCAACGCTGCTGTCGGCGATGACCGGGATCGCCCGGTTCGTTCAGGATAAAGATCTGAAGAAGATCCTGCGCGCCACCGACGGTCTGGGAACGGAAGCGACGCGAGCAGGGATCATCGAGCTGCTCTTTAAGCGCGGCTTCCTGGAGAAAAAGGGACGCTATATCCACTCAACGGAGCCGGGCCGGGCGCTAATCCACTCTCTGCCGGAGCTGGCCGCCAGGCCGGACATGACCGCACACTGGGAATCTGTGCTGACGCAGATCAGCGAGAAGCAGTGCCGCTATCAGGACTTTATGCAACCGCTGGTCGGGACGCTTTATCAGCTGATCGATCAGGCGCGCAGCACGCCGGTGAAAACGTTCAGAGGGATGGTTGCGCCCGGTAGTGGCGCGAAGAAACCGTTTAAAAAGAAAAAGAGCGCGGCCTGACACACGGTTTTTTCCCTCTCCCCGTGGGAGAGGGCCGGGGTGAGGGCACCCGGCCGCACGCGATAAACCTTAAATCACGCCCTGACCAATCATCGCATCCGCCACCTTCACGAACCCGGCGATGTTTGCCCCGCGCACGTAGTTGGTTTGCGACGCCTCGCCGCCGTACTCCACGCAGGCATGGTGAATATCCAGCATGATGTGGTGCAGGCGCGCATCCACTTTCTCCGCTTTCCAGCCGAGACGCGCGGCGTTTTGCGCCATCTCGAGGCCGGAGGTCGCCACGCCGCCCGCGTTAGCGGCCTTGCCCGGCGCAAACAGCACGCCCGCTTCTAGGAACAGATCCGTCGCATCGATGGTGGTAGGCATATTCGCCCCTTCGGCCACCGCTTTTACGCCGTTGCTAATCAGGGGGCGCGCGGCGTCGACGTCCAGCTCGTTCTGGGTGGCGCACGGCAGGGCGATATCCACCGGCACGCCCCACGGCTGTTTCCCTTCCAGGTAGCTCAGGCCAAGCTCCCGGGCATAATCCGCCACGCGGCCGTCGCGGCTGGCTTTGATTTCACACAGGCGCGCCAGCTTCTCTGCCGTGAAGCCTGCTTCATCCACCACCGTGCCGCTGGAGTCAGAGGCGGTCACCACGCGAGCGCCAAGCTGCATCGCTTTCTCAATAGCATACTGCGCCACGTTACCGGAGCCGGACACCGCGACACGCATGCCTTCAAAGCCTAAACCGTGACGCTTGAGCATCGCCTCGGTGAAGTAAACCAGGCCGTATCCTGTCGCTTCCGGGCGGATCAGGCTCCCGCCAAACGACAGCCCCTTGCCGGTAAAGACGCAGGCGCTGTTGTTGGAGAGCTTTTTCATCATTCCGGCCATAAAGCCCACTTCACGTCCGCCCACGCCGATATCACCGGCAGGAACGTCGGTATCCGGGCCGAGGTGGCGGTAGAGTTCGGTCATCAGCGCCTGGCAGAAGCGCATCACTTCCCCTTCGCTTTTGCCTTTCGGGTCGAAATCGCTGCCGCCTTTCCCGCCGCCCATCGGTAGCGTGGTGAGGGCGTTTTTAAAGGTCTGCTCGAAGCCGAGGAATTTCAGAATCGACAGGTTCACGGACGGATGAAAACGCATGCCGCCCTTAAACGGGCCAATCGCCGAGTTAAACTGAACGCGCCACGCGCGGTTAACCTGTACCTGGTTGCGATCGTCAACCCACGTCACGCGGAACTGGATCACGCGCTCTGGCTCGATCAGGCGTTCAAGCAGAGACATCTGGCGATAACGCGGGTTTTGTTCAAGGAAGGGCCACAGGGTGGTCATAACTTCACGCACGGCCTGAGCGAACTCGCTTTGGTGCGGGTCGCGCTGCTGAACATGGGCAAGGAAACTTTCCAGAGAGCGTGTCTGATCCATAGATATAAGAACCTCTTATCGTATTTTATGTTTATTACTTATGCGATTTGTGTTGTTTTTTTGACTATACCACCCGTACCGCTTTGTGAGGCAAGCAGAAATTTATAACGAAAGGGAAATTAATGAGAGGGCGGGCGTCATAACGAAAAGCGATGAAGAGATAAATTAAAGGTTCAGCTCTGGTTTACCGTTATAGTCAATATCAGGACACAACAGGAAGACAAGTCGATGAACCGTTATGTGATGACCGCGTTATGTTTGATGTTTACCGCTGGCGCTCAGGCTGACCGCATTCGTCCGGATGTGGAAGTGAATGTGCCGCCGGAAGTGTTTAGCTCCAGCGGCCAGAATCAAACGGTGCAGCCCTGCAATCAGTGCTGTATCTATCAGAATCAGAACTACTCGGAAGGGGCCGTTGTGAAAGCGGACGGCATTCTGCTGCACAGTGCCAGCGCGACGAGCGCGCCATCAGCACGAACCCGCTGGTCTGGCGTCGCGTAAAATAATAAACGCTTCCAGCAGCGGAATATCCGCGGGGGCTAAGGGGTAGCCAAACGCCTCTTCCGGCGTACACCACGCCAGCGCGCTGTGGTAGTGCGCCGTGATATCGCCGCGGAAAGCAGGAACGTGCCAGGCATGCAGGTTAATCAACCGCTGGGAGACTTCCCGCTGGTGGCTTGCCACGTATTGTCCCGGCAGGGCGTCAATGCCCAACTCTTCACGCAGCTCGCGGATAAGCGCTTCTGGCTGGGTTTCTCCGGCCTCGACTTTACCGCCTGCAAATTCCCACATTCCCGGCTGGTCGGCGTGGACAGGGCGCTGCGCCAGTAAAATGTTGCCGTCTTTTTCGATGATGGCGGCAACGACATCGAGTGTTTTCAGCATGGTCGTCAATAATTGATAGCGAAAAAAGACATATTATCGTGCCCTTTCTCAGAGTCCAGTAAACAGGAGAATCAGGTGAAAGAGTCCCCCGCCTGGGTTGCCCCCCTCGAATCCCTTCCCGCCAGCCTAAAACCGATAGCCGCCATGCAGAAAAAGCATTTTGGCGCGGTGCTGAATCCCACCCGCTGGTGGGGGCGAATGCCGCGTCTGTTCTGGCTGGTGGCGCTGTTTGTCGGTTTTCTGGAGCGTCGTCATGCGCGCCTGACGCCCGCGCTGCGCTCGCTGCTCATGACGCGGGTATCCCAGCTCTGTCACTGCGCTTTCTGCATTGATGCCAACAGCCTGCGTCTGGCCGAGCGCTGCGGCGCGCTGGATAAGGTTCAGGCCGTGAGCGACTGGCAGGATTCCGCCTTGTTCACCGAGCAGGAGCGCGCGGCGCTGGCCTACGCCGAGGCGATGACCGCCACGCCGCCCCGGGCGGATGACGTAGTCAGAACGGCGCTGAAACGCCACTTCACGGACGATGCCATTACCGAGATGACGGCGCTGATTGCGTTTCAAAATCTCTCCGCCCGTTTTAATGCCGCGCTGGATATTCCGGCGCAGGGGCTGTGCGCCACGTTTAGCGAGACTCCCTATGCTTGACCGTCACCTGCACCCGCGGGTTAAGCCCGCTCTGAATCGTCTGGTTTCCGTGCTGGATAAGCCGGGCATCACGCCCGACGGATTAACCCTGACCGGGTTTGCCATCGGCGTGCTGGCGCTGCCGTTTCTGGCCCTCGGCTGGTATCCGGCTGCGCTGGCTGCCATCGTGCTTAACCGCCTGCTGGATGGTCTGGACGGCGCGCTGGCGCGCAGGAGAGGGCTGACCGATGCGGGGGGATTTCTTGATATCGCGCTCGATTTTCTGTTCTACGCCCTGGTGCCGTTTGGCTTTGCGCTCGCGGCACCCGCTGAGAATGCGCTGGCGGCCGCCTGGCTGCTGTTTGCGTTTATCGGGACCGGCAGCAGCTTTCTGGCGTTTGCGGCGCTGGCGGCGAAGCACGACATCGACAACCCCGGCTATGCGCACAAGTCGTTTTATTACATCGGTGGGTTAACGGAAGGGACGGAGACCATCGCCCTGTTCGTGCTGTGCTGCCTGTTCCCGGCGCACTTTACGCTGTTCGCGTGGGTATTCGGCGCGCTGTGCTGGCTGACCACCACAACGCGCGTCTGGAGCGGCTATGTGACGCTGAAGTCACTCAGCCCTTAGAGAGCGCTTTCTGGCCCACGCTCTCCGGTGGAGACCGGGTTCTGCGGGTGACTGCTCCATTCGTACCAGCCGCCGTCATAGACGGCGACATTCTTCCAGCCCATCGCCCGGGCGTACATAAAGGTTTCTGACGCCCGCCACCCGGTGCCGCAGTAAAACGCGACGTGCTGTTCAGGCAGAATATTCCAGCGCTTCCACTGGGCGGCGATATCGTCCGCGCTGCGCATGGTGCCATCCGGGTTATGGAAATCTTCCATATGGGTCGCGTCGCTGCCCGCATGACCCCAGCGGGCACCGGCAATTTCACCTTTTGGCTTGATGTAGCTGTAGCCGCTGGTTTCGCCGATGAACTCCGGCCAGGAACGAATGCTTACCAGGGAGGCATCCTGACGGTGCAGCATCCCGCGCGCCTGTTCCATATCAACCATCAGCTGCGGCTGGCCGGGGATCGGCGCGCCAAAATCGAGGGCAGGCGCCACTTTGCCGGGCGTGCCGCGTTCAACCGGCAGGCCTGCATCGGACCACGCCTTCCAGCCGCCGTCGAGAATACGCACATCCTTCACGCCCGCATACAGCATGATCTGCGCCACGCGCGCGGCGGCGTAAACGTCACGGCCATACAGAATGACGGTGGTGTCGTGACGGATCCCGTGCTTCGCCAGCATCGCTTTCAGCGTGTCGTCGGAGACTTTATTCCACAGCGGCTCGCTTTCCACCTCGTTGGTGTCGATGTAGCCCGCGCCGGGAATGTGGTTTAGCAGGTAAAACTTCGGTGCGCCCCAGGCGGCTTCAATCACTTTCCAGTCCCCCGCCGGCGCGGCGGTCACGGGTTTACCCTGCTGGAGGCGGTGGATCCACTGCGGATAAACCAGCTGTTCAAAGTGAGGCAGGCGCTGAAGGCGGTCGGGCGTCTGCAGAGCGTCGCTGAGCAGCGAGACGTTGCGGTATCCGGCTTTCTCCAGGCGGGATTTCACCGCCAGGTTATCGTTCTCGTCGCCGTAGAGGGCGATGGCCGTCGCGGGCGTAAGCTGATGCTGTTTTGCCCAGCTCGCAATCTGCTCGTCGCTCATTGCGCCCAGCCAGGCGGCAGCCAGGTTGAGTGCGGCGGGGTCATGCCCGGAGGGGCCGCTGGGGGTCTGTGAGATTTCT
>OBYC01000427.1_pt1 | contig 36874 bp, 25 predicted proteins | sample 1550651 | NCBI WGS metagenome assembly OBYC01 (sample SAMEA2580181, study PRJEB22360) | human gut metagenome | biome: human gut; feature: human-associated habitat; material: faeces | place: Denmark | collected 2008/2010
CAGAAAATCTGTCGGTTGCTTGTAGGGGTAAACTCTTTCCCACAATGAGGACATACCCTTGTTTTGACGATTTCGCCACCGTTTTCAGCAAGTTTTTTTGCCTTTCGCTTCTCTCGATAGGCTTTTTCACGCTGACGCTGTTTCTCCAATCGCTTCTTTTCTGCTTGTTCTTCTTGCTCTTTTATCTCGGCAAGTTCTTCCTCGGTGTAGGCAATATCGACCTGTCCGACACAATTGAAGTAAATATCAACCTTTTGTGTCCTTGCTTTTCCCACACCCTCGGCTTCATAGACAACAATCTTGTCAATAAGTTCGTGGAACATCAAATCGGAGATTTCTGTCGGCTCTTTACACTTGCGTATCAAAGAGATGAAATGCTTAATATCCACCGTATTCACTTTTTCTTCGGCAAGTGATTTTTTCATTTCTTCAATCTTCGTTTCCAGTTCTGCCTGCTCCTCATCATACTGCTTCATCAGTTGCTTGTACTGTCTTTCGGGTAGCAATCCCGATATAAGATTTTCATACAAGCCACGAATGAGCGTAGAGAGTTCGTCATAGCGTTTCTGACAGCGTTTCAACTCCGATTGATTGTACTCCGGCTTTTCCTCTTGCTTGTCTTTCCAAAGGGATTGCAGCTCCAAAGCAAAGGCTTTTTCATCATTCAGAACAAATCTTGAAAAGCGTTTGATTGCCGATAATATCAAGGCTTCAACATTATCAGCACTAATCGTATGGGAAGTACAGGAATTAACCCTGCTTGCATACCCGCCGCAACGGTAAGAATACTGAACAGAACCGTCTTTCTTGCTATAATGCGTTTGCAAAGTCATTCTCCTGCCACAGTCGGCACAATACAGATAACCGCTTAATCGGTTGGTATGTGTACCTCTTGCCGCAGCTCTGTTCACTCGTTTCTTTCGCTTCTGAACGCTGTCCCAAAGTTCCTGCGATATGATAGGCTCGTGGGTGTTATAAAACACATACTGCTCATCTTCATCGGTAGTCTTTCTCTTATGCAGTTTGAAATTGGTGCTGACCGACTTTCTCAAAACAGTATGTCCAAGATATTCCTGCCTGCTTAAAATCGTTCTAATAGCAGATATGCCCCAAATATAAGGGTCTGCAAACTTAATCCCGTTGTACTGTTCGGGGTGATATTCCTTTGCATATGCGGCAGGAATTAAAACCTTTTCTTCGGTCAGTATTTCCGCTATGGCTCGTGGACTTTTGCCCTCATTGGCAAGCAGAAAGATACGCTTTACCACCTCAGAAGCCACAGGGTCAACAACAAGCGTCTGCTTATCGCTCGGCAATCGGTTATATCCATAAGGGATTGAACCGCTACAACGCTTTCCGTCTTTCATTCGGGCATCAAATACAGCCTTGATTTTATTGCTCGTGTCTTTGGCATAAAATTCGTTCATAATATTCAAAAACGGAGCAAAATCATTATCCGAAGCATTGTTGCTGTCAATGCTGTTGTTGATTGCAAGAAAACGGACATCTTTCTGCGGAAACAGAATTTCCGTATAAAATCCGACTTGCAGATAGTTTCGCCCTAATCGGCTCATATCCTTAACAATCAATGTTCCGACATTGCCTGCTTCAACTTCTTTTATCAAAGACTGAAAGCCTGGGCGATTGAAATTTACACCCGAAAAACCATCGTCAGTAAAATGGCGGATATTCACAAAACCATTCCTACGGGCATAATCTTCGAGGTATTTTTTCTGATTGGTAATGGAATTACTCTCGCCATTCAGGTCATCATCTCTTGATAATCTCTCATAAAGTGCTGTAATCTTTGAAGTCCTTGACATTCTCTTAACCTCCTTCCTTATGTATTTTCAATTTAGGACAGTTAACTTTATCGTCCTATTAAAGCATAGCCCTCTGGAGCTAACTCAATCGCTGTTTGTGTTTCACCAAATGATGCTGCCCAGGAATCAAATTGTGTCATTCCCAATCTTTTCAGTGTGCCGTACTGCAGATAACGCATATTTGTATACAGCTCTGTCATACTGTTGGAAATCGGCGTTCCGGTAGCAAAGGTGATACCTTTGCCGCCGGTTAGTTCATCCATATATTGGCATTTTGCAAACATGTCTGAGGACTTCTGGGCTTCTGTCTGCGGGATACCTGCCACATTGCGCATTTTGGTATACAAAAACAGATTCTTATAGTTATGGCTTTCATCCACAAACAGCCTGTCTATACCGAGTTCTTCAAAATTTACAACTTGATCTTTTCTGGTTTGGTCATAAAGCTTGGCAAGACGCGTTTCCAGACTCTTTTTGGTCTTTTCCATCTGTTTAATGGTAAAACGTTTGTCATTCTCTGCTTTTATTTCACGAAGTCCTTTTTCGATCTCATCAATCTGCTGTATGATTGTATTTTTTTGTCGTTCATCGGAAAGAGGTATTTTTTCAAACTGGCTATGTCCGATAATAACTGCATCATAATCTCCGGTAGCAATTCTGGAACAGAATTTTTGCCGGTTTGCCGGTTCAAAATCTTTTTTCCGGGCCGCAAGGATGTTTGCCCCCGGATATAACCGTAGGAAATCAGAAGCCCATTGTTCTACGAGGTGATTTGGGACAACAAATAATGATTTCTGGCATAAACCGAGTCTTTTGCTCTCCATCGCTGCAGCAATCATTTCAAATGTCTTTCCAGCACCAACACACTGGGCAAGTAATGTATTGTTGCCGTATAAAATATGGGCTATTGCATTTTTCTGGTGCGGCTTTAATTCAATATCTGGCGTCATGCCAGGAAATGTCAAATGAGAGCCTTCATATTCCCGTGGACGAACAGAATTGAATAGTTCGTTATACGTTTCTACAATCTTCTGTCTTCGTTCCGGATCACGGAATATCCAGTCTTTAAACGCTTCTTTTATGTTTTCCTGCTTTTGACTTGCAATAGTCGTTTCTTCCTTATTCAGTACCCTCCTTTCATCAAAGGTATCATAAATTTTTATGTCTTTCAAATTTAAGGTATCTTCCAGCAACTTATACGCAGTTACTCTTGTGGTTCCAAATGTGGTATTTGCAAAAGAGCGGGAAGTTTCAGCATTTTTTCCGGCAATGTTCCATGTACTTGTTATATTCGAAAAACTTGTTTTTACAGCACCAGGATCTAATAGATAATGTGGTGTTTGAAAGACTTCCCCCATGAAGTCATCTATATACTTCGGATCAATCCATGTGGCACCAATCCTGATCTCTATCTCTGAGGCATCGAGATTTTGGGGCTGTATCTGTTTAAGTGCCTGCACATTAATGCTAAACTCAGGTTTTGTTTCTGCGTAAGATGTTGCAATTTTGAGTTTTTCCCGGACATTACCGCTTAAATATTCATCTGCAGTCTCCCATTTTCCGGTGATTGGGTCTTCAAATATGACACCGCGAAGTTCTTCCACAATTTCTTTGGTATCTTTTCCGGAAAGTTCACTCATATACGGAAGATCAACAACAGCCTTTTCTGAAAGAGATACGGTCAATGCTTCACTGGCTGTGTCAACGCTTGTAACAACTTTCTCCTGCTTAATTGTACGCTTTTGGAATATAGCAGCCTTTTCCTTGAAATTTCCTTCTTCATCAAGGTTTTCTAATGAGCAAATCAGAGAATAACTGGAATCCTGATCAAATGCGATTCTGTTTGCACGCGAATTCAGTATACCGAATTTTGCTGTATATCCATCATACAACGCACTCAGTTCTTCCTGCTTTTGTTTAATGTCTGCATCGGAATACTCATTCAGCTGCAAATTAATTAACGCACGAGTACAATCCCGGATGCCGATCATTCCCTTGATCCGCTCTTTTGCTGTGGCCGAAACGTCAACAGGACGCATAACAGAATTTTCCCGGTAATAAATTTCCTTTCCAACAACCGTAAAGCTATAATTTTTGACGTTCGGATCTGCAGAAAGTAGCTCTTCTAAGTCCTCCGTAAGAATCTCTTCCGGATCAATCGCATCAAATTCTCCATTGATATTTTGCAGAGACTCCTGTAATTGTTCTTCAAACGGTTGCGAATCATCTGCTGTGCAGGTACTTTCCATTCCATAAGGACCGGATACCATTTCCATTTTTCCAACAATTTGTTCTGGATGTTCAACAAAATAATTGTTCATGGTAATGTCTGATCCATCTTTTCCAAGATAGACCCAATCCGGATCAGAAACAATCATATGATCCCGTTTTTTCAAAAACAAAATATCGGATGTTACTTCTGTTCCTGCATTCGATTTAAAGGCTTTATTTGGAAGCCTGACAGCACCAAGTAACTCGGCCCGTTGTGCCAGGTATTTCCGCACTTCCGGATTGGACTTGTCCAGTGTTCCTTTGCTTGTGATAAAGGCAACAATACCACCGGGACGTACTTTATCCAGTGTTTTTGCAAAGAAGTAATCATGGATCAGGAATTTGTTCCGATCGTATTTCTTATCTACCACCTTGTATTGTCCAAACGGAACATTTCCAATGGCAAGATCAAAAAAGTTATCTGGATATGTAGTTTTTTCAAAACCACATATCTGTATGTTGGCATGTGGATACAGCTGTTTGGCAATCCGTCCGGAAATACTGTCCAGTTCAACTCCATATAAGTTGCTTTCTTTCATGGAGTCCGGCATCATGCCCAAAAAGTTTCCAACTCCCATTGCCGGTTCCAGAACGTTTCCTTTGGAAAAACCCATTCGTTCCAAAGCACTGTAAATTTGCCGGATAATCACTGGACTGGTATAATGTGCGTTTAAAGTGCTTTCCCTGGCCATACGGTATTCATCCGGCGATAATGCAGCCTTTAATTGCTGATATTCTTCAGACCAGTTTGGTTTGCTTTCGTCAAAGGCATCCGCCAGTCCACCCCATCCAATATATTGACTGAGAACCTGCTGTTCTTCTGCTGTAGCGTATCTGTTTTCCGATTCGATCCGGTTAAGCAGCACAATGGCAGCAAGATTCCTTCTGAATTTCTCTTTTGGAGATCCTTCCCCCAAATGGTCATCACTGATCTGAAAATTGGAAGCTGCACTTTTATCCGGTGCAGCTTTACTTTCTTCTTGTTTTTCTTCGGTATCTGGCGTCGTTTCGTCTGGAATAGAATTTTCAATGTCTCTTCCATCTGCAGCAAGTTCATCGGCCCATGCCATGGCATCTTCCAAAGATTCAAAAGTTTCCAATGGCGGATAACCTTCTGCATCATAAATGGAATATACGGCATTTCCTTTGTTGATCCACAAAAAGACATCCGAAAAAAGCCTTGCGCTCCATTTTGTTGGATTTCCAAACGCATCATCTGCCTCATGTACCACCTGCCAGGATAACCGTTGCAGTTCTTCCCCATCAAGTTTGGCACCAACTTCCGCTTCATGTCGATCAATGTCTTCTTCAGCAAGAATGTCGATATAATAGTCCTCTACTTCAACTTTATCTGGCTTATGGTCAAATTCAAAGACTCGATTTTTACACTGAACATAATAAAAGTCCGGATCATCAACACAATTTCCGATCAGATATTTAACGTTTCCAGATTCCCACTGGTCAATCAGAATGCAGAGATGGCCATCCAGTGTAAGCTGTTCCTGTACTACCTGTTCTTTTTCATGCTGCAGGTTTCTGACTTGGTTTGTAAATCCATCCAAAATAGTTGGGTGGGTGTTTAAGATCAGTGTATTGCTCCATTCTCCTTCTGTAAGGATGGAACTCGCCCATTCTTTGTTTCTTAGAGAAAACCGACCTTCCTTCCATGCCTGCACAATGGTATTGGCCAAAACAAATTGTACACAGTCTATGCCGTATTTTTCTACAATTTCAGATACCGTATTTTGTGGAACGGAAAATCCATTGTATTTTTCGGCAATCTGTTTTTCGATCTCCTGTTTGCACTCTAACCGGATTCCGTTATTCAGCCGGGTAATTTCGGCTTCTTTTGCCTTTTTTTCCTGTTCTTTTTTATAATTCTTATACTCTTCTTTTTCCTGTGGTGAAAAGTATTTGTCTGCATAAATCAGCTCGCAGATTCTTTCTTCTACGACATTCCAATTTAAAAGGACTTTTGTATATGGATTTAAAAGGCTTCCTTTCTCCAGGAGAATACCTTTCGCATCATGTTCACTGTTGGAACTACTATTGCCAGGTAACGCACCGGATTGGCCACCAATCCCATATTCTTTTTTCAGAAAGTCTGCATTTTCTTTCTGGTTATGCAGGTCCATGAAATATTCGTAGATTCGAAATTTTCCATCTGCAAAACCACTTCCAATGCAAAGGGCATAGTCGATTTCGTCCTGTGTGATGAAATCTTCCTGTCTGACATCTACCGTATCATGAAGTGGAAAATGAATTCTCTCCCTGTCAAGATCCGCGATTTCGGATAATAGATATCCTGGAGATTTCACAGTTTTCGGCTTTAATTCTCCATAGGAAATCCGTGCATCGACATCTTCCAAAAAGCTTTCCAGCTGTTCTCTTCCTTCATGCGTAGAAAGAAGAGTTTCTATTTTTTCTATACTGTTAAGTTCTTCCGGTACATCATCTATCCAATCACGGAGAAAATAGCCGATCTGATAAGATACCCTCTCCATCTCTGTTTTGTCTACGAGTGCTGCCTCGTTCGCATCCATATACAAGCCATACGTAATCATGGCGTGAATGTACTTTTCGATTTGATCCCAGCTTAATGTTGTAACTACAGATTCCGCTGCCTGCATACCATAACCGGCAGTCATTCCGTTTTCATCAAACCATACAGATATTGGATGACCGTGTAATTCAAAACCTTTGCCGACCTGACTATATTCTTTTTTCAGGAAAGCAATTATTTCATCGGTACTTTTTCCTTCGGTATATTTGGCGTAAATCCGTTTCCGGCTATCTTTTTGCCCGCCACCACTTCGGATGATTACTTCAAGATCGGTTTCCGGCAAATAGAAAGCAGCGGGCATAGTATATTTTTTACTTGCTTCCGCTGCTGTAATTGATCCTCTCTGTTCCTCTGCTGATGGAAACAGACTTAATTGTGTGTATGATTCCTCTGGTTTTACAAAATTGGTCGGCTGTAAATCAGTTCTTTCAGTACGACTTCCTCCGCCCGGCTCTGGATGCTGTTCATCTTCTTCACCCAAAGCATCTGATCCTGTGCTTTGAGCTGTTCGTTTACTCCTTCTTTCTCCGCCATCTGGGATGTCAGGACTTCCATCCTCTCTCTTGCCTGTTCCTGAATCTCGAGAAGATGTGCTTTCAGCGTTCCTTCCAGAAACATTGCTGTTCTCGCCCCATCGTATCTCTCCCTCAGAAATTTGTCCCTCAGAAGTCCGTATTTCGTTACCATTCCCTCCGGTTCCGGATTTGCTTTCAGTTTCGGAATCAGATAATCTCCCATCTGTTCGTATTCCAGGTCCATTTTGTTTTCCTCCTTCAATATTATCTTTATCTTTGGAATTACCCTCTTGCAAACTTTCACGCTTTAAAGCATTATATCGCGGTTGTGGTGCATTTGCAAGTTCTTTTTTGGAGATTTCTTTTTCCTGTTCTTTCTCGCGAAGTTTATCATAAATGCGTACTGTTTTTCCGATTTCTGCAAGAACACCTCTGGCAGAATCATTAATTTTTGTTCCTAATACTGACAATGTTTTAATAGAAACAAACTGATTGATATAATCAAATGAAAATTCATGATCGGAAATTTCTATTTCACAGGCCGATAAAATTGTAAAAGAAACACTTTCCGATATAAGTTTTTTTAAGCAAAGAGCAAAGTCCTGTTCGCTCAGTTTATCAAATCCTATCCTATCCTGTAAATCCGGATAATCAATTTGAAGTTCTGTATAGGCATCCGCCGCGAGCTGATCTGAAATTTCAATAATTCTTTCTTCAAAGGGTTTTGTGCTGTCTGTACTGCCATATATTTGTTCGAGCCTATGCAGTACATCACTTTTATGTTCTTCCCGCAGTTTCCACGCCTTCGGATAACGTCCATTTGGCTTTACAGCATGAACATTCGAAACATCAAATACATATTTAAGCTTATGACCGTATGTTGCAGTATCATCCGGAAGTGCAATTCCTGAAGATCCTTTATTTACCCAGCAGTTCATACGTTTATTCCATATCTCGATGGAAGCACACGCTGTTGCATCCGGATTCTGTGCATAAATCAGAAGCTGTTCTTTAAACGGATATTTATAAATCCGTGCAGCGGAGGTCAGGAACTTCATCCAGGATTCCCGGTTCTGTGAAACCCTTTTAGCTGTTTTTTCTGCAAGATTCACTATGTATTCATATTTATCCATCTTATTTTCCTTCTACTATTGTGGCCGACAATATAATTGCGGCGAAAGATTTGATTGTGACATTGCCTGTTTACATACCCCTCTGGATTCATCTGCAGCATGAACCATTTCACCATTTCCAAGATATATGGCAACATGGGATATATTCCTGTATTTTCCGTTGGCCGAATAAGAATAAAAGATCAAGTCTCCCGGCTGCAGTTCACCATAGCTGACAGTCATTCCTTTGTTTACCAGGCATTCTGCTTCGCTTGCTGCATCCATTCCATTCAGATAAGTAATACCAGCTGCAGCATAACTCCGGTAAACCAGGGAAGAACAATCATACCATCCCGGATCATCTCTTCTGCTTTGGGAATAACCACTTCCTACAGCATTCAGAGCTGCCTGCACGGCAGCATTTCCGGACTCTCCGGCACCTATGCTTTTTTTCCAGGACCAGTCAATCCCACCGGCACCATTTTCGGATGGTGCATAAATGTCAAGCGTCCCATCAAGCTGCGCCAGGCAATCCGCTTTCTCATAGCTCCACCTGGATACGTTCGGTCTGCGGGCGATCATGGCATCATATGCCCTTTCAATAATTTCCCGGTCCGTTGATGCAGATGTTGTTCCATCAAAATATCTTTTCAGGCTTACAACATATTTTCCATCTCTGTTGCCAAAAGAAAGAACGCAGCCTTTCAAAGCATCAGACGCGTTTGTAAAATCAAAACCATAATATTCTGTCAGTGATGTAAGAAGTGGCTGCAGTGTTTGTGTATAGACGTATTCGCACTGGGCTGCCTCAAATGCAATCTTATGTTCTATGCAGATCGAATGCCATGCCCCGTAAAATCCGGCGTTATTTTTTAGTTCTGTGGTCATGCCAAGATATGGTTCAAACGGACCATATGTAGTTGGATCTTTTTCATAGCACCACCGAACAAACGGCCCAAGCTCATAACGATTGTCGAACTGAAATTCACCACATGCATTTCCGCCATCGCCACCAACCTGATCCGGGTTTCCGCCGGATTCATATTTTGCCGCCAGATAACAGGCTCCATCATAAGCGGAAGAAGCACTTTGACGTTCAGCCTTTACCCCAAGAAACAGAAGACTCAAAAGAAGAAAAAGCGAAATAATAGGAAGCAGCAATAAAACATTGGATGCTATAATTTTAATGATGCCTGCGGATATTTTCGCCGTATTAATGACTCCATGCCGAAGTAGCATCCGCTGTTGATAATCAGCCCTTTTTTTTATCTCTTCTTCGTTCCCGGATAACCGGAGGGATTGAACGGTTGTATGGAAGTTCTTTGTTCTCCGAAACCATTTTAAGGATGCTCTAATTTTTCCCTCTTTACGAGAACTTTTTTCATCCTTTTTTCTTTTGCGGTCATTAGAATCTTCTTCATTCTTTCCTGACTTTTCTGTATCACTTTCTTTCCGATTTTTCTTTTTGGCTTTCCGTTTTTTACTTCCGGAATCATCCTCTGAGTCCTCTTCCTCAGCATGATCCATTTCTTTATTCCATTCCTCTACCGCCTGGGACGGTTTTATTTCCTGCCTATCTTTATCTTCTGCCGGATTTTTTTCAGATGTTTTTTCTGTATGTTCCTTATTTTTTATTTCCTTCTTCTGATTGGACGTTTTCTCCTCATCTTCACCAAGAGTTTCCTTTTTCTCTTCTGTTGAAGATTCTTCTGAAATTTCACTATCTTCCGAAGTATTTTTACTCGTGATTTTTTCTTTTTTTCGATTCTTTTTTAATTTTGTCAGATATATAAGTGTTTTTGATTTTTTTAAATCATTCTGGGAATCCGGCTCATCATCTTCAACCTCTTTTTCTACATTCGCTGCTGTCATACCATGCAGCATGGATGCAGTATTCAAACTTTGATGCTGCTGTCTGAAAGTTTTACTCTGGTTGGATGATAATTCTTCCCCTTTAGAATCTTGTACTGTGGATGATTGTATCCTGCCAATCGTATATTTTCGGCTGAAATCCTTCTTTTTTTCTCTCTCATCCGTATTACTTTCTTCCTCTTCTTGTTGAAAAAGTGTCGGTTTTCCAGACAACGGATTTCCGTTTCGCTTCTCCTCTATTCCAATGCCCTGTGTGTTTTCTGTATCTTGCCGCCGCAGATATTTCCACATGGCCAGACGCATACTTTGTCGTTTTTCTTCTTTTATGTCATTATTTTCCGACATTTCCAGCTGTTCAGTATTCGGGATGGAAGCTCTCATCTTGGCTGCAGCATATTTTTTACCGTGATTTTCCTGAATCCGATTCTCTGATGCAGCCTCAATATTATCTTCCCGTTCTGAACCTGTACTTTTTAAAATAAAATGGGTTGTTTGTTGCTTCTCTTCTGCATGGGAACGTCCCGCTTCTGTTTGCACATATTTCTGTGTTGCCAGTCGTATACTTTTCAACTGCTGTTCCCGGGCAACTTGTCTGTCCGGTTTTTCTGGTATTTTATACGTCTCTGAAACAGGTGCATGGAACTGTGCAGCTTTCGCCTCATATTTTTCACTGGAGCCATTATATACAGGCTGTTCCGGTACATAATTTGATTCATTCTTATACCACAGGATTTCCGGTTGTACAGCAGCCTGTTCCGTATGTCCAGTGTTTTCCGGCAAGATACTTTGTGTATTTACTTGATTTTCCGGCTGCAAATATTTCTGCGTCGCCAGACGCATATTTTGCAGCTGTTGTTCCCGCGTAATATGGTTTCCTGTTATTTCCTGCGTTTCAGAGTGGCTCATAACAGATCGTATCTCTGACGCAGTATAGATTGCAGAAGTAGCACTGTGTACCGTCTTTTCCACAGATCCTGTTTTAACTTCCCGCTGTTTTGCCTGCCATGCAACTTCCGTGTGCTTGTCTTTTGGTGTCATGCGTTATCCTTCCTTTAGTTTTCCGGCATACGGTAACAACCTTGGATCTTTTCGATATATCCTTTTTTCACAAGAGATTCCAGTATCTCTTCTGCCTGTTTATTGGAAACACCGCATAAAATTCCGGCACCATAGCAATCCAGCCATTCATCACATTCGTCAGCTTCTTGTACTTTATGGTACATGAACAGCTCTTCTTCACTGATTGGCTCTTCTACTTCGCCATTTAAAAGCTCAACAGACTCTTTGTCTGGATCAGTGTCAAATGTTGACACCGAGTCTCTGTTTTCATCCGTGTCAATCTTTGACACGGATTCCAGATCATCTTCATGTTCATCTTGATCCGCTTCCTGGCTGTAAAATACGTTCCGATTTTCGGCAGCGGCTTCATGGAAGTTTGTACTGTAGAAATGATACAGCGGATTGTCCCGGCTAATCGTCGAATCACACTGCAAAATATGCCCGCCCCAGACAATCAAACTCTGGCCCGGTGTCGGATCAGAAAGCGCTTCAAACTCTTTCTGTGATAACTCCATAATCTGCAGCAATTCGTTCCGATCATCACCGGCTTGGTCAAGCAGCACCTTGAAATCGGAGTTTGATACAATCTCCATAATTTTCCGGTTGGCCGTTGCTGCTGAAACGTTCTGCAGACAGATCGTACAGATACCACCAAGTTTACGGTACGTCAGATACGCCTTTTCCAGCTCATTACAACTTGTCTCATGGCGGCAGACATATTGAGCCTCGTCAACGATAAAATGCGTTGCCCTTTGCTGTTCAACGTTGTAGGAAAAACGCTGCGTTAAAACATGCATGATTGTTATCATCAGCGGTTCCCACATCAATTCAGGGATATTTTTCATTCCAAATGCAACAAACCGGCTGCTGGTAGACAGTGTACTTTGTCCTTCCAATGTCAAAAAGCTATGCTTTGTATAAGCCTCCAGTGATCCATACAAATCACGCGCTTCCGGTTCCCGCTGTTTCTGGAAAATTGCTTCCAAATCAGAAAGCACCGGGGATATCGGTTTCTTTTTTGAAAACGTATTCTGATATAATTCCTCAACGCACCGGTAAATCAACGATTTATGGATACCGTTTGGACGTATACCGGTCATGATACTGTACAGAAATGCTTCCATATACTGCAGCTGGGAAAGGATATATTCTTCACGGCCCTTTGCATTCTTTTGCAGCAAAGATTCCGGAATCTCAAGAGGGTTCAGGCGCAGATCCGGATCAGAAAGATCAAAATACTGACCGCGGAATCTCTGGGTGATTCCCTTCATCTCATTCTGCGGATCAATCAGGAAAATATCATCTGTACTGTTAATCAATGTTTGTCCGATTTCCGTAATTTTCAGCAGCATGGACTTTCCAGAACCAGTGTGGCCAAAAATAACACCATTACTGTTTTTCAATGTCTTTCGGTTTCCAATGATCGGATTTCTGGTTTTTTTATTTATACCATACCATGTTCCGCCAGGCTGGATCAGATCCCAGGAATAGAATGGCTGGAATGCCAGATAAGAACTTGTCAGGACGGAACGCATATTATTTACACGCCTCGCTCCGATCGGAAGCAACGTATTCAGTGCCTGAATTTGCTGATCGTAGTAAGGAACAATCTGTATAGAATGTTTCCGGCAGCGGCGTCTGACTTCTGCCGTGTTTGCATCCAGTTCCTCTTTATTTGCTCCACGCACTGCCAACAGGATTCCTACATAGAAGCCATTTTCATCATCTTCCTCGATCTGATCCATATATTTTTTCAGATTGGCCTGCTTCTTTTTCTTTGCATAGGACGGCTCACTATAGAAGTTACCCATACTTGCATTGGCCTGTACTTCCTGCCCGATCGCATTTTCATTGTAGAAATTCGTGTTGCTGATTTTTCCACGTAACACTTCCCGTGGGATATATGCCGTATCTATGGTAAGGCAGGTATAAAACGGAAAATCTGTCAGTTCAAAAATCAACTTTTCTTCATTCAATCTGGTTGGCAGAACCGCAGCAAAAAGAATCCGCATACACTCTTCATCAAATTCCATGTAGCTTTTGTGATTCCGCACAGAATGTGGAAGGATTGAATTGCGAAAATCTCTTCCGGCCTGTACCATATCCTGAAACGGGAGAATAAAACTTTCCTCTCCATCATCTGTGAAAAAGTAATTTCTGATTTTCTGAAACCGCTGCACAGCGTTTAAAGGAACCAATTCCGAACCCATTGCATAAAAGATTGGAAGTGCTGTATGCTCGAATGTATCAAACCATCCTTCCGCTTCTTCTATTGACCGGCAATTTGCACTCACAGTCAAATAACGCTGTTTTCGAACGTTTTCCTGTCCCTTTTCAAGAGATTTTTTAATCATTTCGTTATTGTAGCGGGCCAGCTCTGGATACTCACTTTTATTTTCATCCTGCAACAGAGATTTCTGGAAATTTGTTACGTCCCGTGGTTCACACTGTATTGTGATCTTGAAATCTGTGTCCATGGAATTTAGAAATTTCCGTAGTTGAAACAGGATGCCGTCTTTTTGCTGCTTGTCCTGATCCACATAGTTTAAGTCTGAAAAAGAATACACACGATCAAATTTTCTCCGCTTTTTCCCTGCCCCGTTATTCGGTTCTATTTCAAATATTCCATTTTCGTGTACACCTGCAATATCCAGCATTTGTTGAATACTGGCCGGTGTCTGGTAAACTGGCTGTGTACATTTTTTATATCGGATAAATTCCTCATTCGAAAAAAATCCCATTCTGTTCCATCCTTTCCAAGTATATAAAAAAGTCGGGATTTTTCCCGATCATTATTTTTCTTTTTTCAAATAATTTTTTCTTGCCTGGTTATATTCGTCACTTTTCCAAACAAGTTTGGCTGTGGACTTTCTGTATTTTCTTGCCCGGTAAAACTCTATTGCAGAAAGCCCGCTACGTGACTTCCATACCTGACTGAAAATGATAGCTGCAGCAACAGCAGTTCCAATCAAAAATGATATATATAAGTTCCATCCAAGTATAAAATACAACAAGATAATGATAATACCACAGGAGACAGCAGAAACGGCCATCACACCTAACTCTCTTGCTGTAAGTCCTTTCCAGATGCTATCCTTATATGCACCAAAATCTTCATTCATGTTTACCATAAGCTATGTCCTTCCTACTATTAAAATCCAAATGCTCTTCGAACCATCGCATCCGTACCAGATACTGATCCCGTTATAATAAGGATACCAAGAATAGCTTGAAGTCCTTCCCATCCTTGTGATCCCAACATTCCGCCCAATATATCTTCTGATGCAGTAGGGAACAGCCCACCGGCATTTATTAAAATTGTTCCAAGTCGCATCATTAGCATGATTCCTGTCATTTCAAACAATGCACAAAGAAATGTACGGACCCAGCTTGATCCGGTATGTCCAATTTCATGTGGGCCTGCATAAGTGGAAAGTGCAAGTGGTGCAACAGCCATATAAAAAAACAATTTAAGGAAAACCCTATAAACCGTCCATAATGTAATAACTGCGCCACCCAGGCAGATAAACAAAAACACAAGGCCAAACAGATTTCCAAAAATAAGTCCGGATCCACTCATTTCCCAGTCATCCCCTACTCTTATAACCAGTGAAGCGGCATCTTCCGGAACAATAATCCCAAAAAATGCTTGTTCAATTTCAATCAAAAAAACGAGTATATTCGTGAGATTTAAAAAAACAGCATCCACAAGTGCCAGCTTGATAAAAAACTGGATGCTTGCTTCCATGGTCATTCCGTGTTTAATATCCGTTGTTTCTTTGAAAAAATTAATCATAAAGAAAACACTTACAAGTGTCGCACCTAGAATCTGTAGTGCCAGGAAAATCCGGTATGCTTCATCCCAAAGTTCACCATCTGCCAAACTTTTTGGATTCGTTTGCAGCATATCAAACGCATATGCAATTAATGAATTCCAAACATTGCACCCAAGGGAAAAGAAACCACTTCCCGAAAAAACCGTTTTGAAAAAATCTAATATCTCATTTATCATATTTTCTCCATAAGAAAAAGGAGGATATTCCCTCCCTTTTCATTATCCCTTCAGAGCAGTTGTAATTACCGGAGCAACCAGCATAACTAACGCACCGCCAACCCCTTTTAAAGATCTTGTAATAGCACCTCCGCCTTCCTGTGCCTGCATGGAAGCTCCAAATTCAAATGCGTGCCATAATAAAATAACACCACCCACAGATTGTACCACAGCGCTGATCAGATTCCATAAAATTTCAAATTTCGCATTTATTGCGGCCGTTGCATCTGCAAAAACCATTGGCGCACCTACTCCCTGCAGGAACATCAAAAACGCAAAGCAAGCCGTATATTCCGTGACTTTTTTCAGTTTCTTTTTTACTTCGATTGGCTTTTTCATATCTTTTACCTCTTTTTGATCTAAAAATAACCCGCACCAAATTTTGGTGCAGGTCTTATTTTCGTTTGTTCTTTCGTGTCAATCCTTCACACGACATTTTTTAATCGTCATCATCATCATGTTTGTGAAATCTTCCAATTAAAAATGCAATAACACATCCTACCACCGCTATAATCGGGATAATATACTGAATCGGCATTCTCTATTTTCCTCCTTTTTCTTCCTGTTTCAGAACCGGAAACTGGGGCAATCCAGTACACAATTCCAGTCCATTAAATTCTTGTTTTTCAATTATCTGCTGATAATCTACCGTCACAGTAACGAAATATACTTTTTGATTGTTGGCATCCCGGCCTTCCTCTGTATGAAGATGTCCCTGGACAAACACTGTCGTTCCTTTTTTTATTTTCTGAAATGCTATCATTGCCCGTTCTCCAAAGGCAACACAGTACATGTAATCGGAGTAAGAACTTTTCGGTCGCTGCACGGCCAGGATGTACCGGCATGTTGGAACTGATCTCCCTCTCCTGTCTTTTTCATAGGAAAATTGTGGGACGCAGGTGCAAACACCCTGGATTTTAATCTGATTCATGTTTGCCCTCCTTATACCAGATTGCCAGTTGTATTTTCTTGACGGTAAGGCAGCCTCCGGTATCGCAGAACTTCCATCCGCAGTAAATCATCCCGCAGGGTTTCTGCATCCATGCCCTCAAATAAAATGTCAAGGGTTGTCTCAAAATCCCGGTAACGGCTGCGCTGGCTGTACGTAAGTGCCTTTTCAATCCTTTCCAGAATCGGACCATTTTCATAAAGTTCCTGCAATTCTAAAAGGGATTGCTGCAGTGTGTCTTTTCGCCGGAAATGTTCTATCATCCGGCTTTTAAATTCTGCCACATCAGCCGGGTTTAACACTTCCGGTTCCGTGTCAATGTTTGACACGGGAACTTCTTCTTTATCATTCGGAAGTTCTTCCGGCGCATTTTCCGTTTTTTCCTCTTCTATGACAGGTATATTCTTTTTTCGTTTTAAATCTGGAACATTTAAAACATTTTTCAGCTTTTTGGTATCAACCCCAAGCTTTTTTTCCAACGGCTCTTCTTGAGTTTCTTCCTTTTTCTGTTTTCGCTCTTGTATTAAACTGATTACAGCTGTTGCTGCAAAACCAAACGCTGCGATCGCAAGCACCGCGGTCATCAAGTAATATGGATTTCCCAAAAATGACTTTATACTTTCCATGGCCGATCTCCTTTACTTGAAATTCCGTGATGCATCTACCGCAAGTTCTACCAGCTCCTCTGCCGAAATTCTTCTGTCATACCATCCGGTCAGAACTGCCGCTTTTTCGTATTCATCATAAGATGCCTTATATTCCGGCATTTCTGCGTTCATCTGGTAGATGACTTCTTTTAAGTTCTTGGTTTCGCGGCGTGGAACACTGATTTCATAGCATGGAAGGGAATCAAAGCGGAAATGATAATTCTTTTCGCCACATACCGCATCTACAATAATTCCATCCGTATTATGGCGGGTTGTCACATTTTCGAACTCTGGCAGTGTCAGCAAGTAATTCTGCAGTTCTTCTGCACTTAAATCGTGGCTTTCCGGCTGATTACTGTTTTCTTCCAGCTGTCTCTGTAATTCTTCCTTGTCTTTTGCCTGATCATCCAGATCTCTCTGCAAAGATTTTACCTGCTTATTTAGTTCAATGACTTTTCCTTGGAGTTCTCCATTCCGTTTTCGCAACTTTTCTTCTACTTCCGGATCAGTGCTGCTATCCTCTGCTTTTAACTGCAGGTTCGCAAGTTCAGCTTCCTTTGCATCAAAATCTTTCTGTAATTTTTCCATCTGTTCCGTTTTGGAATCACGTTCTTTTTCTGCCATGGAAAGACGGCTCTGCAATGTTTCAATTTTCGCCTGCAGTTCTGTTTCCTTATCCGTTGGAAGTGACATATCCGGATACAGTTTTAAATTTTCCTGCATCATCTTGAGGTTATCCCTCTCTGCCTGCAGCTCAATACTTAAGTTCTGTGCCTGCAGCTTTTCCATTTGCAGTTCCTGCCGTTTCTTAATCAGCTCATTTTCCTGTTCCTGCTTTGCTTTCGCCAGGGATTCTTTTGTTTCCTGTTCCCAGTTTTTTAAAGCAGTTTCCTGTTTTTCCATGTCCTCTACTTTAGCTGCAAGAGCATCCTGGATCTGGTCCAGTTCTTTTTCCCGGTTATCCAGATCTGTTGCTTTCTGTTCCTGGCTATTTTTCTGCTTTTCCAATGCATTTGCAAGAGACTGCAGCTGCTTGGAACGGTCATCGAACAGCTTTTCACGTTTTTTATATTGCTCTTCTCGTTCCTGATACAGCTGATTCATTTTTTCGGCCATACTTAATGTATTTTCATCCATGACGTATCCTTTCTTCGGGCGCTTAGCCCAATATCTTTCTTACTCTTTTTTCGTATTGCAGTAAGAAACATCAATACACTCCAACTGCCGATAAAAAAAACGGCAAAAAAACAGATATGATTCCTATCTGCCGTATCCACCGGATCAGCCTTTAAAATCATACCTTCTGTATCTGTGTCAATGTTTGACACCTGTTTTGTGGTTTCCATATCGGTGTCAACGTTTGACACCGCTTGTGGCTTTTCCGTACTCGTGTCAACGTTTGACACCGCTTGTGGCTTTTCCGTACTCGTGTCAACGTTTGACACCGCTTTGGGATTTTCCGTATCCGTGTCAATGTTTGACACCGTTTTGCTGCTTTTCTGTCCCGTGTCAATGTTTGACACGGATTTTTCAGCCCGTTTTCCATTCCATAAGGAAACTCCGGTTCCGCAGAGCAGCAGGCAAGCCAAAATCATACAAATTCTGGCTCTTACTTTTGCTTTAAGACGCTTCCTTTTCCGCATTCGCGACCTCTTTCTGGGCAACCGTAACGGCGTGTATAACCAATCTGTAAGGACTGGAGCCATCACCTACGCAGGTGGATAAAGTAAAAACTTTCTCCTTTCCGGTCGGGGCAATATTACAGTCATATTCCGCATTCTGTACGGTTTCTGCAATCCATTGTTTCCATTCCTCGCTGTCACCTTTATATCCCAGTGTAAAAACATCACTGTCATACCGGGTGCTGTATACGCTGTATATCGCACAGGTATAAGTAGTTTCCGGTGTATAAACATATACATAAGGATAAGTGTTCCGGAAGTCCTTATCATGGTACTTTTTCAGGCTTCCAAACATTTTCCCGGATGCCATGTTATGCCCATATAAAATAATATGGCTTTCTTCGAAATCTGTTCCGGCAGTTGCAAAAATGGAACCAAGAATATTGCTTTCTCCTGTTACGGTATGGTTCAGGTAATAACTGTTGTCCTCTCCTAAAGCAACCGGATAATCAATGGGTGTTCCGGGAACTGTGATCCATGCCAAAATCTCAGGATTGATCTGCTGTAAATTCTGAAAATCAACTATTCTTTCCATATTCGGATCTGTTTCCTCTTCCGGCTCATCTGTAGTTGATTCTGTGTTTTCTTCATCTGTTGTATCCGGATTTTGGATATAGCCACTGATAAGGTTCTGCTGTTCCCGGTCGGTTTGTGCTTCCTGCAAAATCCGTGGAAGATAAGACGCACCCAGCAGACATAAAATTGCCAGCAGGACACACCCAGCAGCTTTTCGCATTTTCACGCCTCCCTGTTCTTTAATGAAATACCCGTGTCAAACATTGACACGGGTATAAATCCGGTTTTGCTGGTTACTTTAACGGAATGATGTTCTTAACAGAAGTATCATGCGTTGTAGTTCCCCAGTCATCTTTCTGGTTTTCAAATGTGATGGATGTACCGGTTGGTTTCGCCTTTAAATTTGCATGTACGGAGAAAATTTTATCCGGAGCAACGCCCTTCGCCGGTTCCTGTAATTTTGAAATCTTTACATTCTCTGTTCCGGTAACGTTCACCAGATGATACCGCAGCACATCCTGTTCTGTTACTGTGTAGTCCTCTCCTACCGGGATTTTGTTCCAGGTGACAGAAAGTTCTACATATCCCTGTCCATCGGTATGTGAATTTACGTAATTTTCCGTGAACTCTACATAATTCTGGAAGGTACGGTCTTTCCCATTAATATCTTTTCCTTTTACGGTGAAGATAAAGGTTGGGTTTCCATGCGCCCAGGTAATATCGCTTGCTTTAATTTTCTTTACTATGGTAAGGTCTGCATAGCGCATATCCTTCATGGTGATGGTCTGCGTATCTGCTTTGCTTTCCAGCGTAAAGGTAATTGGATCAGCAAGTTTATAATAATCCGGGGCCTGATCCTCACGTAAAGTATACTGACCCGGTTTCAGTTTTTCGATCCGGTGCGGTGTGCTTCCGGATGTCCAGCTTTCTACCAGACGGCCATTGCTATCCAGAAGAGAAAGTTTCGCTCCGGAAATATTCTCTCCGGTACCGGAATCTACTTTTGCAAGATCCAGTTTTGTATAATCATTTTCTACCGTGATTGTCAGGTTTGACTGCCCATTGACTTTTCCGTCGGATACTGTGAAATCTTTCACTGCATTATCCAGTACGTATCCATCTTTGGTTGCCGTTTCCTGGTAATGCCAGGTTCCATCCTTCACACCATCAATCGTGATCCGTCCATTGCTATCTGTTTTCTGCGTTTTATCATAGCTCTTGTCATCATTCCAGATATGGAACGTAACACCTTCCATGACTGTGCCATCGTTTTTGCTTACTTTCTGCAGAACGATCGCATTTTTCTGGTTCTGTACGGCTACATTGACGCTGGTATGGCTATCATCCAGGGTAACTGCATGTTCTGTAGTATCCAGGACATATCCATCCGGAGCTGTTTTTTCTTTGACAATGTACTGACCAAGTTCCAGTTGTTTGCTGGCTGCCGATCCATTGCCATCTGTAGTTACGGTATCAACTACCGTATTGGCAGCAACCAGGGTTGTGCCTCCGGCTGTCTTAATATCCTTTGCAGCTTTGATTTCAAATACCGCACCGGAAAGTTTTTTATTATTCTCACCGGTTTTTGTGATTGTGATCTGACCGGTTTTTCTGGCATTTGTCGCATCCAGTGTTAAAGTAACAACACCTTCTTTTTCTGCTGTAAACTCATGTTCCCAGGTTCCGGTATATCCTGTCGGATTTTTGGTTTCTACTACTTTGAATTTTCCACCTTCTGAATCTTCTGCATGGAGATTTAATGCTCGATAAGCTTTATACTCATCTTTCCATTCGGCCTTGGTATACGTTACCCACTGGCCGCCTTGCATCTTGTAAACAGTGAATTCTGCGCCTTTTAGGGCTTCTCCTGTTGTTTCATCTGCCTTTTTGATGACAAGGTCAACATTTTTGGTCTGATGCATAACCATTTCTGATGTATAACCAAACTCAGAAGTATTCCATACGTGCCAATCTGTTGCCTCGGTCCGGCTTGATCCTTTCCATCCATTAAATATGGCATCCCCACCAGTAAATGTAAAGTCTTTTGGATATGATTGCACTGTGGTAAGTCCCTTACCTGGACCGTCCACATTTTGTATGGTTCCTCCATTATAAAAGACCATAGTCTGAGAATCGCCTTCATATGTGTAAGTAACCCATCCTTCCGGGTTATCCGGTGAAGTACCATCATCTGCATTTGAACCCTTTTTTGCTGACCAGATTGCATCCGTTCTTGCATCATAGATTAGACGATCATCAGCTTCTTTCGTGACATAAATGCCATCGACTTTTCCATCAATATAAAATCCCTGGGAATAGTCCAGATCAGATAAAGTGAAATGTCCCTTAACCTTAAGTGGATTTCCATTTTCATCGTAATATGAAAATCTTACCTTAATCCATTTCAAGCCTTTAATATCAATGACAGGAGTTGCACCGCCTTTTGTATTGTCTACAGAAACAACAACATTGTCTACATCTTCATATCCCGGATACCCGCTGATATCAGTATTCTGCCAGTCCAAAAACCAGATCCGCATGGTAACAGGTAAACCATTCGCATTACCTACATTGGTATACTCTGCATACATCTTTCCTTTTAATCTTTCATACGGAATAAAAGATCTTGTATTTCCACCATCGTTAATATTGGATAATGGCCACCATTGTGAACACGCATGAGCATGTTGTTCTGCATTTAAGCAAAATTTGTTATCCCATGATCCACTTCCATCGCTACATCCAAATCTAATCTTTGTATTTGCTCCGATGACCGGCGTAAAATTGTAGGTTCCGTCAATCGTGCTGCTTTTATCTACCATTTTTCCAATACCAGAATTAACTACAGATGGTAACCCATCCATGCCTGCGCTGACAGCAAAAACATTTTCCGGGAAAGAAATTCCAGTTGCCATCAACGCTGCCATAAGCAGCCCTGACAGTGCCTTTTTCCATCGTTTCACAGTTTCTTCCTCCTTTCTTTCTTCTCTTTACGAGACAGTTTCACGGTTCCAAGAGCCGTTACCGCCGCAATTCCAAGAGGAACAAAAACGTATGGATCTGCAAGACCGGTTTTTGGTGCCGTAGTCTGCGAAATGGCAGGAGACGGTTCGTTTTTGCCCGGTTCTTCAGCACCCTGTACACGGAAAATCCAGTTTACCATGCTTTCCCGTTTTGCATATGCATTTTTCAGTTCTGCCGGTAACTGCAGCGTAAACTGTACCCGCGAATTTTTCCCTGTTTCCAGTGTTCCTAGACTGATTTCCTGATTCAGGGATGCCGCCTGCAAATCACCATCATACAGAGTTTTTCCATTTTGTATGATCGTCAATTTAAACTGTTTCAAAAGATCCAGTTCTTCATCCGTTAAATTTCCAGGCGTTTCCGTATGGAAGAAAAATTCGGCACTGGTTGCTGTCGTATTGGAAAGCTGAAAACTATCACTGATCGTATCGCCAGGCATTGCCGTCTGTAAATTTCTAAAGAAATCTTCCGGCGCAGCCACCAGCTTTCTGGCAGCCCCTTCATAAGTGACGGACATAGCGGTATACTGTTTTGTCACTTCTGTGATGCTGTTATCCGTCTCATGTACGCACTGTTCAATTTCCGTATCGCCCCATGGGGATTCCGAATTAAAATCCGGTGTAAAGTTTGCTGCCTGCACCGCTTCTGCGGTCACAGTAAGTCCAAGAACCCTGTCCTGTGCTTTTGATGTCCACGCTGCAGGAATCGTTACGTTCTGGAAAAAGTCTGCGGATTCTCCGTTTTTCAACGGCTGCGTATAGTAATAATACTCACCCTGTTTTACCCATTCATCGGAAATTCCATCCAGTTCTTCATCACTCAGAACATACTCCGCAGGCGTTTCCTTATCCTGATCCACCGAAGGTGTTTCTGTAGGTTCAGGCGTTATTTCCGGTTTTTCTGGCTCTTCCGGTGCTGGTGTTACTTCCGTTTCGGCATTTTCTGTCGTTTCCTGTGCTGTCTCTTCTGTTGCTTCCGGCGTTTCATTCGGGTCTGCATCCGTTTTGGAATCTTCCTCTGGCTTTTCCGTGTCAACGTTTGACACGGAATCCGATGCCTCTCCGGAATAAGTGGTTTTCACCCGGATATAGCAGGTTTCTGCGTAATTTGTGATTCTCGGAATTTTCGAAATGGTCTGGGAAGGAAGAACAATTCCCTCTTTCGGTCCTGCATAAACTTTTTCCGTATCACCATCTTTTTCGTATTCCTGGATTCCAATGTTTACATCACCGGTACTGATGTGGTTTGTAACGGTAACGCTGTCCTGATAGTAAGCATATGATCCACTGATGGTACTTACTGCCGTGACCAGAATTCCGGCTGCTATTGCAATTTTCCTTTTCATTACTGGCCACCTCCTCCAAACCGTTTCCATGCGTCCTGATAAGAAGTGTATTCCTTCTGACCATCTGTTGTCTGAACGGATTCCTCGTAAACTGTTACTTCCAGGTTATCCTGCTCATATTCATCTGCAACAGTAACCCCCGTAAACAGATAAGTTGTTGTTCCTCCAACCGGAACAGCTTTTTTGTAATAGTAATAGCCATCATTTCCCTTGACCCAGTTTGTGGTGTCAAGTCCCGTGAACTCTTTTACAGGTTCACTGCATGTAATATATGCCCGGACATAGCAAGGTACATCTCCTGTATTTTTTGCCCTGACTTTTTTTACTACTGATCCGCTGGATGGAACCGGTGTCGGTGTCGGAAAATCCTCATCCGGAATAATGGTGTTATTTCCAGTCCTGATAATGTTTACTACTTCATCATGGTCCGTCTGGTAAGCAGAAGATCCCGATATTGCGGTGGCTGCTGCAAGAAAACCGCAGCAGCACATTCCGGCAATTGACAGCATTCGTTTTTTCTTTTTTTTCATGCTGTTTTCCCTTCTTTTTCAGAACAGTCCGGATGGCTTTCCGGACTGTTCTGAAAAGTATTCTTATGATAAAGTGTTGTTTCCATCCTGTTCCGGCTCAACCTGAACATCATCTGGGGTATTTGTTTTGTTTTCATCCGATGCTGCATTTCCGTTTCCATCAACGGTTGTAACCCCATTATTTCCGCTTTCGTCAGACTGCGGAGTCGTGATCTGTCCTGCCTGGCCCTGGTTCTGCAGTTCATATTTTTTCCATGCGGAAGCTGCTTTCTGTGGAATCGTGGTTCCTTCTCCGGTGTTGAGTTCCTGGATTGCATAGTAATGTACCGGCACATTCAGATCTTTTCCATCCAGCTGTCCCTCTACAATATTGGCAGCTGTCAGGCTTGTAAAGATCGGATCTGTTGTTTTTCCCGGTGCAAGTATTTCGTTATAGCTGTAGGTGTAAACCATATTATCTCCTACACGCTTGTTGTACATCAGAGTCCATTTCTTAGAAACATTGTTCATGGAGAACAGCTCTGTATCTTTTGCAACGCCTCCATTCAAACGGTTACCTGCAGCATTAACAGTAATCACCTTTGCAATCGGGATAGAAACATCCAGATATACATAAGCATCATTTTTTCCAACATTTTCGATCTGCGGGTCTTTTTTGATTACCTGGGTCGGAACGATATTGTTGGTTTTTCCATCATTATCCGGTGTGTAGTTCGGCTCATGGCCAACGATGTCTACTTTACCTACAGAAAATTTGTTGGTTACAGAATCATGATCTGTCAGATATGCCATGGATGATCCAACGGCCAGTGCGCCGCATAGTGCTGCTGCTGTAAAAAATGCTGCTACTTTTTTCTTTGTCATAATCGTAATTCTCCTTTTTTTCTTTTTGTTTTTTTTACCTGTTCCCGTTCCTTTGGTTCAGGTCTTTTCTCCGGAAAATAGGAAACCAGAAGCATAAACAGCGCCAGAAAACCTACGGTTAAAAACATGTGGTTTTTAGCCCACATGAATCCGTAGCCCAAATATGGAATGCAGAACAGATATGTTCCGCGAATGTTTTCTGCCGGAATGGTTCCGGAATCCGGATCTGTGTTTGCATCCCCTTTTGTCTGGTATCCCTCTTCTGTTTTTGACAAAATCCGGTGAGTCACCAGATCCCCGTGCCTCTCAAACGTAGCAATATTTCCTGGACGTACATCCCTCTTCGATGAATCCACAACTGCCACTGATCCTGTGGGAATCACAGGTTCCATAGAACCTGACAGAATCACATAACCCCTTAAATCACGGCACTGATAACAGGTAATACCAAGCACCATACAAACCAGAATCCATAGGAATGCGTGTATTACTTTTGTTTTCATTTTTCCTCTCTCTCCTTTTTTACTTTTTGTTGCCACTTTTTCCGTGCAACGGCGTCACCCCCTAAAAATGGGCATAAAAAATACACCAGCCCATGAAAACCATGTTCTGATGCATGAAAGCCCATTTTTCTTTTTTCCGTGTCAATCATTGACACGAGCAATTGAAAGATTTTTTTGTCCTACCTGCTGTCCCTTCTGTTTTCCTTCTTTTGCAAGTATAACATAGCATACCTTTCTGTGACGTGCAATATGACATTTTTTTGAAAAACATGACATTTTCTCAAAAAACATGACATTTTTTCAAAAGATATGACATTTTTTCAAAAAAGATGACATTTTTATAACTGCCTTTTTTCTAAAAAAGGGATGCACAAAGTTCTGCGCATCCCCCGTACTGCTTGACTTTTTTCGTCCGGCAGCTTATAATCAAATCAGAAGCAATCAAGGATATACCAGTGTCGGTGGTTGCCTTTCTGAAATAATCTAAATTATTACAAAGAGCAACAAGAGACATAGGCTATCCCCTATTTGCGGTAGGGAATAGCTTTCTTTCTACTTGCGGTGGAAGTTTATGTAAGATAACGCCGCAAAAACAACAAGTAAAAGCGTCAACACTTCCATTGTATTCATTGGCATTACCCCCTTTCTGTTTTCAGAAAGGACAACCACCAGACTATCCCTATCACGTTCTGATCTGATTAGATTCAGTATAGCATATCATCGACTATTTTACTACCTCTTCGACATACAAATCCCCTCTCGCAATTCGTCTACGAGAGGGGATTCTTTTTTATCGGATAAAGTAGTTTGTAATCTGATAATAATCGTTTTCTGTCATGCCGAGTACATCACTCATACCATCGTCCATATGTTCCCAGGTTGTTGCATAATCATAATCTTGATCTGAGAAGGAAAATACAGCTGAGAAATTCACAATCTTTCTTCCGTTATACTCCTGCGGTTGTCCATACATTACAGCGATTGCTCCATATGCATTATAATCATCCATCTGGTTTGCTTTATGGCCTGGAGAGGACATCCAAAGGTTGAAGATCTGGCGGGCAAGATCATCGGAATCTGTATATGACAGACCACCGCCGCAGCCGTTCTGTCTGCCACCATGCAGGGCCAGATTATCAGAAGTTCCGTATCCTGGCTGTGTGATTGATCTCATGATGTGGTATCCGGCAGCGGCAACGCTTCTCGGATAACAATGTTTTTCATCCCAAATCATAGCTGCATGTCCTTCTTTGACACGTTCTTCATTTACCAGGTCGAAAATCTTTCTGGAAACTTCCTGATCGTAAACGGTCATTCCAAGAGCCTCTTCGTTGGTATATGGGATATTAATTTTTACTTCAACATATCTACTTACAGATCCTTGATTCGGTTCTACACCTTCTGCAGATGCATAAATTGTAACTTTTTGCAGACCATTTTTTTTATGAACGGTTACAAGTCCATTTTCATCTACGCTTGCTACTTCTGGATCATCCGAAGTCCATTTTACCGCTTTGTTGGTTGCATTTTCCGGATATACGGTTGCGGCCAGCTGCAGTGTCTGTCCAACTTCAGTTAATTCCAGATTACTGTTCGGTGTAATTGTTACGCTTGTTGCATAAACGGTTTCTGCTGGTGTCTCTGTTGGCTTCGGTGTCTCTGTCGGCTTTGGCGTTTCCGTCGGCTTTGGCGTTTCCGTTGGTTTTGGTGTCTCCGTCGGTTTCGGTGTCTCCGTTGGTTTTGGTGTTTCCGTTGGCTTTGGTGTCTCTGTTGGTTTCGCTTCCGGTTTTGTTGTAAGCACACCGTCTTTTCCGTAGTAATTTCCGTTTACCGTCTGATCCGTTACCATCTTACAGTCTGATCGGAAATAATATGTCTTTCCGGAAATCTTCATCTGCATATCCTTGCAGGCTCCGCCCCAGCTCCGGATATAGTATTTTGCTCCGTTCTCCTCTTTCCAGCATCCGGAAAGCATAATTCCATTTCCGTCCACAAAATACAGGTTATCTTTGTATGTAAAGCTGGTGTTCACTGCCATGGAGCTGTCTGCCTGGAACCAGTACCATTTTCCGCCGGTTTTCAGCCACTCATTCTGATAGGCTGCACCGTTATCATGCAGGTAATATTTTTTTCCGTTCCAGGTCTGCCAGCAGTTTTTATAAGCTCCGCCCCAGCTGCAGAAGAAATAGGTTTTTCCCCCGTCCGTGAAAGATTCATTTGCTTTCATAGTTCCGTCTGCGTTCAGATAGTAACGGTTATTGTCCCAGGTCTGCCAACCCGTTGCAATTTTTCCATCTTTTGCCAGTTTCCACTGTCCATCCATCACGATCCACTGCATGTTGGTTACTTCTGCAGCACTATTGAAGGTATACGAACGTCCATTGATCTTTGCAGACCGGCTTTTATAGGCTCCACCCCAGCTGCAGAGATAGCGGATTTTTCCGGTATCATCCAGTCTCCACTCATTGGAGCGCATACTTCCATCACTATTCATGTAGTATTTATTTCCATCCCAGGTCTGCCAGCCCGTTGCAATTTTTCCGTCTTTCACCAGATACCATTTTCCGCCTTTTACAACCCACTGAGAACCCTGTACCTTACTGTCTGCACCGAATGTATAACTTCTGCCGTTGATTCTTGCCTTGCAGTTCAGGTAAGCACCACCCCAGCTGCGGAAGTAGTAAACCGATCCATCCGTATCAATCATCCACTCATTGGCTTTCATGGTTCCGTCTGCATTCAGATAATATTTTTTTCCATCCCAGGTCTGCCAGCCGGTCTGTTTTACACCGTCTTTGTAAAAATACCAGGTTCCGGACTCCTGCGTCCATCCGGTTTTTCCAGCTGCCTGTACTGTCTGGACAGAAACGGTTGGGAACATATTTGTTGCGGCCGGTGTGCCTACTGCCAGGCTCAGGCCAAGAAGTACCATTGCGATTCTTTTTCTCATACTTTTTTCCTCCGTCCGTGTCAAACATTGACACCGATTTTTCTGTTTGAATTCCGTGTCAACGTTTGACACGGGATTCCTTGTTTTGTTATTTCACTTTTTATTCCGGAATTTCTTCCAGAAGTTCCCCGGTATAATCTTCCCGTTTTCCGAGTTTTACGGCATCGTCCAGTTCGGACTGTTCCATGCATACACTTCCGATCGGGTGGATTCCTGGATCACAAAGAATCAGATACAGATTTCCCTGGTAATCTTCCGCTACATCACCATCCTGCCGGTAGCCAACAAACTCATGCTCAATCGGTATTTCTTCCGGATGCTCCAGATAGAATGGATCAAGCTCTCCCCAGTCCAGTGTGGAAAAATTGAAGTCCGGAAAACGTTCTGCTATTACTTTTTCTGCATTTTTTCGAAGCTCTTTCATGTCCATATGGTTTCTCCCCATTTTTCATTTTTTGGAATCATATTATCATATTACCTTTCCAATTCCGTAATTACAAGAGTCTTTTGCTATTTTTCATATTGCATTTTTATTACATTCTAATCACCCCTCTGTTTTATCTGCATTTGTTGTTATTGTAATATGGCTTCCGCTGCTGAATGTGGCTTCCATAGATGCCTTTAATGCGTTCAGGATTTCATCTGCACTTTTTGTTCCCCCGTAGAAGCCCGTATTGGCCGTTTCCTGCGATTTTTCTGCATCGTACCGTAAAATGATCGTAAGTCCTGTTCCAGCCGTTGCAGCGTCCGAAAACGAGCTTGAAAGGGTTGTCCTGGATGTACAGGAAACGGTAAGTGTTCCACTCAGGAACTTACAGCCGGAAAACAGGTTCCCGCTATCCGTACAGGAAGATGGGATTTCACCGGTTATGGATTCCAGTGCGGTACATCCGAAAAAACTGCTGTTCATTTTCTGTGCAGCTGATGGGATATGCACTTCTTTCAGGTTGACGCAGCCATTGCAGATATTCGAGAGTTCCTTCGCACTGTCCGGAATCTGGACAGATGCCAGGGCCACACAGCCGTAATACATAGAATCCATGTTCTCCAGCTGCATACAGGCTGTTGTATCGGCTCCATCGATCAGCGCCGTATCACCGTAAAATGCTTTTTTTGCCTGTTTTATATTCCCTGGAAGTTCCATGGCCTTTTCCAGTGCAATACACCCTTCTGCGCAGGATGTAATATCTTCCAGCCGGACCGCACCAGACATATCCGGCATACTGGTCATCGCTGTGGCATTTTTGAATGTTTCCACCATGCTTCTCACTGTGTCCGGAATGCGGCACAATGTTTCCAGGTATTCGTCATTTCCTGTAAACCAGTAGTCCATGCTTTCCACTTCTGCCTCCGGATCAATCCAGGTCAGCCGTTTAACAGAATCTTTCTTCCATGGCGCAGAATCTGATTTGAAATTCCGGACGCTTCCTTTTCCGGATATTTCTAGATCCCCGTTGGAATACAGGATAGCCTCCACATCATCTGGATTTTCTCTGCCGATTTTATACCTAACACTTTCATCACGGTCAATAAGCACTGTTATCTCTGCCTTGATATCCGGATATGCCTTGGAGGAAACCTCTACGGTAACACTGTGGCCATGTGCCGGCACTTTAGCCGGTGACACGCTGTATGTATCTGCATCCAGAAGCTGTTTCTTTTTCCCGGATATTCCGTATACGCGGAAATTTTTTTCTGAAATCCTACTTCCGGCAGCATAGCTTTTCTCTGCAGCTTCCACCTTGATCGTTTCCGGTTTTTCCGGTGCAGCTTCTTTTCGAAATTTTGGCAGTACCAAAAATACGACTCCAACAAGAATCAGCAAAATAACAGCAATCAACGCTATGATCCACAAGCTGCTTTTCTTTTTCTGCCTTTTTTTCGCTGGCTGTTTTTTTGATACGGCCATTTTTACTCTTTTTTCTTTTCCGTATTGTGCAGGCACTTCAGGATATAACAGATGTGATCTTTATCCAGCTTCAGGAACATGCTTTTTACAATCGAAACAGGACGTTCCTTTCCTCCAATCCGAATTGTTCCTGCATCCGGCGGCAGCATTAGGGTTTCTACAATCAGATCGATCAGTTCATCCACTTCCTGCTTGTTATAGATCGGCGGGTAGTTCTCGTAATCAATATTTTTCCGAATCAGTTCCCGGTAGGCAGATATCCGATCCATCATATCCATCCCACCTCTTTTTGTTCCCCGCTTTATATTATGATGTTAGGGTCAAAACCATAAATAACTTTGTCCTCTATTTCTATAGCACCTTGAAAAATTCATATTTTGTAGTGTAATACCGGATTTCTTCGGATATACGCTGGTATTCCCTTCCTTGATTTTATACAAGTACCGGATTTTGAGCGTAATGTCCTAAACCCTTCACATAGTTGAAGAGTTTTCTGAAATTCAATGCTGCTATCTTGGAACCGAAAAAGAACTTGCCCCGCTGTTTCCCACGAGGTATCTTTTCCAAGTGGTAATTCTTGCGTATATTCGATGGAACAGTTTCCACTCCATTACGCAGCCTTGCATAATTTTTGAATTCTTTGCTATTCATGTTCCGTTGGATTTTCGCACGTTCATGCGCTGCTTTGGATGTTACTATTTTTGCAACCTTCTTAAAGATCTTCGGCTTGCATTGATCCTGCTACGGACAGTTGGCACACTGCTCATGCAGAGAGGAAACGGCACACTGATTGCTTGGTTTCATATAAGAACAGCTTTTCGGTGCATGGCCGGCTGGACATCGGAGGACTTTTGTTCCCTCTTCGTTGAATTCAAAATCAGCAAGGATATCCGGAGCCGGTTTCCCCGTCAGACTTGTGGTAATCAGTTCTACGTTTTTATGAGCTGCAAGTTGTGTGTTTTCTGTTCCACTATATGCTCCATCCGTGACTATAACAGTCCGTTCTTCCTGGTTATCCATCTGCGCAAGGTGCTCCTGGATAAACTGACTGTCACTATGGTTGTTTTGCTCATACTGGTACTCTGTTACAACAGAACCATCGGCTCCAACGGATTCTTCAAGATTAGCAGCATATCCTCGATGCTCTTTTCCTGCTTTATTCCGGAATGTCGCTTCAGGGTCAGAAGGATTCTGCAGCATGGTTGATTTCATGCCGCCGTCTTCTTTCGTGCGGAGTCTTCGGTTTTCATTTTCAACAATGGTCTGTTCTGACAGGCATCTGACAAACAGATCATACTCTGTTGAATCATTGTAATCAGACTCACACAGGGCAAGAAGTTTATCCGCATCCGTTAAGAGTTGCTTCATGCGCTCATCTGCATCGGTACTGCGCTGATGATAAATCACTCTGTTAAAATCGTTAGGATCGATATAATGTTTTAAATCGTCAGACAGAACGGAACCATTGATTTTATTCACATACATCGCCAGCTTTACAATGCAGGTGTATATCAGTTCCATTCGGCTGAGCCTGCGGACGTTGGATTCGATCATCATGGAATCCATACGTCTGACTTTACCGCTGATTCCCATCAGTTTTGCAATGGAAGCACTTAAATCTTTCACACAATCATGGTAAAGATCCTTGTTGTGAAGTGTTTCATAATCATAGCACCTCTTGCGGAAACGGCTTAAGGTCTTGTCACTCAAAGGCTGTTCTTCAAAACTTGTTGTGTGCAGTGCGTACTGAATTCGAAAATCCAGCATAAGATTTTCGACCATCTCGTCATCGGAATAATCAAAAAGCTCTTTGATAATGAGCGCACCAACAATCACGTTGACCGGAGTATTCGGTCTGGATGCCTTATCGCTGTATAAGACAGAAAAACGCTTTTCATCAATGGCAGGAAATATTTCATCGGCAAAGACTTTTGCCCAGGATTTTTCCAATGCTTTTTGTTCTCTGGCAGTTAATCCAGAAAAACTATCTGTAAATGACATTTGCTGGTAAGTATTTTCTTTGAATGACATAGAGATTGCCTTCTTTCCTACTAAGATATCTCTATTATACAGCAAGTAAACCATTTAGGCTTGTATTTACTACAAAATATATGAACTTTTCAAGGTACTATAGAGGGGCTTTTGACCCCAACATCATAGTTTTAAAATAATATAAAGCAAACGGATAAAAATATTTTCTCCGTCATAAACTTCAAAAAGAGAGGGAAAAACTTATGATTTTTTATTTTACCGGAACTGGTAATTCGCTTTGGGCTGCAAAAGAAATTGGAAAAGAGCTGAATCAGCCTGTTGAGAATATTATAAAACAGAAAGCAATTTTTTCTGCAAAAACGATATAATCGGTTTTGTCTTTCCCACCTACATGAGCGATCTGCCATGGATTGTAAAAGAATTTTTATTGAAGTTAACGGTCAATCCTGACTGCTATACTTTTGTCGTCATGACTTCTAACAATGGAAAAAGCGGAAATTCTTTTGTCAGCCTAAGTCAGGCACTTTCCCGCAGCGGTGCAAACCTGTCGGCTGTCTTTGATCTGCAGATGCCAGGCAACTGTTTAATCAGCTCAGAGCAGGAAAATCTGGAACGACTGAAAAAAGCACCGGAACGGTTAAAATCTATCATATCTTTTATAAAAGAACAAAAAACAAACTTTACATCTGACGGAAGTCTGCCAAAAGAAGATTTTGTTACTGCATCGTATTTTTATGGAGGACATTCCTGTGCAGCCTGTTATGCCTGTCTTCACTGGTGTCCCAAGAATGCTACCCTGCTTAAAGTTCCATTTTTGAAACATCGTCCGCAGTATCATCATCCAGATGTAACGCTGGCGGAAATCAAAGAATAAGTCTGTAAACGGCGCCCCGGTCCTGCATCCAAATGATCTGCAGGGCCGGGGCGCTTTGCAATTTATGTGCGTGTAAGATGTTGGCTTTTTATTTTCGCTCCGTCTCGCATACGATGATATGTTTGCTCTTCTCATACCCGGGAACTTTCCGGTCCGTGATAAAAATCGGTTTTTCAAAGTCTGCGAAGGTAACGGAACTGATGCTGTTAAATTTGCTTGCGTCACAGAGGACGTAGCACTGGCGGCACTGCTCCATGGCGGTCTTTTTGATTACTGCTTCATTGACATCCGGCGTTGTGCAGCCGCTTCTTCTTGTGACACCGTTGGTGCCGAAAAAGCCTTTGGTGAAATGATACTCCTGGATCGTGCGGATTGCCTGGTTTCCGACGACGGCTTCTGTGGAGCTTTTGAGCTCGCCGCCTACCAGAATGACCTTAAACCCGCGTGATGCCAGCCGCTGTGCGTGGGCAACGGCGTTTGTCACGAAAACGGCGGAGGTTGCCCGGATGAAATCGATCATATGCGCCGTTGTCGTTCCCGCGTCGAGAAAGACGAAATCGTCCGGCTCGATGAGGGATGCCGCATATTCTGCGATTTTCCGTTTGGCATCGCAGTTCAGCTCATTTTTCTGTGCAACGGTGTACTCGTGTGCCGTCACCTTCTGGCCGGCTTCCACGGCGCCGCCGAATACCTTTTCCAGCTTGCCCTCCTTGTCGAGCGCTGTGATATCGCGGCGTACCGTGGACTCCGATGTATCGAGAAGATCCCGGACTTCCGTCACGGTGATGCTTCCCTTTTCTTTTAACAGTTTCAAAATTATCTCATGTCTCTGCTGTGTTAACATTTCTTTCCTGCCTTATATTCTGCCACGTTTGTTTCCAGAATGATCTTGCGGAGCGGAAGGATGCTTCCCGGAGAAACGGAAAGTTCATCTACGCCCATCGCAAGGAACTCTTTTGTCAGCTCCTGGTCAGCGCCGAGTTCGCCGCAGATACCGGCCCAGATGCCGGCTTTGTGTGCATTCTCCACAACCATCTGAATCATGCGCAGGATCGCCGGGTGATGCGGATCAAAGAACGGATCCAGCTTTGTGTTCTGGCGGTCGATCGCGAGGGTGTACTGACTGAGGTCGTTCGTTCCGATACTGAAGAAATCAACCTCTTTTGCCAGCTCATCGCTGATGATGGCAGCCGCCGGGGTCTCGATCATGATACCCTGCTCTGGATTTCCGTACTCAATGCCCTGCTCAGCAAGAGAAGCTTTTACTTCCTCCACAATCGCTTTGATCTGGCGAACCTCGCCGACACTTGTGATCATTGGATACATAATGGCAATTTTTCCATATGCGCTTGCGCGGAACAGCGCGCGAAGCTGTGTCTTGAAGATCTCCGGCCGCGTCAGGCAGATGCGGATCGCACGGCAGCCAAGTGCCGGATTCTCCTCTTTTTCCATCTCGAAATAATCGCACTGTTTGTCAGCACCGATATCGAGGGTACGGATGATGACGCGTTTTCCCGCCATCGTCTCTGCTGCCTGTTTGTAGATACGGAACTGCTCCTCCTCTGTTGGATAGTGATCCTGCTCCAGATAGATAAACTCGCTTCGGAACAGGCCGATGCCGCCCGCGTCGTTCTGCATGACAGCCGCAAGGTCTTTGATGTTTCCAATATTAGCATACAGCAGAATTTTCTGTCCGTCCAGTGTAATATTTTCTTTTCCCTTTAAGGTGAGGAGCAGTTTTTTCTTTTCCTCCTCCTCGGTGCGGCGCTTCTGCATGGCAGCAAGAGTCTCCTCGTCCGGATCAACATAGATGGTTCCATCCGATCCGTCTACGATGCCGAGCTTTCCGTCTACGCTCTCATCCAGCGGAAGCGGTGTTCCGACCAGTGCCGGAATCGCCATGGTTCTTGCAAGGATAGCGGTGTGGGAATTTAAAGAACCGTGTACGGTAACAAAAGAAAGAACTTTGTCCTTATCCATCTGTACCGTCTCAGACGGCGCAAGGTCATCTGCCACGATGATCGCCGGTTCGTCGTTTAAGGATGCGTCGGTGTCGTCTCCGTTTAAGATGGAGATCAGACGCTCGGAAATATCCTTTACGTCTGCCGCGCGCTCTCTCATGTAATCATCGTCCATGGCAGAAAACATCTGCGCAAAGTTGTCGCCTGTCGTTGCAACGGCATACTCAGCGTTGACGCCCTGGCTCTTGATAATATTCTCGACGGACTCGTTGTAGCCGTCGTCCTCCATCATCATCTGATGTACCTCGAAGATCGCTGCATTGGCCTCGCCAACCTCTTTGCATGCTTTTTCATACAGAACGCCAAGCTGTGCGATTCCTTTTGCCTTTGCTTCCTCAAACCGTGCCATCTCCGCATCCGGATTTTCTACTTTCACACGTTTTACCTGACGCTCATTCTTTTTGTATACGCGGATCTTTCCGATCGCAATGCCGGAAAATACGCTTTTTCCCTGATAAATCTGCATAAGTTTTCTCCACCTTTGTTCTCGATATCCGAATTTTCTGTCCAGACAGCCGGAGCGTGTTTAAAAAGGATTTCTTAGTTTCAGAAAGTTTTTCAAACACGCTCCTGCCGATTACTATATTGTAATTCTCCAGAGCCCCATCTCAATTCCGCTTACGCTCCATTTCGATGTGGCTTCTCGCCATATGGAATTCCAGAAAAAAGCACTCATTCATGCAAGCATGATTCGCACTTTTTTCTTCCATTCCGCATGGCTCTGTAGAATTACAAGTTCTCTTTCATGAAATTGCTGATTGCTTCGTATGCAGCATCTTCATCTGCTCCATCGAAGGTCAGGGTAACTTCTTCGCCCTGTTTTACAGCCAGTCCCATGATGCCGAAGATGGCTTTGCAGTTCATGGCTTTTCCGTCTTTTGCGATCTTGATATCACAGGAAAATTCTTTGACTGCTTTTACCAGCATTCCTGCCGGACGAGCGTGGATTCCTTCTGGATCTGTTACAACATACTTAAATTCTTTCATGATTTTTTCCTCCCATAGGATCTTTGATATTTTTATTTTACTTTGTTTTCTGTCTTTTTTCTACTCTTTTATGCAACTTTTTTCTTTAAAACTCCAAGCAGAACTGCGGATACCACTGTTCCGATGACAACTGCCACCAGATAAAGCAGCGCATTTCCCATAACCGGTACAACGAAGATGCCGCCGTGCGGTGCCATTAAGGTACAGCCAAATGCCATGGAGAGCGCACCTGCGAGGCCAGAGCCGATGATGCAGGCCGGAAGAACGTGGATCGGGTCTGCTGCTGCGAATGGAATCGCACCCTCGGTGATGAAGGCGAGTCCCATGATGAAGTTGGTCGGACCGGATTCTCTTTCTTCTTTTGTAAATTTATCTTTGAACAGCAGGGTTGCAAGTGCAATCGCACACGGAGGAACCATACCGCCGATCATAACGGATGCCATAATGTCGTAGTTTCCTGCTGCGATGGCTGCTGTTCCGAATACGTAAGCTGCTTTGTTGAACGGGCCGCCCATGTCGATGGCCATCATGCCGCCGAGGATCATGCCAAGGATCAGCTTGCTGGATCCGCCCATGGAAGCAAGACCATTGTTCAGTACCGTGTTGACGGTTCCCATGATCGGCTCTACAATGAAGAGCATCAGAAGTCCCATCGCAAGGATGCCGACTACCGGGTAAATCAGAACCGGCGCAATCTTTTCGAGTGCTTCCGGAAGTTTCTCACATGCTTTGCGGAGGCCAAGGATAATGTAGCCTGCTGCAAAACCGGCAACGAGTGCTCCAAGGAAACCGGAGGTTCCGCTCGATGCCATCAT
>OBYC01000445.1_pt1 | contig 35551 bp, 34 predicted proteins | sample 1550651 | NCBI WGS metagenome assembly OBYC01 (sample SAMEA2580181, study PRJEB22360) | human gut metagenome | biome: human gut; feature: human-associated habitat; material: faeces | place: Denmark | collected 2008/2010
TGAGCTGGTAAACGTTCGATGCATTGCGGTTGCCTTTCCGGCGCTGCTGGCGGGTTAACCAACCGTCTTTTTCCAGCTGAGATATGGCTGTGCGAACCGTGCTCTCACCAGCACCAATCTGCCGCGCAATGGTAGCAATGGAAGGCCAACTAACCCCTTCATCACTGCTGAAGTCTGCCAGACGCGCCATGATGGCAACGCTGGACAGCTTCATGCCAGAAGCGGCACAAGCGTCCCAAACGTAACCCGTTAATTTAGTGCTCATGGTCGTCCTTTAACTCTGTAAACTTGCGCTTGAATTGTTCGAGCGGGCTGAAACATTCGTGGTTATAACCATCCCGCAGGTAGATAACTCGCCGTGTTTCAGGCTCCCACCGGATAACCCGAACGGGGATACCTCTGTGGTCTTTGAACCTTCGGTTAACTTCGCGCATAAGCGTTTCGCCTTCCTGTAGTAAACCCCCACAATTGCGACCGCCCGACTGTGGTTACATGGCACCCAGCGGTTTGCTATTCTGCGTTCATACCGAAACAACGGAGCGCCCGGTACCGGGATCATCCTGAGTTGCGGTAAACGGTTAAAAGCCGTTAAACTGGTCATGCGGATTACTTCTCCATACAAGATTTGTCTGCCACGACGCCCGGAGCTGCACACTCGCGGGCGTCACCTTTTTCCGGCGCACAAAACACACGGAAAAGCAGCGTCAAATGTTCCTGCCACTTAGCCATCACCTGATAGCTGTTCTCTTCGATCTGGGCGCGTTCCTGAGCATCAATAACGCCGTCAGCGGTAGCTTTACGAACGTATTGCGAATGCCTGCCGATCCACTCAACTGACTCCATGAGACGCTGGTTGATATCGCCGTTCTCAATATCTTCAACATCAGCCAATGGCACAAACACACCGTTCGAGTGACGTGCAATAGCATTCGCTATGTGGTTTGAACCACCAGCACGCTGAAGCACCATCGCCCAACCGAGCGGGAAGATCTGATCACCATCGGTACGCAGCCGGTTAAACAGCGCGTTCTCGGTCACACCCAACCACTCAGCAGCTTCGGAATAACCGCCAGGAAGCTCGGTGATCGTTTTTTTGATTGCGGCCACCAGCCAGGCTGGCTGCTTATCTACTTTCCATTCAGGTTCATTCATAATTGCCTTCCTCAATTGGTACCAAACCTTCCCCCAGTGATATTCTTTGTTTTCCACAACTAAGAATCGAAGGAGATTCGACATGTCACTACATCAGTCAGACTGGATCACGATCGGAATTAGCGTGGTATCCAGCGGTGTTCTTAGTGCTGGTATCGCCGGATGGTTCAACCTGATAAACGGTAATAAACAACGCGAAGCCGACCGGATCAGGGCGGAAAAAGACCGTATCGCCGGGATAGAGGCGAAAACGCGGGAATTGGCGGGTCAAGATCACGCTCACTCTTGCACTTGAGGAATGGAACCATCACCGCAAAGTCGCAGAGTCTGGAAAAGTTGCTGTTGTCAGCCCTGATTCCTTTGTATTCCGTTACCACCAGATCCTTAGCCACATGGAAAACGGCACTCTTGATGCGAATGCTATGTCCGTCATACAGCGCCAAACCGTTGAGCTTTATCACAGCACCCAAGAAGCGCTTGCTAAGTTCAGGCGAGAACATGGAGAACCAGCTCCATTCGATGGCCGATGAATGCTCATGCATATCCGTGGTCCTCATTACTGACCACGGTCATCGCAATGAATTTAGGCATAACAAAATTCATCCACGGCGAATCGTAGCGCACACCGACGGTCACCGATGCCACACTGCCAGTACCCTGGTTGTCTATGGCAATAATGGGTTTTCGGTCGTAGGGAGATATCTCCTTCACAAGATATTCGGCCGCCTTCAACGTTAGCGGCGATACAGTTAATGTCTCCCCGTCATACTTGATATTTGCTCGTTGCACATTGTTGTTACCCACGGTTCCCCCCTTGCTTCTGTGGTTATTTCTGATCGTTAGGCGCTGTATTCTTGCCATAACGTTCTGGGTTGAATTCCAGTTCACCAGCAGTTCGATACGCAGCTTCAGCAGCTCGTCCTTTAGGGATTAAGCGTCCGGGGCGATTACGCCACTGGTAAACGGCCTCACTGGTGATGCCAAAAAATTCGGCAACTTTCTCAGTGCTGCCGAAATGTTGTTCAATCTCGTCGGTTGTCATGAAGCCTCCTTAGCTAAGTTTGGTTAGATATTAATAACCAATCTAACTTTGGTCAATAAAAACTAAGATTACTTAGTCTTTTTTAAATTTGGTGCTTTCATGGAAACGGTTGGTCAGCGCATTAAAGCCCTACGCAGGGTTACAAAAACCTCTCAAAAAGAACTGGGTAAGTTCTGCGGAGTGAGTGACGTAGCAGTGGGTTATTGGGAAAAGGATGTGAATATCCCAAACGGAGAATCGCTGGTTAAGCTGGCTAAATTCTTCAATACATCAATAGATTACATTCTTTACGGCACTGAATTTGAAGGGACCCTCATAACTAAAATGAGGCGTGTGCCCGTGATTTCTTGGGTTCAAGCTGGGCAGTTTACGGAATGTAAGGCCGCTGATTTATTCAGTGATGTCGATAAATGGGTTGAAACCTCACTACGCATTGGGGATAGCTCGTTCGCTTTAGAGGTCAAAGGGGATTCAATGACCAATCCAAATGGCCTCCCAACAATTCCTGAAGGGGCAACCGTTATTGTCGATCCAGATGCCGAACCCCTTCATGGCAAGATTGTTGTTGCGCGTATTGATGGCACTAACGAAGCGACTGTTAAAAAACTGGTCATTGATGGCCCACAAAAATTTTTAGTCCCACTAAATCCTCGCTACCCCAACATCCCGATCAATGGTAACTGCCTCATTATTGGAGTAGTTAAAGGCGTTCAGTACGAACTCTAATCCCCTTCCGCTCTTCCTCTAAGCATCAAGCTAAGTTTAGTTTGATGTTTTCGCTTGACCAATAAACTAAGTTAAGTTAGATTTTTTTCTGTCGACACCAAACCACCGCGCCTGATGTGGTTAAAAGCAGGCCAAAGCAATATGAAGTGATCCCTGTTCTGGCTGTTCACTTTCCCCTGAGGGTGACAGCCAGCTTTTTAAGGGCACAACGTGAAAGCGCACTCCATCAACTATCGGTTGTGGATGACAGGTAAGTAAACAGGCGGAGTGCGCTTCCAGTTGTGATGAATTGCAGCCCTTTGAGGCAACCAGAAGATAAGCACCTGGCGTCACAGCACTATTGAACATGGCGAAAGCCGAAAGACTTGAAGGCGGTTTTCTCAGGTTGCGCGCTAAAGAATAGCGGGGAGAACCTGGGGCGGAGAGCAAACCCCGCGATGCAGGACTTGAAATACCTCACAGACCAATAAGCCGTCAGGCAGCGTAACTGCCCTTTACATCAGCCCCAGCGAGGTGGCGCCGCCGGACCGGGGCTGGTGAATCGCAACACAACATGAAAGCGCATTCCTCTTTTCACTGATGGGGATCGGTTTGTTACCTGGCGGAGTGCGCTTCCAGTTGTGGTAATGCGGCTCTGCGCACGTGACGAGGCCAATAAGTTTATTTCAACTTTGAAATGAATACGTTTCTTAAGGTGTAGCGTCGCCGGTTCTGGCCGGTCCGGCAGGTGGAGGCACCACCGCCACAACAAATTCATTGCTGTGTGTAGTCTTTGCCCATCACATCGATGGGCACCTTTTTTACACAAGAGACAAGGGCATCACCGGGCGACGGGCTCATTCCCCAATCCACCCGGGCGCAGAAATGGTGGTTGCAGCCGTCAGTGATACGCAGGTGCCCTTTTCTGTTGTGTATGGAGAAGTTCCACTGGCGGTGGCAGCCGCCTCACTGAGGGTTAAACCATGAGTAATGACCGCATGACCGTAGTGCCCGATTTCCTGGGCGAACTGGATGCCGGCGTGTTCATGAACAAGATCGCGGCAGCTTTAAACACTACCGCGCTTGGCGTTCTGAACAACGGTACCAAAGGCAAAGTAGTCCTCACCTTTGATATTGAGCGTATGGGTAACTCCGTCGAAGAGAAGCGCGTCAAGATCAAGCACAAGCTGAACTACGTCACCCCAACCCCGCGCGGTAAAGCCTCCGAAGAAGACACCACCGAAACACCAATGTGGGTTAACAAAGGCGGCAAGCTGACCATCCTGCAGGAAGATCAGGGGCAGCTGTTCGGGATCAACGGCGGCGTTGACGGAAAGCTTAAAGCGGCACAGTGATCCGCAGCAGACAAATCACTGATATCCCTTTGACCACATATTAAGGAAATTTTATGTCCCAGATTTTAGACGGCAATGCCCTGCAGCAGGTGAAAGACCTGGTTCTTTCCGGTTACCACCTGGAAGCAGCAAAAGTTACGGCATGCCCGACTGCCCTGCTTCCTCAAGGGGTTAACGTAGAAAGCCTCGAGCGTTTCGGACTGGAGCGTTTTCGCTTCCGTGGCGCCATGACCACAACCAGTATTCCTGATTTTGTGCGTTACGCCGCAGGCTACGCCAAAGCCGACGAACCAGCACGATGCTTTATCGATGCTGACAACATGACCGCACGCTCAGTGTTCAATATCGGTACGCTGGCTAACCCTGGCCATGCTGATAACGTCGCATCTATCACCCTCAAAAAGACAGCGCCATTCCGAGCCCTACTTCAGGTAAATGGCGATCGACTGGGCCAGAAAGAAATCGCTGAGTGGCTGGAAGACTGGGCCGACTACCTCACCGCATTTGATGCCGAAGGGAAGGTGCTGCCCATCTCACAAGCAGCTGGGGCTGTTCGCCGCGTCAACATTAAACAAGTCTCAGAATCAGCTCATGAAGACGAAGACTTTGGCGGCAAAAAGTCCCTGATGCAGAGCGTTGAAGCCAGCAGTAAAGACGTCATGCCGGTGGCCTTTGAGTTCAAATGCGTGCCATATGAAGGACTGGGCGAACGCCGCTTTAGCCTGCGTAACAGCCTGCTTAAAAGCGGGGAACCGGTGTTTGTACTCCGCATCGTTCAACTGGAAGCCCAGGAAGAAGCTATCGCCAACGAGTTCCGTGACCTGCTGATCGAGAAGTTCACCGACAAGCCGGTTGAAACCTTTATCGGTAACTTTAAAGCGTAATTTCTCTGCATTAAATCCCCGGCGCTGCGGGGATTTATTGAAGCGTAATTCCCTTTATTAATCGCCAATGGCGAGGGATTCGTACAACCAAAATCTGGCGCAGGTGCAGCTGCCAAATATGGAGAAGAAAAGACGATGAGTTATATCCAGACACTTTCAGGAAAGAAATTCGATTACCTCAATTCAACCGCTGACGATGTGGAGATCGAGGATATCGCGACCGCACTTTCCCACATCTGCCGCTTCACTGGTCATCTGCCGGAATTTTACAGCGTGGCCCAGCACTCGGTGCTGTGCAGCCAAATTGTGCCGCCAGAGTTTGCCTTTGAAGCCCTGATGCATGACGCGGCCGAAGCGTATTGCCAGGACATCCCTGCTCCTCTCAAAGCTCTTCTGCCGGATTATCAACGCATCGAAACGATGGTTGATGACCTGATCCGCACCAAATTCAGCATAACCTCTGATATGTCAGCGGTAGTGAAATATGCCGATCTGGTGATGCTTGCCACTGAACGCCGCGATCTGGATATCGACGACGGTTCACTCTGGCCTTGCCTCGAAGGTATTCCGGCCAGCGACATTATCCAGATCGTTCCTCTTCGCCCAGGCCAGGCATATGGCTTGTTCATTAACCGTTTCAATGAGCTTACGGAATCACGCGCATGCCTCGCATGAAGATAAAAGAACTGGTAGCCGCAGCCCATGCTGCGGCGGGGGAAGAAGCCTCTCTGATGCGTGAGGTAGCCACTCGCCTGGACGTTACATTTGCCGCCTTGACGGAATCGATGGACCAGCGAATGAGCCTTGACGCCGAAATTAACCATCTTCGTCAGGAGTCCGTCCAATGACCACCAACAAATACGCGACTCTCCGCGGCACAATCGCCAGAGCTAAACGCAACGACTGCCAGAAGGTAGTGATGCGTGTGACGTTAGTTGAAGAACTTCTCCTCCAGCTGTCAAACGCTGAGAAGCGGATTGCTGAGTTGGAGGCGAGCCACCGCAACCTTCGTGAGGCAATGGCTGGCATTCACAACACAATCACTGGCGGTGGGGCTCATACGCCGCTGGCGGCCATTCTGAATGCATCCAAACGCGCATACGAAGAGTCGGCCGCCGCAGCCGGCAAAGGAGAGGCATCATGATCACCTTCACCAAAGAACAGCTTATCGCTTCTGCGCACGCGCGTATTGAGTTTGCAGAGATGATGCTGGCTGGAGAGTTAGAGCCCCTCAAAGAGCGCACATGGTCAATTGAACTGGAGCTGGCGCGTATCGCGCTGGCATCGCTCGAAGCGGAGGCTGTGGCATTCAATCCTGCAATTCTGGATGTGGCATCTGAACGCCAAAGACAAATGTCCATCGAGGGATGGACTTCTGAGCATGACGACGCCTATCAAAATAGTGAGCTGGCAGATGCGGCAGCTTGCTATGCGATTAACGCACACAATCAAGGCTTCTCAACGCCTGCGCATTGGCCGTGGGATCCTGAATGGTGGAAGCAATCTGGGGCTCGTCGTGACCTTGTGAAAGCAGGTGCACTTATTCTGGCTGAAATTGAACGCATAGACCGAGCAGCCAAAGGAGAAAAGTGATGCTAACTGATTTAGATACATTACGCCTTCGATTCGAAGCTTCTGAGCGTGAGTCAGAACATGGATTTAACCTGCACAAATACGGTATTGCATACGCCGATGAGGCAACACAAGCAAGATGGGAAGCGTGGGTAGCCTGCCGCGCCGCCATGCTTCAGGGTGCCGATGGCAACTCTCTGGTGATTCCGGATGGTTGGGTGATGGTGCCGGTTGAGCCGACGGAGAAGATGGTTATCGAAGGCTTCGAGTCGGAGCCAGACGAATTCTTCAGTAAATCTGAAGTGTGGGAGGCGTATCAGAAAATGAGTGGCTGCGAACAAGCAGCGCATCGGGCCAAGTTATGCTGGGCAGCGATGCTCTCAGCAGCACCACAGCAGGAGATGAAGCTGTGACTAAATCAGAATTCCTCCAGAAGGTAGCGGTGCTGGCCGGTGAATGCCATAAGCTGGCCTGTGAGCTGGACATAGGCGATGAACGAATAGAGATGTTCGAGATTTATGAAGTGCTTCGCCGAATCCAGCGGAGTGGTGCAGCCGGTGAAATGCTGGCTGCAACAAACCCTTTACTATCCCCTGGAATACCTGAGGACACTGAATGGGTAAATTTCCATAAAGAGGATGATGCCTGATGCCTAAGACAATCATCATAACCATCGAAATTGATGTTCCGGATCACGCTACCGATAGCGACATATCAGATTGGGTAGACGTCGAGTACGGGCAGTGTGGTGGACAAAAATTAGATAACCCCTACCGTGGCGATGCCACTGAAGTAATAAACCATTCATGGAAATTTGAGAGCTAACGATGAACGATTTAATGATTGACCTCGAATCAATGGGGAAAAAGCCAAACGCGCCGATCGTCTCAATTGGTGCCGTCTTTTTTAACCCCCAAACAGGTGAACTTGGCCAAGAATTTTACACGGCCGTCTCGCTTGAAAGCGCAATGGCTCAAGGCGCGGTACCGGATGGAGATACAATTCTTTGGTGGCTAAAACAAAGCCCTGAAGCGCGCTCAGCTATTTGCGTTGATGATGCGATGCCTATCACTGATGCACTGTCGGAACTTAGCCATTTCATTCACCGGCATGCATATAATCTCAAATACATGAAGGTCTGGGGTAACGGGGCCACCTTTGACAATGTGATTCTGCGCGGAGCTTACGAACGCGCCGGACGCATTTGCCCGTGGGAATTTTGGAACGATCATGATGTACGCACGATTGTTACCCTCGGTCGCAGTGTTGGTTTCGATCCGAAGCGTGACATGCCTTTCATTGGCGATGTTCACAACGCCCTGGCTGATGCGCGCCATCAGGCAAAATATGTGTCAGCAATTTGGCAGAAAATTATCCCTGCCACCAGCACCAACGAGTAAACCACTCAGCCCGGGTGCAGCCGGGCTTTATGGAGAAGGAAACCATGGCAAAGCTAATGAAAGCGAGTCTCTGGAGTAAGCGCGAATTTACCAAAGACTCCATTCCTGACAACCGTACAATTAAACGTTGGGTCGAAAACGGATTACTCATGGGAAGGATTGTAGATGGTTCAGTTTTTGTCTATGAAACCGAAAAGTGGGGAGTTGACTCAATTGTTAATCAGGCGGTACGTCAGTTAATAATTGAGGGTTGACCATGGCAGCAAGGCCACGAAAAAAAGAATACCGCCATCTTCCTGATTATCTTTTTTTTGATAAAGATCGTGGCGTGTATAAGTTCACGCTTATAACTGGGAAAAAGAAAACTCTCGGTTCGGATCGAGTAATGGCTATCGCCATCGCCCGAGAATATAACCTGAGGATGCGCCCTGAAAATACACCATCGATAGATTCATTAATTCGGGAATCGGGAGGGCTGAATGGTGAAGCCCACCCGTTTTCTGAACATGTTGATCGCATTATGGAGAGAGCGATCAAAGATGAGCAGCCGTCTAAAAGCACACTTGACGATTGGAATAATGATGCCATCAGGGTTAAAGAATTTTTTAATAACATACCCGCATGCGACATTGAGCTTGAGCACGTAAATGCCTACATACGAAATTATCATTCTGAATCGTCGGCCAATGTTCAGAACCGAAAAGTTAGCTTCCTGAAAAAGCTATTCTCTTATGCTGTTGATGAATCGCTAATGATGGATAACCCTGCAACACGGAAAAAAATGCGGCGTGTCGATAAAAAGGTCCGCCGGCGACTTACTTTGGAGCAGTTCCTGGCCATACATGCAGCTGCTGAACCTTGGCTGAAGACTGCAATGGACCTTGCAATACAAACTACGCAAGCGCGCCTGGAAGTTTCCCGGATCCGGTACTCGATCAAGGAACCTAAAGAAGGGGTTTGCGGCTGTGTATGGTTCGATCAGGAAGAGGCTGGCATATTCGGAACGCTTTACATTCATCGGCAAAAAGTGCAGCACAAAGAGGCCTCACACGTAGCTATTCCGATCGGCATGGCCCTGAAAGAGATCATCGACAACAGCAGAGACAATGTGGCCAGTCCTTATGTTGTTCACCGGCTTCTGGAAAAGAGAAGCAATCCTATAAGCAAGGAAGTTAACCACCCAACACAGGTGGCCCCTGATTATTTGAGCAGGGCATTTTCAGAGCTGCGGGACCGGATAGGTGTAGCGGCAGAATTACCTATCAAAGAAAGGCCAACTTTCCACGAGATTAGAGCGCTAGCGGCTCATATTTTCGAAAGACAAGGTATCGATCCGCAGGCAAGGATGGCCCATAGTGATGCAAAATCGACAAAAATTTATACCCAGAACCATGTTGAATGGGTAGAAGTTCCTCATGCTGAAATTGTCTTTAAAGCCGGGTGATGTATGGGGAAAAACCTACCCGTAACTCATTGATGTATATAGTGCGGATTTTGCAAAAAATGCACTGTTTGCATATACAGTCAAACATGCCGTAGCACCAGTATTTACAAGGGTTGCAGCGGCTTTAACGCAGTGACATGGGGTGTCGGGGGTCGGAGGTTCAAATCCTCTCGTGCCGACCAAAAACACACTGAAAACCAGCCTGATGGCTGGTTTTTTTATTTCGCCTCGTCCGGCGTTTTGCGCAGATACACAAGCGTAGCCAGACAAATCACCGCTCCGGCATAAAACGTATATTCCGCGCCAAACGTTTCCCATATCGCGCCGGCTCCCACGCTGGCGATTAATAATCCCACTCCGCTTACCAGACTAAAAATACCGAAAGCCGTGCCGCGCAGATCGCGCGGTGCGGTTTTAGCGATCATTGCCGCCAGTAATCCCTGGGTCATACCCATATGTATTCCCCAAAGCGCAACGCCTAAAATGACTCCCATCCAGTGGCTGCTCAGCGCCAGAACAACATCTGCGCCAATCAGCACCATTAGCCCCCACTGCAGAAGTCGGGTGTGGCTCATGCCATCAGAAAGTTTGCCAAAAGGGTAAGCCGAAAGGGAATAGAGTACGTTCATGACCACCATCACCAGCGGAATAAGGGCCAGAGGAACGCCCGACTGCTGCGCACGAAGGACGAGAAAAGCCTCGCTAAACCGGGCAAGCGTGAACACCGCACCAAGGCCAATCACCCACCAGCACGCTTTACCCAGCCGCCTTAAATTCTCTCGTTTAATGGGATTAGTACGTTTATGTTCGAGGGGAGTTTTCGGCTCCTGAAGGCCGAAATAGAGCAAGGCAACTGAAAGCAGACCGGGGATAAGAGCTATCCAGAAAACAGTGCGAAAATCATTGTCCAGCAACAGCATTAAGCTTACGGCCAGTAATGGACCAAGAAATGCGCCTGTGGTATCCATTGACTGACGCAGGCCATATGCCGCACCACGCATTTCCGGCGGCGTGACGTCTGCAACCAGCGCATCCCGCGGGGCGCCCCGTATTCCCTTCCCCGTACGGTCCATGAGACGTGCGCCTAAAACCATCCCGGAAGAGGACGCTAATGCGAAAAGGGGTTTGCTTAGGGCCCCCAGGCCATACCCTAACAGGGCCAGCCCCTTACGTTGACCCAGGTAGTCGCTGATCGCCCCCGAAAAGACCTTAATAAAAAGCGCAGTGGCCTCCGCCAGCCCTTCAATCAGGCCGATTAACAGCACGCTCGTACCGAGGGTGGTCATCATAAAAAGTGGCAGCAGGCTGTGAATACTCTCTGACGAGATATCCATCAGCATACTGACGCCCCCCACAACCCAGACGCCTTTGGGGATCTGGCTGAGCACTGGAAATCTGGAACGCATCTACCGCTCCTGCTTTAAAAACAGCTGCCTGAATGCTTACAGGATAGGATATTGCGGATTAAAAAAACCTGAGGAGAGTGGGATGAGACCATAAAAAAGCCATCCGGCAGGATGGCTTAGCTATTGCGAGTCAGCGCTTAATGCTTCTCACGTCCACCCAGGAAGAAAATGCCCAGCGGGATGGCCAGCAGAACGGTGAACACCAGGCTGTAGACGAAGATCATCGCCGACTGCAGGACATACATGCTGGTTGTCCAGGCAGAGAGGGGGATATTGTACTGTTCGATAACGCCAACGATGGTTGCCCGCCCCACGCAAGCGGCAGCAATCATAAATACGACCAGCAGCGCCAGGAGGAACTTGCGGCCTTCAGGCGTTTTCAGTTTTGCACGAACCATCTCTCTTCCCTTTTACAGATGAATAACAATATACAGGGTCTAAAATAACACGAACTGACACCTGACTCCACACCAGCATAAACAACCACTAAACAGGCAAATTAAAAGCGCATAACGCTACCCATAGTGAAAATGTAAGTAAATAACACCGTTCATTCATCGTTGTTATGTTAACCTGCGCAGGATCGTTTTGACATAAAGGAATGACAATGAAAAACGCACCTAAATTTGCCATCGCCCTCATCGCCGCCGCGTGCGTCAGCAGCAGCGCTTTCGCCAGCGAAACCCCAAAACAGCAGCCGCTGGAAAAAGTGGCTCCGTACCCGCAGGCGGACAAAGGGATGAAGCGTCAGGTGATTCAGCTGCCGGTTCAGCAGGATGAAGCGAACTTTAAAGTGGAACTGTTAATTGGTAAGACGCTGGAAGTGGACTGCAACCAGCACCGTCTGGGCGGTCAGCTGGAAAGCAAAACCCTGGAAGGCTGGGGTTACGACTATTACGTCTTTGACAAAGTGACCTCTCCGGTCTCCACCATGATGGCCTGCCCGGACGGCAAGAAAGAGAAGAAATTTGTGACGGCGTATCTGGGTGACAACAGTCTGCTGCGCTACAACAGCAAGCTGCCGATCGTGGTCTATACGCCTGAAAACGTAGAAGTGAAATATCGCATCTGGAAGGCTGATGAGAACATCGGACAAGCCGTAGTACGTTAAAAATAAGTCGGGTGGCGGCTTCGCCTTACCCGACCCGGAAAGGGTGCGCTCTGGTGCCCTCACCCCAACTCTCTCTCACCGGGAGAGGGAGAAAATACTAAAAACGGTAACGGATGTTACCGTTTTGCTTTTACCTTACAGCGCGATATCCGCAACCGGTTTGTTTTCCGGCTGAGGCTTCAGCTCCGCTTTTGGCGCAGCATCCGCAGCCTGCGGTTTGATGTACTGCAGCTGCAGTACGCGGCTGGTGTATTCCAGCTCCTGCTCCGTCGCGCTCACGTTGCCGTTCAGCTTCGTGCCGTAGGATGGAATAATGGTTTTCAGCTTCGCCTGCCATTCCGGGCTGGCGACTTTGTCTTTAAACACTTTTTCCATCAGGTGCAGCATGATTGGCGCAGCGGTAGACGCGCCCGGCGACGCACCCAGCAGCGCGGCAATGGTGCCATCCTTATCGCTTACCACTTCGGTACCCAGACGCAGCACGCCACCCTCTTTCGGATCGCGCTTGATGATCTGTACGCGCTGACCCGCCTGCCACAGACGCCAGTCTTCTTTCTTCGCCTGCGGATAGTACTCTTTCAGCGCCTCGAAGCGGTCGTCGTCAGAGAGCATCACCTGGCTGATCAGGTATTTCACCAGGTCGAAGTTATCCAGACCCACGTCCATCATCGGCTTGACGTTAGAGGTGGTCGTGGCGCTGAGCAGATCCCACAGGGAGCCATTTTTCAGGAACTTTGTGGAGAAGGTCGCGAACGGCCCAAACAGCACCACGCGTTTGCCGTCAAGCACACGGGTGTCGATGTGCGGAACAGACATCGGCGGTGCGCCAACGGAAGCCTGGCCGTACACTTTTGCCAGATGACGGTTCACCACTTCCGGGTTTTCTGACACCAGGAACTGGCCGCCCACCGGGAAGCCCGCGTAGTCGTCCGCTTCAGGAATACCGGACTCCTGCAGCAGCTTCAGCGCCGCGCCGCCCGCACCGATAAAGACAAACTTCGCCTTGATGACGTGCTCGGCTTCGTTGTTTTTCAGATCGGCAACGGTCACGCTCCAGCTGTTATCCGCGTTGCGCTTGAAACCGCGCACTTCGGTGCTGAGCTGCAGGTTGAAGTTCTCTTTTTTCTTCAGAGACGTCACCAGCTGACGGGTAATTTCACCGTAGTTAACGTCGGTACCAATTTCGGTACGGGTCGCCGCCACTTTCTGGTTCGGGTCACGACCTTCCATGACCAGCGGAGCCCACTCTTTAATCTGCGCGTGGTCTTCAGAGTATTTCATCCCGCGGAACAGCGTGCTCTGCTGCAGAGCGGCGTAGCGCGCGCGCAGGAAGTTGACGTTCTGCTCTCCCCACACAAAGCTCATGTGCGGCACGGTGTTGATGAAAGAGTGCGGGTCGTGCATCACGCCGCTGTTGACCTGATGAGACCAGAACTGGCGAGAAACCTGGAATGCTTCGTTGATCTCTACCGCCTTCTCGATACTAATGGAACCGTCCTTTTTCTGCGGCGTATAGTTCAGTTCCATGAGTGCCGAATGTCCGGTACCGGCGTTATTCCATCCGTTCGAACTCTCCTGCGCCACGCCATCAAGGCGCTCGACCATGGTCATAGACCAGTCCGGCTGCAGTTCTTGCAGATAGGTTCCCAGCGTGGCGCTCATGATACCGCCACCAATTAAAAGGACGTCCGTTTCCTGCTCTTTTGGTGCGTCAGCTTTCGCCGCCATGGAGACGGTGTTAAGCCCCACGGCCAGAGAAAAGAGCATGGCAGTCATTTTTTTCATAATTTATGCCTTAGTGTAAAAGTGCTTGATGCGTGGAAATTGCAGGTGAAAAAAGCTGCGGGGGCACGGTAACAACTTTTAAATATTGTTTAAAGGTTACGAAATTATTGTAATTGTGAAATTTAATGATGGATTGTTTGTAAGGAATTATCGATGCGTCTGGTAAAGCGCGGTTTTACTGGCTAGTATGTTGCGTTTTGTGATCGCGCGCACGGAAGCCTGCCCTAACCAGCGAACTGTTATGTCCTTACCCCATTCTGCTGTATCCCCCGAAGACCGCGTAGCCAACGTGCTGCGTTCCCCAAAGCGGCTGACGCGTGAAACGCTGGCAGGGGTGATCACCGCCCTGGCGCTGATCCCCGAGGTTATCTCATTTTCGGTGGTGGCGGGCGTTGACCCGAAGGTCAGCCTGATCGCCTCCGTGGTGCTATGTCTTGCCCTGTCTGTACTCGGGGGCCGTCCGGCGATGGTCACGGCAGCGGCCGGGTCCGTGGCGCTGGTCATTGGCCCGATGGTGCATCAGCACGGCGTACAGTACATTCTTCCCGCCGTGCTGATGGCTGGCGTGATTCAGATTCTGTTTGGCGTGCTGGGCATGGCAAGGCTGATGCGCTTTATTCCCCAGTCGGTCATGACCGGATTTGTTAACGCCCTGGGCATTTTGATCTTCTTCGCTCAGGTACCGCATTTCTGGAGCCGAAGCCCTCTGATTGTGGGCCTGTTCGTCCTGACGCTGCTGATCGTGCTGTGGGTGCCGCGCTATATCAAAAGCATCCCTTCCCCGCTGATTGCGATTGTTGTGCTTACCTTGTTTACCGTTTCAACCGGTCAAATCCTGCCGACCGTGGGCGATGAAGGCTCCATGAGCGGCGGTTTGCCGGGTCTTACCGAGCTGCTGGTCCCGCTCAATGTGCAGACGCTGAGCATTATCTGGCCGTGCGCGCTGAGCATCGCGTTTGTCGGCCTGCTGGAATCCCTGCTGACGGCAAAGCTGGTGGATGAGCTGACCGCAACGCCGTCGAGCAAGCGCCGTGAGAGCATCGGGCTGGGCGTGGGTAATATTCTGGCCGGATTTTATGGCGGAATTGCAGGCTGCGCGATGATCGGACAAACCATCGTCAACGTGGAGATGGGGAAAGGTCGAAGCCGCATTTCAACCTTTGCGGCGGGCATTGTGCTGCTGATCCTGGTGACGGCGCTCAGCGACGTGATGGCCAAAATCCCGATGGCGGTGCTGGCGGGTATTATGGCAATTGTTGCCGTCAAAACCTTCAGCTGGCACAGCCTTCAGCCAGCCACGGTGAAAACGGCCCCGATTGCAGAAACGGTCGTCATGCTGGTCACCGTAGCCGCCACGGTATCAACCGGCAATCTGGCGATTGGCGTGCTGGGCGGGATTATCGTCATGGCACTCCTCCCCGCCCGCATTAAGCGTCGGCTTAAAGCAGAAAAATCGTCGCCAGCCCAAGAAAAATAAAGAAACCGCCGGTATCGGTGATGGCGGTGATCATCACGCTCGACCCCACCGCGGGGTCGCGGCCCAGTTTGGTCATCGTCAGCGGGATAATCACGCCCATTATCGACGCTACCAGCAGGTTCAGCACCATCGCCAGCATCATCACGCCGCCCAGGGCCATATCGTCGTACAGCCACCAGGTGATGCCGCCCATAATCCCGCCCCACACCAGGCCGTTAATTAGCGCGACGCCCATCTCTCTAAAAATGAGCCACGAAAAGTTACCTGGCTGAATGTTTTCCAGCGCCAGCGCGCGGACGATCATGGTGATGGTCTGGTTTCCGGTGTTGCCGCCGATTCCGGCCACAATCGGCATCAGCGAGGCCAGCGCCACCAGCTGCGAAATGGTGTGTTCAAACCCGTCGATCACGCGGGAGGCGATAAACGCGGTGCACAGGTTAATGGCCAGCCACGCCCAGCGCGTTTTTACCGCCTTGCCGACGGAGGCATGGACGTCATCTTCGGCGCTGATCCCGCCGAGCGCGCGCAGGTCGTTGTCGGTTTCTTCATAGACCACGTCAACGATTTCATCGATGGTCAGACGCCCCATCAGTTTGCCGACGGAATCCACGACGGCGGCACTCACCAGGTCGTCACGCTCGAAGGTACGCGCCGCTTTCTCCGCATCGTCTTCCGGGGAGAAGACCATCGGCTCGTTTTCCATCACCTCGCTCACCTTCCGCTGGGTGCTGTTGAGCAGGATGGTTTTCAGCTCAAGTTCTCCAAGCAGGGTTTTATCCCGGGAGGTGACAAACAGTTTATCGGTGTTGTCCGGCATTTTGCCCAGGCGACGCAGATAGCGCTGCACGGTACCAAGCGTGACGTCCGGTCGCACCGTGATAACGCCGAACTCCATGATCGCGCCGACGCTGTTTTTCTCGTAGTGCATCACCTGACGCACGCGCGCCCGCTCCTCCGCAGGCAGTGACGCCAGCAGGCGGCCGGTCAGGTTTCGCGGCAGGTGCTGAACGAGGTAAATCTGCTCGTCGATATCCAGGGTTTGCACCGCGTCGAGAATATCCCGATCGCTCATCTCGTCGATCAGGTCGTCCCAGACGTTTTCGGAGGCCTCAAGCAGCACCTGCCCGCGCTCGTGATCCTGCACCAGACGCCACAGGGCGTGACGCTCTTCCGAGGGAAGCGCCTCAAGGGTATCCGCCAGATCCGGCGGGGGTAAATGAGCAACCAGCGCACCTACCTCAGCAATATCGTCGGCCAGGGTGCCGACATCATATTGCTCAGCCAGGGTGAGTTTGCCTAAAAGCGTAGAAGTGACCGCTTTATCGGTCGTGAGAAGCCAGATGAGTCGCGCGCGCTCCTGGTCACGCTGTCTGGCGCTGTTTTTCTTTAATACCGACATCAATCATAAATCCATTAAATGAGTTGGGGTTAAGCATAGCGCGGGCATATGTAAATAAGAATAAACAACGGGACGGGATGGAGAAAAAAGCGTCATTACAGCCACGATCTATCCCCTCTCCCTGTGGGAGAGGGTTAGGGTGAGGGCATCAGGCCGTACGCGCCACCGCGTCACGCGAGGCCGCATCGCGCTCTTCACCGGTCAGCTCGCTCAGCTTGCCGTCACGCATCTCCAGCAGGCGGTCAGCATGAATGAAGTAGTGATCGTCGTGGCTGATGGCGAAAATGGTTTTGCCCATCTCCTGCATCAGCGGCAGCAGCACCTGATAAAACTCGCGGCGGAAATGCGGATCCTGATCCGCAGCCCACTCGTCCAGCAGGATGATGTCACGCTCTTCCGCCAGCGCCAGCAGCAGCGCCACGCGCTTTTTCTGCCCTTTGGAAAGCTTCAGATTGAGAATTTTACCGTCCTGAAGTTCCAGCTTGTGCGACATCTGCAGCTGCGCCAGCCATTTTTCCACCAGCGCCGGATTGGCCTGTTGCCCTTCCGGCCCCAGCAGCCGATCGAACAGCCAGACGTCGGTGAACACCGCCGAGAAAAGCTTGCGGTAATCCTCGGGCTTCTCCGCGCTCAGCGCCTTGCCGTCCAGCAAAATCTCGCCCGACTGCGGCTGATAGAGTCCGGTCAGCAACATCGCCAGCGTAGATTTACCGCTGCCGTTGCCGCCAATCAGGAACAGCAGCTCGCCGCGACGGATCGTCAGGTTGACCGGCCCCACGGAGAAGGCGCTGTCCTGATAGCGGAACGTCACGTTACGCAGCTCCAGCGTCTGCCAGTTCGGGAAGGCCTGCGGGCGCGGGAATTCGGCCTTGAACGGCGCGAGATCGAATTTTTTGAGCTTATTAAAGGCCACCTGCGCACTCAGCAGGGTGGGCAGCGCACCGACCGCTGAGAGCAGCGGCGTGCGCAAAAACAGCAGCGTCAGCGAGTAGGTTGCCGCGACGTTGGTGTCCGCCCAGCCCAGGCCGTTCGCCATCCAGAACACCAGGCCAATGGCACCCAGCATCATGATGTTTGACCAGTTCACCGCGCTCAGGTGGAAGGTGTCGGCGCGAATAATATGATGACGGTATTCGCGCGCGTCCGGGATATAGAGATGATTAAAGATATGCTCGGCGCGCTCGCGGTTCAGGGTGAGCTCTTTGCGCCCTTCCAGCACCGTCTGGTAATCGTTATAAAGCTTATCTTCGGTTTCGCGCAGTACCGCCATGTGTTTATAGACGCGCGACACCAGCATAAAGCCGCCCCAGATGGTAATGACAATCCACAGCGCGGTCACCGCCAGCATTTTGCTGGAGAGCCAGGCGAGATAGGCGGCCGAACCAAAGGTCAGAATGATCCCCTGCACCAGCTCCGGCAGACGAACGAACGCGATGGTAATGGCGCGCACGTCGCTGGTCAGCCCCGCCAGCAGGGAAGCGCTGCCGAGCTGCTCAACGCGCTCTACCTGAGTATCGAGGATCCGCTTGATAAACTCACTGCGCAAACGGAAAACGAAATGGTGCCCGAGCGTGGTCAGCGCCAGCTGGGAACCGAGCGTAACCGCCATCAGCAGGAGCAGCAGGCCGAGAAACTCCGGCAGAACGGAGAGCGAGGTATCGACCATTTCAATCAACCGCACGTTAATAAACGCGATCAGGCCAATACCCAGCGCGGCGCTGGCAAGGCTTAACGCCATTACTGCGATGAAGGGCCAGCGATACTGACGCCAGACGAGGAGAAGTAGTTGCATGCAGGCAATCCGGACAATAAAAATCAGCCAGCAGTGTAAACTGCCCTGCGTGTACATCAAGAATAATTCTTATTTTAGTTTACTGTGCCCCGCCTGACGGAAGGTCAGGTTGAAACGGTACTCGCCCGTGAGCGGGTGAACCCCGGGCTTCAGCGGCTGAATGCCGTGATAATAAAGCCGCGACTCCCTGCCCCACACCACCACATCGCCATGTTCCAGCATAATGCGCTTGAGCGGGTCGTTGCGGCGTAATCCCCCAAACTGGAAGACGGCAGGCAAACCTAACGATACCGAGACGATAGGCGCGCGAAGATCGGGTTCATCCTTGTCCTGATGCAGCGAGAGCTTCGCGCCAACGGCGTAGCGGTTGATCAGGCAGGCATCCGGCCGGAAGTCAGGATACTGCGCTGCCACGGCGGCCTCGTGGCAGAGAGACTGAAAAATCGCGGGCATCGGGGGCCACGGCTGGCCGGTAGCGGGATCGTTCGGAGCATACAGATAGCCCCGCTCGTTCGTCGCCCAGCCCAGTTCGCCGCAGTTGGCCATGGCCACCGACATGGTGTAGCCGCCCGGCGTCACCATATGGCGAAATGGCGAAACCGCCGTCACCTCGTCGATACCGGCAAGAAGCGCCGCCGCACGGGAGAGTGCAAAACGGCGCAGGATCACCGCTCCCGGAGCAAGCGGCTCCTGCCAGGGTTCAGCATCCGCAAAAAGATCGAGCATTATCCCTCCTGGCGTTTCGCCTCACGTTTCAGTAATAGCGCCTTTCGCGCCGAGCCCCAACGGTAACCCGACAGCGCGCCGTCGTTCCGAACCACGCGATGACAGGGGATCACAATCGCCAGCGTGTTTGCCGCACAGGCTCCGGCAACGGCGCGTACCGCACTGGGCTGGCCAATCGCCTGCGCCACCTGCCGGTAACTTGCCGTTTCGCCGCAGGGAATGTTGCGAAGGGCCTGCCAGACGCGCTGCTGGAACGCGGTTCCGCGAATATCCAGCGGCAGCGCAAGTGGTACATCGCGGTTATCAATACTGGCAATCACCTGCTGGATCCGCTGTGCGAAATCCTCTTCCAGCGGCGCATGCGCTGCTTTTGGAAAATGCGCGGCAAGCTCTTCGGCTAATTCTTCATCGCTGTCACCCAGCAGGATCGCGCAGATCCCCCGCTCGCTTTCCGCAACCAGACAGCGTCCTAACGAGCAGTCGCTGATGGCATAACGCACTGCCGCATCCCCTTTGCGGTACTGCTTCGCCGTCATGCCCAGGGCATCGTTGGCTTTGCGATAATAGCTGCTGCTGTCGGGAAACCCCGCCGCCAGCACGGCGTCGGTAACTTTGTCTCCCTGTGCAAGCGCGGTGCGCAGGCGCTGGCCTCGCGCCGCCTGCTGCCAGGCCTTTGGCGTCATGCCGGTCACGGACTTAAACAGACGGTGGAAATGGAAAGGACTCATGGCGACCTGCTGCGCCAGCCCCTCCAGGGTTAGCGTGGGATCCTGCTCCAGAAGACGGCAGGCGTGTTCCACTTTTGCCAGCTTCTGCGCCTGCGGATCGCGTTTGTCCGGCATGCAGCGCTTGCACGGGCGAAACCCTGCCTGAACGGCATGGTGGGCATCGGGATAAAAGCGGACGTTTTTACGCAGCGCGTGGCGGGCGCGGCATGACGGGCGGCAGAAAATACCCGTCGTCTGCACGGCGAAGACAAACTGTTCGTCAGCGAGCGGATCGCGGGCCAGCACGGCCTGCCAGCGATCCTCATCGGTAATAAAGGTTGAGTTTCTCATTATCGGCTCCTCTTGTAAGCATACATAGAGCCTGCCTGAGTGCCACTGATAAAAAACCCGCAACCTTGCTTTTTAATTTTTGTCGCGCACCAGGAAGCTATTGAACTGCGGCGAGCTCCAGGTTTTGAACCCGTCGCCCTCTTTGGTGATCATATAAACCGCCAGCCCTTCCTGGCGAACCACCTCTTTGGCTTTTTCCGGGCCGAGAACCATTAAGCCAGTATCCCAGGCATCCGCTTCCAGCGCCGTTGGGGCGATGACCGTCACCGAGACCAGGTTATGCGTGATGGGACGGCCGGTCTGCGGATCGATAACATGCGAAATACGCTTCCCGTCAAGCTCGTAATAGTTACGATAGCTCCCGGAGGTACTGATGCCATGTCCGTTGATATCCACTATCGCCTGTACGGCATTTTGCCGATCGGTCGGCTTTTGAATCGCTACGCGCCACGGCTTATCGCTGGCGTTCATCCCCCGGCTGACTAGCGCGCCGCCCACGGAGACCAGATAGCGGGAAATGCCTTCCTGGGCCATCAGCGCTGCAAGATGATCCGCCGCATAGCCTTCCCCTACCGTCGACAGATCGACAAACAGATCGGGGATATCCTTTTGCAGGTACTGTTGTCCGTACTGATTGATCACCGTCAGATGCTGCAGCCCTGTCCGGGCGCGGGCGTCATCAATGGCCGCCTGTTCGGGCGTGGTCACCGGCTGTTTGTTAGGGCCAAATCCCCAAAGGTTTACCAGGGGTCCGACGGTCACATCCATCGCGCCGTTGGTTTTATAACCCACGCGTATAGATTCGGTCACGATATCGGCCATCGCCTCGCTCACCGGCCACAGGGAAGTGCTGGTGGAGAGGTTAAAGCGCATCAGCGCCGAGTCATTTTTATAGGTTGAGAGCAGTTGATCGTCGGCATCCAGCTGAGACTGGATTTTGCCGCGTAGCTCATCTGTGCGTGTTTTATCGAGGTTCATCACGCTGACGCGCCAGAAGGTGCCCATCGTTTTGCCTTCGAGCACCGTCGCGGCGGGTGCGTCGGCTTTCGCCACGGGCGCGGAATCGTCACACGCGGTCAGGAAAAAAAGCATAGCCAGAAAGCTGGCGCGTAAAAAAGTCATGTCCATTCATTATTATCCTCATGCCAGGGCGGCAAGAGTACACCAAAACGGGTGAGTTGTTCGAATCTGCGAGACACAAAAAAGGGGCCAGCAGGCCCCTTACGTCACACGATGAAGCGATTAGAACTGGTAAACCAGGCCCAGCGCTACGATATCGTCAGTACCGATACCCGCCTGACGGGTGAATTCATTTTCATCAACCAGGTTGATTTTGTAATCCACGTAGGTGGACATGTTTTTGTTGAAGTAGTAAGTCGCACCAACATCAACATATTTCAGCAGATCCTGATCGCCGTAACCTTCGATGTCTTTCCCTTTAGACTGCAGGTAAGCCACGGACGGACGCAGGCCGAAGTCGAACTGGTACTGAGCAACCACTTCGAAGTTCTGCGCTTTGTTAGCAAAGCCGTAAATGTCGCTGCTGCTCTGAGAATTGCCGAAACGGGTTGCGTTGTAGGTCTGGGAGTATTGCGCCGCAAGGTAGATGTTGTTGGCGTCGTATTTCAGACCACCAGAATAAACTTCAGCACGATCGCCTTCGCCCTTCAGCGCCAGGTTAGCGGTGTTGTTCTGGTCAGCGGTACGTTTGGAAGAAGACATTGCACCACCGATGCTGAAGCCTTCACCCAGGTTATAGGTCACGGATGCACCGTAGCCGTCGCCGTTCTGTTTCAGCAGGCTACGACCGGTGTCGTTTTCACCGCTTACGCTGCCGTTTTTACCCTGATACTGCAGGGCAAAGTTCAGGCCATCCACCAGACCAAAGAAGTCCTGGTTGCGGTAGGTCGCCACGCCGTTAGCACGGGACTGCAGGAAGTTGTCCGCACCGTAAGTATCGCCGCCAAATTCTGGCAGAACGTCGGTCCAGGAGGTTACATCGTAGATTACGCCGTAGTTACGACCGTAATCGAAAGAACCCGCGTCAGCGAATTTCAGACCCGCGAACGCCACACGCGTCCAGGCCTGGTTGTCGCTTTCAGAGGTGTTGCCCTGGATCTGGTATTCCCACTGGCCGTAACCGGTCAGCTGATCGTTAACCTGAGTTTCGCCTTTGAAGCCAAGACGCATGTAAGTCTGGTCGCCGTCGGCACTCTTGTCGTCAGAGAAATAGTGCAGACCATCGACTTTACCGTACAGATCTAATTTGTTGCCATCTTTGTTATAAATTTCGGCCGCATTTGCTGCGCCTGCCACCAGGAGTGCTGGTACCAGGAGGGACAGTACTTTAACTTTCATTTTATTAACCCTCTGTTATATGCCTTATAATTGCCACTGCTTACTGGTTAACCCTCATTAACCAGTCGGCAATTTCATTCTCCGCAAAATTACAGAATAATCCAATGCGAATATGATACGAAAACTTTGAAGATGTTTCATTTACCCATCAACATGTTTCAAAATGTAAATATCAAGGAACTTTTACAAAGCACAAATAGCTTAGAAAATTAGCACTTATAATCAAACAGGAAAATCACCACATACATATCAAAGAGTTACAATAAAATCCGTTACAGCACTGAATGACAAAACAAGATCGCACCTAATCTCTAAAATAACTCTCGCTATCATCATTAACTTTATTTATTACCGTCATTCAGTTTTGAATGTCTGTTTATCCCTAATTGAACCGGATGCTCCGCATTCGGTTTTTTTTTACCTTTCTTTACGTAACTTCTCTTTTTTTGTGCTACCGCACCGTAATTGTAACGACTATTAACTAAATTCTCTTCGGGTATTCTTCGTAGTCCATAAATTGGTACAAGACTTAATTTCTTGTTAATTCGTGCTATTTATTGACGGCGTGGGTCGATTATTTGTACGCGCATGGCGAGTTTGTACATGTTTTCTGCACTCCCCGCCGCCGATATTGTCCGGAGAAAAAGTCGCCTCTTCCCGGACAGTCGCGCTGGAAATTCAGTTATTACCCTTTATACTGCCCTATCGCCACAGAGCACGACCATAACGGGTTAAAGATATCAATGAGTCAGACTGAAACTACCGCCCCGAGCAAATTCTCCCTTCTCCCCGGGAGCATCACCCGTTTCTTTCTTCTTTTGATCGTTGTGCTGTTAGTCACCATGGGGGTGATGGTACAAAGCGCGGTTAACGCCTGGCTGAAGGATAAGAGCTATCAGGTCGTGGATATCACCCACGCCGTGCATAAGCGCATAGACACCTGGCGCTACGCCACCTGGCAGATTTACGACAATATCGCTGCTGCCCCGACCTCCTCGTCCGGGGATGGACTTCAGGAGACGCGACTTAAGCAGGATGTCTATTATCTCGAAAAACCGCAGCGTAAGACCGAGGCCCTTATCTTTGGCTCTCACGACAGCGCGACGCTTGAGATGACGCAGCGTATTTCGACCTATCTGGATACCCTCTGGGGGGCCGAAACGGTACCTTGGTCGATGTACTATCTGAACGGTCAGGACAACAGCATGATCCTGATCTCTACGCTGCCGTTAAAAGATCTCTCATCCGGGTTTAAAGAGACAACCGTGGGCAGCATCGTCGATTCCCGCCGGGCAGAGATGCTGCAGCAGGCGAACGCCCTTGATGAGCGTGAGAGCTTCTCTTCCCTGCGTCGTCTGGCCTGGCAAAACGGTCATTATTTTACCCTACGCACCACGTTCAACCAGCCAGGGCATCTGGCGACGGTGGTGGCCTTCGATTTACCGATTAATGATTTAATCCCGCCGGATATGCCGCTCGACAGCTTCCGCCTGGAGCCAGACAGCAGCACCCAGAACATGCGTGCGGCGTCCGACAAAGAGGCCGCAGAGAGCGTATCGATCTCCTTTAACGGTTCGAAAATCGAAATTGCCTCATCGCTGAACTCGACCGGCATGCGTCTCGTGTGGCAGGTGCCGTTTGGCACGCTGTTGCTCGACACCCTGCAAAATATTCTGCTGCCTCTGCTGCTGAATATCGGTCTGCTGGCGCTGGCGCTGTTTGGCTACAGCACCTTCCGTTTCCAGACGGGGCGTCAGAGCGACGCCTCTGCGGTTCCGGCCGGTACCAACAATGAGCTGCGCGTATTGCGTGCACTGAATGAAGAGATTGTTTCCGTGCTGCCGCTTGGCGTCCTGGTTCACGACCAGGAGGCGAATCGTACGGTGATGAGCAACAAAATTGCCGACCATCTGCTGCCGCATCTTAACCTGCAGAACATCACCACCATGGCGGATCAACACCAGGGGGTGATTCAGGCCACCATCAACAATGAACTGTACGAGATCCGTCAGTTCCGCAGCCAGGTGGCTCCCCGCACGCAAATCTTCATTATTCGCGATCAGGATCGCGAAGTGCTGGTCAATAAAAAGCTCAAGCAGGCGCAAAGGCTGTATGAGAAAAACCAGCAGGGGCGCGCCGCATTTATGCAGAACATCGGCGATGCCTTCAAGCAGCCGTTAAAAACGCTGGCGACCCAGGCGGCGGCGTTAAACACCTCTGAAAGCCACCAGCTTGCCTGCCAGGCCGATTCGCTGGTCAGAATGGTTGATGAGATCCAGCTGGCGAACATGCTGGAAAATGATTTCTGGAAGGGAACACCAGCCCTCTTCTCCATCCAGGATCTGATCGATGAAGTGGTGCCGGAAGTGCTGCCCGTCATTAAGCGCAAAGGGCTGCAGCTGCTGATCAATAACAATCTCCCTGCGAATGACGAACGCCACGGCGATCGCGAAGCGCTGCGCCGCATTCTGCTGATGATTATTCAGTACGCCGTGACCACCACGCAGATCGGCAAGATCACCCTTGAAGTCAGCACCGAGGAGTCAGCAGAAGACCGTCTGACGTTCCGCATCCTGGACACCGGGGAAGGCGTCACAACAAGTGAAATTGATAATCTGCACTTCCCGTTCCTGAATGACACGCAGAGCGATCGCTACGGCAAGGCCAATGCCCTGACCTTCTGGCTGTGCGATCAGCTGGCGCGTAAGCTCGGCGGCCACCTGAATATCAAAGCCCGTGAATCCCTTGGCACCCGCTATTCTCTGCATGTGAAAATGGCGGCCAATCCGCAGGAAGAAGATGAGGAACGTCTGCTGGATGACGTCGTGGTGATGGTCGATGTGACCTCGAACGAGATCCGCAATATTGTCGTTCGTCAGTTAGAAAACTGGGGTGCGGCCTGCATCACGCCGGATGAAAGACTTGCAAGTCAAGAATTTGATCTGTTTTTAACTGATAATCCGTCTAATCTTACTGCCTCCGGCTTGCTTTTAAGCGATGATGAGTCAGGCGTGCGGAAAATCGGCCCTGGCCAGCTGCGCGTCAACTTTAATATAAGCAATGCGATGCAGGAAGCTGTACTACAACTAATAGAAGAGCAGCTGGCGCAGGAAGAGATAACGGAGTCACCGTTAGGCGGCAATGAAAATGCCGAGCTTCACGCCAGCGGATACTATTCACTCTTTGTTGATACAGTACCAGATGATGTTAAGCGGTTGTATACTGAGTCCGCTGCGAATGATTTTGCAGCGCTGGCACAGACAGCACACCGGCTTAAAGGGGTGTTTGCCATGCTTAATCTGGTTCCCGGCAAGCAGTTATGTGAAACGCTGGAACATCTAATTCGTGAGAAAGATGCCTCTGGCATTGAAAAATACATCAGCGACATTGACGCCTACGTCAAAAGCTTGCTGTAGCAAGGTAGCCTTATACATGAACAATATGAACGTAATTATTGCCGATGACCATCCGATTGTACTGTTCGGTATTCGCAAATCACTTGAACAGATCGAGTGGGTGAATGTAGTCGGTGAATTTGAAGACTCTACAGCACTGATCAATAACCTCCCAAAGCTTGATGCGCACGTGCTCATTACCGATCTCTCCATGCCTGGAGACAAATACGGTGATGGGATCACGCTCATCAAATACATTAAACGTCACTTCCCGGATATCTCGATCATTGTTCTGACCATGAACAACAACCCGGCGATCCTGAGCGCGGTGTTGGATCTGGACATTGAAGGGATTGTGCTGAAACAGGGCGCCCCGACCGATCTGCCAAAAGCGCTCGCTGCGCTGCAGAAAGGCAAGAAGTTCACCCCTGAGAGCGTCTCTCGTCTGCTGGAAAAAATCAGCGCGGGTGGCTACGGTGACAAACGCCTGTCCCCGAAAGAGAGTGAAGTTCTGCGCCTGTTCGCAGAAGGTTTCCTGGTAACCGAGATTGCCAAGAAGCTGAACCGCAGCATTAAAACCATCAGCAGCCAGAAGAAATCAGCGATGATGAAGCTGGGCGTGGACAACGATATTGCTCTGCTGAACTATCTCTCCTCCGTTACGCTGAGCGCATCGGACAAGGATTGATCCCGGACGGGTGTGCGGCCTGAGGCCCTCACCCCGTCCCTCTCCCACGGTGAGAGGGTTGAAAAGCGAAAAGGCCCTTGCGGGCCTTTTTTATATTCTGGTTTTTCTCACGCGATCCGCGTAAATCGACAACGTCTGCTTCAGCACGTCCAGCGTCACCGGTTTCGACAGACAGCTGTCCATGCCTGACTCCAGACAACGCTGTTTCTCTTCCGCCAGCGCGTTCGCCGTTACGCCCACTACCGGCAGCGTCAGGCCAAGCTGACGGATGCGCTGCGTCAGACGGTAGCCGTCCATGTTTGGCATGTTGACGTCGCTAAGCACGATATCAATATGATTTTTACTCAGCACATTCAGCGCATCCACGCCGTCATTGGCGGTTTTGCACTGGTAGCCCAGCGATCCAAGCTGGTCAGCCAGCAGGCGACGGTTAATCGGATGGTCATCCACCACCAGAATCATCATATCGTCATTTACCGACGCCAGAGACTCCGGTGACGGCAATCCGCCCGCGCCGTCACGCTCTTCCAGCTCCACTTTGTAGATGCGCGCCAGCAGGCTCAACAGCTCGTGCGGTGTTGCAACGCTGTGTACCCATTCCCCAGGCGCACGCTCGACAGGAATGCCGATGTGGCGACGGCAGAAGAGCACCGCCCCTCTCCCCTGCCACGGTTGCTCCGGCATCTCGTCGGCGATGAGCACATCGTCCACATCCGGTGTTTGACCTTCATAGAGACACACCCTGACTCCACTGTGGGCAAGCAGCGCCGTCAGGTAATCATTCAGCGAGGCGTTATGCACCGCCAGCCAGCAGCGCTTGTCGCTCAGCCCGTCCACCGTCGCTTTTGCCGGATACTGCGCCGAATAGAGCGGAATACGGATGGTGAATTGGCTGCCCATGCCGGGCTCGGTATCCACGGAAATATCACCGTCCATCATGCTGACGAGCTTCTCACAAATCGCCAGCCCCAGTCCGGTGCCCTGGAAGTTACGCTGCACGCCGGTCCCGACCTGGAAGAACGGGTCGAACAAGCGGACCACTTCCTTCGCCGGGATGCCGACGCCCGTGTCGCGCACGCGAATGCTCAGGTAATCCCCCGCCCGGCAAACGTGCAACACGATACAGCCAACGTCGGTGAATTTGATGGCGTTGCTGAGCAGGTTTGAGATGACCTGCTGCAGGCGCATCGGATCGCCGTGCAGCGTCAGCGGCACGTCAGGTTCAATAAAGCAGTAGAGCCCCAGCTGTTTACGCACCACCAGCGGCAGATAGTTGGCGCTGATGTGGTTCATCACCTCGCGCGGCGAGAACTCCCGCGGTTCGATTTTCAGCTGCTCAGACTCAATTTTAGAGAAATCGAGAATATCGCTGATGATTTTCAGCAGCAGGCTGGAGGAGTTGTTCATCGCCGTCACCAGCCTGTCGACCCCTTTCGGCAACTCTTTGGTCTGCAGCAGGTCGAGGTTACCGATGATCCCGTACAGCGGCGTTCGCAGCTCGTGGCTGACGGTGGCAAGGAACATCGATTTCGACTGGCTGGCCTGCTCCGCCGCCTGGGGCCCTTTACCCAGGACCTCTTCCATCTTCACGCGCGCGGAGACATCCACCAGCACGCAAATCGCCACGTTTTCATTGCGATAGCGGGAATGCACAAAGCTGATCTGCAGGTTGGTGTGCGTGCTGGTGAGCACGTCGACAAAGTTAACCTGCTGACCGCAGATAATTTGCGTCAGCCTCTGGCGGTCTTCGTGCGTCAGCATGTTCAGGTAGTTATGCGCCAGCTCGTTACTCAGGATGTTGGTTCCGTCCTGGGTACGCAGAATGCAGATCCCCACCGGCGCCGACGCGACAATCTTCCGGTTAAACTGCTCGTGTTCCTCCAGCCGCTGGGCGTCGCTTTCGGCCGGAATAAAGATTTTCCGCTCATACATGCGCGCCAGGGTGAACAGCGCACCACCCGCGATCAGGTTCAGCAGAATGGCATTCATGATGAGAATGCGTATCCGCTCAAGCACCATGTCCACTGGCACCGAGTAGACAATACTTAGCGACGAAGGCGGCAGGCTCTTCTTCAGCACCAGTTCGCGGAAGCCGGAGGTATAGCCAAACCACGACCGCTCCTGCATCCAGTGCGGTTCGATGTTTAACCGGTTATCCGGCCCGGCAAGTGAGATCAACTGATGACCGTTTTCATCCAGAATGGTCACCCCCATAGGCAGGCTGCCCGGGGTGAAAAAGTTTTCCATGCGAATGGTCTGCTCAATCCCCAGCAGCGCCTGCAGGCGATTGCCCAGATACACCGGCGTCAGGGCGTAGAAATAGCCCACGCCCGGGCGCGGGCCCTGGCTAACCCAGAAGATGTTATTCCCGCGCTCGTCCTGCGGCGCATTGCGGTATTTCACAATACGTTCATGCAGGCTTTTCAGCGCATCGTCACGCTCAACGGGCACGTCGCGCAGGCCAAAGTCAGCCATGCAGAGATTTTCACTGCCAATCAGGAATACGCGGTTCAGGTCATAGGCGGCGGAGAAATTGTCGCGCCAGTAGCGCATAAACCAGGCAAGGGATTCCAGCGACCCGCGCCAGGTATTGCTCATGGTGGAGCAATCGGAGTCCGGGAACAGCGGCTGGAAGTCCGGAACTTCGGTATTGTCATTCCGCCCGCGAAGCGCAAGGATGCCGTTTTCCGCCGTCAGACGATTTTCGGCAATATACTTCAGCTCCTTCATCACGTCAGACGTTCGCTGAATGTAGCGCTGGGCCTGGTCGGAGCTTAAGTTAAACTCCTGGCGGATCTCCGCTTCTTTCTGGTGCAGCGCGTTAACGATGTAAAACACCGAGAACAAGGCCACCAGCAGCCAGAGCAAGAGCGCCAGCGCCCGAAACAGATAGCGAGAAACTTTCAGCGTAGTACGAAAGGAGACGAGGTATTTCAAGGGGGCGAGGCTCCGCCGTCGGGGTCAAAAGAATGTGGTTAAGGTAGCGGTAAACGCGCCAGGTCGCAACGTTGACTTATCTGCTTGTGCAAAAGAAAAGGGCCGGAATCCGGCCCTTTTTTGCATCAGGAGACATTACTCGTCAGCGTCATCCGCTACGTCATCGTCGGTGTCGGCTTCCGGCGCGATATCATCATCGCCTTCCGCAACGCTACCGTCGATGGAATCGAGCTCTTCGTCATCCACCGGCTCAGCAACGCGCTGCAGACCCACCACGTTTTCATCTTCCGCTGTACGGATGAGGATCACGCCCTGGGTGTTACGCCCCACCACGCTGATCTCAGACACGCGGGTACGCACCAGCGTACCGGCATCGGTGATCATCATGATCTGGTCGGCATCGTCTACCTGCACCGCGCCCACAACGGAACCGTTGCGCTCGGTCACTTTGATAGAGATAACGCCCTGCGTGCCGCGAGACTTGGTTGGGTATTCCCCTTCCGCCGTACGTTTACCGTAACCATTCTGCGTCACGGTCAGGATAGCCCCTTCACCGCGCGGAATAATCAGAGAAACAACGCTGTCTTCGCCAGCCAGTTTGATACCACGAACGCCCGTAGCGGTACGACCCATTGCACGGACGGCGTTCTCTTTAAAGCGCACCACTTTACCGGCCGCAGAGAACAGCATCACTTCATCAGAACCGGAGGTCAGATCCACACCGATCAGCTCGTCGCCTTCGTTCAGGTTCACCGCGATGATCCCGGCGGAACGTGGGCGGCTGAACTCGGTCAGCGCGGTTTTCTTCACGGTACCGCTGGCGGTCGCCATAAAGACGTTCACGCCCTCTTCGTACTCGCGTACCGGCAGGATGGCGGTGATACGTTCGTTCGCTTCCAGCGGCAGCAGGTTGACGATTGGACGGCCACGCGCGCCGCGGCTCGCTTCCGGCAGCTGATAAACTTTCATCCAGTACAGACGACCGCGGCTGGAGAAGCAGAGGATCGTGTCATGGGTGTTCGCCACCAGCAGGCGGTCAATGAAGTCTTCTTCTTTAATACGCGCTGCAGACTTGCCTTTACCGCCACGACGCTGTGCTTCGTAGTCGGTCAGCGGCTGATACTTCACATAGCCCTGGTGAGACAGGGTGACCACCACGTCTTCGCGGTTGATCAGATCTTCAATGTTGATATCAGAGCTGTTCGCGGTGATTTCGGTGCGGCGCGCATCGCCGAACTGATCGCGGACCAGCTCCAGCTCTTCACGGATCACTTCCATCAGACGCTCTGCGCTGCCCAGGATATGCAGCAGTTCAGCAATCTGTTCCAGCAGCTCTTTGTATTCGTCGAGCAGTTTTTCGTGCTCAAGGCCGGTCAGTTTCTGCAGACGCAGATCCAGAATCGCCTGAGCCTGCTGTTCAGTCAGGTAATACTGACCGTCACGCACGCCGAATTCAGGTTCCAGCCACTCTGGACGCGCTGCGTCATCGCCCGCACGTTCCAGCATCGCGGCAACGTTACCCAGATCCCACGGACGGGAAACCAGGGCTGCTTTCGCTTCCGCCGGGGTTGGCGCACGACGGATCAGTTCGATGATCGGGTCGATGTTGGCCAGCGCAACCGCCAGCGCTTCAAGGATGTGCGCACGGTCGCGCGCTTTGCGCAGTTCGAAGATGGTACGACGGGTCACCACTTCACGGCGGTGACGCACGAACGCGCTCAGGATCTCTTTCAGGTTCATGATCTTCGGCTGACCATGGTGCAGCGCAACCATGTTGATACCGAAGGAGACCTGAAGCTGAGTCTGGGAGTACAGGTTGTTCAGCACAACCTCACCCACCGCGTCGCGTTTGATCTCAATCACGATGCGCATACCGTCTTTGTCAGACTCGTCACGCAGCGCGCTGATGCCTTCAACACGTTTTTCTTTTACCAGCTCGGCGATTTTTTCAATCAGACGCGCTTTGTTCACCTGATAAGGGATCTCGTGAACAATGATGGTTTCACGGCCGGTTTTAGCGTCCGCTTCCACTTCGGCGCGGGCACGGATGTAAATCTTGCCGCGGCCGGTGCGGTAAGCTTCTTCAATACCGCGACGACCGTTGATGATCGCCGCCGTTGGGAAGTCCGGACCCGGGATGTGTTCCATCAGCCCTTCAATGCTGATGTCTTCATCGTCGATATAGGCCAGGCAGCCGTTGATCACCTCGGTGATATTGTGCGGCGGAATGTTGGTTGCCATACCGACCGCGATACCGGATGAACCGTTAACCAACAGGTTCGGGATCTTGGTTGGCATCACATCTGGGATGCGCTCGGTGCCGTCGTAGTTATCGACGAAATCAACGGTCTCTTTTTCCAGGTCGGCCATCAGCTCATGAGCGATTTTCGACATACGGATTTCCGTATAACGCATCGCCGCAGCGGAGTCGCCGTCGACTGAACCAAAGTTACCCTGACCATCTACCAGCATGTAACGCAAGGAGAATGGCTGCGCCATACGAACGATGGTGTCATAAACGGCGGTATCACCATGCGGGTGATATTTACCGATGACGTCACCGACGACGCGGGCAGATTTTTTATAGGCTTTATTCCAGTCATTGCCCAATACGTTCATGGCGTATAGTACGCGACGGTGTACCGGCTTAAGGCCATCGCGGACGTCCGGCAGCGCACGGCCAACAATGACCGACATCGCATAGTCCAGATAGGAGCTCTTCAGCTCTTCCTCGATGTTAACCGGTGTAATTTCTCTCGCAAGGTCGCTCATCTAACCGCTATCCCTCTACTGTATCCCGGATTCAAAGGTCGCAAATTATAACACAGCCGAGGTGATTGAGGTAAACCTATACGCTTTATTCACGGGGATTGCCTGATATACTCCTTTGTCTTGCTAAATAAGGAGTAAAAGCGCCCATGAATGCCGAAAAATCCCCGGTGGCTCACAACGTTGACCACGAAGAGATTGCCAAATTTGAAGCGGTGGCGTCCCGCTGGTGGGATCTCGAAGGTGAGTTCAAACCGCTGCATCGCATTAACCCGCTGCGTCTGGGCTATATCGCGGAGCGTTCCGGCGGTCTGTTCGGTAAGAAAGTGCTCGACGTCGGCTGCGGCGGCGGCATCCTGGCTGAGAGCATGGCGCGCGAAGGGGCGAATGTTACGGGCCTGGATATGGGCTTTGAACCGCTCCAGGTTGCCCGCCTTCACGCGCTGGAGTCCGGCATACAGGTGGAATACGTGCAGGAAACCGTGGAAGAGCACGCGGCAAAACACGCCCATCAGTACGATGTGGTGACCTGCATGGAGATGCTGGAGCACGTTCCCGATCCGCAGTCGGTGGTGCACGCCTGTGCAAAACTGGTGAAGCCGGGCGGCCAGGTCTTCTTCTCAACCATCAACCGTAACGGTAAAGCCTGGCTGATGGCCGTCGTTGGCGCGGAGTATGTACTGCGCATGGTGCCGAAAGGGACGCACGACGTGAAGAAATTCATCAAGCCTGCGGAGCTGTTAAGCTGGGTTGACCAGACGTGGCTCAAAGAGCAGCACATCACCGGCCTGCACTACAATCCGCTAACCAATAAATTCAAACTCGCACCGGGCGTTGATGTTAACTATATGTTGCACACAACCGCCAAAAACGACTAACGTCATTCGTTATTCTTATAAAGATTGCGCGACATCATGTTGCGCAATTCTGACCTCCCGTTGAAGAAATCAGCACTCGATCAAATTTTGAATTTTTTTTCTTAATTATTGACATGTCTTCCAGGCCTTACGGTACGAGGACTTAGCCTTTTTTACCCTTTCACAACCTCAATTTAACGCCAAAATCAACCCTTGTGCTGAAAAGATTCGATACTAGAATACTCACCATATAGCGTTTTTCTTATCGCAAACCCCCTACATATAGTATTTATCCACAGAGTTAGTCACAAGACGGTTCTGTGGATAAACGGGGGATATTTTTTATTTCACGGACAGGTAAAACCCACATGAATCAGAGTCTGCTGGTGACAAAGCGCGACGGTACTACCGAGCGTATCAATCTGGACAAAATCCATCGAGTTCTCGACTGGGCAGCAGAAGGACTGAACAACGTATCTATCTCCCAGGTTGAACTGCGTTCTCACATTCAGTTCTACGACGGCATCAAAACGTCTGATATCCACGAAACGATCATTAAAGCAGCGGCAGACCTCATCTCCCGCGAAGCACCGGATTATCAGTACCTCGCTGCACGTCTGGCGATTTTCCACCTGCGTAAAAAAGCCTACGGTCAGTTTGAGCCGCCGAAGCTTTACGATCACGTGGTGAAAATGGTTGAGCTGGGCAAATACGACACGCATCTGCTGGAAGACTATACGGAAGAAGAGTTCGAGCAGATGAACGGGTTTATCGATCACTGGCGCGACATGAACTTCTCCTACGCGGCGGTGAAGCAGCTCGAAGGCAAATACCTGGTTCAGAACCGTGTAACCGGTGAGATCTACGAAAGCGCCCAGTTCCTCTATATTCTGGTGGCCGCCTGCCTGTTCTCTAACTACCCGCGTGACACCCGTCTGGAATACGTGAAGCGTTTCTACGATGCGGTATCCACGTTCAAGATTTCTCTGCCGACGCCAATCATGTCTGGCGTGCGTACTCCAACCCGTCAGTTCAGCTCCTGCGTACTGATCGAGTGTGGTGACAGCCTGGATTCCATCAACGCCACCTCCAGCGCCATCGTGAAATACGTCTCCCAGCGTGCCGGTATCGGCATCAACGCCGGTCGCATCCGTGCGCTGGGCAGCCCGATTCGCGGCGGTGAAGCGTTCCACACCGGCTGTATCCCGTTCTATAAACACTTCCAGACGGCCGTAAAATCCTGCTCTCAGGGCGGCGTGCGCGGCGGTGCTGCGACCCTGTTCTACCCGATGTGGCACCTGGAAGTGGAAAGCCTGCTGGTCCTGAAAAACAACCGCGGCGTGGAAGGCAACCGCGTGCGTCACATGGACTACGGCGTGCAGATCAACAAGCTGATGTACACCCGTCTGCTGAAAGGCGAAGACATCACCCTGTTCAGCCCGTCCGACGTTCCGGGCCTGTACGACGCGTTCTTTGCCGATCAGGACGAGTTCGAACGTCTGTACACCAAATACGAAAAAGACGACAGCATCCGCAAGCAGCGCGTGAAGGCGGTAGACCTGTTCTCCCTGATGATGCAGGAACGTGCCTCTACCGGCCGTATCTACATCCAGAACGTGGACCACTGCAACACCCACAGCCCGTTTGATCCAGTAGTTGCGCCAGTGCGCCAGTCTAACCTGTGCCTGGAGATCGCCCTGCCGACCAAACCGCTGGAAGACGTGAACGACGAAAACGGCGAAATCGCGCTGTGTACGCTGTCCGCGTTCAACCTGGGCGCGATTAAGAGCCTGGACGAGCTGGAAGAGCTGGCCGTGCTGGCGGTTCGCGCGCTAGACGCCCTGCTGGACTACCAGGATTACCCAATCCCGGCCGCTAAACGCGGTGCGATGGGCCGCCGTACCCTGGGTATCGGCGTGATCAACTTCGCCTACTGGCTGGCGAAAAACGGCAAGCGTTACTCCGACGGCAGCGCTAACAACCTGACGCACCAGACGTTCGAAGCGATTCAGTACTACCTGATGAAAGCCTCTAACGAGCTGGCGAAAGAGCAAGGCGCGTGCCCGTGGTTCAACGAAACCACCTACGCGAAAGGCATTCTGCCAATCGACACCTACAAGAAAGACCTGGATGCGATCGTCAGCGAGCCGCTGCATCTCGACTGGGAAGGCCTGCGCGAGTCCATCAAGACCCACGGCTTTCGGAGCTCTACCCTCTCTGCGCTGTTGCGAAGCGCGTC
>OBYC01000451.1_pt1 | contig 34871 bp, 34 predicted proteins | sample 1550651 | NCBI WGS metagenome assembly OBYC01 (sample SAMEA2580181, study PRJEB22360) | human gut metagenome | biome: human gut; feature: human-associated habitat; material: faeces | place: Denmark | collected 2008/2010
CAGAAGCCACTGGAGCACCTCAAAAACACCATCATACACTAAATCAGTAAGTTGGCAGCATCACCCATTTTTGTGCATTACGTCGCATGTATATTCCTCGTTAAAATACAGGCGGGGCTGAATAAAGGTGAGGCTCGCAATGCCCTTGCGCGAGCGGTCTTTATGCATCGGCTGGGTGAAATCAGAGATCGGGGGCTGGAGAATCAGAGCTATCGAGCCAGCGGTCTGACGTTGCTGACTGCGGCGATCTCACTGTGGAATACGGTATATATAGAAAGAGCGATAGATTCTTTGAGACGAAAAGGGATCCCGATTAATGAGCAACTGATTACCATCTGTCACCACTGGGATGGGAACATATCAACCTGAGCGGGGATTACGTCTGGAGAACGAACCTCAAACTGGGACAGGGTAAATACCGCGCATTACGCTCAGTGAATAGTAATATGTACAAAAAACAGGCTTAGCGTAGGATAATTAATGAGATGGTCACTCCCTCCTTCCCGGTACTATGCTGAGGACAGGCTTTCATTCGGAGAACTATCATGGAAAACATTGCGCTCATTGGTATCGATCTGGGTAAAAACTCTTTCCATATTCATTGCCAGGATCGTCGCGGGAAGGCTGTTTACCGTAAAAAATTTACCCGGCCAAAGTTGATCGAATTTTTGGCGACATGCCCCGCTACAACCATCGCAATGGAAGCCTGTGGCGGTTCTCACTTTATGGCACGCAAGTTGGAAGAGTTGGGGCATTCCCCAAAGCTGATATCACCACAATTTGTCCGCCCGTTCGTTAAAAGCAATAAAAACGACTTTGTCGACGCCGAAGCTATTTGTGAAGCTGCATCGCGTCCGTCTATGCGTTTTGTGCAGCCCAGAACGGAATCTCAGCAGGCAATGCGGGCTCTGCATCGTGTCCGTGAATCCCTGGTTCAGGATAAGGTAAAAACAACCAATCAAATGCATGCTTTTCTGCTGGAATTTGGCATTAGCGTTCCCCGAGGAGCTGCCGTTATTAGCCGACTGAGTACCATTCTTGAGGATAATAGTTTGCCTCTTTACCTCAGCCAGTTATTGCTGAAATTACAACAGCATTATCACTATCTTGTTGAGCAGATTAAAGATTTGGAATCCCAGTTGAAACGAAAGTTGGACGAAGATGAGGTTGGACAGCGCTTGCTGAGCATTCCCTGCGTCGGAACACTGACAGCGAGTACTATTTCAACTGAGATTGGCGACGGGAAGCAGTACGCCAGCAGCCGTGACTTTGCGGCGGCAACAGGGCTTGTACCTCGGCAGTACAGCACGGGAGGTAGGACGACATTGCTGGGAATTAGTAAGCGAGGTAATAAAAAGATCCGAACTTTGTTGGTTCAATGTGCCAGGGTATTCATACAAAAACTGGAACACCAGTCTGGCAAATTGGCCGATTGGGTCAGGGATTTACTGTGCCGGAAAAGCAACTTTGTCGTCACTTGTGCTCTGGCAAACAAGCTGGCCAGAATAGCCTGGGCCCTAACGGCACGACAGCAAACTTATGTAGCATAACGGCAGAAATACACCGGTTTAAAGAATTACTGATCTGGTTTTGCGAATACTGATATTGATGATACTAACGGCCCACCGGCCTGTTGAGGAACCTGTAAAACGGAAAGGCTCATTGAAGCCGTATATTTTCTGGAGGTTCATCAGGCGCGGAACTCATCAAGGCGCGGGAATAAAATCCCATTCAGACGCCGGATAGATTCAAGCAAGCCAACTTGTCGTCAAAATCGGTGTTGCAAAAACGGGAGTGACCATAGATTCCGTTTTCCAAGCGGACCCCATATAAACATACGTTGGCAGCCAGGAGCGGGATTCACGATCCCAGGTGCGTTCTTCCGCAAGGCCCAGAACGCCAAACCGTACCTGTTCCTCAATAAGCCGTGAAAGGCGTGACACCGTCACCTCCGTTTCAGGAATGACATTGCCTTTTGCGTCCTTTGCACTGAGTTCTTTTGCAAGACGGGTGATACACATGCCAACGGTATGCTTGCCGGCATCACAGAAGCTGATGAGCACTGGCCAGAGCGCATCGAGCAGGCGCTGACGTTCCGGACGGAAGCTATATTTACGTCCCGCCTTACGGCGGCCGGCGACATAGAGAGGGTGACGAGAAACATGCATGCGCAGGCTGACCTGCCCGGTTTCTTTGTCTTTTTTCACCAGGCGATTGTAGGCATGACCGAGCTGTCCGGAGAGCTTTTTATAATGCTCCGGGCGATACCAGGCCGGGTTCTCACATTTGGCTTTTGTGGAATGCTCACCGCGTTTGCGGCGGGTCAATTTTTTGACCGGTGCAATGAGGAAATTACCCTGAGTGCCGGCATCGACATCCTGGCAGAAACGGGTTAGCTCATCTTTCGGTAGATCTGACCAGTGAACAGAAATCTGATTGTCATTCACGGCGGCCTGTTCTTATGGCGGCCGGGTGTTGTTTTCTATGGTGCATGCGTTATAATCCTTCACAGGCAACGCGCCTGCTTTTGGACCCCCTGATACCTGTTTCTTCCGCCAAGTTGATGACAGATGTCGGGGGGTTTGTGCATTCAGGCTCCGGGAAATATCCCGTCACCTGCTCCTGAACGTTTTAACGGACACGTCCTGTCCCTGTCTGTTTCCGGAAGTCCGCATTTCTTCCGTAAAACCATCTTTTGCCACCCGCCTGCCTCACCACAAAGCAGTCAAACCGTCAGTTTGAGTTAGGACACAAAAGTAATCTGAATCAACAATCTGTCCCACCACAAGACGATCGCTGACGATCCGAATACTACCTTCTCGCAGGCAATATTTCCAGATGTCAGGCCAGATTAGCGTTCATTGTTTGCGTGCTAATTGTCCTGAAGGGACGTTTAACCGGCAGCGCTCGCCGCAGCATCAGGCCGGCAGGCCTGATCGAGGAAGCGCAGGGGAACGGAACGGGAAGATGGCATTTACGCGCGGAACATAAAAAAACAGTCTCTGGCGGGAGACGTTCTTCGGACTGAGGATCATTTCGCCCTGGTGGCTTTCCGGATTGCAGCCTGGAGTTTTTCAGCGGTAACGGCTTCCGGGAAAACCGTGATGGTGTCAGGAGTGGCTCCGCTAACGGGCATGACGATGATCCCCGGCGTTCCGGTGAGTCCCAGCGCCTCTGCCAGGTTACTGTTTTTCTCAAGGGACGCGGTATGGTCGCCAGGAGCTGGAGTGGCCAGCCCCGCCTTTGACGCTGCCCCGTGAATATCCTCCGCCGTCAGTTTGCCTTCATTATGACCTGTGCCGTAGATGGCATTGTGATAGGTGACATAGGCCTGCGGCCCTTTCTTTTGCCAGACCGTCAGCCCCTGCTGTGCAGCCTGAAGTGAAGCTTCCCAGCGGCCTCCAAATATTGGCCACTCCTTAAAGAGGTAGCGGACGTCCGGCTGCGCTTTCATGACCTTCTCCAGCTCCGGCGCGAAGCGACTGCAGAACACGCACTGGTAATCAAAGAATTCAATCACCGCGACCTTTGCATTATCAGGCCCGTAAGCCGGTGTGTCCGGATCATGCAGAAGGTTCGCCTGATTCTCCATCACGCTGAGTGCAAACATCTTCTGCTTACGTGCCTCCTGCTGTTCCTGCAGCTTATGACTGACCGTCACCAGTATCTCCGGGTGGGGCACCAGGTAGTCTGCTGCGATTTCCCCGATACGGGCCTCCTGTTCCGTGCTGAATAAGGGCTGAGGGGCCGAAGCGTGTGCCGTTGAAATAAAGCCAATGTATGTTGTAACTATAAATACTGCTAATTTGTTTGCTTTCATCGTCTGATTCTCATTGTTAAATGGGGGATTAGCGTTCTTTCTGAATGGTACGGGTGGGGGTCTGTTCTTCACGCTCCGGCATGCGGCCACGCTCACTATTTTCGGGTTGCCGGATAATATCCCGCTCGGTATTGGCCAGCTCATTCACAATGCGGCTGACTCCCGCACGTTCCGAAGCGACTTTGCTGGCCAATGGTTCCTTTTCTGCCCTGATATGACGGCTAATCTCATCGTGGCTAACGCTGTCCGAGCTGGCAACCTGAATGAGCACTTTTCCGTCAGGAATCGTCGGCTCATTCCGGTCGTCAACCTCGAGCATCCCGGGCATAATACGCACCGCGTCCTCCACCGGCACAACAATACGCTCCTGAGTCTCACTCTTTTCTTTTTCCGCTTTAGCGGCTTTGTTAAGCATATCTTTTTCTGTCTGTCGTGTGGTTTCCTCCTGGTCACGGATCAGTTTGTGTTCTGATGCGGCCTCCGTAACGATACCTCCGCTGACTTTCAGCAGATGTGCTGATGGTGGCTCATCGCCGGTCTGCCAGACCACACCGTCCTTCGGGTGATGTCGTACTGCATCAAGTGCGGCCGTCAGGTCGCTGGCCACAATCGTGTTTCCGGACTGACTCCGCTGCAGCACGGCTCCACGGGCACGCTCTGTCATGACCATTCGGGTCTCCCCCTGAGTCATCCGCCCCTCCGGGCTGGCGACCAGGGAAACCAGGGCCAGCCCCGCACTCCTGCCATTGTTGTCATACACCGGCAGCGCCAGCGCCGGTTCAGGAAAGCGCCGGGTGGCCGGGATGATTTTTGCCGTCAGTGACGCCTCCTGCATACCCTGATGGCGCACCCAGGCGCGCCCGATGGCCGTTTTATTCACCGGCTGCCCCATTGCCCAGATGGCTTTCGCCTGTTTACGCTGCGTTTCTGGTGCCAGCGCATCGTGCGCCGTTTTAATATCACGCTCCGGCGTTTTTATCGCCTTAACCCAGTCCGCTTTCCCGTCGGTGTAAATCTGGACGTGCTCCTTGACGCGTGAGGTTGAGATGTAGAAGGCACGACGTGTGGCAAGTGCCTTACGCCCGCCTTCCGTGCCTTCAAGCGCAATGACGTAATCGGTACTGGCCCCCTGTGCACCGTACCCGGTGACGGCCCAGCCGTAGTCAATATGCTGCTGAGACCGGACGTTCTCCGGATTGATGGTGACGCGACCGTTCTCACCCTTCAGCCGGATAGTACCCGTCTCGCTGACCGACTCCACCGTGTAACGCTGGTTGGCCATCTGGCCCTGTTCCTTGTCAGTCGCCGTGAACTTGAGCAGATCGCCGGCGCGGACTTCCATTTCGCTGCGGCGAAACAGCTGCACGTCTCCGGTGATCAATTCCTTCGGGGAGTAGAGGCCAATCTTTCCCTCCTCATCACGTACCGTCACCGTGCTGCCGTTGCGGTCAACGGCCAGCACGTCCTGGTAGCGGTCACCGCGTTTAACCACCATGCCCGGCTGCCAGGCTGCTGTTTTGTTGAATTCATGGCGGGTGTGGGTGATTTTATCGAGCACGGGCACCGTAATCGCTTTCTCCCCCAGTTCTCCCCGCGCTGCAAGCGCGGCATGAATGCCGGCATTTATCGCCTTACGGTCGGCGTTCAGCTGCGCAATGATTAGCGTGCGGGACCGGGCCTCCGGTGTGCGGTCTGTCCAGTCGGCCACGATGTCGGTAACGGGCGTCTCCGTTTCCTGAATGGCACTCACGGGGAGCGTGGCTGACGCGCTACGCGCCACACGGTCCGCCGGCTGGGTTTCAAGACGCTGCAGGGCTGCATCGATCCGGTTATCAATGATGTCGTGAACCGCGCCGCGCAGCTGCACGTCCTTCTGGCGGACGATTTCCTTCATGATGGCCACATCCATCGGGCTGCGCTCCTGCATCAGCTTAAAGGGTGCGCCTACATCAACCGCTTCAAACTGGTCGATATCCCCCATCGAGACCGCGCGGCCGCCGCCGCTGGCAATGGCCTGGAAGAGTGCTGCAGTGTCCTGGTTGCCCGCCATCGAGGACTCATCGATAAGAAACACCTGTCCTTTATAGTCGGGCTTTTCGCCTGCTGCCGTGGCCTGGTCATGTTCAACGATAAAGGATTTAATGGTCTGCGCCCGGATACCGACGTCGCTCATCTCCTTCACCGCCTGGTGCGTCGGGGCAAGCCCCGTCATCACCGGACGAACGTCCGCCGGTAAGGTCTCCAGTGCAGCTGTCACCGCCTTCAGCTGCGTGGTTTTCCCCACGCCGGCATAGCCCTGAATCCCGATAAACTGGTCCGTGGTACCCAGCACCAGGGTGGTCGATTTTTTCTGACCCTCGGTCAGGCCATTCAGCACGGCCTCCGGTACCTGTTCCAGAAACGGCTGCTGCGTCCCTTTTCCTTCCTCCACCACGCGCAGAATGGCTTTCTCCATCTCCCAGGTGGCACGGGAAACCAGCAACGGTTCACCGCCTGCCGATACCGTCATCAGCTCGCCGTTTTTCACCATTGCCCCGATTTCATTCCCGATAGCTTCAAGGTCGGGATGATATTTCTGCGCTTCCGTCGCCAGCTTCAGTTCGCTGAATACCACAGTGCGCTGGTCATTGATGGCACGCCAGACGGCCAGCCCGGCGTCCGTCCGGACGCTGTCATGCAGTGAATCCACCGCCTGACTGATGTCCTGGTGACCGCTCAGGTTTCTGACCAGCTGCACGGGAGAGGCACTGGTCTTCATGCGCTGCAGCCGGGCTTCAGCCCGGTCCTGCACTTCGGCTGTGAACACTTCCGCCCGGTGGCCACTCTGTGCCAGCGAATTCATGGTCTGGGTCGATATGTCGCGGCTGTTCAGTGCGGCCAGCACCACACCGGTGTCGTTATCCCGGCCGCCCGGCGCGGTCACGTAGGCATGCGACAGGTAGAGCGGCTGGTCTTTTGGCAGCGTCAGGGTCTCTTCCCCCCGTTTCACCTCAATCCCCTTTTCACTTATCCCGGTCACCTCAAGACGGTCTTTTGCCTTCAGGCTGTGCTCACGATCCCCCGCCACGGCCAGCAGTTTTTCGCCGGTGGCCACACTGAGGGTTTCGCGGCTGAAGAGACGCCAGTCAGCGCTGATATCGCCGATTTTCATCCGGGTCAGCACGCCGTCCCCGTCGATGAGCGAGAGGACTCGCGTGTCCTCATGCACCCGGTCAATCACATACGACTTACGCGCTTTTGCGTCCGTGCGATCTTCAAGCACCATACCGGGACGGTATGAACCGGGCATCCGGCGTGTTTTACTGTCGAGCCAGACCGGCTGCCGGGCCTCTATCGCCACGCCGTCGCGTCCCAGCTGTCCTGCGTTCTGCAGCGCCTCACGCACCAGGCCCGTCAGCTGTGCCTGCTCGCGCCTGCCGACCACGACGGCCGTGACGTTTTCACTGCCGCCGCTCAGCTCCGCAAACCGGTTGGCCAGCGCCTCGTAGCGGTCGCGTTTATTCGCGATGCTGACCACTTCGGCCTCAAGCCCGGGAGCCGGCTCCGTGCGCCGTGCGCGGGCAACGCCCGCGGATTCCAGCACGGACATGGCATTACCGTTTGCCTGACGGCCGGCGCTGTCAAGAAAGACCAGCTGTGCATCCTGCGCGCGCGCTTCGCCCAGCAGAACCAGCGTCTCCTTTAGTCCCAGGCGCTCTGCCCCTTCGATAATCAGCGTGCTCTGGGGTTTAAGGTGAAAATCACCGCTCAGAACGTGCTGCCGGCTGATGATCCGCTCCCGCAAATCGTCGGATTTCGCCAGCGAAATGGCGCGCTCGGCAGAGCTGGCCAGCACCTGCACGTCACGACCGTTCGCGCCGGAAATACCGGCCAGCTGCGCGGTCAGGTCACGGATGCCCGCCACGCCAGAAGGCGCATTCATCAGGACCAGTGCGTCTTTTTCCACGACTTCCAGCGCCGCCGGTGCGTACTGCGCCGGGCGGGTGAAACTGACGACTTTCGTGGATTTAAGGTGCTCCTGGCTCAGCGCCTGAATGGAGAGCTCATCCAGCAGGTGAATGCGGGAGGTGAATACTCCTTTTTCACTGTCCAGCGGCACAATCATGCCGTCCTTCAGCGCTGCATCGATGGCCACACGGATATCCTTGATCTCCGGCAGCCGGTCACTCAGTTCAGCCGTGGTCAGCATCAGCTCGCCAAAGGTGAAGCGTGTCTTACTGTCACTTAACTGTGAGATGGCCAGCCGTACAGCTTCAGCCAGATCCGGCAGGGGAGTATCTGTATGCAACTGTGGTGCCCGGGAAAAGGTGCCGGCTGCCGGCATTTTTCCGGGGCCGGACAGTACCGGCTGACTCTGGCTGTCAGTCTGTTGTGGTACTGGCTGACGGGACAGGCTCTCCCGCTCTGCGGGTTGAGCTGGTGAGTCGACACTCTTTTCTGCACTGGACGACGTCCGGGGGTAATCCTGTTCAGGCCCGGTACGAACAGGCATCGCCTGATGATCCCGCTCCGGCTGAGGCGGTGCCTCACGAAGAGCTGCATCACGCGGAACGACGCTCTCCTGATACGCTTTCAGATCAAATCCCTTTTCCTTCATCTGACCCAGCCAGCGCTCCATCAGGCGCATACGTGACGGGTCGACTTTCGCCCTTCGGGTGTCTTTCGCGGCCACATCCCGGCTGCGCAGCGTGGCTTCAGCCCCCACGGCCCCCTGAATTTCCCGGCCCCGGGAGGAATATTCCTCCCTGACCTCTTCAGGAACGCCCTTGATCTCCCACATGCCATGCTTGCCTACTTCTTCCACTTCATGGCCGAGCGCTTCAACCCGCTCGCGCAGCGCGCTGCGATAGATTTTGCCGAGCGTGACCTGATGCTTCATGACGGTCTCGATAAAGCCGGCGTTATGGATATAGTCCGTGGCCAGGGCTTTCCATTTGCCCGCATACTCCGTCATGTTGGCAATGAGCAGATGGGTGTGCAGCTGCGGGTCAAGATTGCGCGAGGTATCATGCGTATAGGCGGCGGCCACCATCTTGCCGGTGTGTACGATGGACGTGACGCCGTCTTTCGTGTCGCGGGCCGAGATGAGCTTCTCCACATAGCCGGCCGCCACGCGGACGGCATGGTTATGTGCCTCCACCATTTCTTTATCGTTACCGATGAGTGCAAGAATGGACACGCTCTTGGGCGCGGAAAAGGTCAGGTCGTGGCCGGGGCGATGGACGTGCTGTCCGTTAACCACCTTGCCAAGCCGTGATCCGTCCGGAAGACGCCCCTCGAGCACGGCCGTCAGATCATCGCCACGGACATTGCCCTCAAGACCCAGCTCTTTTGCACCTTCCCCCATCCAGAGGCTCTGCAGGCTGCCCAGAAAATAGTAGTTATCGGAATTGCTGTAGTAGCCTGCAGCCTCGCCGGCTGACGCTACTGGGGCGACTGACATCATAGGTCATGCTCTCTGTCGTAATAGTGATGATCGTTTTCGTCGTAACCCGGGTCATCCGCGTCACGGTGAAGTAAAATGTTCTCTTCTTCCTGCGCCAGCTGCCGGTTCGTCCGGTGTGCATCTTCCGGTTTTTCCGGCATGACGGTTTTACCGGCCGTCGTCAGGTTCAGGCTGCCGTCTGGCAGTGCCGTCACCTTCATGTCAAGGTTCATGGACTCGCCGCCATTATCCTCCGCCTGTTGATCGGCTTCTGACGAAGCCGGGCGCTGACGCGCCCTGTGCAGCATGCTCAGAGGGGATGCTAAGGACGGTTCGGGGATGTGATGACGGTTTCGGAGGGCTTTGAGGGCATCCGGCATCGGTTGTACGGAGCCAGCCGCAGATTCGCTACCGGATACATCGGATACGGCCGGTGCTTTGTCCGGTGCGTCAGCGGTACTTTTAGCCAGCCCGATAATACGAAGTGAAACGACGTTGTCTTTTTTGTCTTCGGTGACAGGGTCTGTCACCGTGCTGTGATTTTGAGTTACGACTTCCGCAACCACTGGCGCTGTTCGCGATGTGACGTGCTCCCTGGCAGGTACCGACTTCTGCTCAGGTGCAGCGCTGCGCAAAGGCTTCGGTTCTTCCATTCGGGTACGAGCCACTTTTTCGACGGCCGGTGTTGCCGGCGAGCCGGATGCGCCTGCAGAAGAAATTGGAGCTGGACTGTCGTCTGCAGATGTTGCCTCGCTCCCCTTCTCCAGCACTTCATCGCCGGTCGGGAACGTCAGACCTGCAACAGCCGCTGCGCGCTCGTTCTCCTGAATAACCTTCTCCAGCTCCGGACTGAGTGCATCACGGATGTTGCGCTCGAGAAGGCCTGCCTGCCGCTTCTTCGGCGCACGATATTTCAGCTTCAGACGGACGACCGGATACTCACCCGGGAGGCGCACATAAAAGTTGAGGTTTGGCAGACGCATGATCTGCTCGTAGTCGACAATCGGGTTATTGACCTCGTCTTTACCGAGAGATACGCCGTCACGCACCTGGTCCAGACCGTAGCTGTTCTGCTCGCGGATTTTGCGCTTACGCTGGTTGCCCAGCTCCTCTTCCACCACTTTGGCCATCTCGGCGCTCGGCGAACGTCCGTACATACGGGTGTTCATCAGGTCAAAGATGCTTCTGGCCAGCTCGCGGCCGTAGACGTGAACCAGCTGCGCCATGTTCTGCATGCCCAGCACGAAACAACCGCCAAATTTACGCGCCTCGGCAAGCGTTTCGGCCAGCTCGGGGATGCGCTGCAGGCTGGGGGCTTCATCGATAATGAACCATACGCGGCGGTCGCTGTTCTCCCCCATGCTCTGCAGCATCAGTGTGGCCAGCGACACCCAGAGTGAGATAAGCGGCCGCACGCTCTTGCGGTGACGGGCCTGGGTCGATATGAACAGCCAGCTGTTGTCATAGCGCTCCTGCGTCATCCACTCACGGATGGTGAACGGAGGCTTCGTCCCGTCATCCAGCCCCTGCAGGTAGCGAAGGGCTTTGGCGTAGTTGGTCACCACTGAGCGAATGGAAATGGCCGTTTTCTCGATTTTCTCCTCAACCAGGTTGGCCGACGGTGTGTTGGCCAGATAGCCACGCAGGCTTTTCATGCTGAGAGACAGCAGGGTTTTGAGGAACTTCTCTATGCTGCGTTCCGGGTCAACAGACATGCGTATCGCAAGGTCGGCAAAGATGGTGCGCGAGCTGGATACCCAGAACGGATCGGAATCCCCTTCTACAGGGATAAGGCTGGCGGCCAGGTTGTCGTAATCGACCGCGTCGACACACTCGCCCCACATCTGCCAGTTTGCACAGCGCTCGTCATGGGCGCAGAGAATAAAATCAGTGTCAGGGTTATAGTGGGTTTCTGTGAAGGTACAGCCGGAGTCATAGATGATGGCCCGGTCACCGCGTTTGCGGATGTAGTCGAGTAACCAGCGTATCAGCGTCGACTTCCCCACCCCGATAGTGCCATGCATCAGGAAATTGAGAACCTCCGCCATCCTGACCATATGCAGGTCGCCTACGCGCAGATCAGAGATCTCACCGTTTTTGCGCAGTAATTTATTCACTTCCGCTGGCTTGTCGGTCAGCTGCATGCCGGAGAGATATTCGTCCTCGCTCTCCTTTCGGCCGATATTCGCGATAAACCAGGTCACGGCGATAAACACCACCATACTGAACAGCCCGCTGGCGCCAGCCGCCCATTGCAGCTCGCGCAGACACTGGTCGCCCATCGCCTGCATGTACGGGTCGGTATAAATCTGCGGCAAAGTCATTTTCAGCACCATTGCCGTCGCGGTCGGCGCATACCAGTAGTGAACGTCGTAGATTTTTGGCGTTCCCGATGCCGGCATAAGGTCAATAAAGCTGCTGTTGATACTGGCGAACCACCACAGGGAACCGTTATCCAGGGCTTCCTGAGGGATTCGCCAGAGAAAGATGGCGGTAGTCAGTACGGCGAACAGGATGAAGATCCAGAATCCTATCCAGTTGTTCACCTGAATGAACATGCGCCAGCGGTAGGCGGTCATCTGACCGCCCTGGGTGAGGTTTTTTCCTGCGAAGCTCATAGCGTGTTGTCCGGCCGTTATCGCATCACCTGTGCGGTGATGTGTGTTATCAGAGAAGAAACGTTGAAAAGGGGGATGAAAAAATGTGGTACCGCGTGGGGGTTAATCGTCAGGTTATTCCATCTGACTCAGTTCATACCTGGCCTGCTGACATCCGTCCTCCCAGTCCTGTTTATTAATGTATGCAGCCACAGAACGGACTGACGAGGCCACATCCTTATAAACCGGTGAATGCCACTCCCGGGGCTCCAGATCATAAAGGGTAAATTCATAGCCAGCCCAGAAAGCAACAATGGTCATACCCTGCCCCTCAGGAAGTGAACCGAATACATTCATCCAGGCCCTTGCTGCCATCAGCTCGCTTTCCAGATGGATAAGCGACCAGAATTCAGCTGAGTAATCTGCACGTTCATTTATCTGATGCATCATGATGGACGAACTCCTTTGAAATTAAGGACGCAACGCTCGCCGCAGACAGGGCTGCGCCTGGCGCAGCCATGCGAGGAAGCGTAATTACTGGTAACTGACAGAAAGCACTGACGCACCCGGCTCCGGGAAGAACACGGTGAATATCAGTCTGAGGGGAACAGGCTGTGACGGTCGCCACAGCCGCAGGGTATTACATGATGCCGGCGATGGATTTGGCCAGCTGAGCTTCCAGGACAGGTTTCGCCTCTTCGAACTTGAGGTTTACCTTGTTGGCATTGGATACCACACGGGTCTGGTATTTAGCGCGGTTGCCCTGTTCTGAGCTGGTCTGTAGCTTGACGCCTGAGGTCCCCTGCTTCAGTGCAGCGATATTATCAGTCGTGACGGTCGCCTTGCTGCGCTCGGAAATTTGCAGATCGGTCACCATCGTGTAGTTCACGTCTTCAACCATTGCATCTGCAGCCATACCAATCAGGCCACTGGCCAGCCCTACACCCAGCGTTGCGCCAGCTGAAGATGAGTTATACGCCGTAATACCCGCGCCCAGTGCCGCTCCCATTGCCGCACCTTCGTACCCGGTCTTGAGGAAGCCCTGTGCATCACGCAGATCCATTTTTTCGGCTTTCAGTACGTTCGCCTGAATCCAGTAGTAGGCGGCGTCCGGAGAACTGGTGACGCGGTAGCCTTTGGCGGCCAGTTCATTTGTAATTTGTGCCTGCAGACCAGACATGTCCTTGTCAGAGGTATTACGGATCTGAAGATAAACTGTTTTCTCTGATGATGGCTCCAGCCAGATGGTTTCACTCATCTGAGTTTTGACATCGAGATTACGCTTCTTCACCGCAGTGGACATGGCACCACAACCTGACAGTGCAAGAGTAGAAGCGATCAGACCTACAACGGCTAATTGTTTTAATTTCATGAATTCTTCCTGTGCATAGAAAAACGTCCCCGTTAGCGAGATATAACTAACAGAGACGTTATCGGCTGATTTGAAGGTTAATTTACAGCGAGAGGGTATAAAAATCCCGGCAACGTATGAAGTTCCGGGACTGTATTTTCATCAGAGGTTAAATTTTACTTAAGATAGAATATTGACCATTTCTATCTACTCATCATCTTACTGGCCGTTGACATCAATGGCCCCAGGCCGTAACGAGTGCTCTGTATTCCAAGATATCCATTAGTAACAAATATTGAAATGAATAAAACTGCTGGAATACTCCCTGCCAGTAAAATCCCCCAATTAGTTATCATCCCTACGAGAGATAACAAGGTGGCGCTACCCCATAGGTACAAGGCTATTCTCTTAACTGTGGACCTTAAGGAAGTGATTAATGTCGAACGATTCCTGATATCTTCAGGTATAGATAGATATACCAGAACAGTAGAATAATTTATGAGCATGAAGAATATTGCGGCAACAGCTGTCACCCCGATAGATATCCATCCTCCATACCCTAAAACGAGCTGTGCTGCTTCAAGATAGAACTTCCAGCCTAGCCCGCTATTATCTCCAGCCTGAATCAGGCTGACATAATAAGCAAACCACATCAGAATGGCTGTGAGGATCATAATAACAGGGTATATAGCTACAATCTGGAAAGCCTTCTTGGGCGATGAAACTGGACGTTCATCACTACTAATCCCTGAGATAATCTCAGCAATTTCTTTTTTTGCATCACCATTTGAGAATGCCATATACCCTCCTAATCAGCCCGTTTTCCTTTCTCTTAGCTCAGCTAATCTACGTTTCATTTCATCATCACTTTCAGAAGGAGATGATTCCCCCTGACTGATTTTCTCTTTATTTAAACCTTTCGAGAATGAACTTTGTGAATTATGAAGCTCTCCTTTCAATATATCACTGGATGCCTGAACAGTGGATTGTTTTTTACCAATTTCTCCAGCAGATTCGTTGATTTTATGCTCGTTTTCAGATCTTTGTTCCGCTACACGTCGCTGGATATCATTTTGCGGACCAAAACCCTGACCTGACTGTTCATGCAGTTTTGCCTGGTTTTCTTTGAAAGACGCCTGCATAGCATTACCCTGAACCCGCTGCTCCTCAACATTTATGGTTGTATGGCTATGTCTCATTTCGTTCCCGTGGCCTGCTGCTCCCCCTGGTTCCCGTAAGGTCCCGGATTGGCGTAATTCCTGCTGCATCCCAGCGCTGGAGTCAGAGCGTTGCCTTTCAGCCGAATGTCTTCCGGTATCATGATCACTGGATTTAATGGAGAGGCTATCCTGTTCGCTTCTGTGAGTGCCTGACTGGATTTGGGAGCTTTGTTCCTGTCTGCCGTAGCCAGAATGAACTTCGTTATGGCTGATTTCCCGTTGACCGGCTAAGTTCTCACTGTCCGTTTGATTTTGCGCTAACAATGATGACTCATGGCTACCCGAAGCAGAACCGCCTGTTCTCACAGACACGCTTCCCCCCCCAGATGAAACCTGTCCACCGTAAGTGCCCGCATATTCCGTCACCTGAGACGCTCCGTCTGTATGGTGGTTCCCCGTGCCGTTCGAATTATAAGAGCCACTCTCGACAGGGCTGTAACGTACACCTCCATCATTACCTGCCGGGCCTGATCCTTGCTGAATGCCGTGGGCTGGCTGAACCACGTGCTCACCACTGAAGGCTGCATGTTCATTGCCGTTGGCCAGATCTGAACGTCCCTGCTGATAATCCCCCATAATTTCAGGCTTGAGACGTTCATTCACGAACTCCATTGCCGCCTCGCGCGCTGAAGGGGCGCTTGTCAGCATGGATTGTGCCTTGTCACCGTATTTATTCGCAGCCCAGTCCACAAATTCCTGAGTATAATTTGTGTCGAGGCTTGCACTCTGATTCTGCGCCACCGTGGCCATACGGCTGAACTCATTACTCTGGGTCGAACTGGTGGTGTACTGATGGTACTGGCTTTCTGCATCATTGAGCGTTGTGGCCAGCTGCTGAACATTGCTGCTTGCAGCATTCTCCGTATGATTCGCACCATCGGTAATGCGGCTACTTTTAACCATATCCATACCCTGACGGAAATCATTAACCGCCTGGCTGTTCTGGTCATGTCGCATATCCTGGTTGCTGGAGTGTGTTTCCTGGGTTCCATGAGAACTTCCACTTGAACCTTTAACTTCTGCGCCAGCATGCGCTTCAAAACTCACCCCTGTAGCCCACTTCCCTACTTTGCCAAATGCCTGATCGCCAGTGTTAAATTTACCGCTTGCACCAGCACTGACACTGCCTTCCACAGATTTCGACATCAGTTGATTATAAGCTTCCTGTGCGGAGATGTTATTTGCCTTAGCATAGCTCTCTGCGGCAGACATCATCATGCTCGCACCGCGCGTCGCATTAGTGGCCTGGCTGTTTTCACTGCCTCTGATCAGGCTGTCGCTGCTACCGGTCTGATGAGAAAGCTGGGAAAGCTGCGACCAGCCACTGGTCACGCTGTGGTTGTAGCCATCGAGCGCCGTCTGTGCCTGAACCTGCGACTGGCGGGCTGATTCCTGGAACCCACTGCTGGCCAGCTGGCTGAGCCTCATGTTCACTGGCAGGTTCGACATCGCACCGGAGCCGTCGATAACCGTATGGCCACCGGCAGTCTGGGTTTGCGTTGAACCGTTGTCAGCCTGCCACGTCTGCTGGCCCTGACGCTGCACCAGGTTCGTGTCCATCTTGTTCTGGCTGACGTTGTCCATCGACATGTTGTTAAACGACCAGTTGCCGTCTGCCGTGGTCGCCGCCACACCTGCGGACGTGAATGCCCCCGAACTGAGCACACTGCCTGCCACCTGAGAGCCGATTGCCGCCGCCCCTTTGGTCAGATAGAACGACAATACCGGAATGGACAGCGACAGATAACCCGCCAGGTTGGCCACGTCCGAGTGCTGCAGCGCAACAATATCCTTGTTGGCCAGCACCAGGGGCGTCCCCCCGGACTGGCTCTGCAGCCAGTAGTTGGCGGCATAGTTCAGGATGGCGAACATCACTGGCCACATCTGGAAGTAAATAAAGCCACAGACGTAAATCTTCAGCGTGTTCAGCCCGAAAATGGAGTGGTTGGACGCTGCCAGCGCAATCATCAGCGGGAACAGACACACCAGGATGAGCATCAGCAGGGACTGCGCAAACGGCAGTGTGCGGGTGGCAAGCTCGTTACCCGCAGCCCAGCTGAGGCGCTGTTTCGTTGCCGCGTTCTCGGTGGCCAGATTCAGCAGGTTGGCGGTATCAGATGACCGCGCCGCAAAGCCCTTAATCCCCTGTCGCACCGCACTGTTCGTGATGTTGTTCTTCATGATCTGCGCGGCCGTCATACCGCCAGAGTAGAAGTACCCGTAACTTTCCCCCATTGCGTTTGACAGCAGTGCTGCGCCGTTCAGCTTGTTTCCAAAGACCTTACGCGTCAGCCAGGTAAAAGTTGCACTGCCCGGATTCACGTCGGTATTAACCAGCGTCTTTATCTCCGTGGCGGCCTGCTGACAGGTCAGGAACTGCCGCGAGGTGGACGTCATTTTAAAGATGCCCCGCAACGGACTCGGGTTGCTCGTTATCAGCGTCAGCGGGTCAGTGGAGTTCAGCAGCTGGTTAATCGTGTATTTGCCGTTCAGCAGAATGTCCCCTATCACACAGTTTTCCACATAATCCGGCAGCATCTGTGCCAGCTCAGGGTTTTGCGTGGTGAAGTCACTCGTTTCCGCCACAATCCGGGAGCCGAACAGCATCCCTGTCTTGCTGTAGGTGATTGAGTCAGGTCTGGCCATCAGCATGTCGTACACCGACGACATCTTGTAACCGATACTGGTGGTCAGTGACGCGATGGCCGCCAGTCCCACCGGCACGTTATCGGTTTTCCATACCGCAGCCGGATCTGAGAGGTCAATAACCTGCACAGAGCGTTTCGGTACCAGCAGAATAGAGGTCAGGATCATAAAGACTGCCAGCCACTGGACGAACACCATCGGGTTACGTTGTTTAATGAAGGTGAACAGTACGGCCAGCACCCCGAAGGTGCCGGCAATACGCATCAGGGTGTGGAAGGTATTCTGGCCGACGAGGGTGACAACGGCGTCGAGCGCCGTTTTCCACATCCCCCCGCCATAAATGGTGTATATCTCAAGCATCAGCGATCACCCCAGTGATAGTTGCTCTGATAGGAGCCTGAAACGATGGTAGATACCTGCTGCTGCAGGTACTGCATGTTGCGGTCGATACCGTCCAGCGCATTCTGGTCTGCAGCTGACTGCAGCTTCATGTCAGCCAGCAGTCCCTGCGCGTGAATGACGTTGTCACGCAGCTTCGCGGCGGCTTCTTCGGGGAAGTTCTTGCCGGCAAGCGACAGACTGGCCTGTTTCACCAGTTCCTGGAGGTACTGGATCATCAGGTCCTGCGCAATGAAGTCAGATACCTGGAGCAGGTATGTTGCACTCATGCCCATACTCTGGGCGTTGGTCAGATATTTCAGCACCGGTACGGACGTGGTGTTAACAAACCCTTTTTCCTGATCGGTCAACGGCTTGTCATCAACCAGCTTGTTCTGCATGGAAATCATCAGGTTTTTAACCAGTGTGACCAGGGCATTGGATTCAGAAACGGTCAGGTCTTTTACGGTCGGCCCCAGGCACAACGTTGCCTCATCACATCCGTAGACCTTCGCCGTCCCCCCGCGCATCAGAACCTTTATCAGGTCGCGGTTATCAACCAGCGGCGTCAGGATGGTGACATCCCCGCTTTTATTGAAAATGATGGAGCCGACGGTACTCATGACCAGCTCCTTCAGCGCCCGATCGTTAGCGAGAAGTCCGTTCTTACTGAGCGTGTCCCAGATAAGGTTTTTGTTTTTCAGGACCTGGTCTTTTTCACCATCACCCGCTTTGGCCGTGACCTTGTCGCCCTGCCCTCCGACGGTGCAGCCCTGACGGGATGCCGCCCAGTCAGCAAACATGTTGGTTTCGCCGGCAATGTCCTGGCAGATTTTCTGCTGGGAAACCTGCGTGACTGGCCACAGCCCGCCGATAATGCCCTGCGCCGCCTGGCACGAACTCATGTTCATGGAGTTAACATCGCTGGCCAGCTTCTGCAGGAAGTCTTTCGCCTGCTTCAGCTCCGGCACCATTGTCTGCAGTGCCAGGTCGAAGGCATAGCCTGCGGCATTGCTCATGATTTGCTTCACGAATCGCTGAATTTCCTCACCGCTGATCATACTGAACGACCCGAGATAGGCGTCGATACCGCCGCAGCCGGCGTTCAGGGAAGGCAGCTGCATCGAGATCAGCTGGACGTTTTTGACGGGGTTGCGGAGATAAACAGAACCGCCGGAGAAGTACCCGGCCGCCTGTCCCTGCCATGCCTGAGCCTGAGAGACGTTACCGCTGTAGCCCAGCTTGCCAAAGAAGCCGTTCAGGTCGCCGTTAACGTCTGCCTGAGCTGGCAGAGCTGCCAGACCTGAGAAGAACACAACCCCTGCCGTAATAAGCGCCTTAATCATTTGGCACCTCCGCAGCTTGCGTATCCTGACCTGTCGGGCTGTCAACCCGGCTCAGTTTGCGGCAAAGATATCTGGCCAGACTGAGCCAGCTACAGACGAGTACATTCACCGCAATAAGCACACAAATCGCGCCCATAACGCCCCACAGCAGGTACTGCGGATAGTGGATGAGAAGTGAAAGCGTAAACTGTTCGGAGCGGTCAATAGTCACCGGCTCTACCATCGTACTGAGTGTTGTACCGGCACACTTCACGTATACCCTTTCGACCACAGCGGTAAAAATTAAGGCATAAAACAGTTTCAGCGTTAACAGGTCAGTCCATTTTCGGGCTTCCGTGTCCTCACTACAGTCTTTCAGTATCGCGATAGCCTGGTTTCGGATAAGCGTTTTCAGTCTGATGAGCCTCATGCAATCTCCTCCCGGGGTTTCCTGGCCAGGGTCTGCCGGCAGACGTATTGCCCTGTAACAGTGAAAAAGAATCCGATGCTCAGCGAGATAAGCAGAAGTACCGGAAAGTCCTGCAGACAGGTGGTCAGTTCAGGACGGTCCATGACGCTGACCACCCGATGGGCCAGCACGCCATAGAAGGCTGCGGACACAAGCAGCGTCACGCTGAATAACAGCCATACGCGCTCGGTACGCGATAACGCATACGAATTTGTCGTCATTTTGTAGTCCGTTTGTATTACTGAGGGGTGACCTGCGCACTTGCCGGCATTGGCGGCAGCATTTTCGGATCGATGTTATCCATGTCAGCCTGAATCAGGCTGGCCATCCGGCTCTCAAGTGCAGGGACGTCCATCACACCCTGGGTGAGCGGATAGGCCCTGAGGGTGTTGACGTTGACCATAAAGGCCGTTGGGGTCGCAATCGGCAGGCCGTTACCAAAGAAAGTGACAATCTCGTCCGCGATGGGGGAGTTAGGGTCCGTCTTGCGCGGGATCATCGGGGTCGGGTAAGAGACGTCCCCGCCTCCGTCCAGGGTGTATGGATACACCCTGATGGCATGTTCATCGGCCCAGCCTTTCAGCAGCGGGTCAAACTTAGCGCTGTACTGGCAGTGCGCCTGCATAAAGAGCACCACGGCATACTCTTTCATATTCGCCCGACGTCCGTCCGGCAGCAGCATCAGACTGCCGGGAGCCGGGACCGCAGGTGTGGACGTGGTGATGGTCGCAGCGTCAGCAGGTGAAGTCGTTTTTGTCGCCTCAAGTGCCATTAACTCCTCACGCGCACCGGCGTTCGCCAGCAAAGGCAGGGATAACAGGAGTGCTGTGAGACCGGTTTTAATGTTCATGATCGGCCTCATTATGCTTCTGCGTTCTGTCCTGGCGCAGCCAGCGGCATAAGGCAAAAATCACCATGCCCCCCGCGCCAACCCACATGCCATTGCACAGCCACAGTAGCCCCTGCTGAGTGTGCTCCACTGACAGGGTCATCAGCTCGCTCAGTACGCGCGCCATCGTGCCCCAGAAAATCAGTCCTGCGAGAATGGATGGTTTCATTCGTCTTTCTCCTTGTTCTGCCGTACTAAAATCGAATGCGTGTCTGGTGAAATGCGTTTTGGGGCGGCCAGGGACCGGCGACGGGATACAAACCACACTCCAAAGCCCAACATCACCACCATCATCCAGACGTTGCGTAAGGTTGCATCAACCGAACGCGCCCATGAATCGATGTCCACGGGGCCTCTCTGACACAAGACTTCAGGTGGTTTTTTCTCTAAAGCAGAAGGCTCAGGCTTTAACGTTTCTCCGGGTTTCGGTGGCGAGAAGCTTCCTGCCATCACCTTTTCATTAACACACCCCATCACCTTGCCGGCAGGTGCGCCGTCAGTCAGGTCATGAAAGGTCGTCAGGAATTGCCGGGACAGTGAATCCTCTGACGCCGCCAGCATCACAAACATGTACAGCACCAGGGCCGGGCCGAGGACGAAGGAATACAGGGCAACCCGCCCTGCATCACGGATGAGGGTGAAAAGCGTTTTTAGCATATGAATCTCTCAGGAATTGGGTTTAAAACCGGTGGCCACGTTCAGGAATCGTTTTGACAGGTCATCCTGGGTCATGAAGCCGTAGGACAGTGCGCGGTAGTTCTGGTTGCGCGGGTCAACCAGGAAGAGCGCCGGAAAGTGCGTGATGTTCATAGACCGGGACTGCCCCGTATCCGGACGGCTTTGCGGCAGGGTGGCCGCCACCTGGCCGTCGACCGATACCGGGATGAGCGATATTCCGTTGGTTTTCGCAAAGTCCGCCACCACGCCCGCCATCTGCACATCAATCGGGTCACTGCCCCGGTAGAAGTAAAACAGACCGTACTGCTGGGCCAGCTGTTCAACAGCATTCTGTTGCGTCTGCTGATCACGCGTTTGTGTAAACGGCGCCATGCTGTTGTAGTGCGGGTATTCCAGGTTGTAATCGAGATCAGGATGACTCAGCTGTGCCGCCGCAAAGGACTGACTGAACATTGATGCCCGGTCCGTCCAGAACTTCTGCCAGCGCAGGAACGTCGCCGTATTTTCCCGCGAGGGGTACAGGATGGCGCGGTTAAGCGCCTCCTGCGTGTACCCTTTCAGTACGCGGGCCTGCTCCACAGGAGACATTTTGCTGAGATCCGGGATCGCCTTTTGCGCAGGCTGCGGCGGTTTCGCTGGCTGTTCAGGCGGCTTCTTCGGTTCGTTGTACCAGGACCAGCCGGTGAACGGCTCCGCTGGCGTCACAATTTCCTCAGACAGCGCCGTATGGCTCGCCAGCGCCATAAGCAGGCCACAGAGGACACGCTTCATTTGCCGCCTCCCTGCTGGTTTACCTGCGCAGCGATCCGGTCTTTGATTTGCTTCACCTGTGCGCTGGTATCCGGGATTTTCTGGTTCTTCATCAAATCCTCGTAGAAGTCTGAGAAGTTGATTTTGTCGAAGTCGATACTCTGCAGTTCCGGGACTGTGATCCCCCGACAGTCCGGACTGTCGCCGCTGCCGAACTTTACACCCAGCTGGTCGCGACGCCCCTGATCCTGAATAATGCGGGCAAGCTTGCCGTCAAACACACAGTACACCTGGCTTTTCTGGATACAGGCCCCGAGCACCTTACGGTCGCAACGTTCGCCCACGCTGACAGTGATTTTCTTCGCCTTCGCTTTTCCTATGGCCTTCTCTTCATCATCACATGCCGCCAGTCCGGCACTTTGCCCCCAGCCGGAGTCTTTGCAGCAGTTAGAGAAACCAGCAAAGGCTTTACGGCACCGCATGGCTTTACCGGTGAACGCTTTTACCTCAATCGTGCTGCTTGCGTCTTTGGCGTCTTCAGCTGCCGAGGCCAGACCGGCCAGTTTGGCCACAGCCGTATCAAAACCGCTGCTTCCGGCACCATTCGTGTCATCACACTCGCCTGATTTGCAGATATAGTCTCCTCCGCAGACCAGGCCTCCCGACTGATGCGTGGTCTGACACTGGTAGGTGTAGCTCATGTGGGTACAGTGTCCGTCAGTCGATTCGGTACAGGTTGTACCTGCTGCGGTGCAGGAAGGGTTCGTCATCAGCGTTCCGCAGGTTCCCTTCGAGTCTGACGGCACAACATAGTTATCGGTGTACTCCCAGCAGTCGCTGTAGACGTCATAGCTCTGGCCATTATTGATAATGGTCTTGTTTCCTCCCGGAGAGGTGCAGGTTGACGTTGTTTTTTGCGCCTTCGCCATATCCAGACCGCAGGATGAGGACCAGGTCACTTCGGGGGTAAAGGTGGTTTCGACCGCGTTCATAACGAGAAGCAGTCTGAAGCCTGAAGCACCGGACTGAAAATCCGCTATCTGTTCCCGGATATGCTTTTCGCAACGGTCCTTGTTCCCGCTGGTACACCCTGTACTGGTATAGGTACCCGCGGGTAAGGAGCCACCTTTTGACAGCGGCGTACCTGGCGCACCCGGCATTTCCCAGTCAAAATTCTTCCCGACCATCGTCTGACTGACGCCCCACCAGGAGATTTTCCCGGCATTCACTTCCCGGTCTGCCCAGTAAAAATGTGCGCTGATCACCGGCCCTGATGCAGGTGCATTAAAACTAAAGTTAAATGATGTACCGTTAATACTGAACACGACATCCGCAGCGGTCAGGGTGAAGGTTTTCTGAACCGTGGTGGTTGATGACCGTCCGCCAGGGGTTGCGGTCCGGGTGCAGGCCTCAACGGAGGCCACATCTTTGTCGCAGCTGTAATTTTCAAAGGTGGTTTTCGATACCGTCACCTCCTTACACTGGTTCGCGGTTCCGTTAAGCACACCGTCTGCACCGGCTTCCGCATTTTTCCCGATCGTGATGAAAGGTGCCTGCGGGTCGATGGCGGGAACCGGATTCGTTTTGCCGGAGTTGATAACTGACTGCGCTGCGTCATTACCCTGCAGTGCGGCCTGCCCTTTGTTGGCCAGCCCACCGTCTCCACCATCCACACCGCCGTAATACCCTTTCTCCGGTGGGTTAGCGGTATAGCCTGGTATTGCCCCTGTGACGGTACCAGGATTTTTCAGGGCCCCCGTACCGGCGGAGGCATTGCCCTTGCCAAAGCTCGCTCCCGCCTCAAACGCAGGATCGGCTGCCCCCGCCAGGAGCGGGAAAAGCATCAGCATCGCTGAAAGTCGTTTTTTCATTTCGCAGCCTCCAGAAGATGGCGCGCCGTCGCTGCACAATCACCGCTTTCAGCGACTTTCTCCAGCGCCTGCTGCAGGGGCAGGCTTCCCCGGATAACGTCATGATGACCCGGACAGGTGACCACCAGTGCCGGCACTGTCGTGATGTTGTACTGAGTGAACAACGTCGGATCGATTTGCACGCCGGCGTCCTTGTCCTCCTTACTCAGCTCAAACATGGCCGCCGCAGTCTGTCGCATATCGTTATTGACCAGGCCCCGCAGCGTGGGCGGAATGTTGTAACGACGGGCGTCCTTCAGCATGGGCAGAAGACCTTCACGCGGAATACCGAGGCTCACAAAGTAAATAGCCGGGAACGTGTCTTTTTCCCCCATAGAGGTGGTTTGCGCAGCGATATCGCCCTGCAGGCGGTTAATCAGGTCCTGCTGCGGCTGCGGCAACACGGACACACCCGCAGGGTGACTCTGCAGGTCTTCTTTCATGTTTGTCAGCGCGTCCTGCTGGCCTTTGATCCAGTTATGGTCGGAGACGGAGATATCTGTCTGGGCGCTCGCCAGAGCCAGCGGCGCGAAACCCACCATGACGCTGACCATCAGCGCCCGGAGATAAGCGTTTTTCATTGTCATGTCCTTAGAGGAAGACGCAGTTACGTTTGCGCCAGAAGAGGTAGCCGAAGTTCTTTTTGGAGGACGGGGAATTATGCGTTGTGCCCCAGAGCTGCGTGCTGGCCCCGAAGGGATGGCAGTTGCCCGGTTCGGGGTACATGTTCACCATCTGATACCGCCATCGCTCTTTCGGGATGATCGGGGATGGGTACTGGTTACATACGGCAACATCCGCGCCCACGGAGTTCCAGACCAGCCCCTCCCGATGCATTTTGAAGGCCATTCGCTCTCCGACCAGCAGAGAGGCCTCAAGCGGGGAAAACTCCCCGCTGGTATAGCCGGTTAGCGGGTAGATGGAGCCCTGGCTGCCCGCACACCAGAACAGCGGCGACAGCGGAAGGCCCGCTGATGAAGCAGCTGCGTCAGCAGCACAGGCACCCTGAGCAATCAGGTTGCCGAACAGTGCTGCCTCGGGGTTAATCAGCATCGAGAGCGTACTGTCATTCCAGAGGGGATCAACTTCAGAGAGATACGCGATATCCATGTCGCCGGTCTGCAGACACCCCAGACTGGTGATGATGTTCAGCCAGAAAATTAGCGGGTATTTATACCAGTGAACATGGTAGAACGTGCCGGCAGCGGGTCGGTCACTCTGCCCTGCGGTTCCCGTTCCCGTGCGTCCGAGATCGATTTTAAAGCCCCCCATGTTGACCATCACGCCCGGCTCACGGGTTACATCCACCATCGCCATTGGCTCCCAGAACCCGATGGCCAGACCGATGCGATAAAACACACCGTATGGGCAAATCTGGATCGGCGAAGCCGGGTTGTTGGTATCCTTTTGCGGGCCGGCCGCCAGCTGAATATTGCCGAGCGTCATCGGGAACAGGCACTTCCAGCAGACATCACTTATCGGATTAACCCAGCGACCGTCACCGGCGTTACTGGCTGCGGCCATTGCCTGCAAAGGCAAAGAGGACAGCAGAAGCAGCACCATGCCGGAAAACCATGACACATGCTTCATTTCACCTCCCGCAGCCAGACACAGACCGGACCATCTTCAGTGTCATGAATGGAGCCGATAAACCAGCCCTCTCCGGCGGGGGCTGACGGCTGCCAGTCACTGATGTCCGACGCACCGTTTTCCCAGGCGGTAATCACCTGGGGAGGAGCATCGTTTTCCATCCAGCGGGTGGCGCAGGTGAGTTTATGCAGGCGCATCCAGTCGCCAAACTCTGTCTGCGTGGCTTCATCACTGGCAGGTGTAAAGTAGTGTGGGTGCGTCCAGAAGCCGTTGCGGTCACGGGTAACCGTCACCGGCCTGATTTTTTCAGGGTGAGTCATGGGGGTATCTCCGGGCATGCCGCAGCCACCGGACGGCGGGAGGGCTTAAAGAAGGATCAGTGGTTTTTGCCTTTACCGGCGGCTTTCATGATGATGGCCAGTCGTTGTTCCTGGCTCATTTCGTACAGGGCAAGAATGGCACCGCGCAGAACATGCGAGGGCTTGTACAGCGGGTTGTCGTTGAGGATCTCATCCAGCTGTCGGGCCGAACCCTCATCGTGACGTACTGAGGTGACATTCCGGCCCTTTTCAGTAACAGGGTCTTTTTTCATGGCGTTACCTGGTCGGGATTAATCGTAAACCGGGGTGGCATTCAGGCTGAGGCGGAGCGCAACGCAGTGAGCACCGAACATCCTGAATGGCAGCGCGGTTGAATCAATGGCCTTTTTGCGGTCTGGTGATGTACCAGCCAGCGCACTCACTGCCACGTATAAGCACACTGAGCCACGTGCCGGCATACCCATCATTCACCGCTATATCTTCGCTGTCTTTCATCGTCTGCTCAGAGACTCTCGGTGTGGTATAACGCAGACGCGCCCGAAAAATCCTGCGACTGAGAGCCAGTCGGTCTGCTGTCGGTATCGTTACGCGCTGTGATTCATCATGCGTCAGTGCATAACCTGCCTCGGTCAGACCTTGCTCCAGCTCTGCGAGCAGCATCTGGTAATAGTCTCTGTTGGCAAAGCCATGTACCGCATCGGCATGTCGGGCACTGCCAAACTGTGCCTGCGGAACGGGTATTCCCGGTCTGCTCTCCCACGCCCGGCGTTCACGGCGTGCATCTGCAAGATGCTGAACAACAAGCCAGCCCGCGAGTAGTGTTACCACGACCAGAATACCGGTCATGCCCTCAGTATCGCGCAAACAGGTGAGCATCCCCTGCAAGCCCTGAGGTCCGGTGAAGCAGCTGATTAACGCCATGCGTTCATCTCCTCCATTCTGTTGCGGATAAGCCTGACGAGGTACAGGGGAAACGCCTCATCCCGTTCTTCCGGCGCTATCGGCTGACGCTGGTTCTCCGCGCACCACTGACGCCACGCACCGGTGACCAGCATCGGATGCCAGGATGCGATTTCGGGGTACAGCTGGCAGAGTTGTTTCACTTTTTCATCACAGCCTCTGGTTTCAGCATTGCACTTCAGTGACATTCGGCGTTCTCCTGCTCCTCGCCCGCGAACAACCTGTCGAGGCGCTCAGAAAGTGACATCGTCTGGCCTTTTTTACGTTTCGCGCTGTCCTCGGCCCGCATGTTCTCCAGTAAGAGGTGAATGATGTAGTCCGGAAAACGTTCATCACGTTTCGACGGCTCCCGGCTGTCCTGCTGGTTCTGAACACACCAGTGGAGCCAGGCTTTGGTCACCAGTACCGGATGCCAGGAATCCAGCTCCGGATACAGCGTCTTTAGCCGCTCTGCCGTACCCATGCGGGATGTAACGGCTGATGCTTTGCGGGGTTGTTTAGCGTAGCGGCGATGCGTTGTGACGGCCTCGTGCATGTGCGGAAACAGATCACCTAACGTGGTTGCGCTCATTTTTTTGCTCCTGATACCGGAATTTCTTCCACCTTCATCACGCGGCCATCGCGTGAGATGCGCGCGGGGATATGTTCAAAACCGAATTTACGGGTCAGTACGCCAGACTGGTCGAAGTAGATACGTTCATTCAGCGCATCACTTGTTTCTTTGATGTTGCCGTTCACCAGGATGACCTTCACGTTTGTCTGGCCTGCGATCTGCTGACGGATCCAGTTCATCTGCTCTTTATCATCACCGTCGATGAAATAAAGCACCTGGCTGAAGGGCATCCTATCCAGGGGGTTGACCGTGTCGCCCTTACGGGCGATCACGTTGCCCTGCATGTCAGTGATCGTTTCCTTCACGGTGAAGGTCGGGTCCCACGCAAAACTGCGGTATTCCTTCGCTTTTGTGAGGCCCTCCACCGGCGTCGGGCGTACCGCATGCTCCTTCACCCTGTCCGTTGTTTCCCTGCGCAGCCGGTCCAGTTCGCCCGTCTGCTCCATCCCCTTCAGGCGGTTCTGGATAAAGGCCAGCATATCCTGCTCGGCCGGTTCGAAGACGTTTCCCCAGGTCCCCAGGTCTTTCGCCCCGCTGCCGGCAGAGAGCATCAGGAGCATGGCCATCAGCTTCAGTCGTCTTTTCACTGGCCCCCCTGGGTACGCCGTGCAATGTCGGCACGGATCTCATTCGTGATATCCCGCTGCGGGTTTATTACCGCCGGTTTCACCAGAATGATGGCGTTGTGTGAGGCCTGCCACGCATCCAGGCTGCCGCTCAACGCCGCGTTGAACTGCAGGGTCATCGCTTTTGCGCTGCCTTCATCGAGATGCAGCTGGGCGGACTGCTGCTTGAAGAGATCTATCGTGCCCTTCATGTCGAAGACCACCACCTCAGGTGTGACGACTTTCGCCGTTACGTACGCGACGCCTGTCATGACCAGAAGTCCCGCCAGCCCCAGCATCCCGACCTTAACCCATCGGGATGTCTTGCTTACGATTGTTACACCGTCGCGGACGGTATCGCCGTCATATGGCTTGTCCTGTTGTTCACTCATGCTGCGTTCACCCATTCTTCAAGTTCACGAAGTTCACTGCCGTATTTCTTCTCCGCCAGCAGATATGCCGCTTCTTCCGCAGTCGCTCCGGCTTTCTGAGCGTTCTGCATGTAGGCAAAGTCCTCGCCACGGGAGCTGAACATGGCGCGCGTGACGGGGTCGACAAACAGGCGGTGGAAGGAGCTGTATTCCCCGGCGCTTATCAGCAGGGAGCTGTAGCCGGTCTGCAGGGCAGGCTGGAAGCCGCGGATAACTTCTTTTTCCATGTCCGAGAACTGATCCGGGTTATCGGCAAGGTACTGTTTAAACGCCTTCGCATCCTGCAGCAGGGTGATTTTGGTGGAGCTGTTGTTCCAGGCCGCTTCGGCTTCCTTACTGGCGCTGAAGTCCTTGATGCCCTGTGTGATGGTGATAAACGCGCCACGGTGTCGACGCACCGTACGGTAGCCTGTTTCGATAAACCGGGCCGCATGTGGGTTTGAACCACCCAGCAGACGCCAGGCCTCGTCGATGATGCAGACTTTTTTGAGATCGCGTGGGCTGTGGTACATCTTTTCCTGAATTGCCAGGATGAGCGAGAACAGGATGGACGAGAGCAGCTTCGGCTTGTCCTCCAGGCTCAGCAGCTCCAGCACCGCGAAGCGGGTTTCACCGTCGAGCGTCGGGGTGTCGGCGTTGAAGTATTCGCCGTCCGGCCCCCAGGTGCAGTAGGTATCGAGCAGCATGGCCAGCTCAGCGAGACGCGCGATGATGGTCGGCTTGTCTGCGAACGCCTGATTCACATCCTCATTAGTCAGGTAATTATGAACGTCGTCGATACGGGCTTTGTTTGCCTTCTTCTCCCACGCATCCATTACCGCTTTCTGCAGGATCGCTTCACAGACACCGTCCAGCGGCTGTGTAGGGCTGGCCAGCACCGTCAGCAGACGCACGATCCCTTCCGCAGAGTGATTGATGTCTTTGACATTGGCGAACGGGTTAAAGCGCAGCTTCGCACCGTCAAGGTAGACCCCGCCGGCCTGATGGCAGTAGTTCTTATATCCATCCCCCATGTCGATGACCCAGCCAAAACCTCCAGCATTCAGCACATCACGCAGAATCCCCTGAATAAGGAATGTCTTCCCTGCCCCTGAGGTACCGGTTACCGCAATGTTAAAGTTGGTACTGCCGTTCTCTTCGCCAAACATGTCGAAGAACGCCACCTGATTGCGGTAGGTCGGTAATGGCATGCCCACGTTTGACAGCTGGCGCTCGGCCACAACCGGCATCAGGCTTACTGCATTCCATGACTTGGCGCGTAGTGTTGCCCCCGTCATCTTCAGGTCTTCCCACATTCCTTCCTGCATGACGAACGGGAACCCGGCCAGCCAGTTACGCATCTGCTGGTACTGTATCGTGACCATCTCCAGCTCGTTCTTACGGAACACGTTCACGGCGGCCAGCTCGCAGGCCTGCGCGTCGGTGTTGTTGTCCGGCGCGAACAGGGTCAGGTTAAAGTAGGTTCTGCAGTGTGCAATTTCATTGCTGTTCAGCTGTTCACGCGCCCGACGCCACTCTTCGGCTGCTTTTTTGGTGCCAGGAAAGAGTGCGGCGTAGGCTGAGTTGGCCTTTTTGGACAGGTCCGTATCTTTACGAAACGCCTCACTCTGGCTTTTGGTCTGTTCTTCCAGCTCAGTGGTCCAGGTCAGCATAAACGGACAGGGAATGCCGAGGTCAGGGAAGCGCAGATTTTGCAGATTATCTGCGCCCTGCCAGAGCGCAAAGCGGCGCGGGTTTTTGGCGAGCTGCATATTGATGATGCGGCATGCCGATGCCGGCAGGCGCGTCCCGCGCGCGTCGATAGTCTCCGGCAGCACCATCCGGATATGCGATGGATGAACCTTAAGGTCAATCCCCGGATCAACCACCTGGCGGTTGAGCCTCTCGTCCTCGCTGTAATCTCCGGAAGACATCAGCACCTGTTCCTGGCGGTAGTTCATGACTTCACGTACCGCAGACAGGAAGGCGTGAACATCAATGTTCATGCTGTCGATACGTGCGGCGCCCAGGGAGACGCGGATGGTGTTGCGTATCTGAATCAGCTCGTCAATGACCCGCTGCATCTGGGAAGAACGTTTTACCTCTTTGCCGTACACAAAAAAGATACGGTAGTTACGCAGGTAGAGCGGATATTCACGTTCGTTGGCCAGACCGTGGAGCGCGGAGCGCTGCCAGAAAGCGCGGGTGATTTTATTGAGGTGCTCAGCCATCCCGCCTTTCCACATATCATTACTCACGCCGCGATCGATACGCTCTCCGACACATTTGCTTGCGACCAGAATAACGGTGACGGGCGTCTGGCGTGGCAGCTTCTTGCGGAGCATGTCATCGAGCGCGGCCATCACCTGCTCGTTCGCGTCGGGAAGCGGGGCCGCTTCCATAATGAAACCTGCGGAGCCGGCATTGACGAAAATCTCATTCGTATCGTCGTAATACCGGTACGGCAGCGCGGCGACCAGAGAGGGATAGTCCCAGGTCTGGGAGAGGTTGTTGCGGGCCGTGGCGGCTCCGTCTTCCTGCTTCCCGTTTTTCAGCATATCCATCAGGCTGTCGACAAAACTCATTTTCGACCCTCCGCTGCGGCCCGGATTAACTCCAGGCGACGCATCTTCTCTTCGTTCATTTGCCCGGCGTGCAGCGCGTCACCGGCAGTTTTAATCTGCCAGTCACAGTTCACACTCAGAACGGCCAGCGTTTCATCGTCGGTATCGACTGACGGTGTGGCGGTGATTTGTATCGTTCCTTTCCGTGAATGGACTAGCGGATCGAGACCACCGTTACTGTTGATGTAGAGGCTGTTCATTCACCCCCCTCCCCGATAACGCGGTAGCTCTCATCCCAGTGGGATTTGTTTTTCACGAACTCAACCACAGCCGGCTGATGGAAGTTGTCGTCCGTGTCCACCCAGGGGGCAATCCACAGGCGCTGCGTGGCATCAGGAATACGCTGAACCGGAACGCGGCCCGCCGTGTTAACTGGCACGGGTGTCACATGACTGGTCGTGGCCAGCGGCGTGACCAGTGTGCCGGACGCTTTCGCCGGCGCAGTGTTCAGCGGCTTAGCGGCGGCAGTTCCGGTTGCTGCGACGGAGACAGGACGGAACGGATTCACGACCGGTGCCGAATTGCGCAGTGCCGGCAGGGTTTCACCCGCAGGCTTTTTTGCGGTTTTATCTGCCGTCAGGTCATCCAGACTTTTACCCTGAGCGGCCAGCTTGTTGGCTTCAGCGGTGGTCAGGCACTGGTCGGTCGCGGTCTTGTTGCAGTCGAAATCAGAATTGAGACCGGCGCAGCCGGTCAGTGCGCTGCACAGCAGTGCAGCACCCAGTAGTTTTTTCATGGGGTAACTCCGGTTGGAATTTGAGGGTTATATGTACAAGGGGGGAACGATTTGTGGCTTACACGAAAATTTCTCGCATGACATTGAGCATTACCTGCAGACCGAAGCTGCACAGTACGCAGGTAAAAAACCAGTCCATCGACAGAAAATGCAGGTTCATTTGAATGAAACCATAGACGATGATTGAAACAGACGCGCTGAGCCAGGGCGCGAGAGCCCCTGCAAACATCATCCATGCTTTATCAGTATCGCCATAAGCTGCAGCACTGGACGCGATGATGGCCACGCTTATGAGCAGAAAGATTCGCCATGTGGAAAAGTCCTCGTCGCCGAGTCCCTTCAGGTTCAGAATCGCCCATACCGTCATTTCAGTCGCATAAATAAGCACTAAAAAGACGACGTGGCGGTAGTCATACAGGATCTTGAGTAATGAAGAATTTGTCCTGATTGAAGGCATAAACACTCCAGTGAAAAGAATTCCAGGATTGTGATGATGAGGTGATATAAACCGGTGAGAGTAATCAGCAATCCGAGTGCCGCTTTGCTGTTCACTCGCTCCCGGACTCTTTCTCACGGTCTGGACTGTTGTTGAGAAATTTCAGGTCAGGTTTCTTTTCTGGCCAGGTGCTCATCGCTTCCAGCTGATACCAGTTTCTGACGTTGCTGGCCGTCAGCCCCTCTGTTTCAGCCTGACGCTTCAGGTGCTCCCAGGCAGGAAGGTTCAGGGGTTCATAAGCAGACAGCATCCTGTCGAATACCTCCTCCCAGCTTTCGTTGTAGCGGGGGACAATTCGCCTGCATATCCATTGAGTCAGAAATAGCCAGACAATCAGGATACCCAGCGCCCACAGTGACGGGCAGTACGAAAGAACCGGTCCCCCTGCACAGAGAAAGATGACAAACCCCAAAAACATGTACTTGCTTCCTGCAGGGGTTGGCCGACCAGTCTCCCAGTCAGCTATATGCATCCGCATTTTCCTGAGCAGGTCGTTGTTACGTTTTTCTTCACGCATTCCGGCTACCTTACCTGGCGGTTCTGCAGGCGGAAACTAACGATGATCGGAGTATGCGAAACTCAATCACATCGTTACGTTCGAGGAGCCTGAGGGCGTCCGGCGAGCAGGCCATTGCAGCCTTCAGTGCCAGTGAAACCGCGAGGCTGCGGTAACGGTTTTGCAGCCCGGTGGGTGCATCATCAGGGACTGCATCAGACACCTGCTGATACGCTTTCCATGCATCTGGCTGGGCTAAAGCGTCACGCTCCATGCTCTCAAATTGAGCAGTGTCCTTAGCCGCTTTCTGAGCGTTTGAATCTGTAACAGCCCGTGCCGGAATGCCGTATTCAGATGAAGTCATAAAATTCAGCAGAAGCCCTGCAGGTACGCTCAGCGATAGCAAAAAAAGAACAATTCCGATTTCACGCTTCATGTTTGCCTCCGCCTTCACCTTTTGGTTTAGCGGTTCTCTCTTCTGGCCAGACAGACATCGCTTCTTCCTGAAACCAGCTTCTGACTGCAGTCAGCGTAAGTCCCTCTCTCTCAACCTGCAGTTTCAGTTTTCCCCAGGCCGCCTGATTAACCGGTTTGTAGGATGACAGCGTATCGTCAAACACGGCCTCCCACGATTCTGTCTTGCGTGGTATGAGCTTTCTGAGCAGCAGGTTGCTCAGGACGAACCAGACTGCCAGAAATATCCATCCCCATACTGGCCAGTAATGCAGGAAGAGACCGCCTCCTGTGAGAATCATGAATACCCATGCAGTTACGAAAAACCGCTGCACCGGCGTTGATCGACCGGCGCTCCAGTCATCGAGGTCCTCCCGGATTTTTGTCAGCGCGTTGTCTTTACGCTTTGCTTCACGGATAAAGGATTTCATCCTGGATTCCTCATTAGTTGATGGTGTCACCGAGGCGCAACTGACTGGCCTGGCGGAGAACGTCATCAGGGTTGATGTTACCGACAGAGGTGGTGCTGGATGTTGTGGTCTGGCTCGCAGGCTGCGGAGTCACAGCGTTCTGTGCGGCGTTGCCGGCTTTCTGCAGTTCCTCTTTCGCTTTCGCATCATCGGCATCCTCGATGGTTTCAAGGCGGAAGCCCTTCTGGAATACCACAGTTACCAGGTTGCCAGCGCCGATATCAATGACCGGGTGATACTGTTCGGCGCGCTTAATCCAGTACTGGCTCAGCGTGTCGGCTGCCTTACTGGCCCCGCCGCCAAAGCCCTGCTTAAACACGTCGCCGGCACCTACTTCCGCTGTGGCACCGAGGCCGACAGATGGTGTTGCCGCAGATTTGATACCTTCACCAAAACCTGACAGGAGGCCTGCAGCTCCCGCGTAGCCGACAATCATGCCGTTTCGCATAACAGGCTTGCCACGAACGCCGCCTTTACCCTGGTAGCTGACGTGGCCATCGAATTCCATATCGACGTGCTTGCCGTTTTTCAGTACGCAACTGATTGATTTCGTCCGGACAATCCCGCGCTCGCTGGAGATGTCGCCCCAGATTTCACCCACCACAAAGCAGCCGTCAGCGCTGTATTCTTTGTTGTTCGGCATCTGGATATTGCCCAGCAGGCGGATGGTGACGGGCTGGGTGTTCTGCTGGCCGGTAACACTGGCGTTGGCGTCGGCACCTTCAATCATGATGGCGTCGGAGAAGGAGCCTGACGGAATCCAGGGGAGTTTGGTTGGCTTTTTCTTCAGGCTTTCATAGCTGAACTTTGTTGTCGACAGGCCGCCAGTCATTCTCTGACCGGAGCCGCCCGGGTAGAACGCTGCGCCCTGCCCCATATTCACACCAGTGGCGGCCGGTGTGCCTGCGGGGGTCACAGTGTATTCGGGTGGCCGGGCCTGACCGGCAGCAACGGGACCGGGGAGTGGTGTTCCGTTCTGACCTGCAGGTGGTGTCTGCTGGCCAGTGGTCTGGTTGCTGCCGGGGGCTTTCGTAAGCTGGTCATTCAGACGCTGAATTTCTTCGTCCTTTTTGGCCAGCTGTTGCTCGGTGGTGAGCTTGTTCTGCGCGAACTGCTGCGTGAGCGTAGCGAGCTTGTCTTCAAGCTCTGATGTTTTGGCCTGCTGCTGCTGCAGTGCGGCATCGTTAACCTGCTGGTTAAACGCTGCGGTAACCACGCCGGTCATATTTGGCGTTGCGACCGGGGCGGGTTGCTTCTGCTCCTGCTGATGCTGCCCGTACCAGATAACGCCGCCCGTTGCGGCCGCGCCGCCGACTATAACGGCAGCGAGAATGGCCAGCTGCTTACGGCGGGTTTTCAGGTTTTCATTCAGGTTCATGGGCGGGTGTCTCCGTCATCTGAAAACACAATCCAGGCATACCCCTCTCCGCCGGCGTAGAGCTGGTTCTGTGACAGCATTACGGCCCGGACGCCCTTGCGCCAGAAATCACGCTCGCGCAGGCTGCGGGTGATGCTGCCCGGGTTGCTCATCCGGAAGCGCACAATGCGCAGGTGGTTACCTACAAACTGGCGTTCCGGCGTCAGGCGTACATCACTGGCGGGGGGGTATGCCGGCATGGGGCTGACCGGGACTCGTAGGC